>WNGB01000037.1_pt1 | contig 150660 bp, 155 predicted proteins | sample 5400681 | NCBI WGS metagenome assembly WNGB01 (sample SAMN13153367, study PRJNA577476) | soil metagenome | isolation source: 115 cm soil or saprolite under grassland replicate 2 | place: USA:California | collected 2016-06-15
GCGGTCAGCTCCTCGCTCGATCTCGACACCGTCCTCAACACGATTGTCGGCCGGGCCGTTCAACTCTCAGGCGCGGACGGGGGCACGATCTTCGAGTACGACGAGATCGCCGAAGAGTTCTCGGCCCGCGCGACGCTCAATGCCGACGAGGGCCAGTCCGCGATGCTCCGCACGACGCGCCTGCGCCGAGGCGAAGGCGCCGTCGGCCAGATGGCGGTGACGCGCGAGCCCGTCCAGATCCCGGACATCGCGGCCGAGGGCGCCTACGAGAGCCGGATTCGTCGCGTCATGCTCGCGGCCGGAACGCGCTCGGTGCTCGCCATCCCGTTGCTCCACGAGGATCGGCTCGTCGGCGGCCTCGTCGTCACGCGCCGTGGGCCCGGAGAGTTCACGGATGACGTCGTCGAGCTGCTGAAGACCTTCGCCACCCAGTCCGCCCTGGCCATCCAGAACGCCCGACTGTTCCGGGAGATCGCCGACAAGAGCGCCCAGCTCGAGGCGGCCAGCCGCCACAAGTCGGAGTTCCTCGCCAACATGTCCCACGAGCTGCGCACGCCGCTGAACGCCATCATCGGCTTTTCCGAGGTGCTGACGGAGCGCATGTTCGGGGAGCTGAACGAGAAGCAGGACGAATACCTGAAAGACATCTACGCCTCCGGCCTGCACTTGCTGTCCCTGATCAACGACATCCTCGATCTCTCCAAGATCGAAGCCGGGCGGATGGAGCTGGAGGCGACCGACTTCGACTTGCCGAGCGCCATCGACAATGCACTGACCCTGGTGCGAGAGCGGGCGAGTCGACGGGGGATCACGCTCGGGCACTCCATAGATGAGCGATTGGGGTCGATTCGGGGCGACGAGCGCAAGGTCAAGCAGGTGCTCCTAAACCTCCTGTCCAACGCGTTGAAGTTCACGCCGGAGGGCGGGCGGATCGATGTCCGCGCCGCCCCCCGCGACGGGGTGGCAGAGATCTCCGTGGCGGATACAGGGGTGGGTATCGCGTCCGAGGATCAGGAGGCCGTGTTCGAGGAGTTCCGGCAGGTGGGGACGGCGGACAAGAAGGTCGAGGGCACGGGCCTCGGGCTGGCGCTCTCCCGGAAGTTCATCGAGCTCCACGGCGGCCGGATCTGGGTCACGAGCACGGTCGGCGCCGGCTCGACGTTCACCTTCACCCTGCCGCTGCGGCGGTGAGGGGGCGCCGACGCGACAGTAAACTCACGCACCCGATGTCTCACTCTTGTTGACAGGTTCCGGGGCGCGTCCACGCTGAAGCCAACATGTTCCGACACGGGGGCAGCGCGATTCTCGACGAGACGCCCGCATGAAGATCGCCGCGGTGCGGGTGATCCAGGCCGACATCCCCGTGGAGCGCCCCCACAAGATGTCGTTCACGACGCTCGAAGCGGTGAACTTCGTCTTCGTGCGTCTCGAGACGGCGGACGGGCTCGTGGGGTGGGGCGAGGCGACGTGCCTGGGCGGACCGACGTGGAGTGAGGAGTCTTCGGAGTCCATCGCCGTCACCATCGAGCGCTACATCGCGCCGTGGCTCATCGGGCGCGATGCGACGGGGATCGAAGGCCTCGCGCGCGAGATGGCGCGCCGGGTGCAGGGCAATCCCTTCGCGCGGGCCGCGGTGGAGATGGCGCTCTGGGACGTCAACGGCCGCGCGCTCGGTGTGCCCGTGCACCGCCTGCTCGGGGGCCGCGTGCGGAACCGTGTGCCGCTCTCCTGGTCGCTGGCCGTAGCCGATCCGGGGGCGGAGATCGAGGAGGCACGGGCCAAGGTCGCGCGTGGGCATCGCATCTTCAAGATCAAGACGGCGGCCCGCCCCGTGGCGGAAGATGTCGAGCGGGTGCGCCGGCTCCGCGAGGCGCTCGGGCCTGACATCTCTCTTCGCGTCGACGCCAATCAGGGCTGGGACCGGCCGACCGCGCTCCAGGCCATCCGGGCCCTCGAGCCGTACCGCATCGATTTCGTCGAGCAGCCTGTGCCACGGTGGGACCTGGAGGGCATGGCCGAGATCGGCCGGCGCGTGGACGTGCCCATCATGGCCGACGAGTCGTGCTTTTCTCCCCAGGACGCCTTCGCCATCGCGCGCCTCGGCGGGGTGAGCATTCTCGGTCTCAAGCTGACGAAGTCCGCCGGCCTCACCGGCAGCATGGCCATCGCCCGCATTGCCGAGGCCGCGGGCATGGGCTGCTATGTCGGCTGCATGATCGAGACGTCTCTCGGCACCGCCGCCTATCTCCACGTGGCGCTGGCTGCGGCACCCGTCACCTGGGGATGCGAGCTCTTCGGGCCCCTGCTGCTGAAAGGTGACGTGGTCCGCGAGCCCGTCCGCTACGCCGACGGCGCCATCCTCGCCCTCGATGGCCCGGGGCTCGGTGTCGAAGTGGACGAGGGGGCGCTCGAGGAATGGGCGCGGAGACCATGAGCGCCGGGAGCTTCGTGCTGGAGACGCGGGGGATGACCAAGCGCTTCGGCGGGCTGGTGGCCGTCGACGACCTCTCGATGTCGGTGCCGCGTGGGCAGATCCGCGGGCTCATCGGCCCCAATGGCTCGGGCAAGACCACGACGGTCAACGTGCTCTCCGGACTCTATCGCCCCGACCTCGGCGAGATCCATCTCTGCGGCCAGCGAACCGACCAACTCCGCCCGCACCAGATCACGGCCTGCGGGGTGGCGAGGACCTTCCAGATCTCCAAGCTCTTCGGCAACATGACCGTGCTCGAGAACGTGCTCTTGCCCGCCCTCGCCGCCCTCGATCGGGGGAGCCACAGGCCCTTGGCCGAGATCCGCGAGAAGGGACGGCAGCTCCTCGATTTCGTGACGCTGGACCGCATGCGCCACGCCCCGGCCCGGGAGCTCTCGGGCGGGCAGAGCATGCTCGTGCAGATCGCGCGTGCCCTCATGATCCAGCCCCTCCACCTGATCCTCATGGACGAGCCCTTCGCCGGGGTGCATCCCACCATTCGCGACATCATCATGGAAGCCGTCATCCGGATGAATCGCGACGAGAGAGTGACCTTTCTCATCGTCTCTCACGAGATGGCCGAGCTGCGTCGACTGTGCCAGCAGGTGACGGTGATGGACGAGGGCCGTCGCATCGCCGAAGGCACGCTGGAAGAGGTCGCGAACGATCCGATCGTCCTCGAGGCCTACCTGGGCGGATAGATGGCACGCCTCGAGCTCGGGCATGTCGCGGCCGGCTATGTCGAAGGCATAGACATCCTCGGCGACATCACGCTTCGCGTGGAGCCCGGCTCCATCACCGGCGTCATCGGACCGAACGGGGCGGGGAAGTCGACGCTGCTCAAAACCATATTCGGCTTCCTCCACCCGCGGCGGGGCCGAATCACGCTCGACGGTAATGCCATCGACGCCCTCGCGCCCTACGAGATCAAGCGGCTGGGGATCAGCTACGTGCCGCAGGGAGCCAATATCTTTCCCCAGCTCACGGTGGAGGAGAATCTGCAGCTCGGGGCGTGGGTGATCAAGCAGGACCGGGCTCGGGTCGCGGCCAGGCTCGAGGGTGCCTATACGGCCTTCCCGCGCCTTAGGGAGAAACGGCGCCGGCGCGCCACCACGCTCTCCGGCGGAGAGGCCAAGATGCTCTCCCTCGCCAAGGAGCTGGTGACCGAGCCCGCCCTCCTCCTCGTGGACGAGCCGTCGGCGGGACTGGCGCCCCGTATCGTCGAGCAGGTCTACGCCCAGCTGCTCGCGGTACGGGACCAGGGGGTGACCATCCTGCTCGTGGACCAGAACATCAACAAGGCTGTTCAGGTCTCCGACTATCTCTACATGATCGAGCGCGGGGAGGTCCGGCGCGAAGGGCCGCGCCGGGATTTCGCCGATCAGCTCCACGCCATCGTGCGCGACGCGCTCCTGGGCGCCTGAGCGGATGTCCCCGCTTGCGCGTCGCATCGCCTGGTCGCTCCTCGCCTTCGCCGCCCTGTCATGGCTGCCCCTCGCGGTGTCGGAGTATCACACCCACATCTTCATCATCAGCCTCTACTACGTCATCCTGGCCACGAGCTGGAACCTGCTCGCGGGCTACGCGGGGCAGTTCTCGCTGGCCCACCACACGTTTGCCGGCATCGGGGCCTACACCTCGGCCCTCCTGAGCCTCTATGCCGGCGTGCCCATCCTGGTCGGCATCGGCGCGGGCGTGGTGGCGGCGGCCATCGTGGGCTACGGACTCGGCACGCTCTGCCTGCGCATGCGGGCGATCTACCTCGCCCTCGCCACGTGGGCCTTCGCGGAGTCGGTGCGCCTGCTCGTGGCCGTCGAGTATCCCATCACGCGCGGCGACCTCGGGCTCAAGACCACCCTTCTCTTCGGCACCGCCCAGCCGACGCCGTACTTCTACCTCTTCCTCGGACTCACCCTCGCTTCGCTCCTCGTGATCTGGCAGATCGTCCACTCCCGGATCGGCTCCTATCTGCGGGCCATCCGCGATGACGAGGAAGCGGCCACCGTCATGGGTCTCGATACCTTCAAGTGGAAGCGCGCGGCCTTCGTGATCTCCGCCGCCTTTGCCGCCGTCGCGGGCGGTTTCCAGGGGCACTACATCGGCCTGCTGTCGCCGACCCCCATGAAGTTCAACGAGATGGCCATCATCATCATCATGGTCATCGCCGGCGGCTTCCGGACCTTCGGCGGGCCGGTGCTGGGAGCGGTGTTCATCGAGCTCCTGTCGGAGGAGCTTCGGGCCTGGGGAGAGGTCCGCATGGTGTTGTTCGCCATCCTGGTCATCGTGGTGGCGCGCGCCTACCCGGCGGGTCTGCTCGGCCTCTGCATGGCGGCAGGGAAAAGGCTGTCGCGCCTCGCCCCCGGCCTCACTCCGCTTCTCACGGCCCGGCGGCCGGAGGACTGAGCCGCCGGCTCAAACCGTCCGCTCGCGCTCCCCGAAGAGGCCCGTGGGCCGGAAGGCGAGAAGACCGAGCAGGAGCACGAAGCCGTAGAGGTCCTTGTAGCCGGGGGAGAGGAAGACCGAGCCCAGCGCCTCGATGAGGCCGAGCAGGAGCCCGCCCACCACGCTGCCCGTGAGCGAGCCCAGCCCGCCGATCACGATGATCTCGAATCCCTTGAAGGTGGAGATCGCGCCGTTCTCGGGGTAGACGAGGAAGTCCGGGGCGAGGAGCGCGCCGGCCGCCGCCGCGAGCGCCACGCCCACCCCGAAGGCCAGCATGTCGAGCCGGAGGACGTCCACCCCGGCGGTCTGTATGCCCACGCGATTCTGCGCGGCGCCGCGGAAAGCGCGGCCCAGCCAGGTCTTTCTGGTCAGCACGTAGAAGAGCAGCAGGAGCACGATTGTGCCCACCAGGGCCACCATGCGATTGCCGGAGATGGGCAGGGTCAGGAGGGAGGTGGCCCGCGCGTAGTCCTTCGGGGAGAACTGATTCGGCCCGCCCAGCACGATCGCGAGGTTCCGGAACAGGACCATGAGCGCGATGGTGATGATGGTCGCGTATTCGTCGCGGCGCTCGATGCCGCCCAGGTACATGGGCCGCAGGAGGAACCGCTGGACCACGATACCCAGCAGGAAGACCGAGGCCATGGCGAGCGGCAGAGCCAGGTACCACAGATCCCAGCCGAGGACGGTGGCGAGGAGGGCGTACTGGACGTAGCTCCCGATCATGTAGAACTCGCCCATGGACCAGTTGATCATCTTCATGATGCCGTAGATGAAGGTGATGCCGATGGCCATCAGGCTGTAGATGAGCCCGATGACGAGGCCGGACAAGACGTACTGGGACAGCAGGTACGCGTCCACGTCGCCCGGTCAGCCGGCCCCGCGCTCGGCCCGCGTCGCCCGGGCGTTCAGCGCTTGGGCGCCATCATCAGATCGCCGGTCTTGAGCTCCGGCGGGTAGACGATCTTGGCCTCGGTGAAGGGCTGCTCCGGCTTGGTGTACTGCAGGAAGAGCATCGGCGGCGTCCACTGCTGCCAGTAGGGACCGTCGCCCCGCGTGAAGGCGACGGTGCCGTTCCAACCGGTGAACTTGGTGCCGAGGAGGGCCTTCACGATGTCGTCGGGCTTGTCGCTCTTCGCGGCGTTCATCGCGTCGGCGAGCAGCATCACCTGGGCGTAGGCGTTGAGGCCGCCGTAGACGGGCTGCTCCTTGAACTGCTCGAGGTAGCGCGTCCGGAAGGCCTCGCCCCGCGGCGTCAGCTTCATGGTCGGGTGGTAGTAGACGATGAACGTGGCATACGTGCCCTTCTCGCCGAGGTTCTTCCAGTACTCCGGGCGGGCGGGAGCGTCGTAGGAGATCAGCATGGGGGTGGCCGGGATGAGACCCACGTCGTACGCCTGCTTGCTGATCAGGTACAGCGGCGTGCCAATCCCGACATTGATGAAGAGGTCGGGCTTCCAGTTCTTGATCTCGAGGAGCTGTGGCGTCAGGTCCACCACCGCCCGGTCGAAGATGATGGTCTTGAGCTCCGCCTTGACGTTCATCGAAGCGAACTGCTTCTTGGTTTCCTCGACCAGGCCCACGCCGTAGTCCGTGTTCTCCGCCAGGATGGCGACGCGCTTGAATCCCTGCTGCTGTATCCACTTGTTCCACAGCGTGACGCGGTCGGGATCGATGACGTGGGTGCGGAAGGTATAGGTCAGGTGCTTCTCGGTGAGCTTTTTGGCCGAGGCCTGCGTCAAGAAGACCGGCACCTTGAGCTGCTCGGCCAGGTCTTGGACGGCCTCCGTCACCGAGCTGTGGAACTGTCCGACAACCGCCACCACATGATCCTGGCTGACGAGCTTCCGCAGGCCGGCGGCGCCCTTCTCCGGCGTGCCCGCGTCGTCCTCCACGATGAGCTCGATCTTGCGCCCCCCGAGGACGCCTCCCTGCCCGTTGATCTCCTCCGCGGCCATCTTGGCGCCGCGGACGATGAACTGCCCCGCGGCCGCGTCGCCGGGAGGCGAGAGCGGCGTGAGCACGCCGATCTTGATGGGCGCCTGGGCGAAGGCGGGCACGGCAAGCGTTGCGGCCGCGACGGCGGCGAGCAGGGAAATCCTGAGAGCCTTCAGCATGGTCACTCTCCTCCAGAGGTGGTCGTGGGGGTCACGCTCCCGCATCCTATGCGGGCAGGCTCGGCGCCGTCAAGGATGTCCTCACGATGTCCTCACGAGCGGGCTAGACGTTCGACGAGCTTCAGATCGGCGGCTGGGAACCGGTAGGCGGAAAGCTCCGCTGACTCGACCCAGAGCATCTCCTGCCTCTCCTGGGGGCAGGGCTCGCCGTGCACGGAGCAACGGAAGAAGTGGATGCGCACCGTCTTCTCCGGATAGGTCCACGTGACAGTGTCGACGCGCTCGCCAACGGAGGCTTCGACCGCCAGCTCTTCCCGCAGCTCCCGCCGGAGCGCATCCTCGGGCTTCTCGGCTGGCAGGATCTTGCCACCCGGGAACTCCCAGAACCCCGCCAGGTGCGTCCCCTCGAGCCTCCGGGTGATGAGATAGCGGCCCCCGCGCTCGACGACGGCCGCGACGACCTCGACGGCTTCCACTACCGCTCGCCGGTGATGAAGTGAAGGCCCGCCAGCTTGAGGCGAATGGCACCCTGCTGGGCCTTGGGCGCCGCCTCCGGCTGCTCGGCGATCAGGGCCAGCGCCGACTGCAGATGGCCGATGGCCTCCTGGTTGGCGCCCACGGCGACGGCGCCGTCCGCCGCCGTCAGGAGGTAGGGCAAAGCCTCCGCGCGGCGGTCGCTCTGGGACCAGTGATGGGCCAGCTGATCGCAGACTTCGGCCGTACGACCGCGATAGAGAGCCTCGAGGGTCTCCGCCGCCCGCCGATGCCGGGCCTGGCGGTCGGTCTGCAGGAGAGCGCCGTAGGTCACCTCCTGGGTGAGCACGTGACGGAAGGCGAGGGTGGCCACGGGCGCGTCGATCCCGCGGTCGACGAAGCCCCGGCGCTCGAGCAGAGCGAGGTCGTCCTCGAAGTGCTCGGAGGGCGCCAGCGCGCGCAGATGAGCGAGGGGAAACTCCTTGCCGAGCGCCGAGGCATCGGTGAGGAGCTCTCGTGCAGGCGCGGGGAGCCGGTCGACGCGGGAGGCGATGAGGGCATTGATGGTCGCCGGCACGACGCCTTCGGCCCCATCACGCAGGTCATAGACACCCCGGTCGCGAACGAGGTCGCCTCGCTCCCGGAAGGCGCGCAGGAGTTCCTCGACGTAAAAGGGATTACCCTCGCACCGCTCGACGGCGATGCGCCGCAGTCGGGGGCTGGCGGGATAGGGGTCGATCTGGGCGTCCACAAGCGCGTGGATGTCCTCACGGCCGAGAGCCCTGAGTGGGATCTCGCGAATCCGGGCCAGCTCCAGGTTGCTCCCGCTGATGGGGAAGCGCGAGGTCATCAGGAGCATGAGGGGCAACCCTCGCGCCTCGAGCGCCAGGTGGCGGAGCAGATCCTCCGAAGAGGCGTCGAGCCAGTGCAGGTCCTCCACCACGAAGAGCCGCGGACCGAGGCGGCATTCGGCTTTGACCCAGACGGTGACAGCCTCGCGGAAACGGTCCTTGGGATCTTCGCTGGTGGCCCGGCCCTGCTTCTGGCCGAGCGTCTCGCATGAGGTGCCGAGCACGGGCAGGATCTCCGGCACGAGAGTGGCCAGCTCGGGGGCCAAGTCCCAGAGCCGCCGATGGAGGCGCTCGCGCGCGCTGGGCAGGTCGGCTTCCGCGTCGATGTCGGCGAGGCCGCGCAGCATGTGACGGAACACCGAGTAGGCGGCGGTACGGGTGTGCGAGAGGGCGACGCCCTCGACACAACTATCGATGCCAAGGCTCTTGCGGAACTCGAACGCCAGCCGCGACTTCCCGATCCCCGGTTCACCGACGAGGCAGACAGCCTGGCCCTGCTGCTGGATCGTGCGCTCCCAGCACTCTCCCAGCGCCACGAGCTCGGCCTCGCGCCCGCGGAATGGCGACACTCCACGTCTGAGCGAGGCCTCCAGGCGGGATACCACGGTCCCTTCACCCTCGACGACGTAGCCTTCAACCGTGTCGGCGTGGCCGCGCAGACGCATGGGCCCGAGGGACCGGAAGCGGAAGTACCCCTCACTCAGGCGATACGTCGCGGCCGCGGCCAGGATGTCCCCCGGGTCGGCGGCCTGCTGCATTCGGGCGGCAAGGTTGGTCGTCAGGCCCTGGGCGGTGTAGTCCATCCTCAGGTCATCGCCTATCGCCCCCACGACCACCGGACCGCTGTTCAAGCCCAGGCGGACCTGGAATGCTAGCCCCTTGTCACGCCTCAATGCCGCCGCGTAGTCGGCAAAGGCCCGCTTGATCTCGAGCGAGGCGTGCAGCGCGCGCCGGGCATGGTCCTCGTGGGCTATGGGGGCGCCGAAGAGCGCCATGATCCCATCACCCGTGAACTGATTGACGGTGCCCTCCCATCTGTGCACGGCGTCCAGCATGAGCTGGAACGCGACATCCATCACAGCGTGGAACTCTTCGGGGTCGAGGGCGCCGGCCAGCTCGGTCGAGCCCTGGACGTCGACGAAGAGGACCGTGACCTCCTTGCGCTCGCCGCGGAGGGCGCGCCCTTCCTTGAGGATGCGTTCGGCCAGGTGGTGGGGCGTGTAGGAAGCCGGAGCACGCGGAGCTGGCGACGAGTCGCTGTGCGCTACGCCAAGGGTGGCGCCGCAGCCGTCGCAGAACCGGGCGCCGGAACGGACGCCCTGACCACATGCCGGGCAACGGGCCTCGAACGCCCGGCCGCAGGCGTCGCAGAAGCGGGCGGCGGGGCGATTGTCGTGGCCGCACGCGAGGCAGTGCACCTCGGAGCTATTCCTCCGCGAGCCCCGCGGCTACGGCGATCGAGATGGTCGTCGCCAGGTTCCAGAAGGCGGCGATCCCGATCATCTCCAGCATCTCTTCCTTGGAGAAGCCGGCCCGTTCCATCTCACGATAGGCGGAGGGTTTCACGCGAGAGCGCTCGCAGCCGAGCCGGACCGGTGAAATCGACCATGTGTCGATCCCGTTCCGCAAGGGGGCAAGCTGTCCGGAGAGGCGCAAAGGCCGTCGAGCGTTGCCTCGTCGAACCCCACCTTGGCGAGCATCCCCCGGCTCAATGCGAAACAGTCCCGGCAGCCCGGTGTGCGCGATCAGCATGCCTGCGATGAACGCCTCCGCGTGGTGCAGATCGCGAGAAGGTCATGTCAGTCGTCCCGCAACGCCGTCATCGTCGCCGTGGTGAAGATCGTGTTGAAGACGGCGAAAGCTGCGATGCCGATCATCTCCCGAACGTCCTCCTGGGACAGGCCGTGAGCCTCCATCTCGCGGAAGTCCTCGGCTTGGACCTGGTTGGGATCGGTTGCGAGTTGCAGCACGTATTTGACGAAGAGGCGCTCCCGGTCAGAGAGCGGCAGCACCGTGGGATTGGCGCAGAAGCTATCGAGCGCCGGCTCGTCGAACCCGAGCGCCATCAGGTGGGCGCGCGATCCTCCGAAACAGCCATCGCATCGCCTGGCATGAGCGACGAGCATGAAGGCCATGTTCTTGGCTTCCCAGGAAAATGCGGACTGCCCGGAGGACTGGTTGTACAGGTTGTCCTCGGCGGTCACCCGAGCCTTGAGGATGCGGGGCGAGCGCCCGTACGCCAGCCAGCCACGCCACAGGGTCTCGACGCCTCGCAGGCGTCGCAGCTCGTCGAGCCACTGACGCGCCTCGGGTACGATCTCCTCGTCCTTGGGAACATGGAAGAATGCCATTACGTCTCTCCTCGCTGCTCGTGGCGCGAGCGTTCGAGGAAGGTACCACGAAGGACCGGGCCAGACAAACCTCCGCTAGGACGCGGTCCAGCCGCCGTCCACCGGGATCACCGCGCCGGTGACATAGCGTGAGTCGTCGGAGGCGAGGTAGAGACAGGCCTGGGCGATATCGTCGACGTGCCCGGCGCGGCCGATGGGGATGCGGTGCTTGAGGAGGTGCCGGCGGAACTCGGGCACGCCCATGCCGATCGCGGTATCGATGGTGCCGGGGGCAACCACGTTGACGCGGATCTCGTCCTGGACCAGCTCGACGGCGGCGGCGCGCGCGAGCTGGTTGAGGCCGCCCTTGGAGGCGACATACGGCGAGAAGTCGGGCGCCGCCACCGTGCCGAGGGCGGAGCCGATGTGAATGATGCTGCCGCGCCCGCGGTCGCGCATGAGGGGGGCCACGGTCTTGGTCAGGATGAAGGCGCCCACCAGGTTGATGCGGAGCACCTCGGCGAAGTCGGCCGCGCTGATGTCGAGGAGGGGAGAGCGGAGGCGGACGGCGGCGCAGTTGACGAGGACATCCACGCCGCCGTGCTCGGTGCGAGCTTCGGCCACGAACCGGGTCACGTCCGCCTCGCTGCCCACGTCGCCGCTCACCGCGGACGCGGTGCCGCCGGCCTTGCGGATGGCGTCCACGGTGTCGGCCAGGGGCTCGGGCCGACGCCCGAAGATCACCACACTCGCGCCCTCGGCCGCGAACAGCTCGGCGGTGGCCCGGCCGATGCCGGTGCCGCCCCCCGCTACCAATGCCACCTTGCCCTCAAGCCTGGCCATGGTCGTAGCTCCTGCAGAAGGCCTTCATGGGACAGCGCGGACACCTGGGCTTTCGCGCCGTGCACCTGGTGGCGCCGAAGTCCATGAGGGCCTGATTGTAGTCATAGGCGCCTCCGGCGGGTATCAGAGATTCCGCGAGGTCCCAGATCGCCTTCTCACCGCGCAGCCGCTTGAGCCGCCGCGGGCCGAGAAAGACTCGGCCGAGGACGCGCCGCACATTGGTGTCGACCAGCGCGGCGTCTTTGCTATGGGCGAAGGCGAGGAGGGCGCCCGCGGTGTAGCGGCCGATGCCGCTCAAGCGCTGGAGCGCGGCGCCGTCATCAGGCAGGCGCCCGGCGTAGCGGGCCACCGTCTCGCGGGCGATGCCGTGCAGGCTCCTCGCGCGCCGATAGTAGCCGAGGGGGCGCCACGTCTCCGTCACGTCACGGGCGCGGGCCCGGGCGAGGTCCTCCAAGGTCGGATAGCGCGCGAGGAACTGGTGATACTTCGGGATGACGCGGTCCACCTGCGTCTGCTGGAGCATGATCTCCGACACGAGCACGCGGTAGGGCTCGCGCGTCCGGCGCCAGGGCAGGTCGCGGCCGTGGCGTGCGTACCAGGCGAGGAGGCGTCGCTGGAAGACGCGCGCCGCCGTCTTGTCGGGGAGCTTCACGCGGGCCATTGTGGCCGAGAGCGTCGCCGGTGGCAAGTTGACTTCCCCGGGAAGCACGTCAAAATGGTGCCGTGTCCAATGAGCTCGCCCTGAACGACCTCCACCGATCCGAGGGCGCCCGACTCCGGGAGATCTCCGGCTGGCTCGTGCCTGCCGACTACGGCGATGCGGTGGCCGAGCACGGGGCCGTCATGACAGGCGCCGGTGTGGTCGATCGCTCCATGCTCGGCAAGGCGACGGTGACGGGGCGGGATCGCGCGGCCTTCCTTCAAGGCATGCTCTCCAACGACGTGAAGGCGCTTCAGCCGGGGCAGGGATGTCCGGCCGCGTTTCTCGACGCCGTCGGAAAAGTCGTGTCGCTCCTCGTGATCTACGCGCTCCCGGATCGCCTCCTCCTGGAGCTTCCGACGGGCTCGACGGAGAAATTCCTTCAGGCCATCGACAAGTTCCTGATCTCGGAGCGGGCGGAGTTCGAATCCTCCGACCACCTCTACGCGATTCTGTCGCTGCAAGGGCCGAAGGCCGGCGAGGTGCTGGCCCGCGCGTCGGGATCGGCGCTCGACCTCGCCCCCTACGCTCACGCCGAAGTGTCCATCGGCGGCGCGGCCGTTCGAGTCATGCGGCGCGCCGAGGCCGTCACGCCGGGCTTCCACTGCTGGGTCGCTCCCGAAGGTGCGCGGGCAGTGTGGAAGGCGCTTCGCGAAGCGGGGGCGTTGCCGGTCGGCGCCACCGTCGCCGACGTGCTCCGCCTCGAGGCCGGGATCCCCGTCTATGGTGTGGACGTGGACGAGGGCGTCATCCTGCCCGAGACACGGCTCGATGCCCTCGTCTCGTACACCAAGGGTTGCTATATCGGCCAGGAGACGGTGGCGCGCGTGAAGTATCGCGGCCACATCAACCGCGGACTGTCGGGGCTGGCGTTCGACGGCGAGACGGTGCCGTCGCATGGCGACGCCATCCTTGCCGACGACAAGGAAGTCGGCCGCGTCACCTCCGCCGCCCGCTCCATCGCGCTCGGCAAGCCCATCGCCCTCGGCTATGTCCGCCGCGAGCACTTCGAGCCGGGCCGCGCGGTGTCGGTCAAGTCAGGCGAGCGCCTCCTCTCCGCCCGCGTATCCGACCTGCCCTTCGTCAAACCAGCCTGAGCCCCTTCGGCCTGCCGTGACCGAGCCCAAGCACACCAACCGCCTCGCGCAGGAGACGAGCCCCTATCTTCTCCAGCACCGGCACAATCCGGTCGACTGGTATCCGTGGGGTCCGGAGGCCCTCGAGCGCGCGCGGGCCGACGACAAGCCGGTGCTGCTGTCCGTCGGCTACTCCGCGTGCCACTGGTGTCACGTCATGGAGCGCGAATCCTTCGAGAACGAAGCCACCGCCGCGCTCATGAACCAGCTCTTCGTGAACATCAAGGTGGACCGGGAAGAGCGCCCGGACGTCGACCAGATCTACATGCAGGCCGTCCAGTCCATGACCGGGCACGGCGGCTGGCCCATGACCGTGTTTCTGACTCCCGACGGCGTGCCCTTCTACGGCGGTACGTACTTTCCCCCCGAGGACCGCCACGGGATGCCGGCCTTTCCCCGCCTGCTCCAGGGCGTGGCGGAGGCCTATCGTGCTCGGCGCGGTGAGGTGGTGGAGGCGGGCCAGCAGCTCCTCGAGCAGATGCGCCAGGGCGAGCGCCTCCGGAGCTCGGCGTCGCTGCTCACGGACGGGGTCCTGTTCTCCGCCTACCAGGCTCTCGCGGGCGAGTTCGACTCGCGAGAGGGCGGCATGGGGCGGGCGCCCAAGTTCCCCCAGCCCATGAGCTGGGAATTCCTCCTGCGCTACTGGAAGCGCGCGGGCAGCGTGCAGGCGCAGGACATGGCGGATCTCACGCTGACGAAGATGGCCCGCGGCGGCATGTACGATCAGCTCGGGGGCGGCTTTCACCGCTATTCGGTGGACGGCCAGTGGCTGGTGCCGCACTTCGAGAAGATGCTCTATGACAATGCCCAGCTCGCCTCGCTCTACCTGCACGGCTGGCTCGCCACGGACGATGTCGCGTACCGGCGCGTGTGCGAGGAGACGCTCGACTACGTCCTGCGCGAGATGAGACATGCCTCCGGCGGTTTCTTCTCCGCCCAGGACGCCGACTCCGAAGGTGTGGAGGGCAAGTTCTTCGTCTGGTCCGAGGACGAGATCAGGGCGGCCCTCGATGACGCCGAGATGACGCGCGCCGCCCTCGTCTACTGGGGCGTGGACAAGGGGCCCAACTTCGAGGGGTCCAGCATTCTCTTCGTTCCCCGCGAGCCCTCCGAGGTGGCCGAGGACCTCGGCTTCAGCGAGGAGCGCCTGGAGGAGCTGATGGCCGCGGCCCGCGCTCGACTCTACGCGGTGCGGGACAAGCGCGTTCACCCGGGACTCGACGACAAGGTCCTCGCGTCGTGGAACGGCCTCGCCCTCGCCGCTTTCGCGGAGGCCGGCCGGGTTCTCGGACGCGCCGACTACATCGCGGCCGCCATCGCGAACGCCGACTTCGTCACCACGCAGATGAAGGCGGGAGACCGCCTGCTCCGCTCGTGGAAGGACGGCCAGGCCAAGATCAAGGGCTATCTCGAGGACTACGCCATGGTCGGGGTGGGTCTGCTCGCGCTCTACGAGGCGACATTCGATCGGCGCTGGCTCGACGAGTCGCGCCGGCTCGCCGAGCAGGCCCTCGGGCTCTTCTGGGAGGAGGGCGACGGCGTCTTCTTCGACACGGGCACGGATCACGAGGCGCTCGTGGTGAGGCCGCGCAATCTCTTCGACAATGCGGTGCCGTGCGGCACATCGGTGGCCATCGAGTGGCTGCTGAAGCTGGCGGTGTTCTTCGGCGAGGACCGCTACGAGGCGGTGGCCATCAAGGCGCTCCGCCCCATGGCCGACCTCATGACCCGCTACCCGTCGGGCTTCGGACGTTATCTCTCGGCGCTGGATTTCCACCTGGGGCCGGTGGCCGAAGTCGCCCTCGTCTGGCCCGATGGAGGGGGCGCGGAGGCTCTGATCGCCACCGCCTTCCACGGGTACCGGCCGAATCGCCTCGTGGTGGGCGCGGCCGCCGGCTCGCGCGCCGCGGCGGGGCTGCCCCTCCTCGCGGACCGCCCCGCGCTGGAGGGCAAGCCCACCGCATATGTCTGCCGCCGCTATGTCTGCCAGCTGCCCGTGACCGATCCGTCTGCGCTGGCCGGCCAGCTCGGCGCTGGGGTATAATTCGGGTTGCGGCGCTGGGGGAGGTCTCCTGAGAACCGGGTGCGGCCCGGGACCCCTCGAACCTGCACTGGGTAATTCCAGCGAAGGGAAAGCGACCGCGGGACCAAGAGCGTCTAGCCACCGCACCCGTCGAGGTGCGGTTTTTTTATGGTCGTGAGCGTCAACGGCAACGAGATGCAGCTGCCCGAGGGGCTCAACGTGGACGGGCTGCTCGACCATCTCAAGGTGAAGCGCGAGTACATGGCGGTAGCCGTCAATCGCGAGATCACGCCCAAGGCGCAGTACGCCGAGACGCAGCTCAAGGACGGGGACAGGATCGAGATCGTCAGGCCGATGGGTGGAGGCTAGCCGGGAGGAGACATCATGTACGACACGTCGCTATGGCTGGGAGGCAAGCAGTACAAGTCGCGGCTCATCGTGGGCACGGGCAAGTATCCGTCCTTCGAAAACATGCGGGAGGCCATCGAGGCCTCCGGCGCGGAGATCGTCACCGTGGCCGTCCGGCGGGTCAGCCTGCCGGGGCAGGGGGAGTCGTTGCTCGACTACATCGACACGAAGAAGTACACGCTGCTCCCGAACACGGCAGGCTGCTACACCGCCGACGAGGCCCTGCGCACCTGCTATCTGGCGCGCGAGGCGGGGCTGGGCAGCCTCGTCAAGCTCGAGGTCATCGGCGACTCGCGCACGCTCTTTCCCGATGCGGAAGGGCTGCTCGAGGCCACGCGTACGCTTGCCCGCGAGGGCTTCAGCGTCCTCCCCTATACCAATGACGACCCCGTGCTGGCCAAGAAGCTCGAGGATGCTGGCGCGGCGGCCGTGATGCCGCTGGGGGCGCCCATCGGCTCGGGCCTGGGCATCCGCAATCCGTACAACATCAAGATCATCCTGGAGACCGTGACGGTGCCCGTCATCGTCGACGCCGGAGTCGGCACCGCCTCCGATGCGGCCATCGCCATGGAGCTGGGCTGCGACGGTGTGCTCATGAACACCGCGATCGCCGGCGCCAAGGACCCGGTGGCCATGGCCACGGCCATGAAGCTGGCCATCGAGGCGGGGCGGCTCGCCTTCAAGGCCGGCCGTATCGGGAAGAAGCTCTACGCCACGGCGTCGTCGCCGATCGAGGGCGTGCCGGATTGGTCAACAAGCTAGGCTTCTCACTCTACCTCGTCACGGACCGCTCGCAGGTCGCGGGCTCCCTCGAGGCGGCGGTCGAGACATGTCTCGAGGCCGGGCTCAAGGCGGTGCAGGTCCGCGAGAAGGACCTCCAGATTCGCGATCTCCTGTCGCTGGCGGGCCGGCTCCGCGAGTCGACCCGCCGTCACGGGGCCCGACTCTTCGTGAATGACCGGGCGGACGTCGCGCTGGCGGTGGGCGCGGACGGCGTGCAGCGAACGGGCACGTCGCTGCCCGTGTGGGCCCTCCGGTCCATCAGCCCCTCGGGCTTCATGATCGGCGCCTCCGTTCATTCGGTGGCCGAGGCTCGCACCGCCGAGCCGGAGGGGGCGGATTTTCTCCTCTTCGGGCCTGTCTACGACACCCTCTCCAAGCGCCAGTATGGTCCACCCCAGGGGGTGGCGGCTCTGGAGCGCGTCACGTCGGCGGTGCGTCTGCCCGTCTTCGCGGTCGGGGGCATCACACCCGAACGTGTGCCCGAATTGATGCGGGCGGGCGCCTCGGGTGTGGCCGTGATCGGCGCCATCCTGGGCGCGGATCGGCCCGCCGACGTCGTCGGCGCGTACCTCGACCAGCTGGGCGGGGCCTGATGCCGCGTTCGCTCAGCGGCAACACCCCGGCCGCTCTCGAGCCCGTTCTCCCCCAGCGATTCCTCACAAAGGAGACGTGATGCCCACACTGGACGACGTCAAGCGCGCTGTCTGCGAGGCCATCGACCGGCAGAGCGAGAAGATCGTCACCGTCGGCGAGACGATTCGCAAGAGCCCGGAGCTGGGCTTCAAGGAGTTCAAGACCTCTCGCCTGGTCGAGGAGACCATGCGTGAGATCGGACTTCAGCCGAAGGGCGGGCTGGCCATCACCGGCGTGCGCGGCGAGGCGCGCGGGAAGACCGACGGCCCCACCTTCGCCTTGCTCGGCGAGCTGGACGGCCTGGTGGTGACTGGACACCCGGTGGCCGATCCGCAAACCGGTGCGGCACACGCCTGCGGCCACAATGCCCAGGTGGCGGGAATGCTGGGGGCGGCCATGGGCCTGGTCGGCGCCAAAGCCTTCGAGCACCTCGCGGGGCGGGTAGTGTTCTTCGCCGTGCCCGCCGAAGAGTATGGCGACGTCGCCTGGCGCGTGGAGCAGGCGCGGGCCGGGAAGCTCGAGTTCCTCGGGGGCAAGCCCGAGCTGCTCCGCCTCGGTCACTTCGACGACGTGGACATGGCCATGATGATTCACCTCACGCCGCAGCGCGAATATCGGAAGGCGGGGGTGGCGGCGTCGAACAACGGCTGCATCGTCAAGACCGTGCGCTACATCGGCCGCGCCTCCCACGCGGGCGGCGCGCCTCATCTGGGTATCAACGCGCTTTATGCCGCGCAGATCGGGCTCGCCGCGATCAATGCCATTCGCGAGACCTTCCGCGACGAGGACTCCATTCGTGTCCATCCGATCATCACCCACGGCGGGAGCCAGGTGAACGTGATCCCCGGCGACGTGCGCATCGAGACCTACGTGCGCGGCAAGAGCGTCGAGGCCATCTTGGACGCCAATGTCCGGGTGGACCGGGCCCTGAGGGCGGGAGCCCTGGCCCTGGGCGCCCAGGTCGAGATCGAAACGCTCCCCGGCTACCTGCCGCTCTTCAATCACGAAGGGATGAGCAGGTATTTCGTGGCCAATGCCTCCAGCCAGCTCGGTGCCGACAACGTGACGCAGATGGGGCACCGGAGCGGGTCGACGGACATGGGCGATCTCTCTCACGTCATGCCCACCCTGCACCCGTACATCAGCGGGGCCTCGGGCAGCGGCCACGGCGCCGACTACAGGATCACCGACCCGAAGCTCGCCTACGTGGAGAACGCCAAGCAGCTCGCCCTCATGGCCGTGGACATGCTCTGGGACGGCGCCAAGACGGCCAAGGGCATCATCGCGGAGTTCAGGCCCCGCCTGACCAAGGAGGCCTATCTCTCCTTCCAGCGTGGCATCAGCAAGACCGAGCTCTACGACGGCGCGAAGTAGCTCCGGGAGTCGTCCAGGACGGTTTCACGAGGCGATGCCTCGGCCGCGGCGTCGGTCCTCGGCCGATCCATGACTCTATCCCCGGGCCGACAACAAGCTGCTCCTCGGCGCCACCATGGAGGATGTGGGCTACGACAAGCGCGTCAAGCTCAACGCGCTGCAGACGCTCGTGCAGCAAGGTATCACTCTTGTGCCACGGCTGAAGGAGGCCAGCCTCGTCACGGCCTGGGCGGGGCTCCGGCCCTACTCACACGACAACGTGCCCTACCTGGGGGCAGTGCCAGGCCTCGACGGCGCCTTCGTCGCCACCGGTCACTATCGCTCGGGAATTCTGCTCGCGCCCATCACGGGCCTGCTCCTCAAGGAGATGATCCTGAGGCAGCCTTCGACGCTGCCGTGGGAGCCCTACCAGATGTCACGCATCCCCACGGGCTTGTGACGCGGTCGGCCTGCCGCCGGCGCGTCTTCGTCGCCATCGTCGCCCTGGGTGTGTTCGCCGCACCGTTGGGCTCTCACGCGCGGGTGGTATCTTAGGGCGCGATGTACGGCAAGAGCGACACGGGATTTCCGCAGCGCATCGTGTGCCTCTCCTCGGAGCACGTGGAAATCTGCTATGCGCTCGGAGCGGGAGAGCGCGTGGTGGGCGTGCCGGGGACCGCGCATCGGCCGCTGGAGGCGCGCGACAAGCCCCGGGTCGGCGGCTTCACGAGCTTTCGCACCGACAAGATCCGGGAGCTCGAGCCCGATATCGTGCTCGCCTTCTCTGACCTCCAGGCCGACATCAGCGCCGAGCTCATCCGTGCGGGACTGCCGGTCTTCTGCTCGAATCCCCGCTCGGTGGACGACGTGCTCGCGACCATCGTCATGGTGGGGGGCCTGCTCGGCCTCGACAAGCCGGCCCGCGACGTGGTCCAGGACATGCGCGACGAGATTCGACAGGTGCGGGAGTTCTCGAGCGTCTGGCCTGACCGTCCGCGCGTGTACTTCGAGGAGTGGCCTGAGCCCCTCATCGCAGGAATACGATGGGTGTCAGAGATCATCGAGATAGCCGGCGGACACGACATATTTTCCGACTTGAGAGACAAGCCCGCGGCGGGGGACAGGGTGGTGGAACCGAACGAGGTGATCCGTCGCGATCCGCAGATCATCCTCGCGTCGTGGTGCGGCAAACCGGTGGATGTCGCGTCGATCGCCACGCGCCAGGGCTGGGCGAAGGTGAGTGCCGTCGCCGCGGGCCGCATTCACGAGGTGGACGGGGCTGATATCCTGAGTCCAGGGCCATCATTGCTGGTCGGGCTCCGGCAAATCCACGAGATCGTTCAGCAGGGATTGGGAGCCTAGCGAAGGTCCTCAACGGTAGTCTTCGCTTCGATAACGTAAGTGGGTAAAAGTTCAACCGTCGCGGTAACGGTGTCAGCATTCCGACACTTTCGGATCGTGATCACAATTGATGGGAGGCCCCTCGAGACCCGGTGCTAGGATGAACATCCTTCGCCCTTCACATGGAAAATCACATGCTCGCGCGGCCTGAACGGTTCTTCGAGGACAGGTTCGGTCTCACTTCCTCCGCACTCGAGCGACTCCTCGGCTCGCATCTGGCGGGTCGCGTCGATCACGCGGACCTCTATCTCGAGTACCGGATCAGCGAAGAGCTGACCCTCGAGGAGGGCGCGGTCAAGAAGGCATCTCGTCATGTGAGCCAGGGGGCGGGCATCCGCGCCCAGTCGGGTGAGCGCACCGGGTACGCCCACACCGATGATCTGGCGCTTCCGAATCTGGAGGAGGCGGCGCGGCAGGCGCGCGCCATCGCCGATCAGGCAGGAACATCGGCGGTGGTCGCCCTCGATTCCGGACGCCCCCACGATCTTTACACCCTTGCCGAGCCCCCCGTGAGCGCCGCGCTCGACGGCAAGCTCGCGCTCCTGGGCCAGGTGGACGCGGCGGCGCGCGCCATGGATCCGCGCGTCAAGCAGGTGATCGCGAGCCTCGGGAGCGAGGACGTGATCGTGCTCATCGCCACTCCCTCGGGCTGGACGATCGGCGACAAGCGCCCGCTGACCCGGCTCAACGTGACCGTCATCGTCGAGGAAGACGGCAAGCGCGAGATCGGTTCGTACGGGGGCGGCGGGCGTGTGCCGCTGGAATTCTTCCTCGAAGGGGAGCGGTGGCGGCGATTCGCCTCCGAGGCGGTGCGGCAGGCTACGGTGAAGCTCCACGCGGCCGAGGCGCCGGCGGGGGAGATGACGGTGGTGTTGGGTCCCGGCTGGCCCGGCATCCTTCTCCACGAGGCAGTGGGCCACGGGCTCGAGGGAGACTTCAACCGCAAGAAGACCTCGGCGTTCGCCGGGCGCATGGGGCAGAAGGTCGCCTCCGAGCTGGTGACGGTGATCGACGACGGCACCATCGCCAACCGGCGCGGTTCACTCAACGTGGACGACGAGGGCATTCCCACGCGGCGCAACGTCCTCATCGACAATGGCGTGCTCGTGGGGTACATGCAGGACCGCCTCAACGCGCGGCTGATGGGCTCGGAGCCCACCGGCAACGGTCGGCGCGAGTCCTATGCGCATCAGCCCATGCCGCGCATGACGAACACCTTCATGCTGGCGGGTCGGGACGATCCGGAAGAGATTCTCCGCTCGGTGCCCCGCGGCCTCTACGCCGTCAACTTCGGGGGCGGGCAGGTGGACATCACCAGCGGCAAGTTCGTCTTCTCGGCGAGCGAGGCCTATCTGATCGAGGGCGGCAAGGTCACCCGGCCCGTCAAGGGCGCCACCCTCATCGGCAACGGCCCGGATGCGCTCACGCGCGTGAGCCGTGTGGGCAATGACCTCAAGATGGACGAGGGTGTCGGTACGTGCGGCAAGGACGGACAGTCGGTGCCCGTCGGGGTCGGGTTGCCGACCATACGGATCGACCGGATGACCGTCGGCGGGACGCAGGTCTAGAATGCTCGATCTCCTCGGCGATGTCTTGAAACGGGCGACGGCGCGAGGCGCCACCGCGGCCGATGCCTTCCTCGTGGAGGACAGAGCCTTCTCCGCCCAGGTGAGGCTGGGACGTGTGGACACGGTGAAGCACGCCCGGGAGCAGCATCTCTCGCTCCGCGTCTTCTCCGGCAAATCAGCGGCGGCGGCCTCCACGTCGGACTTCTCTCGGGCCTCGGTCGAGCGGCTGGTGGACGAGGCGGTATCGCTCGCTCGCATCACCGCGCCCGATGAGCTCAGCGGCCTGCCGGATCCGTCGGAGCTTGCCCAAGTCGTCCCTGCCCTCGATCTCGACGATCCCACGGGCCACGATCTCTCCCCCGAGGACAAGATCGAGTTGGCCCGACGCGCGGAGGCCTCGGCGCTCGCGGCTGATCCGCGTATCACCAACTCCGAGGGCGGCGACTTCGCCGACCGGCGCGCACACTATGCCTATGCGGCGAGCCATGGCTTCGCGGGAGAGTACTCGACGTCCTCCTTCAGCCTTTCCGTTTCCCCCGTGGCATCGGAGAACGGCAGCATGCAGCGCGACGGCTGGTACCACGTCACGCGCAAGCGCGCTCTCCTCGACGCTCCCGAGCAGATCGGCCTGATTGCCGCCCAACGCGCTCTCCGGCGTCTCGGCGCCCGGCAGGTGAAGACGTGCGAGGTGCCCATCATCTTCGATCCCGACACGGCGGCGAGCCTGGTGCGCCACATCGCCGGGGCGGCCTCCGGGCCCTCGCTGTACCGCGGCGCCTCCTTCCTCCTGGGCAAGCTCGGCCAGCAGATCGCGGCGCCCGGCGTGACCATCGTGGACGACGGCACCATGCCGGGCGGGCTGGGCTCGCGCCCATTCGACGGCGAGGGCTTGTCGGTGCGGCGGACGATGATCGTGGACAGAGGCGTGCTGACCTCGTATCTCCTGGATACCTATAGCGGCCGAAAGCTCGGCATGGCCTCGACGCATCACGGCGCGCGCGACGGCGCCGGCGTGACGGTGGGCACGACCAATCTCTATCTCGACCGCGGCACCTCCCATCCACAAGACCTCATCAAGAGTGTCAAGCAGGGGCTGTACGTCACGGAGCTGATCGGCTTCGGCGTCAACGGCGTCACCGGCGACTATTCGCGGGGCGTCGTCGGCCTGTGGATCGACAACGGAGAGCTGGCGTACCCGGTCGAGGAGATCACCATCGCGGGCAACCTCCTCGAAATGTTCCGGGCCATCGAAGGCGTGGGCACCGACCTGGTCTTTCGCGACCGCACGGCCGCTCCCACCGTGCTGATCGGTCGCATGACGGTAGCCGGCGCCTAGGAGGAAACTGTCGAATGACGGGCGGTCCGGGCCACACGTATTGCGCTAACCCTCTCGCCCACGACCGACATGCCGCACGGCATGAGGCACCTCGTTGCGAGACCCGTCGCGGAGCGCGCTGCCCTCACCCTCTCGCCCACGGTCAACATGCCCGTAGGCCATGAGACACCTCGTCGCAAGACCCGTCGCGGAGCGTGCTGCCCTCACCCTCTCGCCCACGGTCAACATGCCCGTAGGCCATGAGGCACCTCGTCGCAAGACCCGTCGCGGAGCGCGCTGCCCTCACCCTCTCGCCCACGGTCAACATGCCCGTAGGGCATGTTGAGGATAAATGATCATCGATAGCCACTGTCACCTGCACGATCCGGCTTTCCAGGACCTGCGCGGCGCCCTCGCGCGGGCCACCGAGCACGATGTGTGGGGGGCGGTAGCCGTCGGCTGCGACTGGCGGACGAATGCGCGTACCCTCGAGCTGGCCGCCTCGAACGGCAAGTGCGTGCGCCCGGCCATGGGCTTTCACCCCGACTGGCTCCAGCTCACCGACGAAGACCTCGAGCTGGTCGAAGCCCAGGTGGCGGCGAATCACTCGCGGCTGGTTGCCCTCGGCGAGATCGGGCTGCCGTGGTATTGCCTTGGCGAGGTTCCCGACGCTACCGAGGTCTTGACGCGCGGGCGGGGTCGGCTCGCCCGCCTCCTCGATCTCGCCACCCGCTTCGACCTGCCCGTCATACTCCACGCGCCGCACGGGGCGGCCGTGGCCGCCCTCGAGGCGCTCAGGCGTCACGGCATCGAGCGCGCGGTGTTTCACTGGCACAAGGCGCCCGCCGAGGTCACCCGGAATATCGTCGAGGCCGGGTATATGATCTCCGTCACGCCCGAGGTGGTGTATCGCGAGCGCGACCGCGAGCTGGTGGAGGCCGTGCCCATCGAGTCCCTCCTCGTGGAAAGCGACGGGCCCTGGCCCTATCAAGGCGAGTTCGGCGGGGTCCCGTCGGGTCCGTGGGTCGTCTCTCGCGTGGCCGAAGAGATTGCCAAGATCAAGGGCTTGCCCGTGGACGAGGTGATGTTCCAGATCTCCGCCAATACCTGCGAGCTCTTCGATCTGGCGTGGGCATGAAGGTCGAGCGTTTCAGCGTCGAGGTCGAAGAGGCCGAGGTCGTCGGCGTCCTCCACCTGCCCGCGGCGGGACCGGCGGCATGCGTGGTGGCCTGCCACGGCATGGGCGCCTGCAAGGACAGCGACAAGTATTTGCTGCTCGGTCGCGAATTCCCCGAGGCGGGGCTCGCGCTCGCACGCTTCGACTTCCGCGGAAGCGGCGAATCTGGAGGCCTCTATCGTAACGCCACCGTCGCCTCGCGCATCGCCGATCTCGAGGCGGTGCTCGATCATCTGAAGGATCACCAGGCTCTCGACGGACGCTTCGGCCTGCTCGGCTCGAGCCTCGGCGGCTTCATCGCCCTGTGGGTCGCCTCGCGGAGGGGCTCGGTGCTTCCGGTGGTGACGTGGAACGCTCCGGCAAATCTTGCGGAGCTCGCGGACGCCAAGTCCGACGACGTGACGGCGCCCGGGGCGGCGCTGGTGGCGGAGGTGCGCGGCGGCCATTTGGCGGAGGCGCCCGGCCGCGGCAGTCACATCCTGGTGGTGCAGGGCGAGGGCGACGCGGTGGTGCCGCCCACCCACGCGCGCGTGCTCTTCGAGCGCGCCGAAGAGCCGCGGGAGCTCTGCCTGCTCCCGGGGGCCGATCACCGCCTGTCCGACCCTCGCCACCGCCTCGAGGCCGTCAAGCGCAGCCGGGACTGGCTCACCCATCATCTTCCCCCGGGGCTCACATGATCAAGCCGGAGCGGATAAAGGACGAATTCCTCGACCTTGCCTCGATCTCCAGCATGTCGCGACGCGAGGGTGCCATCGCGCGGCGGCTCGAGAGCATTCTCAAGGGCATGGGCGCCTCCGTCGAGGTCGATGACGCAGGGGAGAAGGTGGGCGGGGAGACCGGCAATATTTTGGCGCGCTTCACCGGGACGAGGGCGGACGCGGAGCCGTTCCTCCTCTCTGCCCACATGGACACGGTCGGGCCCGCCGAGAAGATTCATCTCGTGGTCGAGGGCGATGTCGTGCGCACCGACCGCACCACCGTGCTGGGCGGCGACGACAAAGCGGGCATCGTGGCCATCTTCGAGGCCATCCGGGTCCTCCGCGAGGAGAAGATTCCGCATGGCGACATCGAGGTGATCCTGAGCATCTGTGAGGAGACGGGACTCCTGGGCGCCAAGCACTTCGACACGGGGCGGCTCCGGGCCAAGCGCGGGCTGGTCCTCGACGTGGACGGCGTGTGCGAGCTGATCACGCGCGCGCCCGCGGCCAACCGGCTGTCCTTCGCGGTGACCGGGCTCGAGGCGCACGCGGGCATTTGCCCGGAGCGTGGGCTGTCGGCCATACAGATCGCCAGCGAGGCCATTGCCGGCATGAAGCTCGGCCGGGTGGACGCGGAGACCACGGCGAACCTCGGCCGGATTCAGGGAGGACTCGCCACCAACATCGTCCCCACGCGGGTGGTGGTGGAGGGCGAGACGCGGAGTCTCGGCGTGGCGAAGCTCGAAGCGCAGACCGAGCACATGCGGCAGCGCTTCGAAGAGGCGGCGGCCCGGCACGCGGTTCGACTGGAGGACGGCGAGCATCGCGCGCGCGTCGAGGTCAAGGTGGAGCGGCAGTACGAGCGGCTCGACGTGGCCGATACGGCCAAGGTGGTGACGCTGGTGGCGGGGGCGGCCAAGGGTCTCCGCAAGTCCTTCCAGACGCGTGCCACCGGGGGCGGCTCCGACGCCAATGTCTATGCCTCGCGCGGCATCGAGATCGCCAATCTCGCCTGCGGCATGCGCGATATCCACACCGTCCACGAGTGGGTGGACCTGAAGGACCTGCACACCACCGCCTCCATCGTCCTCGAGACGGTGCGGCTGAACGCCGTCTCGCCATAGAGCGAATCGGCGATCTGCTCCTCGAGCACGCGACGGCCGTGGGGCCGCCGCGCCCTTGCCCCGTGCTCCTCGTGCACGGCATGCAGGGGGGCAGCTGGTACCTCCGCTCCTGGCTCTATGCGGCCGCCCAGGCAGGCTGGGACGCCTGGGCGCTGAACCTGCGCGGACACCACGGCAGCCGCCCCGTCCACGATTTGGGCCGCGTCTCCGTGCTGGACTATGTCGAAGACGTCCACGACTGCCTCCGCACGCTGCGCGAGGCCGTGATCATCGGGCACTCGATGGGTGGCCTCGTGGCCCAGAAGGTCGCGGAGGGTGGTCGGGTGCGCGCCGCGGTTTTCGTCACCAGCGCCGCCCCCAAAGGCATCCGTGTCGTCACGTGGCCCGTGCTCTGGCGCATGCCTCGCTACGTGGCTTCCATCATGGCCAGCCGGCCTTTCGCCATAGGCCCGGAGGATGCCGCGGCGTTGCTCGGCAATCGCCTGACCCCGGAGCTGCAGGCCTGGGCCTATCCGCACCTCGTGCCGGAGTCCGGGCGTGCTGCGCGCGAGATGGCCCTGGGCAGAATCGCCATCGACCCCGCGGGAATCCGTTGCCCGACGCTCGTTCTCGGCACGGAGCACGACCGCATCACGCCCGCCTCGGTGCAGCGGAAGATCGCCGCGCGCTATGGCTCGAAGTATCTCGAAGCGGCCGGGCATGCCCATTTGCCCATGCTCGAAACAGGGGGGGAGCGCCTGTTCGCCGGCGTGTTGGAGTGGCTGGCGGCGGTGGTGTGAGGCGCACTAGCAGGCCGCTGAAAAAGGCCCATCTGCTTCGTTGGCGCCCTTGGCCGCACGCTCAACGTACAGAAAGTACGCGTCGCGTGCGGCCGTCGGGCGCCGCCTCGCATCTGGACCTTTTTGAGCGGCCTGCGAGTTTTTCAGCATCCTGCTAGACGCGGGTGCGTGAGAACTGCGTCAGCGAGGCGGCGTGGCCGAGCCAGGCCAGAGGCACCAGGAAGCCCGGGAGGAGGACGTAAGGCCAGTAGGCGATGAAGGTCACCGGCGGGTCAGTCTGAAAGACGCGGAAGGGCGACGGGGTGGAGAGCTGGGCGTGAACCACCACGTTGAGGAGGACGAGGATGCCGGCCACGTTCCACCAGAAGGCCACGCGAGCTGGCCACGCCTTGCGGACGAAGCACAGGTAGCCCACGGGAATCGCGGTCAGGCCCACCAGGATGTCCACGTTGCGTCCCTCGAAGGTCATGATCACGGGCGCCCGGTGTTGCAGGTACAAGAGCCAGAGGATGATCTCCATCACGACGCGAAACGATTGGAGATAGATCGGCCAGTGGGGCGGCGTCCGCTCGAGGAGCTCGCCCGCCCCCGCCGAGCGCAGGAAGAGCAGACCGGCCACGAGGGGCACGAGCACGGCCGGGAGGAGACGCGGGGGCAGGCTCTTGAAGTTGTCGAAAAAGCCCTGGAGGCTCAGGACGCCGAGGAGGGCGACCCATGCGGTGACGGCGAGCATGACGCGCCCGGGGTGCCGGCCGGGACTCAGCCACCACGAGAGCGCACCGAAGAGGACGGCCACTTGGGCGAGAAAGAGAAGATCGGTGAAGCGCTCCACCTCTAGGTCGCCTTGAAGGCCAGATCCGCCGCCGCGGAGTCTCCCGCCGTCTTGCCGAACACCGACCCGGCCATGAGTCCGGCCCCGCCCGGATAATTGTGATAGAAGAGCCCGCCCACCAGCTCACCCGCCGCGTAGAGCCCGCGTATCGGCTGATCCTCGATGTCCTGCACTTGCGCGCGCAGGTCCACGCGCAGCCCGCCGAAGGTGAAGGTGATACCGCAGGTGACCCCGAAGCCGACATAGGGAGGGGTATCGAGGCGCTGAGCCCAGTTGGTCTTGGGAGGGGTGATGCCACGCGTGCCCTTCCCGTCGAGGATGGCCGGGTTGAAAGGCTTGTCCTCCACGGCCGCGTTGAACTCTTCGACTGTGCGCACCAAGCCGTGGGGGTTGATCTCGAGCTTGCGCGCGAGCTCTTCGATGGTGGGCGCCTCCGCCTTGGTGATCTCACGGATGCGGTACTCCTCGCGGAGGATGGACACCGTCTTCTGATCGAAGATCTGGAAGGCGGTCTGCTGCGGCTGCCTGATCACCGCCTGGCCGTATTTCACGTAGGTGAAGTTGCGGAAGTCGGCGCCCTCGTCCACGAAGCGCTCGCCCTGCGTGTTGACCATGATGCCGAGGGGGTAGGAATGCTTCTGGAACATGTCGCCGACCTTGCGGTCTCCGAAGGGCGGCGCGTTCATGTCCCACTGCACGGCATGACAGGAGGACCAGTGCCCGTAGGCCTGGGCGCCGATGTCGAGGGCCATCTTGATGCCGTCGCCCGTATTGTGTCGGGTGCCCCGCACGCGGGCGAGGTCCCAGTTGGGCCCCAGATAGCGCGTGCGCCACTCCGGGTTGGCCTCGAAGCCGCCGCAGGCGAGCACGACGGCGCGGGCGGGAATCTCGACGAAGCCTTCCGGGGAGCGGACGACCACGCCCGTGACGCCGCCTTTCTTGTCGGTCATGAGCTGGCGCGCGCCGTGGCCGTAGCGCACCTCGATGCCCGCCTTGCCCGCGCGCTCGAGGAGCATCTCCACGAGGCCGGCGCCGCCTCCCACCGCCTCCACGTTCAGGCCGCCCCAGAAGTGGTGCTTGCCCTCGACCTGATAGGACTGGCGCGCGAACATCAGGATCCAGCGAAGACCCTGCGTCTTCATCCAGACAATGGTGGGGCGCGAGCGCTGGACGAGGAACTCCGCCATGTCGATGTCGGATCGCCCTTCGGTCACCCGCATCAGGTCGTCGTAGAACTGGTTCGCCGTGTAGGCGGGGACGACGATGGCCCGAGCCTCTTCCTCGGAGATATCGGGCAGGATATCGCGCCGCAAGTCCTCGAGCCCCTGATGCGCGAAGCGGAAGCCGCCCGCGGTGAAAAACGAGTTGCCGCCACGCTGGGACTCGGGCGCCTTCTCCACCACGAGCACCGACGCCCCCGCTTCTCGCGCCGCGAGGGCGGCGCAGAGCGCGGCATTGCCTCCACCCACCACCACCACGTCATGCACGGCCATGCCGGATCTCCTTCACGTTGTCTTGGCCCTCTGTTTTGGCGTCAGATCATGCGGGTGAACATGGCTAGTCCGAGGGCGATACGGTACCAGCCGAACGGCGAGAAGTTGTGGGTCTGAACCCACCGGATGAGCCAGCGCACCACGAGAAACGCCGTGATCGCCGAGACGATAGTGCCGAGGGCGAGCAGGCCCCAATCCGTGGTCACCGGACCCGGGTGCCTGAGCGCGTGCTGGGTTTCATAGAGGCCGGCCGCGAGCAGCGTGGGGACGCCCACGAGGAACGAGAACTCGGTGGCGGCGGGACGGGCCACCCCCAGGGCGAGGGCGATGAGAATGGTCGCCGCCGAGCGGGACGTTCCAGGGAACACCGCAGCGAGGAGCTGGGCGAGCCCCACCACCACCGCGGTGATCCAGGTGATGTCCGGCCGTAGCGTGCGACCGCGCACCATCCACTCGATGACCAGGATGGCAATGCCGCCGAGGAGAGTGGCCCACGCGATGGGCGCGGTCTCCTTGGGCAGCGTGAATCCGAGCTTCTTCACGATCAGTCCGCCCACCCCCGTGATGACGAAGGCGAGCACGAGCTTGAAGACGTAGCTGCGCGTGGCGGGCTCGCCCAGCCCCGTGAGGAGCTGGTGGACCCGGGCGGAGAAGGCAAAGAGCACGGCGAGGGCGGCGCCCGACTGGATGGTGATGTTGAAGAGGTCCGACTGCTGCGGCAGCCAGTGGGAGTTCTCGGCGAGGAGCAGGTGGCCGGTCGACGAGATGGGAAGGAACTCCGTGATGCCCTCGATGATGCCCAGGATGCACACGGCGAGCGAGGGGGGCACGAATCGCTAGCCGACTATCTCTTCCCCGCCGTCCACCCCGATGACATTGCCGGTCATCCAGTAGGTGTCGGGGTGAGAGAAGACCACGATGGCCCGGGCCACGTCTTCCACCGTGGTCAGGCGCCGATGGGGATTGCGCTCGGCCGCCCTCGCCGAGAACTCCTCGTAGTTGGGGATCTTCTGTGCCGCCGGCGTGGCGGTGACTCCAGCCCGGATCGAGTTGGCGGTGATCCCGTGGCTGGCGAGCTCGGCGGCGAGCTGCCTGATGTTCGACTCGAGCGCCGCCTTGGCGGCCGAGACCGGGCCGTAGTAGGGCAGCACGCGCGCGCCCCCCGCCGAGGTCATGGCATAGATACGACCGCCCCGGCCCATGAGACCGCGGCCGACCAGCTCCTGCGCCCAGTACACGAGGCTATGCGCCATGACGTCGACCGTCATGTCCATTTGCGCCTTGCTGACCGCCTCTTTGATGGGATCGGTGACAAAGAGCTTGAGGGTGCCGAAGGCCAAGGAATGCAGCATGACGCGGACCCGGCCCATCTCGTTGCGCTCGCGCAGGATACGCTCCATCTCGGAGCTGACCTCGGCGCGCTTCTCCTCGTCGGCCGCGTTGATGTTGAAGAAGTGGGCCTGGCGACCCAAGCCTCTGATGTCGGTGACGAGACGCTCCGCATTGGGCTGAGTGGACTTGCGGTCGAGATGCACACCGAAGATGTCCATGCCCGCCCGCGCCAAGGCCATGCTCGAGGCGGCGCCGAAGCCGGACGAGGCGCCGAGGACGAGCGCCCAGCCGGAGAGCCGTATCGGTTCCGCGTCCGTCGTCATCGTCACGGCCTCCTTGTCGGTGAAACGCGCGAGCATTCTATCATCCCGGCCTCGGGCCGTGATGAACCTCGCCTCTGCCTCGTGCTACCATGGCCCGGCCATGGCCAGGACGGCCGGGATCATCCTCATCGGAAACGAGCTTCTCTCCGGCAAGGTGGCGGACGCCAACGCCGTCTATCTCTGCCGCGAGCTTCGCGCCCTGGGTGTCGACGTTCGGCGCATCGTGGTCATTCCCGACGAGATCGACAAGATCGCCGGTGAGGTGGCCGAGTTCAGCCGAACCTTCGACGTGGTCTTCACGTCGGGGGGTGTCGGTCCCACGCACGACGACGTCACCATCGAGGGGATCGCGCGGGCCTTCGGGGTGCCCGTGGTGCGTGACCCGGCCATGGTGGCCGCGCTCGAGGGCTTCTACGGGGGCAGCCTCAATCCCGCGCGCATCCGGATGGCCGAGATTCCCGAGGGCGCGGAGCCGATGACCGCCGACGGTCTCGTCTTCCCCGCGGTGATCATGAAGAACGTCCATGTCCTGCCCGGCGTCCCCGAGCTCTTCCGTCGGAAGTTCGAGGGGCTCAAGGAGCGCTTCCGCGACGTGCCGTTCTATCTGGCCAGCGTCTATGTGAGCGTGGGGGAAGGGCTCCTCGCCGAGCATCTCAACGCGGTGCTCGAGCGCCATCCGGAGCTGCTCCTGGGCTCGTATCCGGAGTTCTCGAATCCCGACTACAAGGTGAAGGTGACGCTGGAGTCGAAGGACCGGAGCTACATGGAGCGCGCCCTCCATGACTTGCTCGAGCGCCTGCCTCCGTCCTCCCTCGTTCGCGTCCAGCGCTAGACAGCCCCCTCGCCCTCTTCCTCACTGAGGGAGAGGGCTCCGATCCACGGCCGGGTGCTATCCTGTTCCCATGGCGGGCGGCTCGGCCGGACTGGAGACGGCGTACCGGAACGCGGCGATCACCTGCGGCGCCATGCTGGTGAGTACCTTGCTCTATCCCGTGGCCGCGGTGATCGTCAGTCTTTCCCTGGCTCCCTTCGAAGGGTTCGTCGGGCCAGCCCTGCCCACCGGCCTCCGCATCGCCCTGTGGACGGCGGCCGCGGTGGTGGCGGGGCTGATCGGCGTCGTGCGGCGGGCGCTCCTCGGCCGGTCGCCCGCAGGCGATACGGCAGGGCAGGCCCGACGCCTGGTCTCGACGTCCATCACCATCGCCGCCCTTGCCGTAGTGCCGGCTATCCTCGGACTCGTGCTTTTCATGCTGTCCGGATTGCGCGGCGACTTCTATGTTCTCTTCGTGCTCTCCCTCGTCCTGCAGGCGGTCTATTTCCCGAGGCTGGATGGCTGGCGCCAATGGGCCTCCGAGCCCGCCCTGGGATGCTGAGCCCCCGCGGATGAGCGCGTCGAGCTACCAGCTCAAGTCGGATCCGCATTCGAGTCACGCGATCATTCTCGGGCGGCTCGGTGAGGGGCGGGGTCGCCGCGCTCTCGATGTCGGCGCGGCCGACGGCTTTCTCGCCGACCTCCTGACGCGGCAGGGCTGGCAGGTGACCGCGCTCGAGCGCGATCCCGCGCAGGCCGCCAAGGCGCGTGGCCGCTGCCACGAGGTGATCGTCGCCGACCTGGACGGCGCGGCGCCCCGCCTCCAGGGCGCTTTCGACGCCATCGTCTACGGCGACGTGCTGGAGCATCTGAGCGATCCTCTGCCGGTTCTGGTGGCGCTGAACCGCCGCCTCGCCCCGGGCGGCCGCGTCATCGTCTCGGTGCCGAATGTCGCCCACCTCTGGGTCAGGCTGTCACTTCTCCTCGGTCGCTGGGACTATGGCGATCGCGGCATCCTCGACCGCACCCACCTGCGCTTCTTCACGCGCCGGAGCTTCCTCCGGTTCCTCGGCGACGCCGGGCTCGACATCGAGGAGCTGGTCGTCACTCCGGTACCGCTGCCGCAGGTCGTCCCGACGCGCTTCCACGGTGGTCTCCTCGACGCCGTGCACGGGCTCTCCGCGGGCGCTGCGCGTATCTGGAAGGGCGGGCTCGGCTATCAGCTCGTCGGGGTGTGCCGCCGCGCGGCCATAGATGCGCCATGAAGGCGCAGCCCAGGGTGGATGGGCCATGAAGGCGCAGTCGAAGGTGGTGGTGGTCATGCCCGCCTACAATGCGGGGAGCACGCTCCGGCTGACCTACGAGGAGCTGCCCAAGGAGTCCGTCAACCTCGTCATCCTCGTGGACGACGGCTCCAAGGACCGGACGCTCGAGATCGCGCGCGAGCTCGGCCTCCAGATCTTCGTGCACGACAGGAACTACGGCTACGGGGCCAACCAGAAGACCTGTTACACGGAGGCGCTCAAGGCCGGCGCGGACATCGTGGTGATGGTGCATCCCGACTATCAGTACGATCCCACCCTCGTGCCCCAGATGATCGAGCCCATCGTCAAGGGCGAGGCGGACGTGGTCCTGGGCTCGCGGCTCAAGGGCGGGGGCTCGGCCGTCGCGCAGGGCATGCCGTGGTGGAAGTTCGTGGCCAACCGCTTCCTCACCGGCGTCGAGAACTCCTGCTTCGGTCTCCGCCTTTCCGAGTACCACACCGGCTACCGCGCCTTCAGTCGAGAAGTGCTCGAAGCGGTGAACTTCCGGATGAATTCCGACGGCTTCGTCTTCGACCAGGAGATCATCTCGCAGGTGGTGGCCGCCGGCTTCCGGATGGCCGAGATCGCCGTGCCCGTGCGGTACTTTCCCGAGGCCTCGTCGGCGAGCTTCCTCGCCTCCTGCGGCTACGGGCTCAAGATCCTCTGGGTGGTCACGCGGCACGCGCTGCACTCGAGCGGGCTCAAGCGCTCCCGCCGGCTGCAGACGCTGCGCGGGCGATATAGCCGGCTGGGCCCCGACTCCGGAACCTCCGCGGCACGTTGAGCTTCGTTCGCCTGCTGGACCTCGCGGCCCTCCTCTGCGGCCTGGCCGTGCTCTCCTCGCTCGTCTACTGGTGGTGGCGTCCGGAAGAGATCTTCCTCGTCCTCCTGGGCGTCGTCGCCTTGCGGCTCATGGTGGCCCCCCTGCCCGTGCCGCGGCTCCGCCCGCGCCGCGTGGTGGCCGTCGGCGTGGCCGTCTATGCCGTCTACTTTTCCTTGGTCACGCTCACCCGGCACTGGACGTTCAGGACCCACGCCCTCGACCTCGCCTACTATGTCCAGCTCACGTGGAACCTCGCCCGAGGCGCCGGGCCACGGGTCAGCCTGCCCGAGATGCACGCGTGGGGTGACCACTTCTCGCCGATCATGTACCTGTTCGTTCCCGTCTTCTGGGTCGCTCCCGGCCCGGGCGTTCTCCTTGTCGCCCAATCGATCGCGCTGGGCCTGGGCGCCCTCGCCGTCTTCGGCATCGCCGCGCGGCGGTTGGGCGATGAACAGCCGGCAGCAGTGTTCGCCGTGCTCTACCTGATCCATCCCTCTCTCCACGGGATCAACGTGCGCGACTTCCACTCGGCCGCCCTCACCATCCCGCTCCTTCTCGCCGCCATCTACTTCGTCGAGGCAGGGCGGCCGTGGCGGTACGTGACGGCCGTGCTCCTCATCCTCGCCACGCGCGAGGATGCGGCCATCGCCGTGGTGGGCCTCGGGCTCTGGCTGGCCGTGACCAAGCGGCGCTGGCTCTGGGGTGCGGTCACCGCGCTGGGAGGGTTCGCGGTCCTCGTGGTGGACACGCGGTGGCTCATCCCGCACTTCCGGGGTGAGCCCTATCCGCACCTCGGGCGCTACGCGCACCTCGGCCGCTCGGTGCCCGAGATCATCGGGACCCTCGTGCTCCATCCCTGGCGCGTCCTCGTGGGTTTGCTCACGGAAAGGCGCCTGGTCTACCTGGGGGCGCTTCTGGCTCCGCTGGCCTTTCTGCCTCTGCTCGCGCCCGACGTGCTCGTCGGGCTCGCGCCGCCGCTGGTAGAAAATCTCCTGGGTCAGGATCCGATACTGTTCGACCATCGCACGCAGTATCAGAGCTTCATCCTGCCCTTCCTGTTCGCGGCCGCCATCGCAGGCTATGACCGTCTCGCCCTTCGTCGGCCGGGACCGTGGCCGAAGACGGTGCTGGTGGTGGCGATCATGGCCAGCCTCGTGCTGTCCGCCCGCACCGTCAACAATCTGGCGTACGAGCGGGCCGTGCCCAGGCTCGAGCATCGGCAGGCGTTCGAGGTGCTGGCGCAGGTGCCGGCCGGCGCTGCGGTATCGGCGCAGGATCCGTACGTGCCGCATCTGGCCCTCCGACCGCTCGTGTTCGTATTTCCCGTGGGAATCGAGAAGGCCGATTACCTCCTCCTGAACACCTCGACCTATCCGTGGCGGGGAGATCCGGACGTGACCATGAAGCGGGAGGGCGATACGGTGACCGTTACCAACGGCAAGGGCGGCCCCACCTATCGCTATGTGGTGGCCGCGGAGCGCGGGCCGAACCTGCTCCTTCGGCGCCGCTAGGTGGCAAGGATCGCACGCACGGAGATGAGGGCCGACTCGAGGGCGCCCTGCATCCACGTATGGGACAGGGAGACGTGCTCCCCCGCGAAGTGGATGCGCCCCTCGGGCGCCACCACGTGGCGGTGGAGGGCGCTCCACTGGCCGGGCATGAACCAGGCAAAGGCGCCTCCGCTCCAGCGGTGATTGTCCCAGCTCCAGCTCGCCGTCCGGCGCACTTCGCCGGTCCGCGCGAGTTGCGGGTGAACCCGGGCGAGATGCGTGAGGGCGAGAGCGCTCCGCTGGGTGTGAGGGAGGGTGGCGAGGCGGCGCGCGGCCTGGCCCCAGGAATACGAGGCGAGGAAGACGGCCGGCGCCCCTGACACCTTGGGATCCCGGGCCGCCGCATTGTCCGACGGATACCAGGTTGTGGCGGTGGGCAGGTCGGTGTATGTCCCGCCGCCGAAGATGCCGTCGTCCTGCTCCCAGAAGCGCCGGCGGGTTACCGCGAGGACCTTGGTGGACGAGTCGTAGTTGAGCTCCCGGATGGCCCGCTGTTTGGCTCCGGAGAAGGCGGGCTCCACCTCGAGACGCGTGACCACCGGGAAGGGGAGCGTGCACAGGACGAAATCGCCCTCGACCCGGAACGGGCGGCCGTCCTTGTCGCGGTAGACGGCGGTGGCCCGGCCGCGCACCGGGTCCTGCTCGAGGCGGACGACCTCCGCGCCCATGCGCGGCTTCGACTTGAGCCGCGCCGCGAAAGCAGCGGGCAGCCGGTCCGCTCCGCCCACGATCTCGTCGAAGCCCCGGGTCCACACGCCGTCCTCCTCCTCGCGCAGATGCTCGGTGAGGGCGGTGCCGAGGAGCGTCTCCATCCCGTAGGTCACGGCGAGAAACTCGATGGCTGCGGGGGAGAGCCCGTCCGTTTCGAAGATCTGCTGGAGGGACTGCTGGTCGAGGGCGCGCAGCGCGGTGCTCGAAGGCATCAGATTGGCGAGCTCGGCGCGCTCTTCCGGGGGCAGGGCCTGCAGGCGCTTCACCAGCGAGCCCGCCCACAGATCGTCGGGCCTCTTCTCGCGCTCGGCCTCGGTAAGCGCGTAGAGATCATTGAGGCGCGAGACGTCCTTGATGCGCACACGCCGGCCGCGCACGAAGTAGAAGGCCTCCGGGTTGGACTGCACGAAGGGACTCAGGGAAAGACCGAACTCGGCGATGTAATGCCGGGGCAGGGCATGGTTTTTCGGCACCCGCATGGCCCCCGCCTCACCGTAGAGGCCGGTGTCGAAGCGCAGGGTGCGGGCGCGGCCGCCGATATGCGTCGTCTCCGCCTCGAGTATCGTGCAGGTGTGACCGCGGCGCTCCAGCTCGAGAGCGGCGCAGAGCCCGGCCAGACCCGCCCCGAGAATCACCACATGTACGGGCCGCGCCGGCTGGGCGAGGGCGCGCAGGTCGTGCAGCGGGGCGAGCCCCAGCGTGGCCCCCGTGGCGATGCCGAGGCGGCGAAGGAATTGGCGGCGGGTGATGGGGGAGGATTGAGCCCGGGGCATGAGAGGTCCTTCGCCAAGTTCTCGCGACACGCGCGCCCTGTCAAGCGTTGACCTCTCGCAGCCGCTCTGGCAGGATCGGCGGGATGTCATGCGACCCATTCACCACTATTGATCGCGAGGCCTGACGTGACCCTGTCTCCCCTCGAAGCCGCCCGGAAGCTTGCGCCACGGATCCGAACCAGCGCCGACGAGATCGACGCGGCCCGCGAGCTGCCCCGGCCGCTCTTCGAGGCTCTGGCCGACGCCGGCATGTTCCACTTGGCCGTCCCGCGAGCGATCGGGGGGATCGAGATCGACTTCCCGACCTACGTGCAGGTGATCGAGGAGCTCGGGAAGGCCGACGCGAGCACGGGCTGGGTGGTGAACCAGGGGGCGATCTACGGCACATACGCGGCGCGCATGCCGCAGGACGTGGCCCGCGCGATCTGGATCGATACGCCGCGCTGCGTGGTCGCGAACACGCCCGCGCCCACCGCGCAGGCCGTGGTGGTGCCCGGCGGCTACCGCGTCACGGGGCGTCAGGGCTTCAGCACCGGATGCCGGCACGCCTCGTGGGTGGCGGCGCACGCTCAGGTGATCGAGCATGGCGAGATCCGCCTCGAGAACGGGCAGCCGGAGATGCGCTATTTCTTCGTGCCGGTCGCGGAAGCCCAGCTGCTGGACACGTGGCACACGCGGGGCATGCGCGGCACGGGGACACATCACTTCGCCGTCAACGATGTGTTCGTGCCCGCGGAGCGCACGGTCCTGTCGGCGACGGCTCCTCTCCTGAACGACGGCCCGCTCTACAAGATTCCGCGCACCCTGGCCTTCGCCTCCGGTGATGCCGCGGTGGCGCTCGGCATGTCTCGAAGCTGTCTCGAGGCCTTCTTCGACCTCGCCGGCTCGAAGACGCCGCGCGCCGTGCACGGACTGCTGCGTGATCAATCGATGACCCAGGTGGCGGTGGGGCACGCGGAGGCGGCCCTCCGCTCCGGGCGGGCCTTTCTGATGGAGGCGGTGGCGGATATCTGGGGAGAGGCGACCTCGACGGGCGCGGTGACCTTGGAGCGGCGCGCGGCCCTCCGCCTCGCGACTACCCACGGCATCCGGCTGGCCGCGCAGATCATCGAGAGCGTCTACAGCGCGTCTGGCGCCACCGCCGCCTACGACGGCCACCTGATCCAGCGCCACTTCCAGGACATCCACGTGATCACCCAGCACCTGCAGGGCCGCCTCGCCCACTACGAGCTGGTGGGCCGCCACTGGCTCGGCCTCCCCATCGACGAGGCGCGTTTGTAAGGAGTGGTGCATCTAGATCGGCGCGCGCGGCGGACGGGTCCTGGCGTCGGGGGTCCTGCAGCGCAACCGGCTTCGCCACCCTACGCATTCGTGAATCGCAGCCCTTCGGGCTGCGCACACTCGCGAAGGGCCCACTCTGCCGGCCGCGCCGCAGGAACCCCGACGCCACCCGTCCGATCAATCGATTACGCCACCACCGGCTCAGACTCCCGATAGACGAAGCCCGCCTCTAGCTCAGCTAGCAGAAGCCAGCTCCCCGCGTTCTGGACGCGAAGCGATCGTGACACTTCGACCGGGCCGGGTGGCGTCGGGATCCTGGCTGCGCAGCCGGCGGAGTGGGCCCTTCGCGAGTGCGCGCAGCCCGAAGGGCTGCGATTCACGAATGCGTAGGGTGGCGAAGCCGGTTGCGCAGCCAGGATCCCGACGACAGGACCCGGCCCGCCTCGCGCCACAGATGCAGCGGCACCGCCACTTTAAAAGAAGGCCGGCATGACCTCGCGCGCGAAGAGTTCCATGGAGCGCAGGACGCGCCCGTGTTCGAGGTCGCCGAACCAGAAGCTACAGTTGAAGTGGCTGATGCCCACGAGCTCCTGCACACGCTTGAGCTGGCGGATGCAGGTATCAGGCGTGCCGATGATCAGGAAGCGGTCGAGGAGGTCGTCGACATCGGGCTCCTTGGGGGCGGGCACGGCGATGGCGCGGCCGCCCTCCACACGCTCGTAGTGGTTGCGGAGGCTGAGGGTCACTCGCATATTCCACCGGGCTTCCTCGGCCGCGGCCCGCGCGTCGGATTCGCTGTGGGTGACGTAGACGGCGCGCTGGACGCCCACCTCCGGCGTTCGCGGCAGCCGCGATTCCGCCACCAGGCGATCGAAGAGCTTCCGGAATTCCGCCATGCGCTCGATGGGCACGCCGAAGCCGCCCGTGAGCACGTTGAATCCGCGACGCACGGCCGCCTCCACGGACTCCGGGCTCTGCGCGGTGACCCAGATGGGCGGGTGCGGCTTCTGCAACGGCTGCGGGAACACCGACGTCTCGGGCACGGTGAAGAGCTTGCCGTCATAGGTGAAGGGCCGGCCGCTGAACGCCTTGACGATGATGTCGACGGACTCCTCCCAGCGCGCGCGGGCGGTGTCCAGCTCGAGCCCCAGCCGCTCGAACTCGTAGTGCTGATAGCCCCGCCCCAGCCCGATGTCCACCCGGCCCCCGGCCAGGATGTCGAGCGTGGCGATCTCTTCGGCAACGACGAGAGGATGGTGGAGGGGCACCACGATGACCGCGGTGCCCACGCGGAGCCGCGTGGTCTTGGCCGCGATGAAGGTCGCGAGCTGGGCGGGGCGGGAGACGTAGCCATAAGTCGAGAAGTGGTGCTCGGCGAGCCAGATGTTCCGGAAGCCGAGCGATTCCGCGGCCTGGGCCATGTCGATGGCACGCGAGTAGATCTCGTCCGACGGGCGCGCGGAGGGCGACTGCATGAGCAGGAAGGTCCCGAACTTGATGGTCATGCGGCCGTCACCTCTTGGCTCGAAACAGGGGATGGGGCTGGCCCGGCACCTTGACGCGCAGGGTGTACACGGAGGTGCGTGCGGTAAAGAAGAGGGTTTTGAGATCGGCGCCGCCGAAGGCCAGATTGGCGGGCACCTCGGGAGTACGAATGATGCCGAGGCGCGTTCCGTCAGGCGCGAAGACCCATGTGCCGCCGGGGCCGGTGCAGTAGACGCGGCCCTCCACGTCCACCTTCATGCCATCGGGCACACCGTCGGTCTCGTCCGACGACATGTCGGCGAATATCCGTCGCCTCAGCACCTTGCCCGAGGTGTCGAGCTCGAGCACGTGGATGAACTGGGCCCATCGGGTGTTCGCCACGTAGAGAAGGCGCTCGTCGGGGGAGAAGGCGAGGCCGTTGGGATACTCGAAGTCGGCCACCAGACTGCTCACGCCGTCGGGAGAGACGCGGTAGACCCCGGCGTAGGGCAGCTCTCGCTCCGCCAAAGGCACCCGCAGGCCGGGATCCGTGAAGTAGATGCTGCCGTCCGACGTGCACACCACGTCGTTGGGACGATTGAGCCGCTGGCCTTCGAAGCGGTCCATGAGGACTTCGACGCGGCCATCCGCGGCCATGCGCACGACGCGCCGGTTCTCTCCCTCGCAGATGACGAGGCGCCCCTGGAGGTCGAAGGTCGTTCCGTTGCCGCCTCCCGTCTTCTCCCGTACCACTTCCGGGGCGCGCCCGGGCACGAGCCGGTACAGCATGCTCGAGCGCACGTCGACGAAGTGGTAGAAGCCGTCGGGATGCCAGAGCGGGCCTTCGGTGAAGACGAAGCCGGTGGCGAGTCGCTCGGCGTCCGTGGTCTCGAGAATGCTCGCCAGGGCGTCGGTCATGGGGGTCCGCTCCTTGCTCAGGGCCGCTTCAGCCGGACCTCTTCGAGAGGTGCCGACCACGGGTAGGGATTGATCAGCATGAGCGCGGGCTGGGCGACACGAGGCCCGATGCCGCTGGGCCAGACATACTCGTAAACACGCTGATCGGCGCTGACCGTCCAGGACTCGGCGAGGCTCGGAGCCATCAGGTTGCCGGGCATCGGCTTCACGAGGGCATCGTGGAGGGCGTAGAGGACCCAGAAGGGCGTGAGCTGCCCCGTCACCTCGCCCGGATCGAACCAGACCGGCGACAGCGTCACGTAGAGCGCCCACCGCATCTCGCCCTCCGGCTTGGTCTGGGCGTGGGTATTGGACGTGGGAGCCGCGGGGAGCGCGGCGCATATGAGGACAACGGCGAGGGTGAGACTCGATCTTCGGCTCATGCCACCGTCTCCCGGGCCAGAGTTGCGGCGACGCCCGTATAGGAGTACCACATCTAGCGAGGGAAGGCCGGGCGGGAACGAGGGGGCGGGGTGCATCGGGTCGCGGGTGGCACCATGACGAGAATGGACCTGGAGAAGTGGCTCCTCCGAAACAACTTCACGCGGACGTCCGCCGGCAAAACGAGCCACAAGCAGTTCGTCCTCGGAAGCTGCAAGGTGACGGTGCCCGGACACGGACCCAAGGACCTGAGCAAGAAGCACGTGGGCATGATCCTTCGCCTGTTGGAGTCCGTCGGCTTCGACCGGACGACGGTTCGTCGTGAGTGGGGTGACACCTGAGTATCGCGAAGGGGCGTATCGGAGTCATCCACGCCCTGCTCCTCGTCGTGCTGGGCTTGGTCTCGCCGGCCGTCGCCGAGGTGGTCTCCGTCGAGGACTGGTCTCAGCAGGCCGTGGGCGCCCAGGGTATTCCATTGGGGTGGACCAGGTACGAGACCATCGGGGGAAGACCCGCCTACGACTTCGCGGTGGTGGAAGACGAGGGGCGCCGGGCTCTCCTTCTCAAGAGCCGCAATGAGCACTCGACGATCGCCAAGGAGGTTCGCGTCGACCTGCGCATCACCCCTATCCTCGAGTGGACCTGGAAGGCGGTCCGCCTCCCCGCGGGCGCCGACATCCGCGCCAAGGACACGTCCGATCTCACCGCTCACATCTACGTGATCTGGCCGCGCTTCCCGGCCATGCTGCGGGCGCGTCTGATCGGGTACGTGTGGGACACATCGGCGCCGGCCCAGACCATAGAAAAGAGCCGGAAGACGGGAACCGTACACTTCTTCGTTCTGCAATCGGGGCCGGCCCAGCTCAACCAGTGGCTGACGGAGAGGCGGAACGTCTTCGAAGACTACCGGAAGGTCTTCGGGGAAGACCCCGAAGGCCCCCGGGCCATCGCGCTCTCGATCGACACGAACGATACGCGCTCCGTGGCCGAGGCGCTCATCGGGCGCATTGTCTTCACGAACGGCTCCGGGAGCGCCCGGCTGAGCCGATAGCTTCAGACGTTCGGGGGGGCGGCGCTGATATCGCCCAACGCCGAACGACGGTCCCGCTCCACCGCCACGTCGCCGATCGAGACGATACCCATCACGAAGCCGTCGCCGTCGACCACGGGCAGGCGGCGAATCGCTTTGTCGCGCATGAGCCGCACCGCCTCGCCCACACTGGCGCTGGGCTTTATGGTGATGAGCTCGCGGCTGCAGATCTCACCCACGGGCGTGGTCTCCGGGTCGGCGCCTTCGGCGAGAGCCCGCACCACGATGTCCCGGTCAGTGAGGATACCGAAGAGGCGGTCGTCCTCCAGCACGATCACGTCGCCGATGTCGTTGCCGCGCATCATCTGGGCCGCTTCGAGGACGGACGCGGTGGGTGAAATGGCGCAAGGATTCGGCGTCATGACGTCGCGAATGCTCTGGTTCATGTGTGTGGCCCTCCCTGGGGGCGAAGGGTGCAAGGGATATGCCCCAGCCGATGGGAAGGCCATGGGCCGCGGAGAATCGGTTTTGCGGTTGTCGAGAGGCCGGTGAGAACTTTCTACCGGGTAAAAGGTCGAGGGGGGCCACCTTCTCAGTGTGTCGTTCCGGGCGATGATATTCTACGAGCATGGCGACACGACGCGAGACCGACAGCATGGGCGCCGTGGAGGTGCCCGCCCACCGCTACTGGGGCGCGCAGACGCAGCGCTCGCTCGAGCACTTCAAGATCGCGGGCGAGCGCTTCCCGCGGGAGATGATCCGGGCTTTCGGCCAGCTCAAGCGCGCCTGCGCGGAAGTCAATCACGAGCTCGGGCTGCTTCCCAAGGACGTGACGGACGCCATCGTTCAGGCTGCCGACGAGGTGATAGCGGGCAAGCTCGACGAACACTTCCCGCTCGTGGTGTGGCAGACGGGCAGCGGCACCCAGAGCAACATGAACGCCAACGAAGTAATCGGCAATCGGGCCATCGAACTGCTCGGCGGTCAGCTGGGCTCGAAGAAGCCGGTGCATCCGAATGATCACGTGAATCGCTCCCAGTCTTCCAACGACACCTTTCCCACCGCCATGCATCTGGCCGCGGTCAGTGAGATCCTCGGCCGCCTCCTTCCCGCCGTCCTGAAATTACGCGATGTCCTCGACGCGAAGGCGCGAGCCTTTGCCGATATCGTCAAGATCGGCCGCACCCATCTCCAGGACGCGACTCCGCTCACTCTCGGCCAGGAGATCTCCGGCTGGGTCGCCATGCTGGACCAGTGCCTCGGGGTGATTCGCGCCCTCTTGCCTGCTCTCCACGAGCTGGCCATCGGCGGCACCGCCGTGGGCACCGGTCTCAACGCTCCCGCGGGCTTCGGCGAGCGCGTCGCCGCGCGCCTGGCCGGACTTACCGGGCTGCCGTTCACGAGCGCCCCGAACAAGTTCCAGGCGCTCGCCTCTCACGAGGCGCTGGTCGCGGCGAGCGGCGCGCTCAAGACCCTTGCCACCTCGCTCGCCAAGATCGCCAACGACGTGCGCTGGCTCGCCTCCGGGCCTCGCGCCGGCCTCGGCGAGCTTCGGATCCCGGAGAACGAGCCGGGGAGCAGCATCATGCCGGGGAAGGTGAATCCCACGCAGTGCGAAGCCATGACCATGGTGTGCGCCCAGGTGATCGGCAACGACGTGGCCGTCACCATCGGGGGCGCCTCGGGTAACTTCGAGCTGAACGTATTCAAGCCGCTGATCATTCACAATGTCTTGCGCTCGATTCTCCTCCTCGCCGATGCCTGCGACTCCTTCTGCGAGCATTGTGCCGTGGGTATCGAGCCCGACCGTCCGCGCATCGCGCGGCACGTCCACGAATCCCTCATGCTCGTCACGGCCCTCGCCCCCCATATCGGCTATGACAAGGCTGCGGAGATCGCGAAGCATGCCCACCACAAGGGCATGACCCTGCGGGCGGCCGCTCTCGCGCTCGGCTATGTCACGGCGGAGGACTTCGATCGCATCGTGCGGCCGGAGACCATGGTGGGGCCGGAGGAGGAGAAGGATACATGAAGGCGCGGTCGTGCCTCGAGCGGGCGCCCTGACCCGAAGCTCCGCGGCGCCCGAGCCTCGGCGCTGGCTCCGTTACGGCCTCACCAGCTCCACCAGCCTGGCCAGGACACACTCGGCCGTGGTGTGTTGCGCCAAGGACTCGTAGACCTCTCGGTCCGTGGGCACGCAGGAAGTTCCTGCGAAGAACCCCCTGAGCGGAGAAGGAACGACCCGGTAAAACACTCCAGCCCGAGGCGGGAGATCACGAGAAGCGAGCGAGGCTCGGTCATATAGCGGCGAGGCCCTGGTCGGCACGATGGTTGCGTGGGGAGTATCAGACCTCACGCGACGGAGGATTGCGGATGCCGAGAGCCAGTGCCCGAACCATGTTCCCGCCGGACGCGGGGCAGTCGTCCGCACATGAGTCTCCGCCACCCGCCCCGTCCACGGCGGATTCGGGCATTCCGCGGCTCCGTCCCTATCTCATCGGTGCCTCTGTTTTTCCGGTGGTGGCCGCCCTCTATTTGGCTCGAGGAGTGCTCATCCCCGTGGCCTTGGCTGGTCTGTTGACCTTCCTCCTGAGTCCGGTCGTGGGCGCGCTCGAGCGGGCGGGCCTCTGGCGCATCAGAGGAGGGCGAGTGTGCGCCGTCATTCTCGTCGTCGTCCTCGTTTTCTCCGTGCTGGGGGGAACGGCATGGGTGGTGGCGCAACAGGTCCTCACCCTCGGATCGGAGCTGCCGCACTACCGGAGCAACCTCAGGCAAAAGATTGCCTACATTCGCGGGGCGGGAGAGCATAGCACCCTCGCCGAGGTGCAGTCGGCGGCGAAGGAAGTCATGGGCGAGCTACAGAGGAACGAAACCGCGAAGGGCGAGAAAAAGCCGCTTCCCGTGGTGGTGAAGTCGGAGGCGGCAAGTGTCTGGCCGATTCCCAGAGTTCTCGAGGCGGTGGGCGGGGCAGCCTTTGTCATCGTCCTCGTGATCTTCATGCTCATCGAGCAGCACGAGATACGGAATCGCTTCATCCGGCTCACCGGCCACGGCCGACTCGCGAGCGTGACGAGGGCCCTCGACGAGGCGGCGGAACGCATCAGCCGCTATCTCGTTGCCCAGACCATGATCAATGCGGCCTACGGGACCGCGGTGGGTGTCGGCCTCTTCCTCATCGGGGTTCCCTACGCGGTGACGTGGGGCTTTCTCGCCTTTGCCTTTCGTTTCATCCCGTACCTGGGACCGTTCATGGCCGCGCTGGGTCCCGTCGTGCTGAGCCTGGCCGTGTTCAGCACCTGGCCGCTGCCCTTGGTCACGATCGCCCTCTTCCTGGCCGTCGAGCTCCTCACGTACATGGTGGTCGAGCCATACCTGTATGGCCAGAGCATCGGAGTGTCGCAGGTCGCCCTTCTCGTCGCCCTCGCCTTCTGGACGTGGCTCTGGGGCTCGACCGGGCTCGTCCTCGGCACGCCCCTGACCGTGTGTCTGGTCGTGCTCGGCAAGCACGTGCCGGCCCTCGGGTTCATCGGCGTCATGATGACCGACGAGCCGGCGCTCCCCCTGGATGTCAGCTACTACCAGCGCCTGCTCGCCCAGGACGCGGTAGAGGGTACAGAGATCCTCGACGCCTATCTGGCCGAGCATTCGCTGACGGAAGTGTACGACGATATCCTCCTCCCCGCCTTGAGCCGGGCCAAGCAGGATCGAGGATCCCGCCGGCTTTCAGGCGAGGAGGTACAGGACATCTACCAGGCCGCGCGAGACAGCGTGATGAAGCTCGCCGACCATCGACCTCCCGCGGCCGGCGAGGGCGGGGAGGAGGGGTGGCGAGATGAGATGAGCGGCAGCACCCGGCATGTCCTCGCGTGCGCGGCCGCGGACGAGGGAGACGCCATAGCCCTCGCCATGCTCCGCCAGCTCGTAAGCCGTTCCGAATGCGAGATCGAGCTCGTCTCCGCGCACGCGCTGTCGGGCGAGATCGTCTCTCTGGCTGCGGAGAAGAAACCCTCGGTCGTCCTCATCGCCGCCCTGCTTCCCGAGGGTCTCGCCCAGACTCGTCATCTCTGCAAGCGGCTCCGCGCCCGCCTTCCCGACATCAAGATACTCGTGGGCCGCTGGGGCGAGCCGGAGACGAAGGCGAACGATCGCGAGGAGCTCATGACGGCCGGCGCCGACGAGGTCGGGATGACCCTGGCCCAGTCGCGGGATCAGCTTCTGGAGCGGGTCCTGACCTCTCGCGAAGAGCACGGCGGAGGTGTCGGAGGGTACGTCGTGGCACCGATCTGATGCGCATCGAAGACTACGCCGTCCTCGGCGATACGCAAACCGCAGCCCTGGTCGGGCGGGACGGCTCGATCGACTGGCTCTGCCTTCCCCGCTTCGATTCTGGCGCCTGCTTCGCTTCCCTGCTGGGCGATGCCGGGCAGGGACACTGGCGGCTCAGCCCGCTCGCCCACGCCTCGCCCCCGCGCCGCCGGTACCGACCCGAGACCCTGATTCTCGAGACCGAGTTCGAGACCGACGGTGGCGCGGTCCGGCTCATCGACTTCATGCCGCCGCGGGACGCCAGCCCCGACATGATCCGCATCGTCGAGGGCTTGCGCGGAGAAGTCCGTGTCCGGATGGATCTGGTCATCCGCTTCGACTACGGCTCCATCGTCCCTTGGGTTCGAAAGATCGACGGCGTGCTCTGCGCGACGGCCGGCCCGGACTCCCTCTATCTGCACACTCCGGTGGAGACGCACGGTGAAGGCCTTACCACGGTCGCGGAGTTTGCCGTGGCCGAGGGCGCGCGGATCCCTTTCGTGCTGACCTGGAATCCCTCCCACCTGCCGATGATGAAGCCGGCCGATGCGGAGCGCGCGCTCGCCGAGACGCAGGCATGGTGGGCGGAGTGGTCCAGCCGCTGCACGTACAAGGGCCCGTACCGCGAGCAGGTGCTGAGATCGCTCATCACCCTGAAGGCTCTCACCTACGCTCCCACCGGAGGCATCGTGGCCGCGGCGACGACCTCGCTGCCCGAGGCATTGGGCGGCGTGCGGAACTGGGACTATCGCTTCTGCTGGCTGCGGGATGCGACCTTTACCCTCTATTCGCTCATGGCGGCGGGCTATCGGGAGGAGGCGGGGGCCTGGCGCAACTGGCTTCTCCGCGCGGTGGCGGGGGACCCGGCGCAGCTACAGATCATGTATGGATGCGCGGGTGAGCGCCGCTTGACCGAGCTCGTGATCGACTGGCTAGCCGGCTATGAAGGCTCGGCGCCCGTCCGGATAGGCAATGCGGCGGTGCGCCAGCTCCAGCTCGACGTGTACGGGGAGGTGATGGACACGCTGCACCAGGCGCGGCGTGTCGGTATCGAGGGCGATGAGTTCTCGTGGCCCCTCCAGCAGCATTTGCTCGAGTTCCTCGAAACGGGCTGGACTGAGCCGGACGAAGGTATCTGGGAGGTCAGGGGTCCCCGCCGGCATTTCACGCACTCCAAGGTCATGGCCTGGGTGGCCGTAGATCGCGCCGTCAGGGACATCGAAACGTATGGCCTAACCGGAGACCTGGAACGCTGGAAGCGGCTGAGGACGAGTATTCACGAGGAGGTGTGCCACAAGGGCTACGATGCCGAGCGACGAAGCTTCGTCCAGTACTACGGGGGGAAAGACCTGGACGCGAGCCTGCTCATGATTCCGCTGGTCGGGTTTCTCCCGTGCAATGACCCGCGGGTGCGGGCGACGGTCGAGGCGATTGAGCGCGAGCTGTGTCGTGACGGATTTGTCTTCCGGTATCAGACGAGCACATCCGGCCACGTGGACGGGCTGCCCCCGGGGGAGGGAGTATTTCTCGCCTGCACCTTCTGGCTCGCCGACAACTATTGGCTCCTCGGTCGTCACGACCAAGCACGGCGCCTGTTCGAACGGCTCCTGGAGCTGTGTAACGACGTCGGCCTCTTGTCGGAGCAGTACGACCCGCAATCGGGCCGCTTTCTCGGAAACTTCCCCCAGGCCTTCACGCATGTCTCGCTCATCAACACGGCCTTCAACCTGTCCGCGGACGTCGGGCCGGCCGAGCACCGGAAGAGCGAGGGTGAGCCCGACGCGCCGGCCGGCGTGGGAGGGAAGAGTCCCTGAGCGTGTCCGGCGCGCTCAGCCGCCGGTCTGGCTTATCCGCAGCCGAGCGACCACGGGGAGATGATCGGACGCTACGCGCGCCAGCCGGCTCCGGTGCACCCGAAAGCCGTCGGAGACGAGGTGACGGTCCCAGTAGATTCGGTCGAGGGCGAAAATCGGCAGGGGAGCGGGGTGGGTGCGGCGAATGCGTGGGCCATGGAGCTCACGCCGGAGGAGCCGCCCCACCGCGCCGGGGAACCATTCGTTGAGATCGCCGATGACGATGCGGGGGCCCGTGAGATCCCGGTGCAGGATGTGCTCGCGGACGAGCGTCCGGACCTGCTCCGCACGCTCGCGCACCTTGAGGCCGAAGTGCACGTTGAAGACGTGGAGCAGGGCATCGTTCATGGTCAGATCGAGCCGGATACCACCGCGGGGCTCGCGGGTGGCCCACGAGAGATCGAAGGTCTGGGTACCCTGGATGGGCAGGCGCGTGAGTACTGCGTTCCCATAGGGCTGGCCATTCACCTTGTTGGTCGGACCCATGGCCAGTTGCATATCGAGGCGCTCGGCCAGCTCATCGGCCTGAGGATGGAGCACCTCCTGGACTCCGACCAGGTCGGCGTCGATCTCCTTCAGGACATCCGCGATCCGCTCGATGTTGACACGGCGATCCAGCCCCGCTCCTCGATGGATGTTATAGCTCGCCACGGTGAACGCCATATCTAAGACGCTACGAGCTTCTTCGCGGCGTGTCAACCAAGAGGCCGAAGCCTCCACGTCACAAAGTAAAGACGGTACGGCCTTCCCGGTAATCAGTTCCGGGCGGACCGATGCGCAGCCTCGGAGGGACCTCCAGTACGGAGACAACGGCGGCCATAGAAGCGTGGCATCACTGTTGCTCCTTTGGATTGGCGGGCGCGGACAGCTCAGCGAGCTGCGTGATCCGCGGGCCGGAAGGGCCATCATGAAGACAGGAGGCGGCAAGAATGAATACCACACAAGCGTACAAGCCTCGACAGTGGAACCTGAGCGGGCTGAAGGGCATCTCGGACAAGACGCTCGAGATGCATTTCAAGCTCTACGAGGGTTACGTCACGGAGACGAACCGGCTCACCGGGCATATCGCGGGCATGCTGAAGGACGGACAGGTCGACCAAGAGGAGATGCCGGCCTACTCGGAGCTGACGCGGCGCCTGGGCTTTGAATACAACGGCATGGTTCTCCACGAGTACTACTTCGACAATCTGGCTCGGGGAGGGGCGGGTGGGCCGAGCAGGGGATCGGCCTTCGCCCAGGCCGCGGCCGAGAGCTTTGGCTCCTTCGAAGTCTGGAAGACCGCCTTCGTCAGCGTAGGCAAGATGCGCGGGGTCGGTTGGGCCATCTGCTTCCAGGATTCCCACACGGGACAGCTGTCCAACCACTGGATCACCCTTCACGAGATTGGCAATGTCGCCGGGTACATCCCTATTCTCGTGATGGACGTGTGGGAGCATGCCTTCCTCCTGGACTATGCGCCGGCGCAGCGCCCCAAGTACATCGAGGCCTTTCTGGCCAACACGGATTGGGATGCGCTCGACCGCAGGCTCTCTGCCGCGAGCGCCCGCGCCGCACGCTGACGGCGGGGAATCATGTCGTCGGCCTGACCACCACACCCGAGGAGGAAACCTCATGGCGGACCAGTACACGTGCAGGAAGTGCGGTCATACGTCGCGCAAGCCCGGGAGCTGCTGCGGCGCGCCGATGGAAAAGGCAAGCTAGAGGCGCGACCGTTTCACATGGCGGCGCGGCCGGGGGAGCAGTGTCCCCCGGCCGCGGGGGGCGGGTCGTTACGTTTGGGCGGAGCCGAGGTTCCGCAGCAGAGTATTGATCTGGCTCGGGTGGACGGGTTTGACGAGGTGGAAGTTGAATCCCGCCTCGCGCGCCAGCTCCTGGTCGGCGGGGAGCCCGTATCCGGTGACAGCGATCAGGCAGAGTCTTTCGCTGTCCGCGGTGGCCCGGATTCGCCGGGCGACTTCATATCCATCGAAGCCGGGCAGGCCGACATCCACAAACGCAGCGTCGGGGCGCAGCCGGAGCACGAGGTCGACGCCGGTGGGTCCGTCCTCCGCCTCGTGTACTTCGTGCCCGTAGATCTGGAAGAGCACGCGAAGCGTCTCGCGTGAATCGGCATTGTCTTCGATGATGACTATCCGACGCGTCGGCACGGGGGGAGCGGCCGGGCTCGTCGCCACGGGCAGAGCGGGCAAGGAGAGGGCGGGGAAGGTGATCGTGAAGACACTCCCGGCTCCTGGACCGGCGCTGGCCGCCTCCGCCGTGCCGTCATGGAGCTCCACCAGCCGTTTGACGAGGGTCAAGCCGATGCCGAGGCCTCCGTGCGCTCGATCCGCGCCCCGCTCGCCCTGAACGAAAAGATCGAAGACGCGGGGGAGCAGATCGCGGTGAATGCCCATGCCACTGTCCTGTACCCGCAACACGGCCCGCCCTCCCTGCCGGTGCGTATCCAGCTGAATGGAGCCGCCGGCGGGCGTATACCGTAGCGCGTTCTCCACCAGATTGAGGACGACCTGCTCGATTCGCGTGACGTCCCCGTCGATCCATACGGACTCCCCTTGCACCCTGATGACATGGTCGCTGCTCTTGCCCACCGCCCCCAGGGTGTGGAGGGCGCGCTCCACGGCCTGGAAGAGATCCAGGGGTCCGCGGTCCAGGCGGATCTTGCCCGTCACCACGCGTCCCACGTCGAGGAGATCGTCGATCAATCCGCCGAGATGCTGGACCTGGCGTGTGATGATTTCCCGCGCATGCGTCGCCGACTGGCTGCGGACGTCCTCCACGCGATCGAGGATGTGCACGGCGTTGCTGATGGCCCCGAGCGGATTGCGCAGCTCGTGGCCCAGCATGGCCAGGAATTCGTCCTTCAGGCGATTGGCCGTCTCCGCCTCAGCGCGGGCGGCCTGCGCCTCTCTATAGAGCCGCGCGTTCTCGATGGCGCTGGCCGCCCGATTCCCCACCGTCTCGGCCAGGGCAAGATCCACGCGCGTGTAGCGGCGCGCGGATTCCGTGATGGCGAAAGAGACGGCGCCGAGGACGCGGTCGTGCGCGATCAAGGGCACGATCATCCAGGATCTCAGGTCGAGCCGGCGAAGCACGGTGAGATGCTCGGGGTTGCTCGCGGCCTCGGCCAGATCATCCGCGGTGGCATCGGACACCAGCGCGGCGCGTCGGGTTCGAATCACGGCCGGCACCCCGCTCGACGCAGCCGCGTTGAAGCCATGGCGGGCTCGATGATCACGTACGAGGTCCTCCTTGCTGGGGTCGACATGCGCGTGGGCGACCCGCCGGATCGTCCCGTCCTCCTGGAGCAGGTCCACGGCACAAAGATCCGCGAGGAGCGGAATGGCGAGCCGCGTGAGGCGTACCAGGGTGGCGTCGTAGTCGATGGACGATCCGAGCACGGCGCTGGCCTCGGCGAGGAAGCTCGCCCGCTTCTCCGAGGTCTCGGCGAACCGGCGCGCGGCCAGCGCCTCGGGGACGAGGGCGAGACGCCCTTCGTCCACGCGCTTCTTCTCCGCGACCACCGCCGCGAAGGCCAGGGCCAAGGCGGCATTGAGCCCCACGAACGCCTGCACGAGGAGCAGGGATTCATTGGGGTCGTCGCGATGGAAAGGTCCCTGCCCGTGGAGGGTACCCCAGAGCGCCATGGAGGCGAGGACGAAGGCCGCGGTCGCGGTGTCGCGCTGGCCGAACCGGAAGGCGGCCCACACGAGCGGAGGCACGGCGATGAAGTCGATCGGGTAGCCTCGCGGTCCATGCAACAGAACGGACCCGAATACGAGCTGACCTACCCCCACCAGCGAGAAGAGCAAGAGACCGCCTTCGATCAGCCGGGCGGCCCCCCAGCGCGGTCTGGGGCTCTCCGCCCAGAGGACTAGGAGGGGAGCGAGGAGCGCAACTCCTGCCGCGTCGCCGAGCCACCACGTCAGCCAGATCGAGAGGGCGTTGCTCCACGGCGCGAAGCCGCCGAGGACGAGGGAGCCGACGCCGATCGTGGCGCTGACCGTGGTGCTCACCAGCGCGGCCAAGACGAAGAACTTGATCACGTCCTGACCGCGAGCGAACGCGTGGCGGCCCGAGGCGAAGCGCGTCACGAGGTACACTCCGGCCACCGCCTCGAGGGTATTGCCCGCCGCTATGCCGAGCGACGTCCCGAGGGAGCCGGCGGTGGTGATATTCGCCACGAAGGCGCCGATGAACACGGCGGGCCACATGCGATAGCCTCTGAGGAGTAGTGCGGCCAGCGCGATGCCCGCGGGCGGCCACACCGCGGTGGCGCTGGCATGCACGAACGCAAGCTTCAGTCCCAGCTTGGCGGCGAGGATGTAGAGTGCGGCGACGACGAAGAGGGCGAGGAGATCCGCGGGGCGCAGGCCGGGCATAGCGCGGCTGCCTGCCGACTCATCGCCGACCGTTACGATCTTCTCGCCACCCGCCATGCGCGTGGGCTCTCCATCAAAGGATCCGAGAACGATCCGGACGGACAGGCCTGCCAAAGGCGCCAAATTATAGGGGTACGGCCATGAAAGCCGTCAAGAAACAAAGCTCGGTAACTCTGACTCGGTCGCTCGTGCTCGAATCTTCGTGGCACACGACTTGCGTTATTCCAGGCTAGGGCTCGGGAAAGGTCACCGAAGAAGGAGGGCTCGACATGAGCGAACAAAGGCGAAAGGCCCAGCCGTCAGCGCCGTCCGAGAGCGCGTCCGAGGTCCACGACGCGCATGCGATCGAGAAGAAGGGCAAGGAGATCCGCGCAGAACTGGACGCCGTCCTCGATGCCATCGATGACGTCCTCGAGGAGAACGCCGCGGAGTTCGTGAGAGACTACGTCCAGCACGGCGGCCAGTAACGAGGCCGCCCGCTTCGTCGGAGGAACGCGCCTCAATCAGGGGGTAGAGGGAAGCTCGTGTGTCGCCCATGACGGGATGGTTATGAAGGCGAGCAGAAAGGTCGCGAAGAGGATCTGCACGATCGCCATGGCCTATCCGCGCCGCTCGAATCGTCGCGGCCCGATGGACGGGGAAGACTGGTGACGGGCCGAGCGATTGGTCAGGATGCTCTGGGCGAGCCAGTCGGGCATCCCAGGCCAGCGAGGAAGATTCCCGCGTCGGGAGCCACCAGCGAGCTGGCCGCTCGCTTGAGGATGAAATACCGGACCACCAGGGCGGCCCCCGCGATGGCGGCGCCAATGGCGAGGGGCGTGATCAATTCCGGGGTGAATCTGATGACGGCCGAGGTGTGGGCGATGGCCACGATCGATGGGAGATATGTAGGCCGGCCGCCCGGGCTTTCCGGGCCGGCCGGCTTGGCTCAGCGGCTGGAGGATCGGTCTCCGCGAGGGCCGGCGGGGCGAGGGCGCCTTCGCTGGGCGACTTCACGGTCCCGCCAGAGTCGTTCCTGGTTGATCAGCGCACCGAAGAGAAACCAGAGAGCGACCAGGCCCACGAGAACGCCTAGCAAGTCTTGGACGGATTCGGTCATGGGAGCCTCCCTGTGGGTTCACGAGCCGCGAGTTAGCGCATCGGAAGGGGAGGAGGTGGCGGCGGCACCGGGGCCACGCTGGCACCAGAAGGAACCCACACCCAGTAATAGGGAACCCGGGTTCCGTCGCCATAGAGCTGGTAGCGACCCTCGGGATAGGTGACCACCCGGTCGGAGGGCACGGGGATGGCTGCGGCCACCGGCACTGGGACGGTCCGTTCGGTGGTTTCCTTCGTGTAAGATACACATCCGCTGCCGAGCAGGGCGGCTCCTGCGAACGCCGCCGCCGCTGTACGAATGGTCTTGCGGCTCAACTCCATCATGGGATGCCTCCTTTGGCTCTTGCTCTGTCTGGACGATGCGCGCATCTATGTCTATCGCATTCGGTGTGCCAAGGTGGCTGCGAGCCCGAACCGGTTGAAAAGGGGGGAAACTCGGGGAATTTCCTACAGGACTTCGGGATGAGCGCCCGCGATGGAGCCGGACTACCCGGTCAAACGGTAATGGGCGATCCCCGCTTGCCTGATGCGAGCGCGCCGACACGGCGCTACAGTGGGTCGCCCTCGATGCCGGTAGTCCGACACGTCGTAACCGTCATCGCGAAGGGGAGACGGGAAGAAGGGGAGCAGCCAGAGACAGTCCACGCCGAGGTCCTTGAGGTAGTCGAGACGGCTCGTCAGCCCGAGGAAATCACCGATGCCGTCGCCATTCCCGTCCTGGAAAGCGCGCACGTGCAGCTCATAGAAGACGGCGTCCTTGTACCAGAGAGGGTCGCTCACCGCCAGCGGTCCACCAGGTAGGATTTCTCGGCCTCGAAGGTGCGGGCAAGCCGCTCCGCCGCGTGGGCGACTGCGGGGTCCGAACCGTCGCGTGTCTCGAGCACGAGGGAGGCCGCGCAGCCCAGGTAGAGGGGGGCCAAGGACTGAGCGATGTGACTCCGATACATGACCCGGGCGCGATACGCGAGCAGGAAATCGTAGACGATCCGCGCCCAGAGTGAGTCGGCGAGACGAAACTCTCCTGTCGCTTGCTCGCCGAGGACGAGGACATCGCCGAGGCTCTCCGGGGAAAGGATTCGCTCCCAGATCGGCAGGAGATCGCGGACGCCCTGACGGAAGCCTTCGATCATGCGTGCGGGGTCCACGGCCGCGACCTGCTTTGCCGGGCCGGGCGGGATTCCAAAGAGCGCCACGGGCTCCGAGCCGCGTACGTCGAGCCATCCCGCCTCGTGGCGCTCCGCGATGGAGAAGAGGGCTCCCGCCACACGACCCACGGTAGAGCCGAGGGGAGGCTGCGGCCCAGCGGGCGCCAGGATTCGCGGCCCGAGGACCGACTGGGCGACGGGCAGAGCGCCACCGGCTACGCCGATGGGCAGCCAGAATTCCAGACCCTGGCGCGCGAGATCCGTGGTCCAGATGTCTTGGCCCAGGAGAAACTCCGCAGTCTCCCCGGAGCAGCCGAACTCGTCGGCCATAGGATGCCAGAACTGACGCCCGAAGAGCGCGCGCACCAGAGGGGCGACGAGGAGCTGGGTCAGGGTGCCCTCGTAACGTCCGCGCCAGTAGATGGGCAGCACGAAGGCGCAGTCGTCTTTCAGGACGGGCTGGGCGAGGCCGCGGATCCAGTCCGGCGTCATGCTGGCGATGCCGGCATTGAGCATCACGACGGCGCGGGTATGGAGGGTCCGGGACAGGCCGAGGACCGTCCGGACCGATTCGCTCCATCCATCCAGGCCGGTGGCCGTGGACAGGGTCCCCGTCGGTCGTGCATGGACGAGGCGAATGCCGTCGGCGATGGGCTCGACCTGCCCCGCCTGCTCGTCGGGCATCGTCGGATCCAGGTGGATGATCGCCGCCGTGAGGCCGCCCAAGTGGGTCAGCATGCCCTCCTGGACCACCTTCGTGATCGTGGGCATGCTCGAACCGGCGCCCGCGGTCGGGACGCCAATGGCGATATCGGCTCGCTCGGTCGGCGAAGGTGCCGTGGTCCCGTCGGGAGAGGATTGTCCTCGTTCCACGCTGTCCTTACTTGGTGAGGAGGGCGAGGAGTGCCAGGTAGTCGCCCAGGTGTCGCGTGATGAGGAAATTCCGGCGGATGTGCTCACGCCCCGCGGCGCCCATACGGCCGATCAACTCGGGATTCCCGAGCAGATGCCGGATGCGGAAGGCGGCGCCTTCGACCGTCTCCACCGTATAGCCGGTCACCCCGAATACCACCTGATTCGGGATGCCGCCCGCCAGACTGCCTACCACGGGCTTACCCTTCCACATCGCGGCGGCCACGTCGATGCCGAAGCCCGTAGCGAGCGGCTTGTGGATCACGATGGCCGCGCCCCGCTCCAGCGCATTCATCTCCGTCTGGGGATCGGGGGGTAGCACGACCACGCACACATCGGGGTCGTGGCCGGCCGCCTCCTGTAGTTCCGCCAGCACGTCGCCGCCCGTGCCCGGCGCGAGGCCGGCCAGGACGAGCCGGACGTCGTGATGCTTCTTTACGAGGCGGTATGCGTTGATCACGCCGAGCGGATCGTGCGAGCGGCGGAAGGGGCCGATCTGCAATAGAAACGGCTTGTCCCGAGGCACATGCAGGCGGTCGAGCTGCTGGGCCTGTTCCGCGCGCCCCATGTCGCGATTGCGCTCAGAGAGCGGATCGACGGACGGGTAGACCACGAATCGCGGAATGGACACAGAGGCGGCGAAGCGCGCGTCGGAGAAGATGACGGCATCGTAGCGCTGGGCGACGGGACGGAGGACGTTCCAGAGCTGCGGCTGCGGGGAAGAGAGATCATGATGATAGCGCCAGAGCCACCGCGACTCGCCCCCGCGACTCTCCACAAGGAGGAGAGGGGCGGCATCGTGGACCATGACGAGATCGGCGTCGAGCCGGAGCCGGCGGGCGTTCTCCGCGCACACGTCGCGAAGCCGGTCGAGCATGACGTCGGTGACGACCTGCTCGGTGCCCGCGAGGGCCCGGCCGACCGTGCGCGTGATCCCTTCGAAGTCGCTGGTGCCGATCGTCACCTCCCAGCTCGCGTCGATGCCGAGGTCGTTGAGAATAGGGACGAGACGGTTCAGCACTTCTGTGGTCAGGCCCTGATAGCGGGAGCCACTCACGTTGACGAGCCGGCGGCCCTTGAGGCGCTCGCTCAGGCGGAGGAGGAGGTCGACGGCGCCGCGCGGCGCGACCTTCCGGTAGTCGTCCAGCCTTGCCGACGACACGAGGGACGTCATCGGGGTAGCTCGTCCAACGCAGCGGTAAGGACGGTCAGATGGCGGTCGCGAATGCGCTCGAGACTGCCGCTATAGGGATCGATGGCGGCGAGGCGCTCGGCCACGTCCGGGCGGTCGAGGGCTGCGGCGACCCACTCGGCGAAGTCGCCCCGGCCACGGCTGAGTCGGTAGCGCGGCTCGATGAGATGGAAAAACAGCGCGCTCAGGTCGACCTCGCTCAGGGCGTCCCTGAACTCCTTCAGAGTGCGGGCTTGGTACCCTGTGGGTACGGGGACCAGATGAGCCTGGAAGAAGCGGAAGGGCTCTACGCGTGCCGCCGGCGGGGCGGGCGGGAAATGCTGGAGATGATCGCTGATGGTCGCCACCAGCTCCTCGCGCATCTGCTCCAGCGAGCGCGATTCGAAAGGGTCGATGGCGGCCAGCCGTTCGGCCAGCCGCTGGTCCCGCATCTCCAGACCCGTCCAATAGGCGAAATCATTCGGATATCCCGTGGGCAGCGCCGACCGGTGCAGGAGGGCCGCCGCGGTATGGCAGAAGAGCGATTCGACGGGCACGCGCCCCACCTGATCCAGGAGCTCGCGAACGTCCCGCGCCTCGTAAGGAAGCAGCTCCTTGAGATCGATGCAGCCGTGGAAGACGAAGGGCTCGGCGCTCATGGTGTCCTCTGAGAAAGATACCAGCGGACGGTCCAGGGACCGAGTTCCTTCCAGCCACCCAGCCAGGTGCCGACTGGGTAGATCTGATGGCCCCACCCGGGCCGCGGCCCCTCATGCGGCACGGTCTGGGGACCCAGGTTGGTGACGAGTCGAAGGACGCGCCGGTCCGGAAAGGCCCAGGTGACTTCGAGTCCGGTTTCTCCGATCACGATCAGGCGCGTTTCGGGGACGGCCTCACCCCGAAGGAGGGGCGAGATGTCCCGGGCACGGACCTCGAGGAGGTGGCGATGGAAGGCCAGCCATTCGGCATGCGGGGGCCTGCCGACGCGATCCCAGCGGAGGACGGACTGCGCGCGCGTGCTCTCTGCCTGCGGGTCGGGAATGCGCGCCCTCGACTCCGCCTGCGCGAACTCGGGGAAGCCCGCGAATTCCCGCCGGCGGCCCTCGGACACGAGCGCGCCCAGATCCTTGCCCAGATCCGAGAAGAAGAGGAACGGCTCCGGAGCCGCCCACTCCTGTCCCATGAAGAGCAACGGTATCGCCGGGGCGAGGAGGAGGACGGCGGTGGCCGCGCGCACCGCCTCCGGGGCGGCGAGGGTGGTGAGGCGCTCGCCGAAGGCCCGGTTGCCGATCTGATCGTGGTTCTGGAGAAAGCCCACGAAGCTCGTGGGTGGGAGGGATGCGCTCGGCTCGCCCCTGGCCCGGCCGCGATACGTCGACCATTGCCCCTGATAGGCGAAGCCCTCGGTGAGGCTTCGGCCCAAGTGAGGCAGGGGCGGCTGGTAGTCCTCGTAGTAGCCGCCCGTCTCGCCCGTGAGCATGACGTGCAGCGCATGATGGAGATCGTCGTTCCACTGCGCGAGATAGAGAGGGCGCTTGTCCGGCCCCGTCCGGGTGAGGAGCCGCGCCTCGTTGGCATTGTTCTCGAGAACGAGATGCACGAGCCGATCACGGCCGGGACCGTCGGCCACGGCCTGCGCCAGCTCGGTGAGCACATGATCGGTCGAGCCGTCCGACATGGCATGCACGGCGTCCAGGCGCAGGCCGTCCAGGTGGAATTCCTCGAGCCAGTAGAGCGCGTTGTGGACGACGAAGGCCCGCGTGACCTCGCTGCCGGGCGCGTCGAAGTTGAGGGCGTCGCCCCAGGGAGTCTTGCCGTCGCGGCGGAAGAAGGCCGGGGCGTATCGATGGAGATAATTCCCTTCCGGCCCGAAGTGGTTGTAGACCACGTCGAGGAAGACGGCGAGGCCTCTGGCGTGGCAGGCTTCGACGAGAGCCTTGAGCTCCTCCGGCTGTCCATAGCCGGCGTCCGGGGCGAAGGGTAGCACGCCGTCATAACCCCAACCCCAGCGGCCGGGAAAATCCGCGACGGGCATGAGCTCCACTGCGGTGATGCCGAGCGCGACCAAATGATCGAGCCGCTCGGCCACGCCGGCGAAGCTTCGTTCGGGAGTGAAAGTCCCGACGTGGAGCTCGTAGAAGACGAGGCGCTCCGCGGGGAGGCCGTGCCACTCCGAATCTGACCAGGCGTACTCGTACGGGTCGACCACCTCGCTGGGTCCGTGGACATCGAGAGGCTGGTAGCGCGACGCGGGGTCGGGCACGAGGAGGTCGCCGTCGATCCTGAAGGAGTAGCGTGTCCCCGCCGGGGCATCCCGCGTCACCCACTCGGCCCACCCGGCCCCGTCCCGCGGCATCGGGAAGCCGTGCTGCCGGTCGGCGAGCCACAGCTCCACGCTCTGGGCGGCGGGGGCAAAGAGCCGAAAGCGCGTGGTGCCGTCGTCACGCGTCTCGGCGCCGAAGGGCATCCGGTGGCCGCGCCTCATCGCCGGCTGCCCGGTCATGACCTGACCCCGGGCCGCCTGAGACGCAGGACGGCCAGCGAGCGGCTTTCGAGGGGATAGCTCTCCCCGGCCCGGAAGATGGGGCGGCGGGGGAGGAGGCCCCAGTGACGTGTGTCCACCACGAGTTCCCAGCGGACGCGCGCCTGATGGGCGGGCAGGACGAACGGGATGGATTCGTGGTGGGCGTTGAGGAGCAGAAGAAAAGTGTCGCCCACGATGGGCTGTCCCTTCTCGTCCATCTCCTCGATGGCGTCCCCGGCCAGGCGCAGGCCGAGGCAGCGCGTGAAGCCGTTGCTCCATTCGTCTTCCATCATCTCCTTGCCATCGGGGCGGAACCACGACAGGTCCTTGACGGCCGAGCCGTGGATCCGGCGCCCCTGGAAGAAGAGGCGCCGGTGGAAGACGGGATTGTCGAGGCGCAGCCGGATCAGCTGGCGGGTGAATTCGAGCTGGGGCAGAGCCGTGCGGGGCAGGGGCCAGTTCTGCCAGGAAAGCTCATTGTCCTGACAGTAGGCATTGTTGTTGCCGTGCTGGGTCCGCCCCGTCTCGTCTCCGGCGAGGAGCATGGGAATACCCTGTGACAAGAGCAGAGTGGCGAGGAAGTTCCGGATCTGCCTTTCGCGAAGCGTCTGGATGGCCGGGTCGTCGGTGGGGCCTTCCGCGCCGCAGTTCCAGGACGCATTGTCGTCGGTACCGTCGCGATTGTCTTCGCCATTGGCCTTGTTGTGCTTTCCATCGTACGAGACGAGGTCGGCCAGGGTGAAGCCGTCGTGCGCGGTGACGAAGTTGACGCTCGCCGACGGCCGCCGGCCCCCCTGCTCGTAGAGATCGCTCGAGCCGGTGAGGCGGTAGCCGAGGTCGGCCATCTGGCGCTCGTCGCCTTTCCAGTAGCGGCGGATGGCGTCCCGGTACTTTCCGTTCCACTCCGCCCACCCCGGGGGAAAGTTGCCGACCTGATAGCCGCCTTCGCCGAGATCCCACGGCTCGGCGATGAGCTTGACCTGGGAGATCACGGGATCCTGATGAATCACGTCGAAGAAGGCGGAGAGGCGATCCACGTCGTGGAACTCCCGCGCGAGGGCCGAGGCGAGGTCGAAGCGGAAGCCGTCCACGTGCATCTCGAGGACCCAGGAGCGCAGGCTGTCCATGATGAGCTGCAGGGTACGGGGATGGGTCATGTTGAGCGTATTGCCGCATCCGGTGTAGTCCATGCAGTACCGGGGGCTGTCCGACACCAGCCGGTAGTAGGCGGCATTGTCGATGCCCCGGAAGGACAGCGTGGGCCCCAGGTGATTGCCCTCCGCCGTGTGGTTGTAGACGACGTCGAGGATGACCTCGATACCCGCCTCATGGAGGGTCTTCACCATGGTCTTGAACTCCGCGACCTGCTCGCCCGCGCTGTGGGCCGCCGCCAGTCGTGAGTCGGGAGCGAGAAATCCGATCGAGTTGTAACCCCAGTAGTTGGTGAGCCCGCGATCTGCCAGATACCCGTCGGTGACGGAATAATGGACGGGCAAAAGCTCCACCGCCGTGACTCCGAGGCGGCTCAAGTAGTCGAGGACGGGTGGCGACGCCAGGCCGGCATAGGTGCCGCGCAGCGGGCGTGGCACGTCTGGATGGCGGGCCGTGAAACCCTTGACGTGGAGCTCGTAGATGATCGTCTTGTGCCAGGGAGTCCGGGGCCGCCGGTCCTCTCCCCAACTGAATGCCGGATCGATGGCCACGGACTTGGGTACATACGGCGCGCTGTCTCTGTCGTCCGCCGCCAGATCCTGGTCCGGATTCCCTAGCTGGTAGCCGAAGAGCGCGTCGTGCCACTGGAGAGACCCCGTGATGGCCTTGGCGTAGGGGTCGAGCAGGAGCTTGGCCGGATTGAAGCGGTGCCCGTGCGCGGGCTCGTAGGGTCCGTGCACGCGGTATCCGTAGGGAAGTCCCGGTCTCGCCTCGGGCAGGTAGACGTGCCAGACCTGATTCGTGTGCTCCTGCATCCGGATGCGATGGAGCTCGGCGCTCGGGTCTTCGGGATCGAAGAGGCAGAGGTCCACCGCGGTCGCATGCTCGCTGAAGAGGGCGAAGTTCACTCCCGCCCCGTCCCACGTGGCGCCCAGCGGATACGGCGCGCCCGGCCGGGTACGAGGCGGCTTGCCTGAGCGCTCCCGGCTCATGGTTTCTCCTCTCGCTTGAGAAGGGCGACGGGGAGGGAGCCGAAAAGAGTACCCGTGGGGAGCGATGGAATGCCGTTCCTGAGCGCGGTACCCACGCGTCTGCCCGTAAACTGGTCGGTGTAGACACCCTCGAGGCCCGGTCGGTCCAGAGACACCCACGTATCGCCCCAGACCGGCTCACCGAGAGGAAGCTGGCCGCGGAACCCCGTCAGGCGAGCGGTGAGGCGCGGTACCACGACCACGGCGGCGGCGGCGCCGTCCCGGCGGAGCAGCGCCACGAGGTGCTCAGCGTGCTCACCGCCCGCGGACAGCGCGTCGTAGCTTCCGCTCCGGGAGAGCGCAGGAGACTGCCGGCGGAACATGAGGGCGCGATGGGTCACGTACATCTTGACGCGTCCATCGGGCCAACTGTTCACGAGTTCCGCGCACAGCCGGCCGAGACTCTCCGGGCCCTCGGCCGCGCGCCGCCGAAGATCGTCGAGCAGGGTCTGGCGCCGGGCGAAGTCCACCGGACGGCGATTATCCGGATCGACGAGGGACAGGTCCCAGAGCTCCGACCCCTGATAGAAGTCGGGGATCCCCGGCGTGGTGATCTTGAGCAGGGTCTGGGCGAGGGAGTTGACTGATCCGTAGAGGGCGATCAATCGCTGGAATGGGAGAAAGGCTTCGACGAACCGGCTTCCGGGGGAGAGGAGCCTGGCCACGAACTCGCGCAGCGCCTGGTCGTACCCGGTGTCCGGATTGACCCAGCTCGTCCGTTGCTTGGCTTCCTTCGTGGCTTTTTCCATATAGCTCGCGACGCGATCCACCAGTGATCCGGCCGCCGACTCGTCGCCTTCGGCCGGCCAGATGCCCACCAGGGTCTGGTAGAGGAGATATTCGTCATTGCGATCGGGGGCGGCCTGACCGTCGAGGTCCTGCTTGAAGCGCCGGTTGATCATCCGCCACCGCCGCACGTGGGCGGCCCAGGCCGCGGGTACCTCCGAGAGGACGTTGATACGGGCCCGCACGTCCTCACCGCGCTTCGTGTCGTGGGTGGCGGTGCACACCAGCGAATCTGGCCACCGCTCGAGCCGCCGCGCATTCTTCTCGTGGAACGTGACGAGCGGCTCGCCAAACCGCGCCGGGTCGCTCCCTACCTCATTGAGCGAGACGAGGCGGTTGTAGAGGTAGAGCGCGGTGTCCTCGACACCCTTGGCGGTAACGGGACCAGTGGTCTGCTGGAAGCGCATGGCGAAGCGGCGGCGCTCGGCCTGCTCGTGCGCGTCGCTTCGCTGGGGATGGCGCATGAGCAGCGCATCACGGAGGAAGTCGAAGATCGACACGTTCAGGGTGGGGTTTCGACGCTTGGCCTCGGCCACGGCTCGAGCGATATAGCCCCGATCCCGGCTGCTCGGCTCGTCCCCCAGATCACCCACGTAGGTGCGGTAGACGGGGAAAGCGGCGATGACCTCCCGGATGACCCTGACCAGGCTCGCGAGGGTGAAATCGCGCGAGAGGCGATTGCGCTCCGAGATGCGATCGAGGTGCAGGCCGAGCTGGACGATTTCGCTGGCCATGGACACCTGCATGATGAGCCGCTTGGCCGCGTAGCTCAGATCGGCCATGGGCTCGAGGCGTCCGGCGAAGCGAGAATAGGTGGCGGTCATCTGACGCGAGGTGCCGCGGTCGACGAAGAGACCGTTGACCGAGCCGAGATAGTCGTAGCCCGTCGTACCCGCCACCGCCCACCAGTCGGGGAGCGGCTCCTCGGCCATCAGGATCTTCTCGGCGGCAATCCAGAGGGGCCGGGCGCCCTCGGCACTGGCGTCCGACTGAGCCGCGGCCCGATACTCGGCCGCGATGGCCAGCTCCGCTTCATGATCGAGATCGGGATGCAGTCGGCGCGCCGTGGCGACGATGGCGCCTTCCTGGAGGCGCAGGAAGTATTCTCCGGGGGCATAGAGACCGTCGGGATGGTCCACCCGGATCCCTCCGACTTTGCCCTCGCCGACCAGGCGCAGGACCAGCTCGTGACTTGCCGCGAAGACCTCCGGGCGCTCCATCCGGATGGCGGCCAGGTCATTGACGTCGAAGAAGCGGCGATAGTTGACCTCGTCCCCGGCCACCCGCCAGTCGGCGAGCCGGTAGGTCTGCTCGGCGAGCAGGGCATCCAGGTGGTCGAAGCTCGCCGGGTCTCCAAGGGTGCCATTGAAGAGCCGAATGTTCTCGTCGACGAAGTCGCGAATATGCTCAGACTCCTTGAGGAGGGCGGCGAGTCGGCGCTTCACCACTTCCTTCTCCCTGAGTCGCTCTTCGATGCGGTTGGCGTCGGAGTCGAGGCGGTCGGGCAGATGGGCCAGCGCCGTGAGTATGCTCCTGAACTCCTGGAGGAGAGCATCGTCGTCGCCGACTCGAGCCACGAGATCGTCGAGTCCATGCGTGAGGATCCGAGCATAGGTATCGGGAGCTATGGGGAGGCGGGCGCCGGCGCAGCGCAGGACGAAGGCGCCGTCGACGAGCTCGAGCTGCAGCTGTCCCGACTCCAGGACGTGCCCATACTGATCCGGAAGAACCGGGAGAAGCACCTTGTCCCGTAGCTCGGCCTTGGGGGGTGTCCATTCGATGTCGAAGAAGCTCGCTCGCGGAGAGCTCGGCCCGTTCTCCAGCACGTCCATCCACCAGGGATTGGCGTCTCCCGCTACCCCCATGTGATTCGGCACGATGTCGAGGATGACGCCCAGGCCACGCTCGCGAAGGGCCGCGGCCATGCGGTCGAAGGCGGCGGGACTCCCGATCTCGGGATTGAAGGCATTGTGATCGGTGACGTCATAGCCGTGCGTGCTCCCCGGTCCACACTTGAAGCACGGCGAGAGGTATGCGTCGGTGACCCCGAGCAGGTCGAGATATGTGGCGAGCGCGGCGACATGATCGAAGCCCACCGATGGCCCGAGCTGGAATCGATAGGTCGCGCCGTGCGGCTGCCCGAGCCGGGTGATCGCCTCCGCGAGCAGGCTCTTGACGTCCGTCATCGAAGACCGATGTCGCTCACAGGTGGGTGAACGTCTCGCTGGGCGGATGGGGATCGCGGCGGAGGTAGCGATTGAGGATCTGCCGCGCCAGTCGTCGGCCCCCGAAGCCGAAAGCCAGGGAGAGGGTCAGGACGAGACCTCCGAAGGTGATCCCGAAGGCGACGAGCACCATCTCCTTGCCGATGCCGAGATGCGTGATGGCCGTGGCGGCGGCGAAGAGCAACACGGCCCAGCGAATCGCCCGGGCGAGGAGGCGCGCCTCAGGCACATGGGCATTGACGGCGGCGATGAGCGCGCCTTCGGCGAGGAAATTCGAGGAGAGCCAGCCGATCAGCATGATCAGTCCAGCGCCGAGTACCCGCGGCACTGCGTAGAGTATGAAATCCGTCACGCGGCCGGTGCCCGGGATGGCCAAGGCATCGATGGCCAGGGTCACGGATACGACGAAGATGCTCCAGAATACGGCGAGGCCGAAGACATCAGAGGGAGTGCGGCGAATACCCGAGCGCCCCATGGCCTGGCTCAAACCCCAGGCTTCGGCCCGCCGGTCGAAGGCCATGGTACGGGCAAGCCGGCGGGCGAGCCGTCCCACGAGCCACCCCCCGACCAGACCCACGGCGGCCAGGGTCGCCATGGCCAGTATGCCGGGGAGAATGATGAGGAGTCGCGAGGTCACATTGTGAATGGCCGTCCACACCAAGTCACTCCACATGTCCGTCATGACGGCTCCCTTCTTCGATCATGGGCGAGCATGACGTGCCAGGCGAGAGAACACAGACGATTCCCCACAAGGAGAGCGCCGCGACGTAAGGGCCGACTCTCTACCGGTCCGCGGCGTACCGCGTCAAATCGAGGAATTCGGCCGCGCAAAAAGCACAATAGGCGACGGACTCGATGGTGTAGGCGCAGACCGGACAACACGGCCGCCCGCAATCGACGCATCCGAGGTCCTCGACGGCACGAAGCACCGGTGCTCCACACTCACATGTCTTTCTGCTCATGTGCCCTCCCGATGGCTGGACGAAGTCGTTGCGGCCCAAGGTTGCAAGTCATATGCCCCCGCTGCCTACTCGAACTCCCGTCCACTTTCGGGGACTTGTAGGGCGAGGATCTCGGGAAAGGATCGAAACCAAGCCGGATCGGCACGAATTACCGGGTAGATTCGACCGAGTTGGGGCTCCTGGCGCTCCCGCGACCCCCGAGGGCAGACTCCAATAAGCAGATATTTCGGTCAGTCCAGTGGCACTTGGCTCTCAGAAGAGGGCCCGAAGGCGATGGCATGAGGGTTGCGATGAGGGCGCGCATGACCCAGTCGAACGCGACAGCATCGACAACGACGACCGGCGAGCGGAGCCCGCGCGTCGGCGCAAATACGTGGGCGGTCGTGTTGGCAGGGGGCATGGGGATGCGGCTCCGGGGGCTGACCCGACATGTGTACGGCGAAGACCGGCCGAAGCAGTATGCCGTTCTCACGGGTGCTAAATCGCTCCTCAGGCAGACACTGCACCGTGCGCACCTTTGCGTCCCGGCGGAGCGAACGACGGTGATGACGATGGCCGGACAAGGCGGCTACATGAGGGCCGAGCTGAGACACGAGCCGCGGGCCCCGCATGTGCTCGAACAACCGAAAGATAGGGGCACGGCCGCGGCCATTCTCCTCGCCGCGCACTGGATCCTGGCCCGTGATCCGAAGGCCACGATGGTAGTCCTCCCCTCGGACCATTTCGTGTCGGATGACGAGCTCTTCATGGAGCATCTCGCCCAGGGGATCGAGGCCATCGAGCGACGTCCCGAGCAGATCGTGCTCCTGGGAGCCGAGCCGAGCGAGCCCGAGACCGACTATGGCTGGATCGAGCTCGGCGAGCCGCTGACGGCGACCGGAACGGCACTGCTATATAGTGTCCGGCGCTTCGCCGAGAAACCGGATCAGCTGACCGCGGACGCGCTATTCAAGGCGGGCGCCCTGTGGAACACGTTCGTGTTCGGAGCCAGCGCGGCCGCGCTCATCGACGCGGGCCGGGAATGCCTGCCCTTGTTGCACGAGCGGCTGGCCGGGCTCGATCGGTTCCTGGGGACCGAGCACGAGCGATGGGCGATTGCCCAGGCCTACGAGTTCGCACCGCGGACCAGCTTCTCGCGGACATTGCTCGAGCGCTGCCCCGACAAGCTCGTGGCGATGCGCCTCTCGGGGGTGTCCTGGTGTGACCTGGGCACCTCGCGCAGGGTCATCCGGACGCTCGACGACCTGGGTATCAGGCCTGACTGGCTGGCGACCCTTCAAGAGGCCGGCTGAGCCTTATCGGGCAGCCTTCCCGTTCTTCACGGCCAGAGCGAGATCGTCGGCGAGACGCGAGGCCTTGTCGGCGAGCACCCGGGCTCGGGGCACATCCCGCGCCCGCAGAGCCTCGGCGGCTTTCGAAATGAAGTCCTTGATGCCCGACAGCATCTCCTGCTGCTCGCCGCGAAGCTTGGACGAGTCGATCTGGCCCATGACCTCCCCCACCCGGGCCAGCCGCGCTTTCACGTCTCGCACCGCCTGGTCCTCGTTGTCGACTTGCGGCGAAACTTGGGGAGCCGGCGGGAGCGGCGGGGCGGCCGGAAGGGGAGAGCGCGGCGGGCCGGGGGGCAGGGCCGCGTTCTGCTGCGCGCTCCCGGCTTCTGGGGGCGGCGCCGTGGAAGCGCAGCCAAGCGGAAGGGCGGCGAGGAGGAGCAGCGGCAGGGCGTGCCTCATGACTTCGCCGCGCTCGGCAGCCGCACGATCACGCTGGTGCCTTGCCCGATCGTAGAGTGAATCTCGATGCTGCCATGGTGGAGGTCGACCACGCGGCGCACCAGGGCGAGGCCGATGCCCGTCCCTTCCGGCTTGGTCGTGTAGTACATCTTGAAAATGCGCTCGATATCCTCAGGGGGAATACCCACCCCGGTATCCGCAATGGTGACCTTCAGCAATTCCTCGGTTTCCGGCTCGGCCGATATGGTGACCGGTCCGCCACGAGGCATGGCCTGACAGGCATTGACGATCAAGTTCATGAAGGCGCGACTCAGCATCTGCTCGTCACCCTTGATGACAGGCAGGACCGGGTCCAGTCGAGCCGTCAGGACCACGCCTTTGGCCTGCCACTCGGCCTGAAGGAGGGTCGTGAGCTCCCGGAGAATCGTGTTGACGTCCACGGGCTGCCGGGCCAAGTCGGAAGGATAGACGACCTCCGAAAAGCGGTCGACCACCGCCGCTGCACGATGGATCTCCGACTCGAGCACGTCCAGGCTCCGGGTGACGTCCGGGGTCGGGTCGGGTATCCGCTCCCTGAGGAACGCGACACGGACAACCATGGCGTGCAAGGGATTCTTGACGTCGTGAGCCACCTCCGACGTCATCTGGCCCAGAGCGGCGAGCTGGGCGGAATACTGGATCAGGGACTGGAAGGTCCGCGCGGAGACTGCGAGGGACTTGAGGTCTCTGACCACAAGAATGACTCCCGCGCCCTTGGAACCCTCGGGAGAGACGGGAAACACCGAGGCGAGCAGCTCGAGCGGCGCCCCATCCGTCGGGATCTCGATCCTGGCGTTGCGCGAGGCCTCGCCCCTCTCGAGAGCGCGGAGGAGCAGGTGCCGGAGGGGGTGATCCGGCGGGAAGACCTTCCCGAGATGCTTGCCCGCCGCGTCCCGGGCGGGCCGGCCCAGGACCATCTCGACGGAGCGATTGGCGAAGAGGATGACGCCATCCGCGGTGGTGAAGAGGACGCCATCCTCGATTTGATCGACCGCGGCCTGCACGGTGTTGATCTCGCTGCGCTCGGCGAGGATCTGGGTCCGATCCGACTCCATCTGCTTGCCCAGGAGCTGGAGCTGATAGGCGAGCTTGCCGAACTCGTCCTTCGGCCCCGCGCTGCTGCCCACGTCGAACTCGCCGCGGCGCAGCCTCTCCATGTCTTCGGCGAGCTTGCGGATGGGCTTGAGGGTGACGCTGGAAAGCCCGACGGCCACCACGAGGGCTGCTACGAGTGAGAGGAACCCCAGCGTGACCGTGTACCAGAAAGCATCGTCGAGCCTGCCCCGTAGAAGCGGCATGGCGATACCGAGCCGAATGGTGGCCACGGGCTTGCCGTTCACATTGAAGGGGAGCGCTACTTCGTAGATCTGTGACTGGGAGTTCTCCAGCAGACGCCGGAGCGGGTGGTCATGCACCAGCTTCTTCAGACCGGGCTGCGAGGGGACGAGCTCTCCCTCCCGCTTGCGATCGCTGTGAACGATCGCCACCCCCTTATCGTCCGTGATGACCGAGTACAGGAGCCACGGGGCGTACCCGACCGTGGCGTCGAGGAGAGCGCGGAGATCGGCGTCCTGACTCAGAACGGTTCGGGGGTCGTCGGAGGTGCGGCGAGAGAGCGTTCTCACGCATTGGGTATAGATCTGGCGCTCGACGAGGTCGGCTTCTCGAAGCGTGGAGTTCCAGACGATCTGCTCCACGTGATAGAGATGCACGGCCGTGCTCAGCCCGACCACGCACAGGGTCAGCAGAGCGAGAGCGAACATCTCGCGTGCCTGCAGGGAGAGCCCGGCCCGGCGCCCTCCGGGAGTCTGAGGCCCCGCGGGTTCCTCCTGTCTCATGGGCCCGTCGACGGGAAGCCAGCAGCCGGTTTCCTGTGCCGAGAGGCGCTGTATATGAATGAGCTGCCCGGTAAAACATTCCCGGTAGTTATTTCCGTCCGAGGCGGCGCCGTCACCCGAATAACCAGGGGTCTACCCTCCAGAGTTTTCAAATAATACCGTTATTTAGACCTTCTGAACCACCACGGAAATCGCAGGGCACAGGCATTGCTATAATCGTGCCCGATCCGAGGGTCGTGTGAGGGCGCTAACCTCTAACCAGCGAGGTAGTGAGCTATGAAATACCGGATTCTCATAGCGGACGACGACGAGGCCGCACGTGCAGGCCTGGCCGATCTGCTGTCGAGCTGGGGCTACGAGGTCGAGCAGGCCATCGATGGCAAGGATGCCCTTGAAAAAGCGCCGGAGTTCGGACCGGCCGTGGTCATTGCCGATCTTGTCATGCCCGCTCTTGACGGCGTGGCGCTTCTCAAGCCCCTCTCCGAAGTATATCCAAATGCCGTGGTCATCCTCCTCACAGGGCATGCCACCGTGGAGACGGCGGTATCAGCCATGCGGGAAGGCGCCTACGACTATCTGACCAAGCCGGTTGACCCGCGGCGGCTCAGGGTGCTGCTCGACAAAGCGGTGGAGCGTGGGGCCGTACAGCGCGAGGTGACTTTGCTCCGGCGGCAGCTCCGGGAAAGCCGTGGATTCGGACCGATCCTCGGGGCCAGCCCGCCCATGCAAGAGATCTATCGCCTCATCGAGCTGGCCGGGGCAAGCTCGGCCCCCGTGCTCCTTACGGGCGAGACGGGAACAGGGAAGGAGCTCGTCGCGCGCACCATTCACCAGATGTCGGAGCGAGGCAAGGGCCCCTTCGTCGCCGTGAACTGTTCGGCGATTCCCGAAACACTCATGGAGAGTGAGCTATTCGGACACGAGAAGGGAGCCTTCACGGGGGCGCACGAGCGGAAGGCGGGCTTCTTCGAGCTCGCGGATGGCGGCACCATCTTCCTCGACGAGATCACCGAGATGAGCCCGGCCCTCCAGGTCAAGTATCTGCGGATCCTCCAGGACGGCCTCGTCCGACGCATCGGGGGCAAGAACGAGATCAAGGTCGACGTGCGGATCATCGCGGCCACGAACCGGGATGCCGCGCAGGCGGTCAAGGACAAGGCGTTTCGCGAGGATCTGTATTACCGGATCAATGTGTTGGCCATCGCCCTGCCGCCCCTCCGCCGCCGCGCACAGGACATCCCTCTGCTCGTGGAAGCGTTCATTGCCGAGTTCAACGAGAAGTATGGCCGGCACGTCAAGGCGGTCGACGAAACCGCGATGATGCGCCTTCGCGATCATGCGTGGCCGGGCAATGTGCGCGAGCTCCGGAACATCATCGAGCGTGCGGTGGTGGGCTGCAACGAGGAGCTCATCACCCCGGCCTTCCTCCCGCTCGGTATCGCTCCCGCAGAACGACATGAGCAGGGCGACTCCGTGCTTCTGCCTCTGGGCACGACGCTCGAGCAAGGAGAACGCGAGCTCATCCTGCGTACTCTCGAGTCGGTGAAGAACAACAAGACCCGGGCCGCGGTCATTCTCGGCACCACGCCGAAGACGCTGCACAACAAGACTCGGCGGTGGAGACTGGGGAAGGAAGGTTAGGGGCGCGGCGTGGCACGGGTGATGCAGCCATTATCTAGTAGGCGACATCATGCAATCGCTGAGAGGAGCCATGTACGAAAACGTGCTGGGTAGGCGTCCCGGCCAGAGAATTCTTCTGGCCGATGACGACCCAGATTCGCTCGAAGGACTTCGCGCACTTCTGGAGGCCTGGGGATACGAAGTCGAGATCGCCCGGGACGGGCGGGCGGCCCTCGATCAGGTCCCCGTGGTCCGGCCGTCGGTAGTGATCACCGATGTGATCATGCCCCGGATGACCGGGTTGGAACTACTCGAGGCGATTCGACGCGATCGGCCCACCCTCCCTGTCATTGTCATGACCGCTCATGGCAACGTCGAGACGCGGCGGCACGCCGCGGCAATGGGCGCCGTCGCCTATCTTCCCAAGCCGATCGACACCACCCGATTGAAATCGGCTCTCGTATCAGCTTTCCACGAGGCAGAAGGAGCCGCCGATTCGTGAGGGCAACGGAGACTGAGCGCGGAGATCTGCTCATCCACCGGAAGAGCTTCATGGTGGCCAGTGAAACTCGTCGCCAGGCTGTCGATATCAGGCCCCAAGTGGAAGAGATCGTCCACAGCGTGGGGGCGAAAAACGGTATCGTGATCGTAAACTGTTTGCACACGACATGCTCCGTCCTCGTCGCGGACTCCGGCGCGGAGGGTGTCCTCCGGCTCATGGGGCAAGTCATCGAGGATGACCAGCCCTACCGCCACAACGATCTACGCTGGTCGGACTGCGAGCGGGGGAATGCCGCGGCACATCTCCGCGCCAGCCTCCTCGGACCTGGGATCACCATGGCCATTGCGAATGGTAGGCTGGCGCTCGACGAGCACCATTCCGTCTTGCTCGCCGAATGGGACGGCCCGCGCTCGCGCACCGTGGAGATCCAGATCCTCGGATCCTGAGGTGCGGGGAGGCGAGGCTTTCAACGACGAGTCTTGCTACCCGGCCGGCGAACGCTCTGACGAATCTGCGATACGAGCGAAGGGAGCGCTGCGATTTGCGTGGCGAGACCAGCGGCACCGGATAGTCGGGCCGCCCAGCTCGCGGCGAGTCCTGGAGGCGGGGCCCGGTTGATCATCCGGGGGGCAAGCAGAATTGGAATCCGGGCCAACCGGGCGGTCGGTATCACGAGGCGGGCCACGGCCAGACCGCAGGCCGCCGCCACGAGCAGGCTCGTGATCGGGCGGGCCATTACGTAATTCCGCCAGTCAGTGGTCCCATGCACTCGCTCCTTCAGCGCATCCACGGTATCGCGGATAGACTCGCGGGTCGCGTCCATCGCCTTGGTGACCCGCTCGATGTCTACCGTGCGCTCTTGATCCATCGCGAGTCTTTCTCCAGCTCCTTCACAGTTCGTTCCGGAACGAGCCGTCTGGGGCCCACTCCGAGATGGACACGGACCGCCACGATCACCGTCCCTACGGCGAGAAAGCCGGCGCCGGTGATGGCGAAGCCGGCGAGCGTGGAACCAAGGTGATTGCCGATCCAGAGAGCGAGAGCGATGCTCGACAGGACGAGGCCCAGGCCGACCAGGGCCCCGCCGCACACGATCACCGCGACGTGGCGCATAAGGAGGCCGAGGCTCTCCTCGACTTCCAGGCGCAGGAGCGTGATCTTCTGGTCGAGGAGCCTCACCGTGTAGCCGAGAAGGTCCTCGACGAGTCCGAGGACGCTCCGCCCCTCCGGCGGATCCGCTCTCCTTGTTTCACGCAGCAGCATTGGCCCCTATCTTTCTCGAGGCCAGAGCAGTATGCCCGCCACGAGGCCGATGCCTGCGGCCACGGCCAGGGCGGCGAGAGGCGAGCGTCGCATGAGCTCCGCGACATCGGCCACGCGGATCTGCTTTACCGCGTCGCCCGCCTTCGCCAGAGCTTGGGTAAGCTCCCGGGCGGTGTCCTCGAGGTGCTCCTGGAAGGGTGTCATCATCGACCGATCAGCCTAACAAGAGAGCAGTGAGCGCGCCGGTCCGGGCACCAGGCGATGGCTCCGTTGGTGGCCGTGGCCGGTGCCTGCGCGACGATGGGGGTGAACCCGCACCGTCGGGCAGGTCACGGCCGTACGGAGGCGCAGCCGCTTTGTCGCTTGGGCGATCGTGCCAATCACGCTCCACACGAACGGGCTCTGGCCTTGCCGGGTCGATCCACGGATGAAAGTGATCCGAGACCATGGGCCAACTCATTGGGCCCATGCTTCTCGCTCGGCAGCTTCGCACCCGGCGTCCATCAGGGAATCCGTGCTCCACGGCCGCCAGCCGTGACGAGGTGGACGATCAGCATGACGATGCCGATGAGGAACAGGATCCAGGAGATCTGCGAGGCAACCGCAGCTACCCCGAAGAGGCCGAGGGCGCCGGCGATCAGCCCCACTAGCAAGAAGATCAGCGCGTAATAGAGCATTGGTTTTCCTCCTTGCGATGGACAAGCGCAACTGCCGTGCCAGCCTCTCAAATGAGTGGAAATGCGAGAGAACTCGGGTTGATACAAATGAGAGCCTCGTGGACCCTGACCGTTCGACGCAGTAATTCCAACCCGAGAGCGGTGCTGAGAGACTTCGTCGAGTACCGCCTCGTCGACCACGCGGGACGGTGGCCAGACTATGACATCGCCGTCGGGGGCATGAGCTGGTATCGAGCTATCGGAGCCAGTTCAATTCGCTCAGAGCTTTTGCGTTGGCTGCGGACCAGGGAGGTCGCGCCAAAACCCGGAGTGGGGGTGAGGGAAGCCTTACCGGGTGATTCCTTCCACATCTCTCTCAACGCGAGTCTCGGCATAGCAGCGCACAGACATTTTCGACACGTTTCGCCCTGGCATGCTCTTGGCAAGTGTCGAGGGAAGCAACAAACCCAATGCATGCCGATGCCTCAAAGGAGACAGAGCGAGGTACCAGCCATGGGACTCTGGGCCATCAAGTACGCGGACGAGCACGACAAGTGGTGGATGGACGTGGTCCTCCAAGACGCGCCACCGCCCGTGTCGCGTGAAAAGGTCGGAGAGCGTGTGGTAACGGAAGGATTCGCGGAGGTCACCGGCCTCGTCATAGCGCGCCGAACGAGCATCCCCGCAGATACCCTCGAAGACTGGCCGGCAGATACCCCGGTCATCCTCACGCGGGCCGAGCTCGGGCCGGACTCCTCGCTCTCGACCTCATCGTGAGCCAGCGCCTCCGAATCGCGCAGGTCTCGCCGCTGTACGAGCGCGTACCCCCGGCGCTCTACGGGGGTACCGAGCGCATTGTCGGCTACCTCACCGAGGAGCTGGTCAAGCGCGGGCACGCCGTCACCCTGTTCGCGAGCGGCGACTCCCGGACGAAGGCCCGGCTGGTGGCCTCGACGCCGCGCGCCTTGCGCCTCGACCAACACCGGAAAGACGACCTCGCGTTTCACTTGCTCGAACTGGCCCGGGTCTTCGAGCACCCGCGCGACTTCGACGTGATCCATTGCCATATCGGCCATCTGGCCTTTCCGTTCTCTCGGCTGGCGGGAGCATCCAGCCTTCACACCCTCCATGGGCGGCTCGACCTGCCCGACACGTTTCCGGTCTTTCGCCATTTCCGTGATGAGCCTCTCGTGTCCATCAGTCATTCGCAGCGCCGCCCCTTCAAGGGCCTGGGCGTGACGTGGGCGGGCACGGTCTATCACGGGATCCCCATGGCCAAGTATCCGTTCTCGGCGGAGGGCGGATCCTATCTGGCATTTCTGGGGCGGATATCGCCGGAGAAGCGTCCCGATCTCGCCATCGCCTTGGCCAAGCGTGTCGGTATTCGACTCAAAATAGCCGCGAAGGTCGACCCCGTCGACGAGGTCTATTTCGATCGCGACATCAAGCCGCTCCTCGACCATCCTCTCATCGACTTCATGGGCGAGATCAGCGAGGAGGCGAAGGCCGAGGTCCTCGGCCAGGCGCGGGCCCTCTTGTTTCCCATCGATTGGCCCGAGCCATTCGGCCTCGCCATGATCGAGGCTCTCGCTTGCGGGACGCCCGTCATCGCCCGAAGCCGTGGTTCCGTCCCCGAGGTGATCCTCGACGGCCGGACGGGGTTCGTGGTCGACACGATCGAGGAGATGGAGTCGGCGGTGAAAGCTCTGGATCGAATCGACCGGGCAGAATGTCGCCGAGACGCCGTCAAGCGCTTCAGCGTCGAGCGCATGGTGGATGGCTACGAGTCCATCTATCGGAACGTGGCTGCCCACGCGCGCTCCGCATGAAGGAGCCCCATCCCGGAGATTCGATCTCTGTAGGCGATCACTACTACATCCTTGCCTCGACCTTCACCGCCGACCTCCCAAAGCTGGTCCTCAAGCACGACGAGGCCTTCTTCGTCTCGGATCGGCGGGGTGATTTCCCCTCGGTTCCCGACAGCGAATTCGGCTTCTACGTCGGGGGCACCCGCTTTCTCGACCGTTTCGACCTGCGCGTCCACGGCCAGCGTCCGCTCGTCCTGAACGCCGCGGTGTCTGACGACAATCTCCAGGTCGCCATCGACCTGACCAATGCCGACGTCCACGACGGGGATACCGTGCTCCTCGCGGGGCGAACGCTCCACTTCGCCCGCCGGCTCACCCTGTATGGGCGCGAGCTGTCCCAGACGCTGTGGATCGAGAGCTTCGCGGCCGAGGCGGTCCGCCTCGACCTCGAGTGGCGCTTCGGGGCGGATTTCGCCGATGTGTTCGAAGTTCGCGGACTGGCACGGGAGCGCCGCGGCCGCCTGCTTCCGCCCGTCGTCGAGGGAGGAACGGTGCGGCTCTCTTACGAGGGGCTGGACGGGGTGACGCGCACGAGCAGCCTCGTCTTCGAGCCCGCGCCAAAAGAGATCTCGGCCACCACCGCCGTCTATCATCTCCTCGTGCCCCCCGGGGGAAGGCTCGAGATCTCCGTCGCGGTCACCACCATGGAGCCGGACGAGGAAGCCGAGGAGCCTTTGAGCCTGCCCGAGATCATGCGCCGGCGGAGCGAGGAAGGGACACGACGCTACGGCGAGGCCACCCGTATCACCACCGCCCACGAAGGGCTCAGCGGCTGGCTTCGCCGCTCTCGGGGCGATCTCCACATGCTCGTGACCGAGACGCCGGACGGCTCGATTCCCTACGCGGGTATTCCATGGTACGTCGCGCCCTTCGGACGCGACAGCTTGATCACCGCGCTTCAAATGCTGCCGTTCGAGCCACGGATCGCCCGGGGAACCCTGCGGTTCCTCGCCCGTCATCAGGGCATCCACGACGATCCCTTCACCGACCAGGAGCCCGGGCGAATTCTCCACGAGCTTCGGCAGGGCGAGATGGCGGCCTGCCGCGAGATCCCGTTCATCCCGTACTACGGGTCCGTGGACGCCACGCCGCTCTTCGTGGTCCTGCTCGCGGAATACCTCCGCTGGACGGGAGACCGCGTCCTCGCCGAGGAGCTCTGGCCCAACCTCGAGCTCGCTCTCCGGTGGATGCTCGGAACAGGACCCGGTGAGAGCTATCTGACGTACAGGCGGCGCTCGTCGGTGGGTCTCGGCAATCAGGGATGGAAGGACTCCCACGACGCGATCATGCACGCATCCGGCGAGCTGGCCTCGACGCCCATCGCCCTCGCGGAGGCGCAAGGGTACAAATATGCCGCGCTGCTCGGAGGCGCCGAGATCGCAGAGACGCTCTCCCGCGGCGACGGCTTGGGGCTGCGCGCCGCCGCCCGGGGACTCCGTGACCGTTTCGAGGCGGATTTCTGGCAGGCCTCGGACGGCTTCTACGCCTTGGCGCTCGACGGCAGCGCCAGGCCGTGCCGGGTCATGAGCTCCAACCCTGGCCATTGCCTGTGGAGCGGTATCGCGGACGCGCGACGAGCGGAAGCGGTGGCCGCCCGCCTTTTGGCCGAGGACATGTTCTCGGGCTGGGGCCTCCGGACGCTCTCCGCGCGGGAGCGCCTCTACAACCCTATGAGCTATCACAATGGCTCGGTCTGGCCGCACGACACCGCGATCGCCGCCGTCGGCCTCAGGCGCTACGGCCAGACCGAGGCGTTCCTGTCGCTGGCCACTGCGCTCTTCGACGCGGCGCTCGAGTGGGAGGGCGCGCGCATGCCCGAGCTCTTCTGCGGGTTCGCACGCTCCTCCGGCCTTGGACCCACCCGCTATCCGGTGGCTTGCTCTCCGCAGGCGTGGGCGGCGGGCGTGCCTTTCCATCTCCTGAGCGCAATGCTCGGGCTGTCTCCGGACGCCCGCGAGAACCGGCTGAGCCTCATCCACCCCGTGCTGCCGGCGTGGCTCGACTGGGTCGAGATCAGGGAACTCCGCCTCGGAAGCTCGAGCCTCGACTTCGTAGTCTCGCGAGGAAGCCAGACGGCGGCGGTGGAGCTCCTCTCGCGCCGCGGCGGTGCCGAGCTGATCGTGCGCCCCTAGTCGAATGCGGGTAGTCACGACAGGGAAGATTCGACGCGCACGCCGAGATCCTTGGGGTTTATGGCGCCCTAATTGCCATGAATCGAAGCACGGGGCCGTGGCATGCCGCTTGCCCTCATTGAAGTCATGAGTGGCCTCAAGCGGGAAATACTGGTCAACGACGTTCTCGAGCGGGCCGCGGCGCTTGCCTACTATCTCCTGTTCGCTCTCGTTCCGGCCTTGCTTTTCGTGGTCTGGCTGGTATGAGAGCGGTCAATGGAGGCCGGCCAGCCGAAGGGGAACGGACGAACCGGTTGATACGGAGCCGGCGTCATCGCCGGGCCCTCGAGCTCTTGACCCGGCTCGAGATTCCCTTTCTCGTGGGCGGCGGGCACGCTCTCCGCCATTACACTGGTGATGTCCGCGGCACCAAGGACCTGGACGTGTTCGTGCGGCGGAATGATGCGCTCGCCCTGCTGGAAGGGCTGGCGGCGGGAGGCTTCGAGACCGATCTCACGTTTCCGCACTGGCTCGGCAAGGCGGAGATCGAGGGCGACTACATCGACGTGATCTATAGCTCCGGAAACGGGCTCGCGGAAGTGGACGACGGGTGGTTCTCCCACAGCAGGCCCGCCACCGTGCTCGGTGTGTCAGTCAGGCTATGCCCGCCCGAGGAGATGATCTGGTCGAAGGCGTTCATCATGGAGCGCGAGCGGTACGACGGCGCCGACATCTCCCACCTGATCCGGGCGTGCCAGGGACGGCTGGACTGGCACCGGCTGGTCGCCCGCTTCGGTACCCACTGGCGAGTCCTCCTGAGCCATTTGACCCTCTTCGGCTTCATCTACCCCGGCGAGGTCGGGGCCATCCCGCAGGATGTCATGGTGGGCCTGTGCCGCCTTCTCGAGCGCGATTCCCGACGGCCGCCCGCTGATCAGCGGGTCTGCCAGGGGACATTGCTATCGCGGGAGCAATACCTGACCGACGTAATCCGATGGGGCTACGCGGATGGGCGGATCATTCCTCGCGGACAGCTGACGTCTGAAGAGGTCGCGCTTTGGACAGCCGCCATCGTCGGACTGAAGGGGCAAGGCGGAGGAGAGCCGGCGGGAGGCCACGATGCGCGTAGCAGCCGTCGGTGACATCCACTGCAAGAAGACCTCGCCGGGAGCGTTTCAGACGCTCTTCGCGGCCATGGCCGCAGCCGCCGACGTCCTCGTTCTCTGCGGCGATCTGACCGATCTCGGCCTCGCCGAAGAGGCGCGGGTGCTCGTGAAGGAGCTGAGCGCGGCCAAGACCACGCCGGTCGTCGGCGTGCTCGGCAACCACGACTACGAGTCCGGGGAGGCCGATCAGGTGAAGGGCATTCTGACCGACGGCGGGGTCGCGCTTCTGGACGGGGACGCGCTGGAGATCCAGGGAGTGGGCTTTGCCGGCGCCAAGGGTTTGGGAGGCGGCTTCGGTCAGCGGGCCCTCCAGCCCTGGGGCGAGGACATCATGAAGCGCTTCGTGAGGGAAACCGTGGACGAAGCGCTCAAGCTCGAGTCCGGCCTCGCCAAGCTCCGGACGCCTCAGCGGGTAGTCCTGCTGCACTACTCCCCCGTTCGCGAGACGGTGGAAGGGGAGCCCCCGGAGATCTTTCCCTTCCTGGGATCCAGCCGTCTCGAAGAGCCGCTGCTGCGCTACCCCGTGAGCGTGGTGTTCCACGGCCACGCCCACCGGGGGAGACCCGAGGGACAGACGCGAACGGGGGTGCCCGTCTACAACGTGTGCGTACCCCTTCTCCTCGAGGCGGCGCCCGAGCGGCCTCCCTTCCGCCTGGTCGATCTGGACCAGATCGTCGCTCGTCCAGGCGAGGTCGCGGCGGCCTCGCGCTGACCCTTTCGGAGGCCATCAAGTGGACCTAGAGTCCTCCCGGTAGGCGGCGAAGTGCGCGTAGAGCTCGATGGGATGGCTCAGAGACCCCGGCACGGTGACCGCGGCCGGGTGAATGAAGAAGGTCTGCATCTCGTGCTCTGACGGCCCGGCATGGGCGCCTCGCTCCTCGATGAACGAGACATCGCTCTCCGGAGCGCCGATTCCATACACGACGAGGTCGCCCGCGCTCCGCATGGCCATGAGGTCGCGAAGTCCCGACAGGACGAGCTGCCGGTCCTCCCGCTCGGCAAATGGTCCATCCGACCCATCATGATCCAGCGATACTTCCTTGCCCCGCCACCAGCACACCGGGCCCCTGGCCGATCTCGCCAGCACCAGGCCGATGCCGGGATGCTCGGAGAGACGAGCCGCCGCCCCGGGATGACGGCGCTCGATCTCCTCGAGGGCGAGGGGCTCAGGCGTATCCAGAAAATAGACGAAGGCATTGGGACCGGCGGTGATGATGCGGACGGTCTCGCCGGCTGCGTCGGCAGACGTATCGACGCGGCGCGCCCGCTCGACATGATTGAAGAAGCGCTGAAGGAGGCCCCGCGAGTGCGCCTGCCGGTAGCCGGCGAGCTGCCGGGCCACGCCCACGTGAACCTTGCGCCGGTCGTCGGCCCGGCCGCCTTGCGTGCCCAGGATGTCCCGTGTCAGCTCTCCGAGAGACTGGCCTCCAGATACCTGAAGAAATGGACGGGTCTTTGTCTGCCCGTGATCGGCGAGGATATAGAGATCGTACTGGAACTCAGGTAAACGCTCGACGATCCGCGCGAGCTGGCCGATGGCATTGTCGATATGCCGCAGGGCGCGCATGGCCGAGCGGTGGGTGGGACCGAAGGAGTGGGCGAAGACGTCGTAGTCGAGAAAGTTGACGTAGAGGGCCGGGATGCCCCGGTAGAGGTCGGCCGAGACGCTGAGGGTGAAGAGCTCCCGTACCCAGATGGAGAACACGATCTTGAGTCCGAGCCAACGGAGTCCATCATGGCTCGCGCTGTCCGGATGGGCCGCCAACCTCGCGACAAACCGTGCGAGCTCCACGGTGGTGAGCCCGAGACATTTCGCGATCACCCAGCCGAGAAGGACGACGGACAGTCCCAGTCTGAGGAAGGGCAGCCCGGCTCGTGTCAGCTTCATGAGCCGGGTGAAGGTCAGCAGGCTGTTCTCGGCTCCGCCGGTGAAGACGCAGCCATAGCAGGAGCCTCCCTCGAGTATTCCGCGACGGCCCGCGGCCAGGCTCGTCTCCACGAAATCAGCGGCGCCTGCCTCCGGAAAGTGAAGCTCGCGCTCGGCGCGCTTGTCGTAGTAGTGGAAGCCCGGAATGTCAGGCATGACCCCGTACATGGCGGCGGCCTGAAAGGCCGGAGTCGACGAGGGAAGCCCGACCGACATGGGGCGCCGGAGGAATCGCCGGCTCGCGATCAGGCGCGCGGTATTGGGGATGCCGCCGGCCTGGAGCGCGCTCTCGAAGACCTCCTTCGAGAGCCCGTCGATCTGGACGATCAGGAACCGGCGGCGCGGGTTGTCATCGGTCGGCCCGAGCCGGGCCCACCGTGCGATTCGATCGACCGATCCCTGGAGGGCGAGGGCGAGCTCATCGAGCATCTCGCGTGCGATCCTACCTCAGCCGTCCTCCTACCAGGGAACAGTCTCTCCTGGCTTCGAGACCCACCGGGCCGAGAGATCGAGCCCCCGCCGGGAGACTTCGGCGGCAATGCGCCGGAGCGCTTCGTCGTAGGGCTCCCGGGCGAGCATGAAAGTGCCCCAGTGAATGCCGAGGAAGCGCGTAGCGCGCAGATCGGTCCAGGCCTCGAGTGCCTCTTCAGGCGAGATGTGCACGGGGCGGGCGATTTCGCGAGGGGTATAGGAGCCGATGGGGAGGGCGGCCAGGTCGAAGGGCCCGAGAGTCTCTCCGATTTCCTTGAAGTGCGCGGAGTAGCCGGTGTCTCCGGCGAAGTAGAAGCGCTGGGATCCCAATACCGCCCACGAGGCCCACAGGCGGCGTCCCTGATCGACCATGGTCCGGCCCGAGCCGTGCTGGGCGGGCGTGCAGACAATGATCAGGTCTTTGAGCGTGACGGACTGGCCCCAGCCGAGCTCGACGGCGTTGGCAATACCCCGATCGGCCAACCAGGCTTTGATCCCCAGGGGGACCACGAACGTCGGATTGAACCGCTCGGAGAGACGCCGTACCGTGGGCTCGTCGAGGTGGTCGTAGTGATCGTGGGAGATCAGTACGAAATCAATCCGAGGGAGATCCTCGAGGCGAAGGGGAGGCGGGGTGTAGCGCCGGACGCCCATGAACCCACCGAAGGGACCGCTGCGCTTGCTCCAGTTGGGGTCGGTGAGGAAATTGACCCCGTCGAGCTGGACGAGGAGCGTCGAGTGGCCGATCCACGTCACCGTCGCATCGTGTCCGTTGTCGCGAAGCGCCTGCAGATCGGGAGCGACGGAGGGAAGGGGGGCGACTCGAGACTCGGGGATCAGCCACGTCCCACCCACGATCAGCGAATGCAGGCGCTCGTAGTACGACGCGCGCTTGTAGGCGGGGTCGAGGTTCTTGAACGCATGGCCGGCCCGCCGCACCACGGAGAGGCCGTGGACTGCGGCGATCTCCGGAGAGGGGAGAGGCTCGGAGGCCGCGGTCGTCCCACCGGTCGAACACGCCAAGGTCAGGAGCAGGGCGGACACGCCAAGCGCGCGCGGAGTCGACGGAGCCCTCACACCTTCAAGCGTATCGGGGATGTCAAGCGACGTCGAGCTACATCTGCCCCCGAACAGGAATCGACAGCATTTCGAGAAACCGGCCCACGAACCCGCGGCTCTTCCAGCCGTCGTAGGTGAGCTGCTTCGAGCGGGAGATGTCGTCGGCGAAGACACGCTCGAGACGCTGGGCCACGGCCTGGTGGTAGACGACGAGGTTGATCTCGTCGTTGAGGGCAAAGGATCGACGATCCAGGTTGGTGCTTCCCACCGTGGCCCAGCGGCCGTCCACCACCATGGTCTTGGCGTGCAGCAAGGCAGGACTGTACTCGTAGATCTCGATACCGGCCTGAAGCAGCCGCCCGAGCTCCGAGCGACTGGCCTGGCGGACGAGATTGTGATCGATGGCGCCCGGCAACAGGAGCTTGACGCGCACGCCCCGCCGCGCCGTCTTGAGGAGGGTCTCGATCATCTTGTCGTCGGGAAGGAAATAGGGATTCGTGATGTAGACGGACTGCGTCGCCGAGGCCATGGCGAGCAGGTACATCGTGTACACGGCGGCGCTTCCCCCCGCCGGCGAGCTCCGCACGGCCTGGGCCGCTACGTCACCCTTCGCCTCCAGTGGACTGGGAAAGTAATCCGGACCCCCCAGAGCTATTCCGGTGGCCTCGAGCCAGTTCTCGGCAAAGGCCCCTTGAAGCTGCTCGACCACCGGCCCCTCCGCCCACACGTCCGTGTCGCGCCAGTGGTCCTCTTGCCGCCCGTTGCCCCCCCATTTCCCGCTCGTTCCGGAGCCCCCGGTGATGCCCACGCGACCGTCGGCGACGAGGATTCGCCGGTGATTCCGGTAGTTGATCTTGTCGACGGCAAAAGGGCCCAGAGGGCGGAAGCTCTCGACCCGACATCCGGCGTCCACCATTCGCTGTCGATAATCGGGAGGCATGGAGAAAGCGCCCACCGCATCGAGAAGCACGTTGACGGAGAGGCCAGTCCGGCAACGCTCGGCCAGAGCATTGACGATGTCTTCCGACGCCTGACCTTCCTCCCACACGTACTGCGCGTAGTTGATGCTCCGCTTGGCGGCCCTGATGGCGCGCAGCTTCGCAGGGAAGATCTGGTCTCCGTTCAGGAGAACCTCCACCCGATTGCCGGGAACGACAGTGGTGCCAGCATACGCCGACAGGGTCGCGGCAAACGTAGCATCACCCACCTGGAGAGCCGGGAGCTTCAGGACGGGCTCCTGATGCGCGCAGGCTGCTCCCGATACGGCGACCGCGAGCGCGAGCACCCCGACGAGATGTAGGCGGCGCGTCATTGCCGTGTGCCCTGACCCCAGCATCTCGCTCACAGCTTCCTGAGGGCTTCGATACGGTCTCCGGTGGCCGGATGGGTCGCGAAGAAGCCACCACTGCCGCCCGATCCCTCGCTTTGCATGAGCCAGGTCAAGGTGTCGATCATGACTTCCTTCGGCTGGCCAATCCGGTTGAGCAAAGCCACGCCGTGCTTGTCGGCTTCGTACTCTTCCCGGCGGCTGTAGCTGCGAGTGATGAGCGCTCCCGCCACCGGCGCGATCTGGCCCGTACCGGGAAATATCTGGTCCAGAATGATCGCGCCGATACCGATGCCGGTTCCGAGGGCCTGGGCCTTGGCCACGTGTCCCAGGTCGTCGTGGGCAACCTCGTGGGCGAGCACCGCCATGAGCTGCTGATCGTTTGCCTTCTGAAGGAGGCCCGCGGTCACGTAAAAGTCTCCGCCGCCCGCGCTCGCCGCATTGATCTCCTGATCAGCCAGAACCGCCACCTTTACCTGATTCAGGGGTCGGGGATGGTTCATGGCTCGGACGAGCGGCACCATGATCCTCTTGATCCGCTCGGCCTGGGCCGCATCCATCGGCATCGTCTTCGTCACGGGCGCTCCCGCGGTCGGTGAGCCCGAGGGTGTTCCGCCCGAAGGTCCTGACGCCGCACCCGTGGCGCACCCGGACAGGAGAGCCACCCCACAGAACAGCGAGATGACGGACGTCGCGGTTCTCGGCATCCGGCGCTCCATAGTCATCCTCTCGTTTCCGCTCAACTCATCCGCGGGCGGATCGCTTCTTGTCCAGCCTGGAGGGTGGAGCTGACCTGCTCTTTCGCGCGGTCCAGCACGTTCCCCGCCTTTTCCTCGACGGTCTGGAGCTTCTCGACGGCCTTGCCCCGAACGTCCCGAGTCTTGGTGTCGATGTAATCCCGCACCTCCTCGCCCCAGTACCACATGGCGAGAGCTCCCACGACGGCGCCTATCAGGAAGTTCATCATTTCGTCCTCCTCGTTCATCCCTGGGTGAAATACGTCTGTGGGAGAGTCAGAGCAAGTGGGGTGCCAGACATAGCAGCATCACACTGCCGCGATAATGCTGCTCTCGAGCGAAAGCCGAGGGCGCGCGCGGATTCGGGGAACTTTTTTTCCCGGTCGCCATTACCGGATTTGGCAGTCAGTCGCGGCATGTCCCGTTGCACCCACCCCAGCGGGATGAGTAAGGAGGACCTCATGAACGTCAAGCAGCTTCAAGCGGTGGAAGGGGCGGAAGAGACTGGTCATCGTCTTCAGTAGCGGGGATGGTCCGCGGTCTCACCGGCCTGGTCAGGGACCAGGAGATCTTCGCTCCCCACTTCACCGGCATCGGGGCCCTGCGCGCGGCCATACTCGGCTATTTCGACGTCACTCGGCGGGAGTACCGAAGGTTCGGCATCGATGAGCAGGTCGAGTGCTCTCCTCACGGGGAATATTCACCCCAGCTGCGGCGCACCTTCGATCCCGTCAGCGGACTGTCGCCCGGAGGCAGAGCGGACGAGGTGATCTGTTACTCCGCCGACATCATCACTTCCCTGAGGGAACGCTGGTGGTGCAGGAAGAGGAGCCCCACCATAACTACAGCGGCGACGAGATTCGCTCCGAGGATCGACCACGGGTCCATGGTGTGGAGCAGCCACGAGGCCAGCACCTGAAGGGCGGCGAGGGCAGCCACCTCGAAGCAGCAAAAGAGCATGAATACCCCGAAGAGGACATGCCGGTCGCCATCCGCGAGAGCGAAGAGGCCCGCCGTCACCCACCCGAAAACCACAAAGACGAAGCCGTGGAACAGGGTGTATTGAAGCACCAGCCAGGGTGTGATCACGAGGGCGTCGGGATCGCGAAGGCCATGGAACAGGGCGGCGCCGAGGAGGGCCGGAGTGCGGAAAGGGGTCCCGGCGGCCACGTCGTACAGGAAGAACCACAGGGCCACGCACGCGGCGCCCGCGAGCCCGACGAACAGTCCTTCAGAGAACACCTTCGTGCGCTCCATGTCTTTATTCTCCTTTCCCGGCGGCGGCGGGCCGCCCGCTCCGGCCGGTTTCCCGGTCGAAGCCGGGGAGTATCGCTTTGAAGAAGGCATTCTGAATCAGCTTGACGATGGCGTGGACTGTCCCGACCTTGGGATTTTCGAGAGGGCCTGAGATGTCGGTCTTGCTCGCCACCTCCTCACGCGGGCGGTCTTGGAGGATCCTGCTCACCCCGCCCACCACGCGCTCGTACATCTTCTTGGCGAAGGACTTGTCCTTGTCCTGGCGCGGATCATAGACGGCCATGTCCTTGAAGAAGGGCTTGACGTAACCCTCGATGGCTCCATCGTGGACGCTCAGCTCCGAGTAGAAGAAGCGGCCCTCTGCGACGTCGAATTTCCCGTAGGCGCGGAAGAGGTCGTTCATGCTCACCATATCCACGTCGTCGATCCGGACGGAGAGATCGAGCTTCTTGAGATGGACGGTATAGCCCTTCAACGCCCGGTTCATCTTTTTTGCCTCGGTGTATCGGCGAAGGGGCTCGTCGATCAGAAACGCGATGGCGAAGGCGACCAAGAGAATGAGCCCGATCGCCGCGCCGACGGTCATCCACCGGCGCGGAATCGTTCGAATCCTGGGCAGTCGCGAGATTCGCCACAAAGAGCTCGTCATGGCTTGGGGTGGAGCAAGAGCCATGCCCGATCATGATGGAATCAACGCACGCGGAGCTCCATCTCATCTTTCCCGGTAAGAGTTTCCGGGAGCGGCTGCTCCGATCAGTCGCTTGTCTCGTCGTCTGTCATTCTTGCCGTCGAATCTGAACGCCCGTCCCCGCGGCACGCGGCTTGCGTAAAACTCTGGGTGGGGGAGGATGAATTGACTCCATGAGAAGCGACTCATCACGGAGGAGACATCGATGAAGGATCAGCTCGATCAAAAGGGAGGCGCGGGCGGCAAGCGGCAGCGCAATCCGCGGCCACGCGGTCCGGGAAAGAAGAAGCGGACCGATCAACGCGGCCAAGCCGATCAGAGTCAGCGCGACCAGCTGGACGACCGGGGCAGGCAACGCCACATTGGCCACGGCGAACAGGCGGGTGATCAGGGAGGCCGGCGTCCGCTCGAGGAGGGTGATCAGAACGAGGACCTGGGCCGTCCCGTCAGGGTAGGGGAGGACGGACCCGATCGTCACGGCGAAGACAGTCAGTGGGAAGACAAGACGGAAGGCACGTCGCGGCCTTAGCCCGGTCATCTGCGGGGGCGCGAGAAGGGAGTTCGAAGGTCGTCGCCCCTACGCCGGGCGGGGGTCTTCAGCTCTCATTTCACCTTTGACGAGGAGCTTCCCATGAAAGGACCTCTGACCATCATCGGAATCGTGCTGTTGGTGCTGGGCCTCATCTCGTTTGCCTACCAGGGAATCACGTACACCAAGTCCGAGAAGATTCTCGAGGTCGGCCCCATCACCGCAACCAAAGAAACGAAGAAGACCATTCCCCTCTCGCCCGTGCTGGGGGGCGCGGCGGTGCTCGGCGGTATCGTGCTCCTCGTAGCCGGCTCCCGGGGAAGAGCCTAAGCGCCGAGAAGAGGAGCGGGAGAAGTCCGCGCGGGACGAGAGGCGATGACGCGCTCGATGCTGTGGGAGTGACGAGTCCCGTCCTGAGCGCAGACGATGTGTCCGTCCTCCTCCGTCAGGATCGACCAATCACCGTAGAGGCGACGGAGATCGCCGTGGGAGAAGTAGTCGATCTCCTCCCCCTTCTCGCGATAGATGCTCACATCCGTGAAGACGATGTGAGCATGGAACCCGCCCGGCTTGGTCAGGACCTTTAGGCGCCGGAAGAGGCGGGGGCGCTCCTCCTTGGGGACATGATGTATTGCCCCGCACGAGTAGACGAGGTCGAAACGCCCAGCCACGGGCACGTCGAGCATGGAGCAGCACAGCCATTGGACCCTGACTTCCCGCTCTGCGGCCAGCCGCTGCGCCTTCTTCAGTCCCTCGTTCGACAGATCGAGGGCGGTGACGTCGAAACCGCACGATGCGAAGAAAACGCTATCGCGGCCCTCTCCACAGCCCAGGTCGAGTACACGGCCGCCGGCCGGGATCAGGCTGACGAGCTCCTTGGCGAATCCTGAAGGATTCTTTCCCCAGATGTATCGATCCGGGTTGCGAGCGTACTCACGCGCCCAGGGATTTCGCATTGGAATACACACGAAAGAGTCGAAAGAGCGAGCGGGCGGACAAGGCGAGCCGCGTCCGCTGGGCTCGCTCATGCGCTTTCACGCCCTTGCTGAGCATGGCCAGGGCCAATGCCAGATCGATCTTCTCGTGGCGGGCGGACTGGATGGGAATGACCTCAGCCGTCGGTGTGGACATCTCAACCTCCTTCTCTGTGTGGAGCGTCTATCCGCGTCGCGTTCATCCGCCGAGGGAGCAATTCGCGTGCCGCGATAATTCATGGACATTAGCGCGGTAATTTGCCAATTGAAGCCTTCGCTCTTCAGTAGAATTTACGCGGGAGGAAGAAATGACTGGATCAGTGCCCGGCCAGTGAAGCTACGAGCCGAGTTGCTTCAGAAAAGCTCTGGAAATGCTTTGGCGGAGCTTGAAGAAGCCGTCCCAAGGATCCTTCTTGAGCGTACCGAGGCGCTTTTCAAGATTCTGTACCGTATAGCGATCTGGGCGAAGCCCGGCCCCAAGCTCGGACCAGGCGAGAGGAGTCGACACGGGGGCGCCCGCCCAGGCCCGCGTTGAATAGGCCGCGACCGCCGTGGCCCCACGCGAATTCCGCAAGTAGTCCACGAAGATCTTCCCCACACGGTCGGCCTTGGAGAGCGAGGCCGTGTAGTCATGGGGGAAGCGCCTCACCATTTCAATGGCTATCGCCCGCGAGAATTCCTTGAGCGCGCTCCACGGGTGACGCGGAGCGAGCGGGACGACCACGTGAAGGCCCTTACCGCCGGTGGTCTTGACGAAGGAGGCGAGTCTCAGCTTGTCGAGGATGCTCCGGATCCTCCGGCCACCCTCGACGACTCTGGACCAATTCACGCCGGGGCCGGGATCCAGATCGAGGATCATGCGGTCCGGCTCCTCGAGTCGGTTCACCCGGGAGCCCCATGGATGGATCTCGAGCACGCCCATCTGAGCGAGGCTGACCAGGCCCCGCTCGTCCTCCACGAACAGATACTCGCCGCGCGCCTTTTCCTCCATGATGGTCACGGGCTTCAAGTGCTTGGGGACCCCTGTTCCCGCGTGCTTCTGGAAGAAGCACGCCTTCCCGCGGCCTTCCGGGCAGCGGAGAAGACTCAAGGGGCGCTCCACGATGTGCGGAAGTATCCAGCCGCTGATCCGGTCGTAGAACTCGGCGAGGTCTCTCTTGGTGAGCCCCTGCTCGGGATAGAGCACACGATCGGGATGCGTCAGGACGACTCCGGCTACTTCCCCTTTACCTGGCGCCCTCGTCTTCTTCGCGATCATCAGGCTATTTTCTCCCGCGAGCGGGCGACCCAACGGTGGGGCCAATGAGGAGCCAGTTATCCTGCCCTCCTTTGCCGGCGCGGCTACGTATGCGGACGAGGGCCCACCGGCCGGAGAGTCTCCGCCCCTTGAGAGTAAAGCTCAGCTTTCCCTCGGCGTAGCCTTTTCTGGGGTCGCTCTCGGCAGTCCACGTGCCCGCATCCCAGATCTCGACTTTGCCCGCGCCATATGCGCCGGCGGGGATGATGCCCTCGAAGTTCGCATAGTCGAGAGGGTGGTCCTCCACGTGGACGGCCAGCCGCTTTTGCTTCGGGTCTCGACTCGGTCGTTTCGGAACCGCCCAGCTCTTGAGTACGCCGTCGAGCTCCAGGCGAAAGTCATAGTGGAGGCGGTGGGCGGCATGCTTCTGCACGACGAAGATCGGGGCGTGGGTTCGACGCGCCCGCGTTCCGCGTGGCTCCGGGCTACGCGCGAAGTCTCGTTTGCGGCGATAGATCTCGAGTGGCATGAATGGAGAACGGCGGGAGACCGGGGCCCCCGCCGCCCCTCGGTCGCTCGTTACCGCCGAGCGCCCTCGTCCACATACACGTACTTCTTGTAGAAGCGCTCCAATTCATCCTCCGCCCCCTCGCGCGTATAGCCATAGCGCTCACGGATGACCCCGGAGAGCTTGTCGAACTTCCCCTCTGTCGTGGTCAGGTCATCATCGGTCAGCTTGCCCCACTCTTCCTTCACCTTGCCCCGGAGCTGCTGCCACTTCCCGGCGACGATGTCGCGATTCATCTCGGTCTCCTTTCGTCTCGGCGCGATGTGATGTGAGATGACTGCCCGCTTCCATCTAGTTGGCTGCAACTCATGTGCCCGCATCGCATTGGCGCGGAGTTCGCGGTATGGGAGTGCCTGATTTCGCACAGGTTGGAGTTTCCGAGCCGGAAACATTTTCACTTTCGCCATCGGGAACCGAAGGGCAAATCCGATCTTCGATGGCGACTTAGCGTTGTCGCGAGTCCGGCGAGCCAAATGGCACAGTCGTTGCGTTTGTGGACAGTAAGCATCCGGATGAGATCGAACCTGAGAATAGTCATGGAGGGATGAAATGGGCACAGTCGTCTTGGTTGTGCTGGTGCTTCTCCTCATTGGAGCGCTGCCGACCTGGCCGTATAGCAGCGGCTGGGGCTACTACCCAAGCGGAGGGCTTGGGCTGGTTCTTCTCATCGTGCTGATCCTTGCCCTCACGGGACGACTCTGAACACACTAACGAGGAGGAATAGACAATGCGGAAGAACATCGTCGTCACCGGATTCACCATCGCCGCCTTGGTCGCCGCGGGGGGAGCCCCGGTCTACGCCCAGAGCACAACGGGGGAGAAGATCGAGCAGAAGACGGAAGAGGCCAAGGACAAGGCCAAGAGCATGGGTCACGAGGCGAAGGCCGGAATGACCGACTCGTGGATTACGTCGAAGACCAAGATCGCCTTGTTCTCCGACGATCGCGTGAAGGGCACCCAGGTTCATGTCGAAACCCAGAAGGGCACGGTCATGCTCCGCGGGAAGGTCGACTCCAATGAGGCCAAGGCCGCGGCGGCCGAAGTGGCGCAAGGCATCGAAGGCGTGAAGAGTGTGAAGAACGAGTTGCAGGTGGTCGCCCCGTCCAGCCGAAAGGCCGTGGACGCCGATGACAAGCAGATCACCAAGAGCGTGGAGGACCGTTTCAAGCAGGATCCCGACCTTAAGAAGGCGAAGATCGACGCCAAGGTTAATGCGGGAGTGGTGACGCTCACCGGAGAGGTGAAGTCTATCGGCACGAGCGCCCGCGCTTCCGAAGTTGCCCGGGGCATCCCAGGCGTCCGTTCCGTAAAGAACGACCTGACCTACGCGTCGCGCAGCAGCCTGGAGCCCAGCGGGACCCGGAAGTAGCGGTCGGACCGAAGCCGACCGGGGGTCGCGAAACGGCCTCCAGGACCGAGGGCGCCGGTGGCAGCCATGTCTCCGCCGGCGCTCTCGGGGCCTCCATCTACGGTGTCGTCACATCGACGGCTCACAGGAGAGAGAAATGTCACAGCATATCGTGACATCGGCTATCGCGGGCTCGCTGCTCGCTCTCACCGTCAGCGCCTGCGGGACCGCGACCGGTGCCGCCGTCGGAGCCGGCGCGGGAGCAGCCGTGGGGGCCGGAACGGGATACGGCGCCGGCAAGGGGGCGCTGATCGGGGCGGGCGTGGGGGCGGCGGCCGGTGTGGTGTATGACATTACGAAGCACAACAACTAGAGGGAGACGAACGATGCAGATGCGTCGAGCAGTGGTAGCCGGCATGATCGCGGCCGGCTTGCTTTGGGGCGGCTCGGCGATGGGGCAAGCCAAGCAGCCGAGTTGCGATCCAAAGACGCAGGCCGGCGCCAAAGAAAAGGTGGCGGGCGAGGTGGTCAAGGTGGACCAGGCCGAGGGCCGCGTCACCATCAAGGAAGCGGACGGGAAGGCGTATGAGTTTCGAGCTCACAAGGACACCCTGCAGAACCTGAAGGTCGGCGACCGCCTCGAAGCGACCCTGCGGCCTGCGTCGGCCTGCTGAGCGGCTTCGAATCTGCATGACGGAATGCGCGTAGCGTTCCCCACGGTCGCTACACTCGAAACCCGGTAAGAGCGACTGACTCGCCCTCGGCGATCATTCGTCCCGGTCGGGCTCTCCGGTCAAAATATGCGAGGCGTGATGAAGGACCATCCGCCACCGCGTGCCCGTGCGCTCGTAGACATTGGTCACGAGCACCGCGGTGACGGAGATATTGCCCTGGAGCTGGGAGAGGATGTTCTCGGTGCCGGTGACCCAGGCGAGCTCTCCGTCGATGCGGACTTGCACATCCGAGAGGGTGAAGCGTAGCTCGCGGCTGTCCTTGAATATGGCCTCCCAGGACTGGCGGACGGTCTCCCAGCCGGTGAGGAGGCCCCAGCCGGGATGCACGCAGCGCACGTAGTCTGCGTGGCGCCACACAGCGTCCATGGCCTCGAGATCCTGGCTCTCGATGGCGCGGTAGAAGCGCGCATTCGTCTCCTGGACCTCGGTGTGCTCCTCGTCGGGCGTCAGCTCGGCCATCTCACCACCAGAGATCCCCCGTCCATGTCGACCGCGAGGGGGTCGAGGGCGGCGCCGGGGCAGGGGCCTTCGACGCAGATGCCGGTGTTCTTCTCGAAAATGGCCCCATGGGTGGAGCAGATGAGATGGCCGCCGTCCTCGGTCATGAACTCGTTGGGCCAGAGATCGAGCGCGGTGCCGGCGTGTGGGCACCGATTGACGTACGCATGATAGCGGCCGTCGACGTTGACGATGAAGCCATCGATCGGCTTGCCCCGACGTACGAGGCGGAACTTGGCCGTCCGGCCGGGGGCGAGGGCGCTCGCTTCGCTGCGCCAGACTGAGCCGTCATCTTCGTGAGCCTCCACGCGTCGGTTCTACCAGAAGGACGCACCCTGTTCAAACCTCCGCGTCCGCCGCGCCGTCGGGTCGTGTTCGGCGGGCCGCGTGAGCCGCGTGATAGGATGGGCGGGTTATGCTTGCGGTGGAAGCGCGCGATCTACGGAAGACCTTCAAGAGCGGCTGGCTCGGGCAGCGCCGTACGGAGGCGCTCAGAGGTGCCAGCCTGCAGGTGCCTCGGGGGGCGATCTACGGCCTCCTCGGACCCAACGGCGCGGGGAAGACGACCCTGCTCTCCATACTGGCCACGCTCCTCCTGCCCGACAGCGGCTCCGCGTCCATCCTCGGCCATGATGTCGTCCGGGAGGCCACGGCCATCCGCCGGCGCCTCAACATGGCGAGCGGGAACGCCTCGTTCGTGTGGAGCCTGCGCCCGCCCGAGGTACTGACGTTCTACGGCGGGCTGTACGGTCTTCATGGGAAAGTCCTGCGCGAGCGCGTGGAGACGCTCATCGAACAGTGCGGGCTCGAAGCGCATCGCAAGACCGAGTACAACGCTTTGTCCACAGGGCTCAAGCAGCGGCTGGCTCTTGCCAAGGCGCTCATCAACGAGCCCGAGGTGCTCTTCCTCGACGAGCCGACGCTCGGGCTCGACCCCGACATCTCCATACGCCTGCGAGCCCAGATCGCGGAGCTCCGGCGCGAGCGCGGCACCACCATCATCCTGACCACCCATTACATGCGGGAGGCCGAGGAGCTCTGCGATCGCATCGCCTTCATCAAGGCCGGGCGCATCCTGGCCGAGGGCACGCCCGACGAGCTCAAGCGCCAGATCCGGATCGGCGACATCATCGCCCTCCGCCTCGAGCCGGGAGCGCCCGAGGGCCTCGCGGATCTCCCCGGCATGCTGCAGCTCCACGTCAAGGGCGATCAGATCGAGTGCACGGTGGATTCGTCGGAAAAGCGTCTGGCCGAGGTGCTGCGCTGGCTGCACGAGCAGGGCGTCCTCGTGAGGGATTGCCAGGTGCGGGAGCCCGAGCTCGAGGAGGTCTTCGTTGAATTTGCTCGCTGAGCCCCTCCCGCGCGAGTCGTGGACGGTCGAGCTCGTGCGAACGTGGGCCTTCGCCTACCGGAACGTGATCATGGCGAGGCGGAATGTCTTCTTCGTCTTCGAGCTTTCCTTCTGGCCCGGGGTGGCCATGCTCTCCCACGGGCTCCTCACGCGTTTCCTGCATCTGGACGCGCGCATGACCGCCTTCATCCTCGTGGGCACGGTGGCGCTCTCCGCGGTGCAGGTCTGCCAGCTCGACGTCGCCTACGCCGTGCTCTTCGACATCTGGTCCAAGTCCATGAAGCACCAGTTCCTCACTCCCATCGGCATACGGCACATGGCGGTGGGCTCGTGGCTGGTCGGCGTCGTGCGAGGGGTCGTGGTCTTCGCCCTCATGGCCGTGATCGGCTCCTGGGCCTTCGGCTTCGACTTCATCGGGGCGGGACCCGGAGCCCTGACCCTCTTTCTCCTCGGATGCTTCCTCACCTCGTTGGTGGTCGGCGTCCTCGTGTGCAGCCTCGTGGTGCTCTTCGGGACGCGGGCGGAAACCTCGGCGTGGGCGGCGGTGAACTTCGTGGTGATGCTGTCCGGCATCTACTACCCGGTCTCCGTCCTGCCCGACTGGGTGCAGGTGATATCGGCCGCGGTGCCCCTCACCTATTTCCTCGACGCCTTCCGCGAGGGTTACGGCTTCGAGCCCCACTACCCGCATGCGTGGCTCTGGGGCTTCGCCCTCACCGGACTCTACGTGGTGCTCGCGCACTGGGGGCTGGCCGCGGCCATCACCCGCTCGCGCCGCACCGGGCTTCTCCTCAAACTCTCGGAGTGACGCCATGACCGAACCCTCTCAGGCCATTCGCCTCACCATCCCGCGTCCGGGGGCGGACATCGTCAAGGGCTTCCAGGGGCTCGCAACGACGGCGATCTCGGACATCATCGAGCTCTCCTGCGTGATGCGCTACGCGATCCACCCGCTCTGGCCGGACATCGGGCGCATCGCGGGACCGGCCCTCACGGTGCGGACAGCGCACCACGACAACCTCATGCTCCACGCGGCCATCTACCGGGCCGAGCCGGGGGATGTGGTCGTCGTGGAAGCGGGGGACGATTCCATGGCGGTGGCCGGCGGCAACGTCTGCGCCATCGCGCAGAAGCGAGGGATCGCGGGATTCGTCGTGGACGGAGTGATCCGGGACATCGGCGAAAGCCGGGCCAACCGCTTTCCTCTCTTCGCGCGCGGGCGCTCCCCCATTCCCGCCGCGAAGGAAGGTCCGGGGGAGATCAATCATCCCATCCGGTGCGGAGGGGTGGTGGTGCATCCGGGCGACATGGTGGTGGCCGACGACGAAGGGATCGTGGTCATTCCCCTCGCCACATCGGAAGAGGTGCTCAAGAAGGCCCAGGCAAAAGCCGACGCCGACGCCAAGGTGACTCTGGACGCGTGGGAGAAGAATCACCGCAGCAAGATCGAGGCGAGCCTCAAGGCCAAGGGTTATCTGGCCTGAGGCCATATGGATTCGGGTCTCCTCCCCACGCTGGGGCTGGGCTTTCTCTTCGGACTCCAGCACGCCACGGACCCCGACCACGTGGTCGCGGTGGCGACCATCGTGAGCCGGACGCGCCGTTTCCATGCCGGGGCGCTCATCGGGGCTTTCTGGGGCGTCGGACACACCGCGACCATCGTGATCATGGGCATGGCCATCATCGTCTTCAACGTCACGGTGACCCCGTCGGTCGGCCTGTCCTTGGAGCTGTGCGTGGCCGTGATGCTCCTCGTCCTGGGCATCTTCCGCATCGTCCGTTTCGTCCAGGATCGCGATGACGGCGATCACACACCGATGGGCGCTCCGACGAGATTTCGCAGCGTGCTCGGTGCAGTGGGCAAGGGCCAGGCGGCACGCTCGGTGGCGGTCGGCCTCGTCCACGGCCTGGCGGGAAGCGCCGCCGTGGCCCTCCTCGTGCTCTCGACGGTCAAGAGCCCCTACGCCGCCGCGGCCTATCTGCTGCTCTTCGGCCTCGGCACCATCGTCGGCATGACCGCGATCACCGCCCTGCTTTCCCTTCCCTTCCGGGTACCCCTTCTCACCCTCAACCGAGGGCTCACCATCGGCACTGGTGTCGGCTCGTGTGTCTTCGGGCTGTCTGTCATCGTGCAGATCGGCTTCGTGGACGGCCTCTTCCTTCGCCACTAGGAAGAGTGGGACGAGCGGATGCGCCGGCCTTCCGCGCTCGTAGTCCTCGGGGGGATCGGACTCGTGCTCGTGGCCGGGCTGGGCTGGGCCTTCTACGAGGGCTCGCCAGGCGGACTCGAGACACGCAAGGGACGCCTCCAGCAGGTCACGCCGACGTCGGTAGGCATGGACGCGGTGTCCGACCTCTTCGATATCACCCTGCGGAGCTCGAGTGGCTCGCTGGTCCGGGCCATGGTCCGGATACCGCGCGGGGGGTCGCCGCCGTATCCGGGCGTCGTCCTGGTCGGCGGCATGGAGCTCGGCCGGCGTGTGGCCGGGCTCAGAGGGCTCGACGCCATCGCGCGCTATGCCATCATCATTTCGCCGGACTATCCGATCCAGGTCGAGCCGCGCTCGCTGGAGGGGCTGGGGCTTCTCAAGGCCGGTCCGCGGCTCCGCTCGGCGGCCTTCGATCTCGTGGCCCAGGTGGGGCTCCAGGTCGACTATCTGATCTCGCGCCGGGACGTGGCGCGCGACCGGGTCTTCCTCGTGGGCTCGAGCTTTGGGGCGCCGGCCGTGGTCATCGCGGGCGGCGTCGATTCGCGGCCCGCGGCGGTGATCGCGCTCTACGGCGGTGGTGATATCGCCAGTCTCGTCAGCCACGTGCTGCGGCTCGGAGGCGGGGACACGATCTCACCCTGGCAGGCGGCGGTGGCGGGGCGCGGTCTGGCGATCTTGCTGGTACCGCTCGAGCCCACCCGCTATGCCGCGCGCATCTCGCCACGGCCCGTCCTCATGATCAATGGCGCGAGGGACTCGCTGATTCCGAGGGCGAATGTCTACGCGCTCTATGAAGCGGCGCGGCAGCCCAAGGAGATCCTGTGGGTCAGGGGAGAGCACGTGCATCCGGACGAGACGGAGCTGATCGGCGCCGTGTCGGGCTGGATCGCAGCCTGGCTTGCCAAGCGGGGACTGCTGCCGCCGGAGGCCGCGCTCGGCGAGTGACCTTGAGCTATGCCCCTCACGGCTAGCGATGCAGGAACTTCTGTACGCTCTTGACGATCCCGTCGGGATCGAGGCCGTGCTTGATGTAGAGGCCCTTGGCATCGCCTGACTCGCCGAAGCCGCTGACACCCAGCCGCGTGACCGGCGTGGGCATCACCTCGCCCAGCAACTCGGCCACGGCGCCTCCCAGGCCTCCGCGTATCGAATGATCCTCGACGGTGACCACGCGGCCGGTCTTGCCCGCGGAGCGCAGAAGGGTCTCCTCGTCGAGAGGCTTGATGGTGGCGACGTTGATCACCTCGGCATTGATCCCGGACTCCGCGAGCTTCTTGGCCGCTTCGAGCGAGTTCCACACCGTGCCGCCCGTCGCGAGAATGCTCACGTCGCTGCCCGCGCTGAGCACATCGGCTTTGCCGAACTGGAAGCGGTACGCGCCGTCGTGCACCGGCTCGAGGTTCTGGCGCGTGAGGCGGAGATACAGCGGGCCATCGTGCTCCGCCGCGAAGGCCACCGCCTGCCTGGTCTCGATCTCGTCCGCGGGCTGGATGATGGGGATGTTCGGCAGCGAGCGGATGCAGGCAATGTCCTCGAGGCCCATCTGCGTGTAACCGTCCTCTCCGATGGCCACACCGACATGCGTGCCCACGAGCTTGACGGGAGCATGGCTATAGGCGACGGAGACGCGGATGGTCTCGAAGCGGCCCACGACGAAGCAGGCGAAGGAGCAGGCGAAGGGGATCCGCCCGGCCAGGGCCAGGCCCGCGGCGAGGCCGATCATGCCCGACTCGGCGATGCCGACATTGAAGGCGCGCGCAGGGTAGGCTTTGGCGAACCTGGCCGTCATGGTGGACTTGGAGAGATCTGCGTCGACGGTGACGATGCGCTCATTGGTGGCGCCGAGCTCGATGAGGGCCTCTCCGAACGCGGCCCGCGAGGCTTTGCCCGGCATCACCCTTTCTCCATGGCCTGGAGCTCCGCGAGGATCGGCTGAACCCAGGACGGCACCGGCTCGCCCACGATCTCCCGGATGGCCTGGACGGCCTCGCCTGGCTTCGGCGACTTGCCGTGCCACTCGGGGTCGTTCTCCATGAAGGACACGCCCTTGCCCTTGATGGTATGGGCCACGATGAAGCTGGGGGTCCCCTTGGTCGCCTCGGCCTGATCGAGCGCCTTGTCGATCTGCGCGAGGTCGTGGCCGTTGATATCGATGACGGGCCAGCCGAAGGACTTGAGCTTGTCCACGACGGGCTCGAGATCGAGGATCTTCTTCACGAAGTTGTCGAGCTGTATGCCGTTGTAGTCGAGAATGACGCAGAGATTGTCGAGGTGATGATCGGGGGCGCCGAGCCTGGGCCCGGACATGAGGCTCTCCCACACCTGGCCCTCCTGCACCTCCCCGTCGCCGAGCACGCAGTAGACGCGGGAGGTCTTGCCGCCGAGCTTGAGGCCCAGGGCCATGCCGCTCGCCACGGACAGGCCTTGGCCGAGCGAGCCCGTGGCCGCCTCGATGCCGGGGAGCGCCATGCGATCGGGATGGCCCTGGAGCGGGCTGCCCAGCTTGCGCAGGGTGAGGAGCTGACTCTCCGGGAAGTAACCGGCCTTGGCCATGCAGGAGTACTGGGCGGGCACGCAATGCCCCTTGGAGAGCACGAGACGGTCGCGGTCTTCCCAGGTCGGCCGCTTCGGATCGTAGGTCATCCGGCTGAAGTAGAGGACGGTGAGGATGTCGATCACGGAGAGCGAGCCGCCCGGGTGCCCGGAGCCCGCGTGGGTCAGCATGCGGATGATCTGGACGCGGCCCTCACGGGCGATGGCTTCGAGCTTGGCGACGTCGGGATGGGCCATCAGGCAAGTGCCTCCATGAAGCCGGCGATGGCGTCCACGTGGACGCCCGTCACGGCGATCTCGGGCGTGTACACGACCTCGTCGGCCGCCCACACGATCGTGCCTCGGGCGTCCTTGGTGATGCCCGCGACGCTCTCGAGGACGCGAATGATGTTGTCGTTGATGCGCACGGTGTTGGCCTTGAGGGGCGCCACGAACCGGCCGTCGCGGATGATAAAGGAGTCGCCCACGACGGTGCAAGTGAAGTCGCCCGCCCGGAGCCCGTTGATCGGGTACGTGTACCAGATGCGACCGACGTAGAGGCCGTGGCGCACGGTGCGGATCAATTCCTCCCGCGACACCGCGTCGGCGCCTTCGACCACGATGTTGGTGGCGGAGGTCTCGGGTTGCGTGTCGAAGGCGCGCCCGCCCGAGCCGGTGCGGAATCCGTTGCGCGCGATCAGAGCGGGAGCCGCCGCCGCCGCGTCCACGCCGAGCTTCTCCTTGAGCGCCGGATCGTGGAGCAGGCGCTGCGCGTCGTACCAGGAGGTGAGGGCGCCCACGAGCACACCATCGCGGATCAGATCGGTACGACCCGTGGGCAGCCCCTCGCACGTAATACCCTTGGAACCCATGAGCCCCGGCAGGGCGCCCTCGTCGTAGATGGAGAGGCGGGGAGAGGCGACCCGCTGGCCGAGCTTGCCCAGGAACGGCGTGCTCGAGGAGTAGAAGGTTCCCGCCTGGCAGGAGGGCACGACGAGATTGTTGATGAGATCGGTCACGGGCTGGCGGCCGAAGATCACCGTGTAGTCGCCGCTGGGCACGCGCTCGCCGTCGATGGCCTCGACGGCGCGCCGGGCGGCGTCCGCGCCCGCTTCGTCGGTGAGATCGGCGAGCTTGGTACCCGTGGACCATCCTGAGCCCTTGGCATCGCGCGTCTCGACCATGCCGGTGACGAAGCTCATGAGGAGGGTCGAGACGTCGGTCTGGGGCTGGGGCATGGCGCTCGACGCGATGGCCATGGACTCCTGGACGATGGTGACGTCGCCGCCCAGGATCAGCCCGAGCTTCTGCAGCTCCTCGTCGCCGCCGGCAAGATCGCCGAGCTTCGAGGCCGCGAGAAAGCCCCGGAGGCCTCCCTGGAGCACCTTCCATCCCGCCTCCACGAGCTGCGCGTCGTCGATGGCGAGCAGCGCGGGATCGTGATAGTCGACGAGCACCCGCTCGGCCGGCCCCGGCTTCGGCAAAGAGCGGAACTCAGGGTCCCTCACCGCGCCGCGGCGGGCCTTGTCGAGCGCCCGGGCCACCCCGGCCGGCGAGAGATCGCTGAACTCCGAGCCGAAGCCCAGGAGCACTCCGTCGGGAGAATCGAAGCTCGCCTGTATGCCGATGCCGTAGGTTTCCGTGCTCTTGGGCTCCTCCACCCCGTTGCACGGGATATGCGAGGTGTAGTTGAGGCGGGTGAGGAGCGAGCGATTGTCGGCCACGAACACTTCGGCCTCGACGACCCCGGCCTGGGCCTGCACGAGGGCCAGCCCCTCGCGGGCCGCCCGAGCGAGACGAGCGACGTCCGGCACTAGAGCTTCCCCGGCGCCGTCACGGCGGTGGGGTACTTCTTCTCGTACCAGCCGGGTATGCCCTCGTCCAGGATCATCATGTTCCGGTATCCCGCGACGTACAGGATCTCGTTGGCCCCCCGGGCCAGCGCATGAGGGCACGCTCAGTAGAGGATGACACGGTCGGTGCGCGGCACTTCGGTGAGGCGGGAGGGGAGGACGCCCAAGGGGATATTGATGGCCCCCTTGATGTGGAGATCGTCGTACTGCGATTTCTCGCGCACGTCGATGAAGGTCATGCGCTCGCGCCTGTCGAGCAGCGCCTTGGCCTGGTCCACGGAGATGAACTTCTCCGGCACCGGGGGGTTGCCCGCGGGAGCGGGGGCGGCCCACGCCATGGCCGAAGCGAGAAGGAGGATGGCCACGAGCCGCCGCATCAGGCCTGACCTCCGGTGATGAAGGCGCGGCTCCGCATGGTGGGTCCGCCGTTGCCGAGCTTCCGGCTCTGCATGGGCTGTCCCTTGCCGCAATTGGGGATGGGATAGAGGCGGAAGTCACGGCCCACCGCGTCCACCTTGGTGAGGTAGTCCCGGCTGTCGGCCATGATGCCGCCGTCACGGTAGAGCCGCCCGAGACGCCCGCCGACGATCTCGTAGACCTTGCGGGCCGAGATGCGGAAGTTCTCCCGGCTCTCCGCGATGGACGGCGTCTTGTGTCCGACCAGATAGTAGCCGTGGTCCACCTCGCCGATGATCTCGGCGGGATCGCGGTCGCCGCCTGCGAACACGGTGGTGGACATGCGCACGAGCGGGATGAGGGGCGCCTCGGTCGCCTTCCAGTGACCATTCGGCTCGCCGCCGAAAATGGCCGCGGTCTGGCGGCTGTTCATGAAGCCGCGGAAGACGCCCCCGTCGATATGGGTCACGCGCTTGGCCGGAGTCCCTTCGTGGTCGTACGCGTAGTGGCCGTAGCCGGGAAGGGCGGGATCCGAGTAGGCGGTGACGAGGGGCGAGGCGATCTGCCGTCCCACCTGGTTGTCGTCGAGCCCGCGCAGGAGCCACGAGCGCCCGGCATAGGCGGTTTCCATCTTGAGACCGCGATCGAGCTCGACGGGGTGTCCGATGATCTCGTGCGACACGAGGGTGTTGTAGTGCGGGTCGGTGACCACCGTCACTTCACGCTCCAGGGTGGGCAGGGAGGGGGCGGTGCTGAGCTCGGCCGCGTCGCGCGCGATGGCGAGGGCGAAGTCGGCGAAGGGCGGGAAGGACATCACCGGATCGCTCACGCCGTGAAGGAGGATTTCCCAGCCGCGCTGATGGCCGAGGACGTCGTACACCTCCTGGCTGTTGGCGACTCCGTTGGCCACGACGTAGCAGAGGCCCTGGGTCAGCGCGAAGGCCTGGTCGATGAGGGCGCCTTCGGAGGATGCGAAGAGCTCGCGGGCGAGCTGGGTCAGGGTGGACACGTAGTTGTAGCCGAGCGAGGGGTGCGAGTCCTTGACCCGGCGCGAGATGTCCCGGGTAAAACGGGTCATCTCACCCAGGTCCATCGTTCGTGGGTCCATCTCGTAGACGGCGGCCACGGTGTCCCGGCAGACGCGTATGGGATGAAGGCGCGTGTCGGCGAGCGATGCTCCCAGCGGGCCAAACTTGCCACGTGCCTGCGTCTTCCACTCCGCATTGGCCATGGCGCGGCGATAGGCGGCGTCGAGGCCGGCTTCGAGGACACGCTCGAGGTCCGGGATATCGGCCTCGCCGAGCCCCCGGCCGAAGTAGCCGGGGGCGGTCATCGCATCACCCGCGAGCACGCGGACCCCGAATCCCATGGTCGCGTCTTCCCCCGCCCCCTTGGCGTCGCCGTTCTCCGCGGCGGCATACTTGCCCTCGATGACCTCGAGACGGATGTCGGCGTAGCGGAGATGGGCGCGCGACTTCGACGTCACCAGCTCGCGCACCATGGGCGCCACGCGCTCGATGAGATCGGTCGTGATGGAGGACGCCATGCTCAGAAGGACTGGAAGGGCTCGACCCAGACGGTCGCGCCGGCCTCGACGTCGCCCCGCTCCTCTTCGATGACGATGAAGCAATTGGCCGCGGTCATCGAGGTGAGGATGCCCGAGCCCTGCGGGCCGGTGGTGCGCACTTCCCATCTGTCCGTGGCCCAGGACAGGATGCCGCGCTTGAATTCCCGCCGCCCCGCCTTCTTGCTCAGCGGCTCGATGGTCGTGGCGTGGAAAGGCTGCCCGAAGAGCTCGCGCCGCCCGGCCAGCTTCCACAGGGCGGGGCGCACGAAGAGGTGGAAGGTGAGCATGGAGGCGACGGGGTTGCCGGGGAGGCCGAAGAAATGAGCGCGGCCGATGCTGCCCGCGGCCAGGGGACGCCCCGGCTGCATGGCGACCTGCCAGAAGTGAATGCCGCCCGCCTGCTGGAGGACGGACTTGACCAGATCGTAGTCGCCGACGGAGACGCCGCCCGAGGTCAGGACCACGTCGGCGTGCTCGGCCGCGCGCAGGAGCCGGAGGTGAAGCTCGTCGAATTGGTCCGGCACGATGCCGTCGTCCACCACCTCCGCGCCCGCGGCCTCGACCAGGCCGCGCAGGGAGAAGCGATTCGAATCGAAGATCTGCCCGGGCTTGCGATCGGTCCCCGGCTCGGCGACCTCGTCTCCCGTCGAGAGTATGGCCACGCGCGGCTTCTGTCGCACGAGGAGCTGGGCGAGACCGAGTGAGGCGGCGACGCCGATCTCCTGCGGACGGAGCACGCTGCCCACCGACAGCACGACCGCTCCGGCCCGGACATCCTCGCCACGATGCCGGACATTCGATCCTGCCGTCATGGGCCCCACCGTGACGCGGTCGCCGTCCCGCTCGACGTGTTCCTGGAGGTAGACGGTATCCGCGCCGGCGGGCATGGGGGCGCCCGTCATGATGCGAAGGGCCTGATTCCGCTCGAGGACGCCGGCGAACACGGATCCGGCCGCGAGCTCGCCGGCGACCACGAGGGCCCGCGTCCCCGTGGCGGGGATGTCGGCGGCCGCCACGGCGTAACCGTCGACCGCCGAATTGGCGGTGGGCGGCACGTCCGTCTCGGCGCGAACGTCTTCGGCGAGCACGCGGCCGAGCGAGGCGGCCAGGGGCAGGAGCTCGGGGAGTGCGGTGGCGGTGATGCGATCAAGGATATGCGACTGAGCGTCCCGCACCGAGATCATGCGCGCATTATAGCGCCGCCGCTTCGAGGAGGCCGTCGGCAGTTGTGCTAGGATGTCGCCGCCATGCAGGTGACCTGTCAGCGCTGCGGATGGCAGGGGGAGAACGCTCGGTATTGTTCGCGGTGCGGCGCCGACCTCGGCACGCCACCGGTCGCCGCGCGCGGCCCCTTCGCTTCTCCTCCCGTGCCGGCGCCCGCGCCCGCCCCTTCCCCCGTGCCGGTCACCGCGTCCAGGAGCCCCGCCGGGTTCTGGATCCGCTTCGTCGCGGTAATGATCGACGGCGTCGTGCTGCTCGTCGCCCAGGGCATTCTCTTCAGCGCGGGCTGGATGGTTTCGGGAGGCAACATGGGCGGCGGAATGGCGGTGAAGGGGGTGGTCAACCTCTTCGGCACGCTCCTCGGAGCCGCCTACGGCATCATCTTCCATTGGCTCTGGGGACAGACCCTGGGGAAGATGGCCCTCCAGATCAAAGTGGTGAGCATGGACGGCGGGCCATTGACCTTCGGCCAGGCCACCGGACGGTACTTCGCGACGTTCCTGTCGGCGATCATCCTCTGCATCGGCTTCATCATGGCGGGCATCCGCACCGACAAGCGGGCGCTCCACGATCTCTTGGCCGGCACCCGCGTCGAGCGGCTCTAGGGCCTGCCCCGCCCGCACATCCCATGGCGCTCCCTCTGCCGCTCCGGAATCGGCTGGCCGAGCTCATCCTCGACGCTCTCCACGATTCGGACGCGCGCAAGGCCCTCGAGGCCGTGGCCAAGGTGTGCGCGGATCCGCGGGCGCTGGAGGGCGCAGGCCCGCTGCCCCCCGGGTTTCCCGAGGACATCTTCGAGCGCGGTGACGGCGGCTGGCGGATCAAGAGCGGCTTCAAGCAGCACCACCCCGAATTTCTCGAGCGGGCGGAGCGGGCGCGACGGATCCTCCACGTACGACCCTTCGATCCGCCGCATCCATCCCTCGCCACCGCGCTCGTATCCGCCGCGCTGCTCTTCCACGCCCACCTCTACTTCGAGGTGCACGAGCTGCTGGAGCCCTATTGGCTGCGCGCCGAAGGCAGCGATCGCGAGGCGCTGCAGGGGCTGATACAGGTCGCGGTCGGCTTCGCCCACCTCGCCAACGGGAATGTGGCGGGAGCCCGCGCGCTCCTCCACGACGGCTGCGCGCGTGTGCTCGAGCGGAGCCTCGAGGGAGTGCCCCTCGATCCGTTTGGCCGGGCCCTGCAGCGAAGCCTCGATCGCGTGCTCGCTCTCGGGGAGGACGCGCCCCGCGCCTTCGACTGGAACGAGGTCCCGCGCTTCCCGGTGAAGACGGTCGATGACTGACCCTCAGTCTGGCGGAGGGCATGGGTAGGCTGTACCTCGTGGCCGACGGTGGGGAGATCGCGCGCCGCCGATCGCTCGTGCCGTCCGGTCGCCTCGTCGAGGCCTGGCCCGATCTCTATGCGCGCGGAGAGTTCTGGATGGGAGAGTCCGCGAAGACGCTCCTCGACGGGACAGGCGAGCCCTTGCCCGCGAAGCTCGAACTCGACGCCGCCGCGGTGCCCGTCTTCTACGGGCCGAAGCTCTGCGACATCGACTCGCTCCCCGCGGAGGAGTCGCTCCAAACACGCGTGCTCTCGGCCCACGGCATCTCCGCTGCCTGGATCACCCTGGATCGATTCGGACAGCGAAACCAGTACCAGCCCCAGACACCCGCGGACCCTGTCTTCTATCTGCGACGGCCGGGAGGCAGCGCCGCCCACGTGTGGCGCCTCTTCCGGTCGCGGCGGGAGGCGTCCGTGTACATGGCCGAATACTTTGGTGCTGATTCCGAGGGGCGGCAGTGGGCGGAAGACTTGGGGGCGGGAAGCTGGGATGAAATGATCGAGCGCCACGCTACGCACGAGTAGACACGACCTCAGGTCAGGAGAAAGCCATGGAGCTGGGTCTCGGGGGCAAGACGGTGCTGATCACGGGAGGCAGCAAGGGCATCGGGAGGGCGACCGCCCAGGCGATGGCGGCGGAAGGTGCGCGCGTCGTCATCTGTTCGCGGAACCAGGGGGCGCTCGACGCCGCCGCCGCGGCAATCAAAAAGGACACGGGCAAGGTCGTCGAGAGCATCGCCGTCGATTTAAGCACCCTCGAGGGCGTGGAGCGCGCGGCGGTCGAGGCTGCGCGCCGGCTCGGGAGGCTCGACGTCCTCGTCAACAATGCGGGAGCGATCAAGGGGGGCGACTTCCTCAGCATCCCTGACGAGGAATGGGTCGCCGGCTGGAGCCTGAAGCTGCTCGGCTATATCCGGATGGCCCGCGCCGTCTTCCCGCGCATGCGAGAGCAGGGCGGAGGACGCATCGTCAACGTGGTCGGAATGGCCGCGCGCAATCCCGCGACGACCTACATGACGGGCGGGGCCGCCAACGCCGCGCTCATCAACTTCACCAAAGCCCTCGCCGATCTCGGGGCGCCGTCCAACATTCTCGTCACCGCCGTGTCGCCCGGCCCGGTCAAGACGGATAGATGGGACAGTCTCCAGCGTCAGCAGGCCGAGGCGGCGGGCAAAGATCTCGAGACGTACATCAAAGAGCAGAGCCACAGCCTGCCCCTCGGGCGCATCGCGCTCCCCGAGGAGGTTGCCGATCTCGTCTGCTTCCTTGCTTCGGACCGGGCTGCCTTTCTTACCGGCATCGCCGTCACCCTGGATGGCGGCATGAGCCGGGGGGTCTACCTCTAGCCCTGGACGGCCAATTCAGCTCCATTTCATGGGGCCAAAGGGATAAGACTTCGTGAAATAAAGAACATCCTCCTGTTCGACTATGCGAACTTGTTCTTGACACCCGATGGGCGCCTCAGTATGGTACGCGCACGCAAAACGGGTCTGAATGCTGGACCTGTTACTGCGGACGCGTTTTACGGGGAATCATCCCCATGCGCCGCCGGGGGCCCGAGGAGAGCATACCGTCGGTCCTGATCGCGGCAGGAGGCCAGCGATGCCCGCAAAGCTGTTCGTCGGCAATCTTTCGTTCCAGGCCACGGAGGAGGATCTCCGTGAGCTGTTCCAGCAGGCCGGCACGGTAGAGTCGGTTCGTATCGTGACCGACCAGTTCACCGGGCGTCCGCGAGGCTTCGGATTCGTCGAGATGACGACGAAAGAGGAAGCGGCCAAGGCGATCGAGATGCTGAATGGCCGCCTCTTTCGCGACCGTAATCTTGTCGTGGACGAGGCGCGGCCTCAGCCGCAGCGAGGTGCCGGAGGTGGTGGCGCGCGCAGCGCCGGCGGCCCGCGTGGCGGTGGACCGGGCGGTGGTGGTGGAGGCGGCTGGCGCCGCTAGACAGCAGCATGGAGATGACGGCCCCGGGGGGGAAACCTCGGGGCCTTTTCTTGGCCCTTGTATACTAAACAGGTGACGACATGACCAAAAGGCCAGGGGTACCAGCGCCGGCATTCGTGAAGCGGATCGGTGCCGTCGTAGACCAGCGGAGGAGCGTAGAGTTCCGCCCTCTTGCGACAGAAGAGCTCGTGAATAGGCTGAAGGATCCCCGCTTTCCTTTTGGCTGGACGGTCAATCCGTTTCGGGGGTGCGAGTTCGGCTGCCGCTACTGCTATGCGCGACCTACGCACGGGTACCTCGGCCACGCCGATCCGGCGGAGTTCGAGAGGCGTATCTACGTGAAGCAGGCCGATCCCGCCAAGCTGGCCTCCCGCCTCCGGCGCGCCCTCGAGAGTGGCGAAGAGGTGGCGATCGGCGCGGTCACGGATCCGTATCAGCCCGCGGAAGCCCGATTCGAGGTGACGCGCCGGGTGCTCGAGGCCATCGCCCGCGTGCCGGGGCTCCGGGTCGGCATCACCACGAAATCGGCGGGCATCGCGCGAGACGTCGAGCTGCTCGCGGAAATCGCGGGCCGGAGCGATCTCATCGTCAATGTCTCGCTCGCGTCGATGAACGCCCCGCTCCTGAGGCAAATCGAGCCGCGGGCCCCGCGGCCCGATCTCCGGCTCGAGGCCATGGCGAAGCTGGTCGCGGCGGGAGTGCCGGCACGGCTCTTCGCCATGCCCGTCCTGCCTTTTCTCACGGACGCGGAAGACGGGTTGCGCGCCCTGTTCACCGGAGCCCGACAGGCGGGGGCTCATGAGGCGATCTGGAATGTGCTCTTTCTCCGCGGGGAGACCCACGGATTCTTCCTGGAGTTCATCGGGCGCGAGTTCCCCGAGCTCTTGCCGCGCTACCGCGCCCTCTACGGCGAGGGGAGCAGCGCCGACGCTGTCTATCGCGAGCGCATCGAGCGGCTCGCCACGAGGGTCGCGCTCGAGGCGGGCTTTCCCGCGCGGAGCCGGTCCGAGCGCATGGCCGCGGAGCGCCCCGCGCGCCCGCGCCAGCTATTGCTCGAGTGGTAGCTGGACAGGAGGCTCGAAAGCGGGCGGCTCCAGGGCGCTGTCGACGGCCGCCGCGCTCAGGCCGTTCTGCTCGATGAGGGGGCGGAATTTCTCATAGAGATCTTCGAGCTTGGACAGGTAGTAGGCGGTGTTCTCGTCCGGCGTCGCGGGATTCCACTCGGTGGCGAGCTTGGCCGCCTCGTTCACCTTGACGCGCTTGTCGGCGCCGCAGACGTAGTAGGACACCTGGTCGCCGGGCTGATACGGGCGCGTGGAGCGCAGGGCCAGCTCGTAGGCGGCGGAGGGGTTGCGGTTGCCCGCGCGAAGCTTCTCCTGATAGCCGGCCGGCGATTCCTGCAGGGTCTCCGTCTTCATGAACTGCTTGAGGGGCACGCGATGGGCCTCGAAGTCCTCACGCCAGCGGGCCACGAGGGCGGGAATCTCCTCCCGCCGCCCGCTCAGGAGGAGACGGAACATCTGCTCCATCCAGAGCCGCTGGAAGAGCTCGATGCCGCGCGAGCGGAGACCGGAGCCTTTGATCAGGAGCGTGCCGCGCCCGTCGAGGAGGACGTAGTTCTTCATCTTGTACGAGAGCATCGCTTCGTAGCGGCCGTCGAGCTCGAGCTGGATGCCGGCGGGAAGGACGCGTTCGAGCTCGGCGATGAGTCGGGTCTCGGCATCCGCGGCGGGGGTAGCGGCGGGCGGCGGGGTGAAGTAGATGCCGTCGGTGTCGACTTCGATCACCGCGGCCCCGAGCTCGCCCAGCCTGGCCACGAGGGCCTGGACGAGGTCGCGCCCTTCGCCCGTGACCTGGTTCGCGGCGTCATAGTCGTTCCAGTGTCCCTGGGAGAAGGCGAGGTAGCCATAGAAGGAATTGATGAGGATCTTGAAGGTCTGCTGGAGCGCTCCGGCCTGAGTGCGCTCTTCGGAAGACTCCGCCTCCCGTGACGCGCGCTTGGCGGCCACGCGGAACTCCCGGAGATCGCGCAGGAGGGTAGGGAACACCCCGAGCGAATCGGCGGCGGGAGCGATGCCGCGGGCCAGCATGAGCGAGGGGTAGAGCGAGGTGACGTCCACGTGGAGGACATTGCTGGCCACCCCCGACAGGAGCATGGCCGTGTAGCCGCCCGCCACGCCCTTGCCCGCCCCCGGCGCGGGCACGGCGCGCCCCTGGTGCAGGCATTCCCGCAGGAGGAGGCCGTCGATCTTGGTCGCGTTCCCCCGAAGCACCACCGACTCGTAGGACAGGGGGAGGGCCTGGGCCTGGACGAAGTAGGGCGGCGAGAGGATGGCGGAGAGCCCGAGCGTCTCGATGACATCGTCGCGCGCGTAGGCCATGAGGGTGGCGGGGTCCTCGCGGAAGATGCGCGGGATGTCCTCGGGCGGGAGATAGGTCCGGTCCGGCGCCGCGATTCCGAAGTGGCGCGCGACGTCCTTGAGGCCGTAGGACTCGAGATCACGCGCACCGACATCGTAGAGCTGGGCGAGTATCCACGTGTCCACGATGTGGCGGCCTTCCACCCGATAGCGGCGGTAGGCGATGGTCCGCTCCGCCACCTGCATACGCGAGGGATAGCCGGACAGCGCCGAGCCGTCGCGTCCCCACCGGAGGGGCACCTTGAGTCGCCGCGCGCGCGCCTCCATGTACTCGAGGTCGAAGCGGAAGATGTTGTGGCCCTCGAGGACGTCGGGATCGCGGTCGAGCACGATGCGGCCGCATTCCCGGAGCAGATCGCCCTCGGACATCTCCGCCCCCGACAGCACGGTCTGGAAGCCCGAGGAGTCGGCGATGGCGATGGCGATGATGCGATCCGACTCGCGCGCGGCATTGGGAAACTCGAAGCCGGGCGCGGTGGTGACCTCGATGTCCACGGCCATGCGACGGAGATCCCCGAAGGTCATGCCGAGGAAGGACGTCCGCCCCGTCCGAAGCAGGAACTGATGCACGGGATCCGAGAAGAACTGATAGGGCGACTCGGGCGCTCCCGACAGGCGACCCGAGCTCTCCCGGCAATGGTCGCGCGCCTTGAGACACTGGAACCACGACGGGAATTCGGCCAGCCATCGATAGACGCCCGGCCCGTCGAGGGGCGTGACGGTGGCCTCACCCTTGAAGCCCTTGAGCAGATCGGGATCCGCGAGGAGGAGGAAGGGACGGAAGGGCTCGTCGCCGGCGCTGCTCTGCCCGTCGCGCGAGTAGACGCGGACGGTCGCGTCCCCCGCCGCGAAGGCGAGCTGCCCGGGGACTCCCGCCCGCCCGAAGAGGAGGCGATTGGCGTAGAAGGGCGGCGGTGCGCCGGTCAATTCAGCAGGCCGATCAGGCGATGGAGCTCTTGGCGCGCGACCGTATCGCGAGGCTCGATGGCGATGGCGCCTTCGAGCTCGCGAATGGCTTCACGCACCTTGTGCTGGCGCACATACACGCGCGCGAGGTTGAGGAAGGGATAGTGGCGTGGCTCGTAGCGCGGGGCGATCTTCGCGCGCTCCAGCCACTCCACCGCCTCGTCGACCCGGCCCAGCTCGATCAGGCAGGCGCCGATGTCGTTGTACGGATTGCCGAAGGTCGGATCCACGGCGATGGCGCGTTTGCACTCCGCGATGGCCTCTTCGTGCTTGCCCTGAAAGGACAGCGCCCAGCCGAGAAAGGTATGCGCTTCCGCCGTGGGGTGAATGGCCAGGGAGCGACCGTAGCGGTCGATGGCCTCCTCGAGGCGCCCGGCCATCTGTGCTTCGTAGCCGCGCTCGAAATGCTCGCGTGCCTCTTCCGGCCATTCACGTTCCGTCATGTGTCGTTGGTAATTGTACCTCAGGGCGGCCGCGCTATACTTCGGCGGATGCCGCGAACATTTCCCGCCGCCGTGCTCGTGTGTGCGCTCGGGGCCACCGCGGCTTGCGCGAGGCCTATCTCCTTCGAGAGCGCCACGCCGAAGGACCCGGACCGTGTCGAAGGCCGTCTCGCCAAGCCCGACGGTGCCGGGCCGTTCCCCGCCCTCGTGCTGCTGCACGGCTGTCAGGGCGTCTCGCCGCAGGTGAACGCCTGGGCCCGCTGGCTGGTCGAGCGGGGCTATGTCGCCTTCGTGGTGGACAGCTTCGGGCCGCGCCAGGAGCCCGCCGACTGCAAGGCCCACGACAAGCCGGACGCCCCCGCCACCGCGCGCTTCGACGACGCAATCGGAGCGCTCAAGTATCTCCAGGGGCTGCCGTTCGTCATTCCGGAGCGCGTGGCCTCCTTCGGCTGGTCGCAGGGCGGGGTCTTCGCCATGTCGGTGATCAACGGGCCCACCCTCGAGCGGGCCCGCGCGCGCGGAGTGGTCTTGCCCAACGTCGGCTACGCGGCGGCCGTCGCCATGTACCCCGGCGGTTGTCGAGACTACGCGAAGGAGCTGGTCATACGGCCGCTCCTTCTCCTCATCGGCGGATCGGACGATTGGACGCCGCCCCGGTATTGCCGGGAGATGGCGGCGAACGTGAAGGCGCGCGGCGCCGACGTGACCCTCGTCGAGTACCCGGGCGTCTATCACTACTTCGACGTGGTCGGTCAGCAGAAGCAGGTGCTCAAGGAGATCGAGCAGCCGTTCAATCTGGGGACCTTTGGCGTCACCGTCGCCTACGACGCCGATGCCGCCGCCGACGCCCAGCGGCAGGTCGAGATCTTTCTCGCGCGGGTCTTCAAAGGCGCGCCGGCCCGCTGACACTCCCTCAGCCGTTGCCCTCTCCCCGCGCGGCGTGCTAGCGTGGGCGACTGACCCATGGATGCCTCGGTCGAGCTCGTCAAGCGGCTCCTCACCTCGGTGGTGCACATCCACACCGAAGTGCCCGCCGCTCATCCCTCCACGCGCATGCTGGGTGATGAGCGCATGGGTACGGGCATCGTCATCGATCCCTCGGGGCTCATTCTCACCGTCAACTACGTGGTCATGGGCGGGGAGACGATACACGTGAGCTTCGTGAAGGGCCGGACCCAGCGCGCGGAGATCGTGGCCCAGGACTTCGAATTGGGCCTGGCCCTCCTCAAGGTCAAGCGGACCGGCTTGCCCGCGGTGTCGGTGGCCTCGTCGGAAGACCTCGATCGCGGCGAGCCCGTGTTCGCGCTCGCGGCCACCGGACCACGCGAGCGACGGGTATCTGGCGGTCTTCTGAGCTACCTGGGCGAGTTCGAAGCGTACTGGGAGTACATGCTCGATCGCAGCCTGGTGTCGACCGCCTCGAACCCGGGCTTCGGCGGGGGCCCGCTCTTCACGGTGACGGGACGCATGGTCGGGGTGGTATCGCTCAACCTCGGAGAGATCGTGCGCTCCTCGCTCGCCATTCCCGGCGAGTGCTACCTCGGTCACCGGGAGGAGTATCTCCGTCACGGCCGCGTGGTCAGTCGGGCACCCCGAGCATGGCTCGGTGTCTTCGCGGAGCGCGTCGACGAAGGGGTGGTGGTGGCCGGCCTCGTGCCGGGCGGCCCCGGCGCCAAGTCCGGCATCAAGGAAGGCGACGTCATCGTGTCGCTCGACGCGCTGCAGGTGCCCACGCGCAAGGAGCTCTACCTCTCGCTGTGGCGCCGTGGCCCCGGCGAGCGGATCGCCCTCGAGGTGATGCGGGACAGCGAGGTCAAGCGCCTCGACGTGACCGGCGGCAACCGGGCGGACTTCTACAAGCAGATTCCCTGAACGGAGGGCTTCGTGGACCTGGGACTCAAGGGCAGAGTGGCGCTGGTGGTGGCGGCGAGCAAGGGCATGGGCAAAGCCTCCGCCCTCGGCTTCGCGGCCGAGGGTGCCCGCGTGACCATGTGCTCGCGCGGGGAGGCCGACCTCACCGCGGCCGCCGAGGACGTGCGCCAGCGCACGGGGGCCGAGGTCCTCGCCATTCCCGCCGACGCGAACAAGCCGGAGGACATCGAGCGCGTGGTGGCGAAGACGCGCGAGAAGTGGGGAGGCGTGGACGTGCTCGTGGCCAATGTGGGCGGGCCACCGCCCGGACCCTTCGAGCAAATGACCGACGAGCACTGGCTGGCCGCCTTCCAGCAGGTCCACCTCTCCACCGTGCGCTTCATCCGGGCTGTGCTGCCCGACATGAAGACGAAGAAGTGGGGGCGCATCCTCGCCATCCAGTCGAGCTCGGTCAAGCAGCCCGTGGAAGGGCTCATCCTCTCGAACGGCATTCGGCCGGGCATCGCCGGCATGTTCAAGACCCTCGCCAACGATCTGGCCAAGGACGGCATCACCGTCAACATGGTCCTGCCCGGGCGGATTCGGACCGACCGTTTCATCGGCCACCAGAAGGATCTGGCCGCGCGGGCGGGGACGAGTCTCGAAGAGTGGCTCGCCACCCGCTCGACTCCCGACATCCCCATGGGGCGCATCGGCACTCCCGAGGAGTTCGGCGACATGGTGGTCTTCCTGGGCTCCCAGCGCGCCTCGTACGTCACCGGCTGCGTCGTGCAGGTGGACGGCGGCCTCATCAAAAGCGTGGTGTAGCGGATGTCATGAGGACGTTTCGCACGGCGGTCGCGAACTTTCGCGCCCACCGGGGATTTTTTCAGGCGGCCGGTCTCGCCTTCAGCTTCCTGACCTGCCTCGTCCCCATCCTCTTCTTCATCGTGGCGCTCGCCGGCTTCGTGTTGAGCCGCCGGACGGCCTCCGAGATCGTGCTCAACCAGCTCGCGCAGATCATCCCCGTCTACAAGGGCGAGCTGCACGAGGCGCTGGGCCAGATCATCAGACGCCGGAGCCTTTCCGGCCTCCTCGGCACCGCCGTGCTCCTCCTCTTCGCGAGCCAGCTCTTCGCCTCCCTCCGCCTCGTCCTGAACGGCATTTTCGGCTTCACGCGGGGGCCGGGACTCTTGCGCGAGATCGGCAAGGACCTCCTCCTCCTCTTCTGCATGGGCGTCCTCTTCCTCGGCAGCATCTTCATCTTCGACCTCTTCTCGTGGATCCGCATCCTCGTCCTCACCCCCCGACAGATGCCCCCGGAGTGGATCCGCTCTCTGTCGCTCACCCTCGCGGTGGCCTTCGGCACCATGCTCTTCTTCATCATGTACCGGTACTTCCCGCACCAGCGCGTGCCCGCGGGCGCGGCCTTCGCGGGCGCCCTCCTCGCCGCGCTCCTGTGGGAAGTCGCCAAGCAGGCTTTCCGCTGGTACATCCTGCGCGTGGGCGTCTACGACAAGATCTACGGCCCCCTGGGCGCCCTCGTCGGCCTCGGGATGTTCGCCTACTACTCCGGCATCGTGTTCATCCTGGGCGCCGAGTTCACGGCCGTGCTCATGAGCGGGCGGCGACACCGGTAGCTGTGGTAGGTTGTGGCGGCCATGACAGACCCGCTTGTGCGGCCGCTCGAGGGCGTCCGCGTCCTGGAGCTGGCCCATCTCATCGCCGGACCCACGGGCGGCATGTACCTCGCGGACATGGGCGCCGATGTCGTCAAGGTGGAGTCGCGCGAGGCGCCCGATGCCTCGCGAAGCGTCTACGGCGTCGCGCGGGCCGGGGAGGGCATCCTCCACCTCACGGTGAACCGCAACAAGCGTGCGCTCTGCCTCGACCTCCAGAAGCCGGCGGGTCGCCAGGCCTTCTACCGCGTGGTCAGGACGGCCGACGTGGTGCTCGAAGGCTACCGGAACGGGGTGGCGGAGAAGCTCGGCATCGACTACGCCACCCTCGCCCCCATGAACCCTCGGCTCATCTACTGCTCGGTGTCGGCCTTCGGGCCCGCAGGCCCGTGGCGCGAGAAGCCGGGCCTCGACGCTCTCGCCCAGGCGGTGGGCGGGCTGATGGCGGTCACGGGCGAGGTCGACGGCGGACCGGCGCTCGTCGGCGCCCCGGTGGTCGACACCATCGGAGGCCTCCTCGCCGCCCAGGGCATTCTGCTCGCGCTGCTCGCCCGCGCCCGCACCGGGCAGGGGCAGAAGGTCGACGTCTCGCTCCTCGACGGTGTCCTCCTCTCCCATCTCGCGCGGCTGTCCGTGTTCCACGAGACGGGCGTGCCTCTCGGTCGCTATGGGAGCGGGCATCCCAATCTCGTCCCATACCAGGCCTTTCGCGCGAGCGACGGGTGGATCTTCGTCGCGGTCTGGCGGGACGCCACGTGGGCGCCATTCTGCGCGGCCATCGGCAGGCCCGATCTCGCCACCGATCCGCGATTCGCGACCAGCGCCGATCGTGTAGCGCACCGGAAAGAGCTGGAGCCGCTGATCGAGAGCGTCATGTCGGGGCGGACGATCGAGGACTGGATGGCCGCGCTCTCGCCGATCGACGTGCTCTGCGCGCCCGTGAACGACTACACGCAGCTCGTACGCCACCCCGCGGTGCTGGCCACGAGCATGATCGTCGAGCAGGAGCACCCCCGGGCCGGCCGCATCACGACCATGGCCACCCCCGTGAAGCTCGAGAAGACGCCGGGCACGATACGTACCGGAGCCCCCGCCCTCGGCGAGCACTCACGCGACATCTTGCGGGAAACCGGCTTAACGACGGCCGAGATCGACGCCCTCGCCGCCGACGGCGTGATCTGAAACGTTCTCAACGAGGAGAGAGCCTGATGGCGACAGAACCAATGCTCGGGGGTAAGGTGGCGGTGGTCACGGGCGCGGCCCGCGGGATCGGCCGCGAGATCGCGCTCTTGATGGCCCAGCACGGCGCCAAGGTGGTGGTGAACGACTATGGGGGGGCGGCGGACGGCAAGGGCGGCGAGAAAGCTCCCGCCGACGACGTGGTCGAGGAAATCCAGTCCAAGGGAGGGGAGGCCGCCGCCAACTACGAGTCGGTGGCGACCATGGCGGGCGGCCAGGCCATCGTCCAGACGGCGCTCGACCGCTTCGGGGGCGTGGACATCGTCGTGAACAATGCCGGCATCCTCCGCGACCGCATGATCTTCAACATGACGGAAGAAGAGTGGGACGGCGTCATCAACACCCACTTGAAGGGCACGTTCGCGGTGACGCGGGCGGCCGTGCCGCACATGCGCGAGAAGAAGTGGGGACGCATCGTCAACATGACGTCGACCTCGGGGCTCGTGGGCAATATCGGCCAGGCCAACTACGCCGCGGCCAAGCTCGGTATCGTGGGCCTGACCAAAGTCACCGCCCTCGACATGGCGCGCTACAACGTGACCGCGAACTGCATCTCCCCCTTTGCCTGGACGCGGATGATCGGCACCATCCCCACCGAGACGGAGGCGCAAAAGACGCGCGTGGAGAAGATCAAGAAGATGGGTCCCGAGCACATCGCGCCGATGGCCGTCTTCCTCGCGAGCGAGGCGGCCAAGGAGATCTCCGGCCAGATCTTCGGCGTGCGCGGCAAGGAGATCATGCTCTTCAACCACATGCGCCCGATCCGCAACATGCACCACGATCAGGGGTGGACTCCCGAGCGGCTGGCCGAGATGTTCCCGGGGACGCTCCGGCATCACCTGGTCCCTCTCGAGACCTCTGGCCAGTACTTCAACTACGACCCGATGGTCTGAGCGGAGGCTCCCCATGGACCAGTCGCTCGTCGTCCCCAGTCTCGCCGTCACGCCGCGTCTCCTGCGCGCCCTCTGCGACGACGCCACCCCCGACCAGGTGTGGGCCTCCCCGAAGCCGGGCGAATGGTCCATCGGCGATGTCGTCCGGCACCTCCTCGCCGCCGAGCAGCGCGTGTTCCTCCCCCGCCTCGGCCGCATGCTCGCGGAGGCGCGACCGACGTTCGCCTCGGTGGAGGACGTGCTCGCGGCCGGCCGCGACCTCGCGCCGCTCCTCGACGCCTTCACGTCGACACGCGGAGAGTTGGTCAGCCTGCTCGAGCCCCTGGACCCGGAGGGGTGGCGTCGCGAAGGCGTGGTCCCGCGCGGCCCCGTGAGCGTGGCCTCCTACGCGAATATCGTGGCCGAGCACGACATCGAGCACCGGCGCCAGATCCATGATCTGCGCCAGGGGTTCGGCCTCAAACCCAAGCGGGCCGAGGCCAAGCGGCCGCTACCCATGGCCGAGATCATCGGGGCCATCGCTCAGGGACCGGAGCACGTGCGCCGGGCCGCCGAGGGGCTGACGGCGGGGAGGATGAAGCAGCGTCCGCGGCCCGCCGACTGGTCCATCAAGGAAGTCATGGCCCATCTGCTCAAGGTCGAGCGTGACCTCTTCCTCCCGCGGCTCACCCAGCTCGCCTCGGCGGACCGGGCGGAATTTCCCTCGTTCGACGCTGATGCATGGGCGCGCGAGCGGGACCACCGCGAGGGCGATTTCGACGACGAATGGCGAGGCTTCAAGGCGGCGCGGGCCGAGACGGTCGCTCTGCTCGAGACCCTGCCCTCCGAGGCCGAGGGACGAATCGGTCTTTCCGGTTATTTCGGTCCGGTCACCCTCATCGAATACGCCACGCACGTGGTCGATCACGATCTCGAGCATCTCGGGCAGATCGCCGAAGCTCGGGCGACCATCGGATATTGAGGGGCGAGCACCGGATCGGGCGCTAGCTCCTCCACGTCAGGAAAAACGCCAGGGCGGCCGCCGTCATGACCGCGGTGGCCGTCCAGCCGAGCAGCCTCAGCCAGAAGCCGTTGACGTGCTCCCCCATGATCCTGGGGTTGCCCCCCACCAGCATGACCAGCACCATGAGCGGAGGGGCGAGGAGGCCGTTGAGCACGGCGGAAAAGAAGAGGACCCGGATCGGATTGGTGCCGAAGAGCCCGAGCACGATGCCGGCGCCCATGGCGCCCGCGAAGACGAGATAGAAGCGGCGCGCGCGGCGCGGCTCGAGGTCGAGACCGGCCCGCCAGACGAAGAGCTCGGCCACCGCGAAGGAGGCGGAGCCGGCGAGGACGGGGATGGCGAGCAGACCCGTGCCGATCAGGCCCATGGCGAAGAGGACATACGCGGCGTCGCCGACGAGGGGGCGCAGCGCTTCCGCGGCCTGACGGGCCGTGTGGATGTCCTGCAGGCCGGCGCGATGCAGGGTGGAGGCGGTGGCGAGGATGATGAAGTACATCACCAGATTGGAAAAGAACATGCCGGTGTTGACGTCGAGACGGGCGTCGGCCAGCTCGTGAAGGGTAGCTCCGCGTCGCTGGGTCAGGGTTTTTCTCCCCAGGCTTTTCTCCTCCTCGACCTCCTGGGTCGCCTGCCAAAAGAACAGATAGGGCGAGATGGTCGTGCCGAGAATCCCCACGAGCGTGGCCACCGAGCTCTGGCTCCAATGAAAATTGGGAACGACCGTGGCCATCAGCACGGCCGGCCACTGCGGCCGGGCCAGGAAGGCCGCCGCGACATAGGCAAAGAGGACGGCGGTGAGCCACTTGAGGGTCTGGGCAAACGTCGCATAGCTCATGTAGATCGTGATGGCGGTGATCCCCACACCGAACACCACGACGAGGGGCAACGCGGGCAGCCCCGTGAGCAGGGCGGCGGCCTCGGCCATCCCGCCGAGGTCCGCGGCGATATTGAAGACATTGGCGACAAGGAGAATGAAGCAGGCGCCGACGATGAGCGGCCGCGGATAGTGCTGCCGCACCGTGCCCGCGAGGCCCCGGCCCGTGACGAGCCCGATCCGTGCGCAGACGAGCTGGATGGCGGCCATGAGGGGGAAAGTGATCACCGCCGTCCACAGGAAGAGATAGCCGTGGGCCGCTCCCGCGATGGAGTAGGTGGCAATGCCGCTCGGGTCATCGTCGGAGGCGCCCGTAACCAGGCCGGGTCCGAGTGTCCGGAAATAGCGAACGAGCGGATTGTGCGAGTGGGCGGGCTGCCGCGCCTCTTCCTCCATCACGGGCGAGGATGGGGCGGAGCGGAGCGAGGGGCAGCCGCGCCCACGTCGCGGCGCCCGCGGCGCCTGACCGCCGCCACGGCCAGCGCGGACACGGACAGGACAGAGATCAGCACCCCGATCCGCTCGGCGCCGCCCGGGGTGTGATGAAGAATGACGTCCGACGCGCCCCCGGGCCCCTCGATCTCGAGCATTCCGGCCGCGTCGTGTCGAGTGGGCAGTGCTCGTCCTCCCGACTCGGCGCTCCAGAGAGGGGAGTAGGCGAAGCCAGCGGCGCGCCAGCCCGCGCCGGACCCTGGAGCCAGACGCCAGGTCTGGCGTCCCACGCGCTGGGGAAGGATGCGCGGTGCGCGCGCGACATAGACCCGGAATGGACCGATCGCGCGGGGCGGCGAGAAATCCGCCCCTGCTTCGAGGAAGCCCAGTCGCCCGGCATCTTCGTCGGAAGCTACCACGACCGAGATCGCGAGCTCGTCCGCCCATGCCTGGAAGCGTTCGGCGGTGAGCGACTCGAGCGGGCGCCCGAAGAGGCTGACTCCATCCCGCCCTTCGACGAGCATGGTGATAGGACGGTTGCCGGCGGAGCCGGTGTAGAGAAATCCGGCGACGGGTGAGGGGTGGGTGAAGGTGCCGTTGATGATTCCGCGCCCGGTCTCGATAGGCGTGAGCGCGATGATGTGGCTGTGCGGCCGCCACCACTCGGGGCGATAGTCGAGGCGCACGGCGGAGCGGAGAAACAGGACTCGCCCGGGTGGCGTGTCACGAAGGGTCTGCCAGAGCGCATCCAGCCTGTCGCCGCGGACCACCTCGTCGTACGTCGGCCATTGCCCCCGCCTCGGCCAGAGCGTGAGGGCTGGCTCGGGCGTTCCCGGCGAGAGCAGGACCGCTCCCGCGATCAGGGCGATGGCAAGGGCGGCCGGCCGCAGGCGCGGCAGGCGCTCGGCCAGACCAGGGACTCCAAGCGACGCCCCGATGACGAGCGCGAGGAGCAGACTGTCGACGAGCCGATCGGCGGGGAGCCAGAGCGCGCCCATCGGCGCGGCCATGAGGGCGTCGAGGGCGATCACCGCGGCCACCGCGGGCGTGAAGGCCTGAAGCCAGCGGATGGTGGTGTCGCCCGAGCGTCGCGTCGAGATCCAGGCCGCGACCTGAGCGAGGGCGAGAACCCCGACGAGTGGATGGCCCATTTGCCTGAGCAGGCCGAGAGGCGAGCCGTCGCCCCAGGCGAGGGGCAGCGCCATGCGAAGGTGCGCGAGCAGGGGAAGGAGCCAGAGCGCGCTGAGACCGAGGGCGAGGGTGGCCACGATCGCCGCCTGCTTCACGCGTTGCCGTCGGTTTCCGTGGCCGAGCCACGCGCCCGTGCCGAGCAGAGCCAGCGCGGCCGGAGTATGCGCCGGGTGGACGAGGATGATGGCGGCAAGGAGGGGCGCGGCGAGCAGCGGCGCGCGCGGGGCGTCTTCGAGCCAGTCCACGAGCGAGAGCGCCACGAGCGGGAGAAGACCCCATGCGAGCCGTGCCGCGACGAGTCCCCATCGCAGGCCTTCTTCCACCCCGCTCCGCGAGCCGGCCGAAAGGGTCAGGGCGACGAAGGCGCCGGGCAAGGCCAGCCACCCGTTGCCGAGCACACGCTGGAGCAGGGCGAACGTGGTGATGCCCGGAAGCGTCCAGGCGATCCAGAGCACCGTCTCGTAGGCCCGTGGGACATTGAAGGTGCCCAGGGACGCGGTGTGAATGGCGGCACCGAGCCATGCCGCACCCGGAGGGTAGTACTGCAGCTCAGCGTAACCAGCCCACCACCCGGGATTCAGACGCCAGGGCGCCCAGCCGAGCTCGATGGCGTGATGGAGGCGGTAGAGCTGGCCGGGATGATCGTCGAATGCGGGAAGTCCGTTGCCGAGCGCGGCCAGACCGAAGGCCAGGGCGTAGACCAGGAGCAGGAGGGCGGGTACGGCAGCGCGGCTCACGCTTGCGCATCATAGACGATTTCCGCGGGTCAGGCGGATTTGCTCGAAGTTCCGTTGACATTCGCGGCGATCGCCTGTTTACTAGGGCAATTGCTGGCTCGGTCGGTGATCCGGGAAGAGATAGCCCGGGTCGTGCAATTCATTCCGGGGCTCAAATCCCCTACCGATGGAGAAGCCATGGAGCGATTGAAGGGTCTCAAGTGTCGCGAGTGCGGCCGCTACTATCCCTCCTCGCCCGTCCACGTCTGCGAGTTCTGCTTCGGCCCCCTCGAGGTCGACTACGACTACGAGGTGATCGGTAGCCTCGTCAGCCGGAAGAGCATCGAAGCGGGGCCTCCCAGCATCTGGCGCTACGCCGATCTCCTCCCCTTGAACCTGGGGGAAGGCGAGGCGCATGTCGGGCAGGCGGTGGGCTTCACGCCGCTTGTTCGGGCGCGCAATCTGGCCGAGGAGCTGGGCGTGCGCGAGCTCTACGTCAAGAACGACTCGGTCTGCCATCCCACCTGGTCGTTCAAGGATCGCGTGGTGGCGGTTGCTATCGTCAAGGCCAAGGAGTTCGGCTTCGATACCGTGGCCTGCGCGTCCACGGGCAACCTCGCCAACTCGGTGGCCGCGCACTCGGCGGAAGCCCGGCTCAAGTCCTATATCTTCATCCCCGCGGACCTCGAGCGCGGCAAGGTCATCACCACGCTCGTCTATGGACCCACCCTCGTGGCCGTCGAGGGCACCTACGACGAGGTCAACCGTCTTTGCGCCGAGGTCGGCGACAAGTACCGCTGGGCCTTCGTCAACATCAATATCCGCCCGTACTACGCGGAAGGCTCCAAGACCTACGGCTACGAGATCGCGGAGCAGCTCGGCTGGCGCGCCCCCGCTCACGTCGTCGTGCCCTGTGCCGGCGGCTCGCTCATCACCAAGATCCACAAGGCCTTCAAGGAGCTTCGCATGCTGGGGCTCATTCCCGAGGGCAAGACCAGCATGTACGCGGCGCAGGCGGCAGGCTGCGGCCCCATCGTGACCATGATCAAGAAGGATTCGGACGTCCTCGAGCCCGTGCGCCCCAACACCATCGCCAAGTCGCTGGCCATCGGCAATCCGGCCGACGGCTACTATGCCTATCGCGTCGCCAAGGATACGGGTGGCTATGGCGAGCACGCGCAAGACCCGGAGATCATCGAGGGGATGCAGCTCCTCGCCCGGACCGAAGGCATTTTCACGGAGACCGCGGGTGGGGTCACCGTGGCCGCCACCCGGAAGCTCATCGAGGCGGGGCGCATTCCGCGCGATGAGCCCATCGTCATCTGCATCACGGGCAATGGGCTCAAGACGCCCGACGTCTTCTATGACCGCCTCTCGGTGGACGTGACCATCCGCCCGTCGCTGGCCGTGTTCGACCAGGCGCTGGCCGACTTGAAATCCAAAGCCGGCGCCTGAGCCGGGACGCAAGGAGACGCTCTATGGCTGTGCTCGTACGCATTCCCACCCCGCTGCGGTCGCTGACCAAGGGCCAGGCCGAGGTGCAGGCCGCCGCCGATTCCGTGGGCGGGCTCATCGAGGACCTCGAGAAGCAGTATCCGGGGCTCAAGGAGCGCCTGGTCGACGAGGGGGGCGAAGTCCGCCGCTTCATCAACTTCTACGTCAACGAGGAGGACATCCGCTTCCTCCAGGGCGCCAAGACCTCCCTCAAGACGGGCGACCAGGTCTCGATCGTCCCCGCGATCGCCGGCGGGCGCTGAGCGGAATCGCCTGGAGCCGATCGCATGGCGCGCATGCGCGTGAGGCTGACCTATCCCACCGAGCTGATCCAGCAGCCCCTCGTCTATCACCTGGTGAAGGACTTCGGGATCGTGCCGAACATACGCCGGGCGGACGTGCGCGCGGACCACGGCTGGATCGTGCTGGAGCTCGAGGCGCCGCAGGAAAAGCTCGAAGAAGGCGTGGCCTGGCTCCGCCAGCAGGGCATCAAGGTGGACCCCATCGAGCGGGACGTGGTGCTGTCGTGATCTCCAAGCGCGTGCAGGGCTTCACCGAATCCGTCATCCGGGAGATGACTCGGGTCAACAACCAGTACGACGGCATCAACCTCGCCCAGGGCATGCCCAATTTCCCACCGCCCAAGGAGATCCTCGAGGCGGCGCACCAGGCCATCGACGGCGACTTTCATCAATACGCGATCACGTGGGGCACGCCCCGTCTCCGCCAGGCCATCGCCGAGAAGTACGGGAAATTCTACGGCATGGACATCCATCCCGATCGCCACGTCACGGTGTGCTGCGGCTCGACGGAGACCATGCTGGCGACCCTCATGGGCGTGCTCAATCCCGGCGACGAGGTGATCATCTTCGAGCCGTTCTACGAGAACTACGGACCGGGCTGCATCATGTCCCAGGCCGAGCCCGTCTACGTACCGCTCGAGCCGCCGGACTTCGGCTTCGATCCCGAGCGGCTCCGCCGCGCCGTCTCGCCGCGCACGCGGGCGATCATCTTCAACAGCCCGAACAATCCCACGGGCAAGATCTTCTCGCGGGCCGAGCTCCAGATCATCGCCGACATCTGCATCGAGCACGATCTCCTCGCCATCACCGACGAGATCTACGAGCACATCCTCTACGACGGCGCCACCCACACCCCCATCGCCACCCTGCCCGGCATGGCCGAGCGAACCATCACCATCTCCGGCATCTCGAAGTCGTATTCGGTCACGGGCTGGCGGGTCGGCTATGCCGTGGCGAGCCCGGAGCTCTCCCTGGGAATCCGCCGCGCCCACGACTTCATCACGGTGGGCGCGCCGCACCCGCTGCAGGAAGCCGCCGTCACCGCCCTGAACCTGCCCGATGCCTACTATGTCTACCTCCGCGAGAGCTACCAGGCCCGGCGTGACCTGCTCTTCTCCAAGGTCGAGGAGGCGGGCTTCAAGGCCTTCAAGCCGAGGGGCGCCTACTACATCCTGACGGACGTCGCGCACTGGCTACCCGAATACAAGTGCGCCGATGACCAGGAGTTCGCCATGTTCCTCGTCAAGGAGATCGGCGTGGCCACGGTGCCCGGGTCGTCCTTCTATTCGACGAAGGAGCTCGGGCGCACCAAGATCCGCTTCTGCTTCCCCAAGACCGACGACATGCTGATCGAGGCGGGACGGCGGCTGCAAAAGCTGGCCCACTGACCCTGTTCGGTCCATTGATGCTCCGGACGTGACCCTCAGAGAGTCCGCCCGCTCCATCTTCGATGCCGCGCTTGCTGCGGGGGACGTGCGTCCGCTCGTCACGCTGGCCCTCGCCGGCCTAGACCGTCCCCCCCGGGGGCGCGTCCTCGTCGTGGGTGCGGGCAAGGCGTCGGGGGCCATGGCGGCCGCCGTCGAGGAGGCCTGGGGCGACAGGATTGCCGAGGGGGTGGTGGCGGTGAAGGACGGCTACACCGTCCCCACGCGGAGGATCCGGCTGCTGGAGGCCGGGCATCCCGTGCCCGACGAGCGGGGAGCGGCCGCGGCGCGAGCGATCCACGCGCTGGCAAGATCCGCGGGAGCCGAGGATCTCGTGCTGGTTCTCGTCTCCGGCGGCGGCTCCGCGCTCACTCCGGCGCCGGTGCCCCCCATCACGCTCGGTGACAAGCAGGCCATGACGCGATGGCTGCTCGCGGCCGGCGCCACCATCAATCAGCTCAATGTCATCCGGAAGCATGCGTCGCTCCTCAAGGGCGGCCAGCTCGCCCGCGCGGCCTCGCCCGCGCGCGTCGAGGCCCTGCTCCTGTCGGATGTGGTCGGCGACCCACTCGACGTCATCGCGTCCGGGCCGACCGCTCCCGACGCGTCCACCTTCGCGGAGGCGCTCGACATCCTCGAGCGCTTCACCCTGCGCGAGCGGGCGCCGCGATCCATCGTCCTCAGGCTCGAGCAAGGCGCCCGCGGAGAGCTGCCCGAGACGCCCAAGCCGGGCGACCCGCTCTTTGCACGGGTCAGGAACAGCGTCATCGGCAACAATGCGCTGGTGGTGAATGCTGCCGCCGCACGGGCACGCGAGCTCGGGTTCACCCCCCACGTGCTGACACGGGCCCTCGAAGGCGAGGCGCGAGATGTGGCCGGACGCTTCGTCGAGCTCGCGCGCGCGATCCGGGCCGGTCGCGGTCCCGTTGCGGCGCCCGCCTGCGTGATCGCGGGGGGCGAGACGACGGTGACGATCAGGGGTCGGGGCAAAGGCGGCCGCTGCCAGGAGTTCGCCCTGACCGCCGCGCTCGCCATGGACAGCCTCGGCGATGTCGTCATCCTCGCCGCCGGCACCGACGGCAGCGACGGACCGACGGAGGCGGCGGGCGCCATGGCAGATCGGGAGAGCGTCGCCCGGGCCCGCGCCCGAGGCTTCGACCCGGAGGCCGGCCTCGCCGAGAACGATTCGAATGCCGTCCTTGGGGGAGCGGGAGACCTCGTGGTCACAGGGCCCACCAATACCAACTTGCTGGATCTCTATATGGTCTTGGTGCACTAGTCACGCTTGTCCCTGTGCTCGCCGGCGTGCTAGTGTTCGCGCCAATGCGACTCTGGAGACGGGTGCGCGCCCAATGACGCCGAAGCCCTGGCACGGTTGGGTGACTCCGCTCGCGGCCATCACCATCATCCTGGTCCTGACGAACATCGTCCTCTTCGAGCGGAACCGTTCCCTCCAGGCGGAGGTCAGCGCTCGGGCCCAGTACATCCAGCAGGCGACTCAGCTCGAAGTCCTGAACCGGGAGATCGTCAACGCCATCGCCAATCTGGCCGTTCGCAACAGGGACGACGCGCTGAGGGCTCTCCTGACCCAGCAGGGCATCACCATCAACATGGGCGCCGGGCAAGGGGCGCCGCCGCCGGCCGGGCCGTCGCCCGAAGGTCGCCGATGACCGCCGACGAGCCGGAAAGCCCGCTGGAGCAGAGGCACTCCGATCCGTGGCGGGCAGTGGCCCTCCTCACCCTCGCCTTCGTCGTCTGGCTTTCGTTCCAGACCTTTCAGCAGATCAGAGAGCGAGGCGCACTGCAGGCAGTGAGAACCGCGCAGGAGGCGGCGATCGGGCATGCCCAGAAAGTTCGTGGGCAGTTCGAGACCATCACCAAGGGGACGCTCGAGCTGGCCCAGCAGGGTAATGCGGGCGCTGCCCTCATCATCGAAGAGCTCGCCCGACGAGGCGTGACCATCAATCCGAAGAGCCCGTTCGGACCCGCCCCTTCCGCCCCCTCGAAGTAACAGCGGCGATCAGCGGACGGCACATGGCGAAGATGCTGGAGGGGATGGAGAGCATGGTGCGGGGGGAGACGGCGATGCCCGCGGCGGCGACGCTGATCGGGATGCGGCTCGAGTCCTTCGCGGCCGGCGAGGCCCTCGTCGCGCTCGACGCCACGGCGGCCCATGCGAACCCTATGGGTACCGTGCAGGGAGGCATCCTCGCCGCGGTGGCGGACGCGGCCATGGGCTGGGCCTTCATGACCACGTTGGGCGAGAACGAGTCCTATACCACCCTCGAGGTGAAGATCAATTTCCTCCGGCCGGTCTGGGCGGGACGGCTCGAGGCGAGAGGGCGGGTGAAGAGTACCGGACGCAACGTCTCCCTCGTGGAATGCGACGTGGTGTCCGGAGGCAAGCTCGTGGCGCACGGCGTGAGCACGTGCATGACCTTGCGTGGAGAACAGGCCTCCGGCCGCTGACCAGCATCAGAATCGCACCCGGATGCGGTAGGTCAGCTTGGTCTCTCCGTCCTTGGGCACGGCAATCTTCCACAGTGCGGTGAAGGCCTGAGTCTTTTCGTGGGGGTGGCTGGCCCGAAGAACTTCCCAGTCGCCGGGCATGGGCTCGACCACCTCTACCGTGACCGCTTCCTTTTTGTGATTGCGCAGCGAGATCTCCCACTCCACTTCGTAGAGGCTCGAGGCGATGCGCTTCCAGTCTTTCTGGGTGCGCTGGCCGACCACGTCGAAGGCGTCGCCCATCTTGATCTTGATCTTCTCGTCCTTGGGCGTGTGGTCCACCCAGTCCTCGCCTATGAGCTGCTGGCTGCCCGAGGTGTCCGCCTTGTACACGCGCACGCGTCCCTTGGGTATGGGAAGGCCGAGACGATTCTCCTTGCTGTTCTTGAGCTCGAGGTAGACGCCGACCTTCTGGTTCGACACGGGCACCCCGTACTGCGTCCGGTAGTAGTCCGCGGCGCCGTGGTAGATGAAGTGCTTGTCCACCGGCACTTCGGAAGCCGACATGAGAGCGAGCTGTTTGGTCTGGTTGTCCTTGACGGTGGTGCGGCCGTCCAGGGTGTACAGGTGATACTCGAAGAAGCCTTCGGACTTGAAGTCCCGCTCGGCGGTGTCCACCGACGGCGCCTTGGCCGCGACTTCCATGAGCCGCCCGTCGCGGCGTCGGTCCGTGGCACGGTTGATGTCGCCGGCCACGAGCTTGAGGGCCGCGTTCGAATAGGTCGAGCCGCTCTTGTTGTCGATGGTGACCCAGCCCGTGAGGTCGGAGCGCGTGTCGGCGGCATTGATGACCATGACGTAGTCGGCCTTCCAGCTGATACCGCCCGTGAGGTAGGAGGCTTCGACGCGCTGGGCCGCCGCCTTGGCATTGCGCAGAAGCCAGACCAGCGTCGGCTTGGAGACCAGGTTGTCCGGCAGGGCGGGTAGGACGACCTGGCCCGAGTGGCCAATGTGGATCTGGCCATTGATCTCGTAGATGGGGCCATTGGTCGAGAGGAGCGTGGCCTCCTGGTAGGTCCCGTTGGATTGATACAGCCGCACCTTCTTGCCCACGTACTTCTCCAGGAGCTTGGCCGAGGTGAGGAGATCGTATTCGTAGTTCTGCTCGAGGATCCTGAGGGCGGCCGGATCAGTCAGGGACTTGAGATGTACCGAAGTCGGGTCGATGAGAGCGGCCACGTCGGCGAACTGGACGGCCAGGGTGCCCGCGTCCAGCCGGACTTCCCGCGTGTCTTTCACGAGCCCCAGGTTGCCGTTATAGATGGTGAGAATCACGTCCTTCTGGTCATCGCGAGTGATGGCCTGGGGCGCGGCGTGGGCGAGCTGGCCCCACCACAACGCCGCGGCCAGCGTGAGCGCAACCGATCGCTTGATCATGGGTAGAGCCTCCTTGTGCACCCTCCATCGAGTGCGACTGAAGGCTTAGACCGCTTCCCGACGGAAAAGTTCCGGATCCCCTGTAGGGAGGGGGACCGGGCGCGGGACTCTGGGCAGCGGAGAGCTACTCAGAGATGCGAACGCTGAGCCGAACGAGGGCTGCCGTGGCCTCCGGCTGCCCTTCCAACCGTACCGAGCCGAGCTCGCCAAGCTCCCGCGTGAAGTCCGCATAGGCCGCCTGAGGCACAACCACGTCCACGATCGTGGCGTTACCTTCCTGGCGTCTCCCGGTCTCGCGTGCGCCTGTTCTAGTGATCGCGTCCGCCAGAGCCCGCTCAGCCTGCGGTCTGTCCTTCACCGTCAGCACCCCGGAGACCATGGGCGCGGCGGCCTGCCGGTTCGCCGACATCTCGGAGGGAGCGGCGGGCGCGGAGCTCGGGGCGCTCTTCTTGTCCTTCTCGGCCCGATCGGCACTTCCCTCCCGGGAATAGAGGGCTTTCGGGGCGGCCGATCGCGCCGCAGGCGCCTCCGGTTTTTCGGGCTCTGCCGCGGGCGGCGCAGCCTTGGGTGCGGCCTCCTTCTTGAGGTCCGTCGGCGGGGCGTCGTGGGGACGCTCGCGCTGCCCGTCGGACGTCGGCGATCCTCTGCTCTCGATCCTGGCATCGCCCTTTCTGGAGGGAGGCCGTGGGGAAGCCTGCGGCAAAGCCGCTGGTGGTGCCTCCGGCGGCGCATCGGGGCGCGATGCCACCGCTGGAGCATCGGGCCGGGCGGTATCCTTCATCTCGGGAGTGCTCTGGAGCAGGTACACGCCGAGAATCGCGATCAGCGCCATGGCCCCGGCCTCGAGAGGCAGCTTGACCGATAGGGGCAGGAACACCACCCGGCCGAGCCTCCGGTACCACGGCGGGGGATAGACCTCGCCCATTACCTTGTCCACGAATCCCACGGGGGCCCGCACGTGCTCGAGGCGGGAGAGAAGCGAGACGGTCGAGCGGAGCCCTTCCAGCTCGCGGCGGCAGTCGGGGCAGTCGGCCAGGTGCGCCTCGACCTGCTGGCGCTCGCGAGCATCCAGCGCCTGGTCCAGCAATGCGGAGAGCAGCTCGCGCGTCTCGGAGCAGGTCATGGCAGAAAGCGCTCCATCTTGTCCTTGAGATCCATGCGCGCCCGATGAAGTCGCGAACGGACGGTGCCGAGATCGATCCCCAGGGCGGCCGCGATCTCCTCGTAGGATAGTCCTTCGAGATCGCGGAGAATCACCACCACGCGGCGGTCCTCGGCCAGCTCGGCGATGGCGCGATGGAGGGCGGCTTCCATCTCGCCGCGCTCGGCACCCGCGTCGGGCCCTCCGTGCGGGTCGGCCACGCGGAGCAGGATCTCTTCGCCATGGCGCACCGCCTTGCGCTCTCCCAGGGCCAGGCGGTTGAGACAGAGCCGCGACACGATGGCGTACAGCCAGGTCGAGAGCTTGGCGTCGCCGCGGAACTCCGGGAGGCTCCGATACGCGCGGAGGAACGCCTCCTGCGCGACTTCTTCGGCTTCGGCGGCGCTGCCCAGCATGCGCAGGGCGACGCCGAAGACGCGATGCTGATAGGTGGCCACGAGCTGCTCGAAGGCCCGCGCGTCGCCCGCCCGCAGCCGTTCGAGAAATGCAGGGACATCGGCGGCCTCTCCTTCCCGCACAGTTAGACCATAGCGCGCCGCGAAAGTTCCGCCTGGCAAAAATGATAGACTCCGCTGCCTATGACAAAGCGAGAGCGCGTGCTGGCCACCTTGGGCCGTAAGGCAGTGGACCGTCTGCCCGTTTCGTTCTGGCGGCATGTTCCCGACGTGGACCACACCGCGCGCGGCCTCGCCGACGCCATGCTCACCTTCCAGGACCGCTGGGATCTCGATCTCCTCAAGGTCATGTCGAGCGGGGTCTATTGCGTCGAGGACTGGGGGTGCCGGGTCGCCTATCAGGGCTCTCCGAACGGGGCGAAGACCTGCACTCGGCACGCGGTCCGTGAGGTCTCGGACTGGGCGAAGCTCGAGCCCCTCGACCCGGGGCAGGGCGCGCTCGGACGCGAGCTCGAGGCGCTCCGGCTCATCCTGGCCGGGCGCAGCGACGATGTGCCGGTGCTCCACACCGTCTTCGCGCCGCTCACCATAGCGCGCAAGCTGGCCGGCGAGCGGCTGGCCCAGGATCTCCGCGATCATCCGGAAGCGGTCAAGGGCGCGCTCGACGTCATCACGGAGACCGTCATCCGCTATGCCGGTGCCGTCGCGGGAGCCGGGGTCGACGGCATCTTCTACGCCTCGCAGGACGCGAGCCGCGATGTCATGACGGAAGAGGACCACGAGAGATTCGGGATGCCTTACTCCCGTCGCGTCCTCGCGAGTCTCGAGGGCCGCCCACTCTTCACCATGCTCCACGTCCACGGGCAGCACAACTACTTCGACCAGATGGCGGGCTTGCCGGTGGCCTCGATCAACTGGCATGACCGGCTCACCGCGCCGTCGCTCGGCGACGCGCTCCAGCGCTTCCGGGGAGCAGCCGTAGGCGGGCTCAGCGAGAAGGACACGTTGCTGAACGGTCCCGTGACGGCAGTGGCAGCCCAGGTCGCGGATGCGATCCGTCAGAGCGGCGGCACCGGGGTGATCGTAGCGCCGGGCTGCGTCCTGCCTCTCGCCGTGCCCGACGAGAGCCTCGAAGCGGTGGTCAATGGGGTCAGGGGAGCACACCCGTGACACGGGTTGTCATCCTCGCCGTCGCGGCACTTCTGGCTCGCCGTCGCGGCACTTCTGGCGCTGATGCCGGCCCGCGCTCCCGCCCAGCCTCAGGGCGAGCTGCGTGTGGCCATACCGTGGACGCCCGAGAATCTGGACCCGACCATGAACCTCTCGTCCTTCAGGGCGATGGTCGGGGTGAGCCTGTTCGACTCGCTCGTTGGCCGTGACACCGAAAACCGCATCGTGCCCCAGCTGGCGGAGTCGTGGCGCCTGGTCGACGACGTCACGTGGCAGCTCAAGCTTCGCCGGGGCGTCGTCTTCCACGACGGCGAGCCCTTCAATGCCGATTCGGTGCGCTTCACCTTCCAGCGGCACCATGGACCAGGCCAAGCGGCGACAGATCTACCGTGACCTCCAGCGTGCCATGATCGAGGACGCGACCTGGGTCTTCCTTCTCCAGCAGGTGGACATCTACGCGAGCCGCGACCGCCTCCCCTGGACGCCGCGCCCCGACCAGTGGATGCCGCTCCAGGACGCCACGCTCAAGTAGGCAGAGCGGTGCTGCCCTCCGATCGAGCAATCTGCTCTTAGTGCGCGGAATGTCTTGGTGGACGACGATTCACTCACCGGCTTATCCACTGCCCTCCCACAGGGATGGTGCACAACGCATAGGCCAGCTTGGTAGGCAGAGCTCCAACCAGGCTCCCATGAATAGTGGCCTTCTTGTGGAGCGGTGTCTGCGGTGGGCAAGTGCGCTTCAGAGGGATCCCACCGGGCGCTAGAAGACTACTCGATCACCTCATCCGCCCGCCCCAGCAGTGATGGCGGGATCGTCAGGCCGAGGGCCTTGGCGGTCTTGAGGTTGATGACCAGCTCGAACCTGGTGGGTAGTTCAACGGGAAGATCGGCCGGTTTCGCACCCTTGAGGATCTTGTCCACGTAGGCGGCCGACCGTCGTTGTATGACAAGCAGGCTGGGCCCGTAGCACATGAGACCTCCGGCTTCCACGAACTCTCGCGCCTCGTACAGGGCGGGCAAGTGTCGCTGGGCCGCGAAGTCCACGATTCGCTGACGGTGCTGCCGCGTAAACGGGTCTACCAGCGTTAGCAGCGCCCCGGCGCGACCGTTTACTATCGCGGCAAAGGCGGGGTCGAAGGCAATGAGGTCGTGGACCCCGAGCGACAGCAGCGTCACGCCCAGCGTGGCTGCCGCTGCCTCCGCTTCACGGACCCGGAGCACCATGCTAGGGTTCGTGTCATTCCAGAGCATGGCCACGCGCGATACCTTGGGGACCATCTCGCGTAGGATCTCCAGCCTCTTCCCGCTCAGCTCCGTGGCCAGTATGGACAGGCCCGTCACGTTCCCCCCGGGGTGGGCGAGGCTGCTTACGACCCCGGTTCCCACCGGATCGCCCACGCCAGTGAAGACGATCGGAATGGTCGTCGTCGCATGCCTTGCCGCGATTGCCGCGGGCGTGCTGAGAGTGGTGATAACGTCCACTCTTAAGCCAACCAATTCCGCTGCCAGCTCAGGAAGTCGGTCGAGCTTTCCTTCCGCCCATCTATATTCAAGAACGATGTCTCGTCCCTCGACGTATCCGAGATCTCGCAATCCCTCCCGAAAGGCCTCAACGAGCGGCTCAGGCGGGGCACCGGCTTGGAGTACTCCGACATGGTGGACCTTCCGCGCCGGTTGCGCCTCGGCGGCGAGCGGCGCGGCGAGGAGCATCGCTCCGGTGCCAGTGAGGAACGCGCGCCGATCCATCAATGGGTCCCTTCGGAACGGGGTGTGGGGCAACCAGTTCGGTCCAAAGCGTAGCCCTCCTTACCGGCTGGGCGGGAGTCTAGCAGAGGCAGCAGAGGCAAGGGCACCTCTGCCGACGGGTTGAGGCCCGGCCCTTGGGCTCAGCGGGGTCAGGCGGGCGGGGAGCTGGGGGAGGGGGTGGACGGTCTAGCGCAAAGGTTGATCGGCCCCCTCTATTTGGAGTAGAGGTAGCGCGGGAGGGAACACCCGACGATGCCCAAGCCCATCGAGATCATCACGGTGGTCGCTATCATTCTGGGTCCAGTCCTCGCGCTATTTGCCCAGCGGGTCCTTGACCACCTCCGGGAGAAGAGGCAGCAGCGATTGAGGTTGTTCATGACCCTGATCTCCACCCGTGCCGAGTTCCTATCCCAAAATCATGTGCGGGCGCTCAACACGATCGTTGTGGTGTTCAATCGGCGGAGCGATCAGAAAATCCGCGAAGCGTGGCGGCGGGTGTTGGAGCATGCCGCGACCCCTACGACAAATCTCGGGTGGACTGATCGGTACTTCGATCTGAAGGTAGATTTGTTTCAGGCGATGGCGGTAGCGGTTGAATATGAGTTCACAGCGGATGACTTGAAACGCCAAGTGTACTCCCCGGTAGGGCACGGTCAGGCAGAGCAGGAGCTTGCCACCATTCGGCAGACCCTTGTGAAGCTCCTGACCGACGACGGCCTCAAGGTGAAGATCGTGGAGGCGCCTCGCTCGACCGCCCCGCATGCATAGGTAGATTGCGCGACAGCCGGAACGGAGGTCGTCCATCCCTTGCGGCACATGACGCAACGACGCGCTCGATCGGGTACAGTCCGCTTCCCTCGTAGCAGGATCACACCACCAGCGCCCATGAACAGCGCAGGGTGAAGGTATGCCCGGTGTTCTCGCCTCCCACAGGGATTGGGGATTGGCGCTCCGGGAGGCGGAGGCTCACGTTGCCGCCGGGCGCGACATCTGGCGGTATCCTGGAGACGTCGCCTCGAGCACACTTTCCGCTTGACAGGTTCCGTCGCGTGAGTCGATCGAGCGGTGGCAGCTCCAATTCCTTTCGGCTCAGCGCCACGCACCGGGCCACCGGCGCGGAGTCGAGCGGGGCCGGAGCAAAAAATCATTTCACGCCTCCTGATCGCCCGTCCTGGACGCTCTCCGAGGGCTCGAAACTCGGGGTGTAGAGTCCCCTCAACAGAAGGAGGGCTCTCCCATGCCGATCCATTCGCTTGCTGCGCATCACGCCTCGGAGCTGGATCGTCTCGGCGACGAGATCGCCGAGCTGTCCGCGCACCTCGACGCCGCCACCGCACGCCTCCTCACCCTGATCCGGGAGTTCGACGCCCGCGGCGGCTGGAACACGGGCTTCCGCTCCTGCGCCGCCTGGCTCTCCTGGCGGGTGGGGCTGGATCTGGGGGCGGCCCGGGAGCGGGTCCGGGTGGCACGCGCCCTCGAGACGCTGCCCCTCGTCGCTCAGGCCCTGGCCCGCGGGCAGCTCTCCTACGCCAAGGTCCGCGCCCTCACCCGCGTGGCCACGCCGGAGACGGAAGTTCGCCTGCTCGCGGTGGGGCGCGCCGGCACCGCCGCCCACGTCGAGCGGATCGTGCGCGGCTGGCGGTTGCTAGATCGGCGGGCCGAGGCGCGGGAGACGGCGCAACGGCACGCAAAGCGAGCGCTTCACCTCCATCAGGAGGAGGACGGCACGGTCGTCGTCAGCGGGCGGCTCGAGCCGGAAGTCGGGGCGCTGCTGACGCAGGCGCTGGCCGCTGCGCGCGAGGTGCTGTACCTGCGGGCCCGGGCACGGGACGAAGGGGCCGCCACCTCCGGAGACGTTTCCGCGGAAACGCCCACGCTGGCCCAGCAGCAGGCCGATGCCCTGGCCCTGCTCGCGGAGTCAGCCCTCCGCCACCTCGATCCCGGCGCCCCGGACGAGCGCTACCAGGTGGTGGTCCACGTCGATGCCCAGGTGCTGGCCGATCCGGATCAGCCGGGGCAGTCCGTGCTCGAGGACGGCGCGCGCGTTTCCTCGGAAACGTCCCAGCGCCTGGCGTGTGACGCGAGTCGGGTGGTGATGCGCCACGACGACCACGGACGCTTGCTGGAGATCGGGGCCCGGACCCGGACGATTCCTCCTGCCCTGCGGCGGGCGCTCCACTCTCGGGACAGGGGGTGCCGCTTCCCCGGCTGCGGGGTCCGCTTCGGCCAGGGGCATCATCTCCGGCACTGGGCGCACGGCGGTCTGACAACGCTCTCGAATCTCGCGCTGCTCTGCCGCCGGCACCACCGGGCCGTGCACGAGGAGGGCTACCAGGTCGCGCGCGGGCCCGACGGAGCGCTGCGCTTCCGGCGGCCGGATGGCCGGCCTTTGCCCGAGGTGCCGTTGCCTGCCCCAGTGCCGGAGAAGCCCGAGGAGGCTCTCCGGGTGGCGCATGAAGCGCGAGGCCTTCGACTCAACGCTCGGACAGCGTGCGCTGGTTGGCTCGGGGAACGCCTGGATGTGGGGTGGGCGATCGATGTCCTGCACCCTTTGGCGCAGAGAGCCAGACCCTGTCCATCATCGGAACAGTCTTCGCCTGGTGAAAATGCTATTGAATGATCTCATCGACCCGGCCCAGGAGCGACTGCGGTATCGCGAGCCCAAGCGGCCGTGGTCCTCTCGCTCTTCGGAGCGGTAACTCAGCTCGGCACCCACAAGTCTCGTATCGTTACGCGTTCGTCGAGCCAGATGGCGGGTCATGAGTGACGAGCAGGTCGCAGTGGATCGCACTCTCCTAGGCTTCCAGCGGCTTGTAAGGAAGGCTCCTCCGTGGACCCGTCGTTCTCCCTCGCGCACTCCCGGCTCGCAGAAAGTTGCGATGTGCCGTGGCTCTTCACTCCGAGCGTCACGCTTGCTCTCAGCGGTGCGGCTGCCTCTGCTAGACTCCCGCCCAGCCTGTGAGGAGGGCTCCATTGGACCCGATCTGGTCGCCCCGTCCCGAGGGAACCCATTGATGGACCGTCGCGCGTTCGTCGCTGGCACGGGCGCGATGCTCCTTGCCGCGCCGTTCGTTGCCGAAGCGCAGCAAGCGGGGAAGGTGTGGCGGATCGGGGTTCTGTCTCCGGGGCCCTCTACTGGGCCGTTTTCCTCCACACTCTTGCAGCAAAGCCTGCGCGAGCTGGGGTACGTCGAAGGAGTGAACCTCGCCGTCGAGTGGCGCAATGCAGAAGGGAAGACGGAGCGCTTCGATGACCTCGCGGCCGACCTTGTGCGCCTCAGGGTTGACGTGATTGTCGCGATCGTGCCGGGGGCCACCCTTGCCGCCAAGAGGTCGACGGCGTCGATCCCGATCGTCATGGTGAACACTCCGGATCCTGTGCAGCTGGGCCTCGTGGTCAGCCTCGGACGACCCGGCGGGAACGTCACGGGCACCACCACCCTGAGTGCGGACTTGAGTAGCAAACAGCTCGAGCTCCTCAAGGAGGCGGTTCCCCGGGCAGTGCGAATCGCCGTCTTGTGGAACCCAGATAATCCGTGGCATCCGCTCGCTTTGAAGGGCGCGGAGGCCGCCGCCCGACCATTGGCAGTACAGCTTCAAATCCTGGAGGCGCGCCGTGCCGAGGAGTTCGACAGTGCGTTCGAGGCAATGACCAGGAAACGGGCGGGGGCCGTCCTGGTCCTGGCCGATCCGCTCACTGCGTTCCATCGAACCCGACTTGCAGAGCTCGCGATCAAACGCCACTGCCCGGCATGTTCGGTACGCGGGCATATGCGGAGGCCGGTGGCCTCATGTCCTACTGGGCGCATCAAGCGGATCTCGACCGGCGCGTCGCGAGCTACGTGGACAGGATTCTCAAGGGCGCCAAGCCTGCCGATCTGCCCATCGAGCAGCCCACGAAGTTCGAGCTCGTCATCAACCTCAAGACGGCCAAGGCGCTCGGACTGACGATCCCACCGTCGCTACTGGGGCGGGCGGACGATGTGATCCAGTAGGCGGTAGAAAACCATTTCCCCGTCGACCCGGCGCTTCCAGGTGCCCCGCCTGTCGTGCGGCCGCTAGGGAGTTATCTGGCCGCGGATCTCTCCCGCCGGATTGTTGGCGCTGTGCACGTTGACGTAGAGGTTCCCGAGCTTGAAGGCTTCGTACTGGGCGTCATTGAGCCTGATGCCCGGCGGGACGGACCACACATTGTCGCCCGTCTTGTTCAGGGGAACGATCACGGGCCCGTTCCGACCCGGCGCCGCCAAGTGAATGTGAGCCGCCGTCCCGGCTATCCCGGTCGTAGTCACCGAGCCGCTGACCGACCGGTCCATGAGAACCGTTATCGTACCGCTGCCCGTCGCGCTGGAGCTCGCAGGAGGCACTTCCTGGCCACCGCTGAGTACGACATTCGAGCCACTGGGCGGCGGGCTCGGCGTCTGGGCGAGGGAGGCCGCGGGAAGGAGCGCCACGGCACCCACACCAGCCGTCCACCGGATAAGCCTGACCAACTGTCGTGCACGCATGTGTCCTGTCTCCGCTTGGTTGATTCTATGAAAAGGTCCGGTGGGCTACGTGATCTGCGGGCATTGCTGACACGGTAACACCCGTCTGGCTGCCTTTCCATTGGGCCTTCGTCCAGTCGAGAGTCGCGCCCTCCCGCGGTTTTCGCCCTCGGGTCCTGTGTTATCCTTCTTCGGCGATGTCTCGATTGAATCTGCTCGATTTCACGCCGGCGGAACTCGAAGACCTGTCGGAGTCCCTGGGCGCGCCGCGCTACCGGGGACGCCAGATCGCCTCGTGGCTCTACGCCAAGGACGCCACCGAGATCGCGGCCATGTCCGACCTGCCGCTGCCGCTCCGGGCGATCCTCGGCGAGCGCGCCGAGGTGGGACTGCCCGAGGTCGAACGCAGGACACCCTCGCAGGACGGCAGCCAGAAGCTCGTGGTGAGGCTCCGGGACGGCGCCCGGATCCAGTCGGTGCTCATGCCCGACGACGATCGGCTCACGCTCTGCGTGTCGACCCAGGTCGGCTGTGGCTTCGGTTGCGCCTTTTGCTTCACGGGTACCATGGGGCTCGAGCGTAATCTGACCGCCGGCGAGATCGTGGGACAGGTTCTGGCGGCTCGCCGCACACTCGAAGGGGGCGCGCGCATCACCCATATCGTCTATATGGGCATGGGCGAGCCGCTCGCCAACTACGCGGCGACGGTTACCTCGCTGCGCATACTCACCGATCCGAAGGCCTTCGGGTTCTCGCCGCGGCGCATCACGGTGTCCACGGTGGGCCTCGTGAGCGGCATCGAGCGCCTCGCCAAAGAGAGCCTCAAGGTCAATCTGGCCATTTCGCTCCACGCCACGAGCAATCAGATCCGCGACCGGATCATGCCGGTCAACAAGGGCTTCGCCATCGAGGAGCTGCTCGAGGCCTGTCGCGGTTTTCCCGTGGCGTTCCGCCAGCGCATCACCTTCGAGTACGTGCTGCTCGACCGCGTCAACGACTCGGCCGAAGACGCGAGACGTCTGGTGCGGCTCCTCAAGGGCATTCGATCCAAGGTCAATCTCATCCCCTTCAACGACTGGGACGGCTCGGGCTTCCAGCGCCCGCCCCTCCAGCGCATCCTGGCCTTTCAGTCGCTGCTCCTCGAAGAGGGGATCCGGACCACGATTCGCTGGAGCAAGGGCGAGGACATCGGCGCTGCCTGCGGCCAGCTCAAGGAGGCGGTGCCCGTATGAGCGGCCCCACCGTCGCCTTCGCCACTCTCGGCTGCCGCCTGAATCAGGTCGAGTCGCAGGAGATGCGAGCCCTCGTGGAGCAGGCGGGCTATCGCGCCGTCGAGCCGGGTGAGGCGGCGCAGGTCTACGTCGTCAACACCTGCACGGTGACGAGCCGGGCCGATTTTTCCGATCGACAGGTCATACGCCGAATCCTCCGCGCGAGTCCCGAGGCGCGAGTCGTCGTCACCGGCTGCCTCGCCCAGACCGACCCCGACACCCTCGCCCGCATGGCCGGAGTCGATCTCGTCGTGGGAAATCAGGAGAAATACCGGCTGCCGGAGCTGCTGGCCTCTCTCACGACGAGGAACCGGCCGGAAGTGCACGTGGCCCCCATTGCGGACGCCCGTGAGATGCCCGCGGTGCCGGTGAGAAGCGTGAGCGGACGCTCGCGGGCCTTCGTCAAGATTCAGGACGGCTGCCAGCACCGCTGCGCCTTCTGCATCGTTCCCTCGGCGCGGGGCCGGAGTAGAAGCCAGGCGCCGGAGGCCGTGATCGAGCAGGTCCAGGCCCTTGTGGCGTCCGGCTACGGAGAGGTGACGCTGACCGGCGTGGACATCGGTCACTATGGTTGGGATCTCCATCCGAGGACGAGTCTCGCGGCCCTCGTGGGCCAGGCCGCCCTCGTCAAGGGGCTACGCTGGCTCAGGCTTTCGTCGATACTGCCGGCCTACTTCACACCCGAGCTCGTGGAGGCCGTCACCTCCCTTCCCACCGTGGTGGCTCATCAGCACCTGCCGCTCCAGAGCGGTAGCGATCGGGTGCTCCGCCTCATGCGGCGGCCCTACAATGCGCGGATGTACAGAGCGCTGGCGGAGAAGCTGGCCACGGCCATCCCGGATCTCGGGCTGGGCGCCGACATCATCGTGGGCCATCCAGGAGAGTCCGACAGAGACTTCGAGGCCACCATGGCTCTCGTGCGAGAGCTGCCGCTCACCTACCTCCATGTCTTCGCCTACTCGGATCGCAAGGGAACCGAAACCGCGGGGATGGACGGCCGGGTGCCGGCCCCCCTGATCCGACAACGGAGTCGCCGGTTGCGCGATCTCGGCATCGAGAAGAACCTCGCCTTCAGGCAACGGCTGGTCGGACGTACGGTTGACGCTCTTGTGCTCGAGCCCACCTCGCGCGGCAGGCGAGCGGGCCTGACGGCCAACTACGTCGAGGTGGAGTTCCAGAGCCCCACCGCGGTTGCCCGCGGCTTTGCTCAGGTCCGCGTGACTGAGGCCGATGCGTGCGGCACGCGTGGCGTTCTGGAGGCGGCGTGAGCGCGAAACAGGCGCGCCCCTCACCTCCGCGCCCCTCACCTCCGCGCCCCTCACCTCCGCGCCCCTCACCCTACCCTCTCCCCAAAGGGGAGAGGGGATCGGGCGAGGCGGCGGTGGGGGTGATCGGCGGGAGCGGGCTCTATGAGATGGACGGTCTCGAGGATGTCCGCTGGGTCAAGGTCAGGACACCCTTCGGCGATCCTTCGGACGCGTATTGCACAGGTCGCTTCGGTGGGCGGCGGGTGATCTTCCTGCCTCGCCATGGCCGGGGACACCGCATGACGCCCTCCGAGCTCAACTACCGGGCGAATATCTACGGGATGAAGGCGCTGGGGGCCCACGCACTCGTGTCCATCAGCGCGGTCGGGAGCATGAAGGAAGACATCCACCCCCTGGAGCTCGTGGTGCCCGACCAGTTCTACGATCACACCAAGCGCCGTGTCGGGACCTTCTTCGGCGACGGGATCGTGGCGCACGTGAGCATGGCGCACCCCGTGTGCGCGGGGGTCGCAACGGCGCTGGCCAAGGCGGGCAAGGACGTGGGCGCGCGGGTGCACAGAGGCGGGACCTATATCTGCATCGAAGGCCCCCAGTTCTCGACCAAGGGTGAGTCCGAGATCTACCGGCGGTGGGGAGTCTCGGTGATCGGCATGACGAACATGCCCGAGGCCAAGCTCGCCCGCGAGGCCGAGCTGTGCTATGCCACCCTCGCCCTCGTCACGGACTACGACGTGTGGCACGAGGAGCACGACGCGGTGACCGTCGAAGCGGTGGTGGCGAACCTCATGAAGAACGTCTCGACGGCCAAGGAAGTGCTTCGCCGCGTGATCCCGCTCGTGCCCGAGTCGTGCGGGCAGGGCTGCCCGGAGGCGCTCACAAGCGCGGTCATCACCGATCCGAGCGCTTTCCCGCCACGAACGCGCAAGAGGCTGGCCCTGCTCCTCGACCGCCACTTCCCGCCGAAGGCCGGAGCTCGCCGCCGTGGCTGACCCGGCCGAGGTCGACGTCCTGGGCATCGGCAATGCGCTCGTGGACGTGCTGAGCCACGCCTCCGACGAGATGGTCAGCGGTCTCGGGCTGGTGAAGGGGACGATGAGCCTGATCGACGAGGCGCGGGCGCGCGAGCTCTACGAGGCCACCGGTCCCGGCGTGGAGATCTCCGGCGGATCAGCGGCCAATACCATCGTCGGCGTGGCCTCCTTCGGCGGGCGGGCGCAATACGTGGGCAAGGTCCGCGATGATCAGCTCGGGGAGGTCTTCGGCCACGACCTGCGCTCGACGGGCGTGCTCTACGACACTCCGAGCGCCACGGAGGGACCTGCCACCGGGCGCTGCCTCATCCTCGTCACCCCCGACGCCCAAAGGACCATGGGCACTTTTCTCGGGGCGTCCGTTCATCTTGGCAAGGCCGACATCAGCGGGCGGCTGATCGCCCGGGCCAGGATCATCTACCTCGAGGGCTATCTCTTCGATCCATCCGCCGCCCAGGAGGCTTTCCGGGCGGCCGCGACCCTGGCGCACGCGGCAGGACGGAAGGTGGCGCTCACCCTGTCCGATCCCTTCTGCGTCGATCGGCATCGGAGCGCGTTCCTCAACCTGGTCCAGCACCACGTCGATATCCTCTTCGCCAACGAGGCGGAGATCTGCGCGCTCTACCAGGTCTCCGGCTTCGACGCGGCCTTGCGGCAGGTGCTGGGCCACTGCGAGATCGCCGCCCTGACTCGCAGCGCCAAGGGCTCGGTGCTGGTGGGCAACGGCGAGACGCATACGATCGACGCCCATCCGGTCAAGGGGGGCGTGGTCGACACGACGGGGGCGGGCGACCTCTATGCCTCCGGTGTGCTGTACGGTCTGAGTCGAGGCTACGACCTGGCCACCTGTGGGCGGTTGGGCTCGCTGGCCGCCGCCGAAGTCATATCGCACGTGGGTGCGCGGCCCATGGCGCCCCTCGCCGGTCTCGCCGGCTCCGTGGTCGGCTAGCCATGTCTGCTCCCGCGCCCGAGACGAAGTACGAACGACTCGTGGGGATTCTCCGCGAGATGGGGAGCGTCCTCGTCGCGTTCTCTGGTGGCGTGGACTCCACGTTCCTCGCCCGCGCCGCCAAAGACGCGGTCGGGGAACGGGCGGTGCTCGTGACCGCGGACTCCGAGACCTATCCCGCGGCCGAGCTCGAGGAGTCGCGCCGGCTCGCCGCCCTCCTCGGGCTTCCCCACCGGATCGTCCAGACCCGTGAATTGGACAATCCCCGGTACGCCTTGAATTCGCCCAACCGCTGCTACTTCTGCAAGGAAGAGCTGTTCGCGCGCCTCGGCCCCCTCGCGCGAGAGCAAGGCGGGGCGCAGATGGTCTACGGCGCGAACATGGACGACCTGGGCGATCACCGTCCGGGGATGCAGGCGGCCCAGGCGGCGGGAGTGCGGGCGCCCATGATCGAGGCCGAGCTGTGGAAGGCCGAGATACGCGCGCTTTCCCGCGATCTCGGCTTGCCCACCTGGGACAAGCCGTCGTTCGCATGCCTGTCCTCGCGCTTTCAATACGGCGAGACCATCACGCCTGAGAAGCTCCGGCTCATCGACGCGGCCGAGGCCTTCGTGCGGGGCCTGGGCTTCCGCCAGTTCCGCGTGCGGCACCATGACAAGCTGGCCCGGCTCGAGCTGCCGCCCGAGGAGATGGCGCGGCTCTTCGAAGACGGCCGGCACGAGGCGGTGGTCAGGCGGTTCCGCGAGCTGGGCTACCTCTACGTGACCCTCGATCTTCAGGGATTCCGGAGCGGCAGCGCGAACGAGGCGCTCAAGTGGATCGCGAAAAGGTAAAGCAGCTCCTCGAGGCGGTCGCCGCGGGCGCGCTCGCGCCCGAGCAGGCGCTGGCCCGGCTGCGCGACCTGCCCGTCGACGACCTGCGCTTCGCGCGCGTGGATCTCCATCGCTCCCTCCGTCACGGCGTCCCCGAGGCAGTGTTCTGCCAGGGCAAGGCTCCCGCTCAGGTCGTCGCCATCGTCCGCAAGCTGGCCGAGGCTCACGACAATATCCTCGCCACCCGCGCCGATGCCGCCGTCATCGCCGCCCTCGAAGCCTGCGGCCTGCCGGTCGAGGTGCACGCGGAGGCGAGAGTGGTCGTGGTCAAGCCGCGGGGGCAAGAGGGGCTGGGACTGATCGTCGTGGTGAGCGCGGGCACGTCGGACATGCCGGTGGCCGAAGAGGCGGCGGTGACGGCGGAGACCATGGGCAACCGGGTGGAGCGCGTCTTCGACTGCGGGGTGGCGGGTCTTCACCGTTTGGTGCCGCATCTCGACCGGCTCAACGAGGCCAACGCGATTATCGCGGTGGCGGGAATGGAGGGTGCGCTGCCGAGTGTGATCGGCGGCCTCGTGGACAGGCCGATCATCGCCGTGCCCACGAGCGTCGGCTACGGCGCCTCCTTCGGCGGCGTGACGGCGCTCCTCGCCATGCTCAACTCGTGCGCCCCGGGCGTTTCCGTGGTCAACATCGACAATGGCTACGGCGCCGCCGCCCAGGCCAATCAGATCAACAAGCTCGCGAGCAAGGTCCGCTGACCATGCGCCTCGCCTACTTCGACTGTCCGAGCGGGGCCGCGGGTGACATGGTCATGGGCGCGCTCGTGGATGCGGGCGTGCCCTTCGAGGCGCTCCGCAACGAGCTCGCCAAGCTCAGGCTGCCCGGCTTCACCCTCGAGCGGCGCGAGGTCATGAAGGGCGTGTTCCGGGCGACCAAGGTGGATGTCCACATGCACGATCACGATCACACGCATGGAGATCCGGGCCATGGGCACGGCGAGCCTCATGGGCGCCACGAGCATCCCGACCGACACCTGGGGTCCATCCTCGGGCTGATCGGGGCCAGCGGACTCGACGCCGCCGTCAAGGCCAATGCCGCGCGCATCTTCACGAGGCTGGCTGAGGCCGAGGCACGCGTCCATGGAACCACCGTGGACCAGGTCCACTTTCACGATGTAGGCGCCGTCGACGCCATCGTGGACGTGACGGGCGCCTGCATCGGCCTCCACCTGCTCGGCATCGAGGCGGTGCATTGCTCGGCCTTGCCGGTGGGTGGTGGCTTCGTGACGGGCGCGCACGGAAAGATTCCCATACCCGGGCCCGGGACGGCGGAACTCCTCAAGGGCTTCCCGGTGGTGGACACGGGCGTCAAGCGCGAGCTGGTGACGCCGACGGGCGCGGCCATCCTCACGACGCTCGCGGCCTCGGCCGGGACCATGCCCGCCATGACCGTCGAGGCGGTCGGCTATGGGGCTGGCGACATGGACCTCGAGGCGCCAAACGTCCTCCGCGTCTTCGTGGGCCGCGCCGCCGACTCCGGCGGCCGCGAGACCATCATGCAGGTCGAGACCACGGTCGATGACATGCAGCCGCAGCTCTGGGAAGCCGTGATGGAGCGGCTCTTCGATTCGGGCGCCCTCGACGTCTACCTGACTCCGGTGCTGATGAAGAAGAGCCGGCCGGGCACGGTGCTGACGGCGCTCTGCATCCCCGATAAAGTGACGGAGCTCTCGCGCGTACTCTTCGAGGAGTCGCCCACCATCGGCGTCCGCTGGACGGCGTACCACCGGGAACGGCTTGCCCGGGAGATGGTGACGCTCACCACGGCCTACGGCGCTATCGCCTTCAAGGTCTCGCGCCTGGACGGCCGCGTGGTCACGGCGACGCCTGAATTCGAGGAGGTGCGCAGGATCGCGCGCGCCAAGGGGCTGCCGGTGCGGGAAGTGCTCGACCTGGCGCGGGCCGAGGGTCGCCGGCTGCTCCAGCCATGATCTGTCCAGCCTGCCGGCACGACAACCCCGAGCGGGCGAAGTTTTGTCTCGAGTGTGGTCGGCGGCTCGTGGCGGCATGCCCACAGTGCGGCACCGAGCTGCCTCCGGGCGCCAAGTTCTGTCTCGAATGTGGCCATCGCGTCGTGGCCGTCGAAGGCGAGCCGGCTCCACGTCCGGTGGCCCAGCCCGTCGCCGCGGACTTCCAGGCCAAGCTGCCTTCCTACACTCCCAAGCACCTCGCTCAGAAGATCCTGACCAGCCGCTCCGCTCTCGAGGGCGAGCGCCGGCAGGTGACGGTGCTCTTCACCGACGTGGCCGGTTTCACCCCGCTGGCCGAGAAGCTCGACCCCGAGGACGTCCACAGGATCATGGACCGGTGCTTCGAGGCGATCACGGCCGAGGTCCACCGCTTCGAGGGCACGGTCAACCAGTACACGGGCGACGGGGTGATGGCGCTGTTCGGTGCCCCGATCGCCCACGAAGACGGGCCGCGGCGGGCGGTCCACGCCGCGCTCGGAATCCAGCGGGCGATCCAGAACTACGGGAAGGAGCTCAGGGCCCAGGGCGGGCCGGAGCTCCAGATGCGGATCGGGATCAACACCGGACCCGTGGTGGTGGGCCGGATCGGCGACGACCTGCGCATGGACTACACGGCGGTCGGCGACACGACGAACCTGGCGGCGCGGATGCAGCAGATCGCCCGGCCGGGGAGCGTGGTCGTCACCGAGGCGACCCACCGGGCGATCTCGTCGTTCTTCGAGACCTTCGATCTGAGCGAGGTGACGGTCAAGGGCCACGCTCCGGTCCGGGCCTGGGAGGTGCTGCGGCCCAAGTTGCGGCGGTCGCGCTTCGAGGCATCCGTGGAGCGCGGGCTCACCCCACTGGTGGGCCGGGTTCACGAGGTCGCCACTCTGCTCGAGCGCTTCGGCCAGGTCAAGGCCGGCCGGGGACAAGCGGTCTTCATCTCGGGCGACGCCGGTATCGGCAAGTCACGGCTGCTCCTCGAGTTCCGCCGGCGGCTGGCCGAGGCGGGCGAGGCGGTCACATGGCTGGAGGGCCAGTGCATCTCCTTCGGCCAGTCCATCCCGTTTCTGCCGCTCCTCGACCAGCTCCGGGAGAACTTCAGCATCGACGAGTTCGACGGCGAGCCCGAGATCATCGCCAAGGCCGAGCACGGCATGCGGCGCATGGGGCAGCTCGATGCGTATATCCCGTTCGTGCGGTACCTGCTGTCCGTGGATCCGGGCGATCCGGCTGTCGCCGGGATGGATGCTCCCGCCAGGCGGAAGGGCGTGCTGGACGCGATGCGCGCGATGGCCCTGCGGGGAGCATCCATTCGGCCCATCGTGTTCGTGTTCGAGGATCTTCACTGGATCGACGCCAGCACGGAGGAGTATCTCAACGCGCTCATGGGCTCGGTGGCGGGCGCGCCGATCATGGTCGTCATGACCTACCGGGTCGGGTACAACCCGCCCTTTGGGAGCCGCAGCTTCTACACGACCCTCACCCTGCACACGCTCTCGGCGGCCGAGGCCTTGGACATGGCTGGCCTGGTGCTGGGCACGGACCAATTCCCGGCGGAGCTGAAGGCCGCCCTCCTGGACAAGGCCGAGGGCGTGCCGCTCTTCGTCGAGGAGGTGACGAAGACGCTCCTCGATCTCGGCGTTCTCAGACGCGAGAACGGCGGCCTCCGGATGGTGAAGGGGATGGCCGAGGTGAGCGTGCCCGAAACCATGCAAGGCATCATCATGGCGCGCCTCGACCGCCTCGGGGAGGACGGGAAGCGAGCCGTGCAGCTCGCATCGGTGATCGGCCGCCAGTTCCTGCAGCGATTGCTGGAGCGCATCGCGGGGCTATCCGGGAAGCTCGAAGGGCTCCTCCAGGAATTGAAGGCGCTGGAGATCATCTACGAGCAGGGGCTCCTGCCCGAGCCCGCGTACATCTTCAAGCACGCGGTGATCCAGGACGTGGCCTACAGCAGTCTTCTCAAAGAGCGCCGGAGGGAGCTGCACCGGGCGGTCGGCGGCGCCATCGAGGAGCTGTACCCGGATCGGCTGGCCGACCATTATCAGGAGCTCGCCCACCACTTCGTCAACGGCGAGGCTTGGCCCAAGGCCTTCGAGTACCTGATCCGCACGGGGGATCGCGCCAAGGACGCATTCGCGAATCAGACGGCGCTCGACTCTTACGCCAAGGCCCTCGAGGTCGCCTCGCGCGTCTCGCCACCGCTGGCGCCGCGGCGGATCATGGACATCTATCAACGCCGCGGGCAGATCTGGCGGCTCATGAGCCGGCCGCCAGATTCCCTCGCCGAGCTCGATCGGATGCTCGCCATGGCTCTGGAGGCGGGCGACCGCTTCGCCGAAGCCCAGGCCCTCGTGGATCTCTCCCTCACCCACTGGCTGTTTTTCTCCTCCGAGCATGCGCCGCTGACCAAGTCGTGCGCCGAAGAGGCGCTCCGGATCGGCGGCGAGATCGGAGACGAGGAGGTCGTGGCCAAGAGCCTGTCTTACCTCGGGCTCGTTTATCAGGTGGAAGGCGATCTCGTGAAGGGGGACGAGAAGCTCGAGGAGTCGCTCCGCATCAGCGAGGCCCGCGGCTTCAAGGACGCCATCGCGCAGGACCTCACCTGGCTCGGAGCCCATGCCGACTGGCGGGGAGAATTCCGCAAGGCCATCCCGCTCTGCCGGCGGGCGGAGGAGACGGCCCGAGAGAACCACGACGGCTTCTCCGAGCTGATCGCGGTGTCCTTCCGCTGTCTCGCCCTGGTCGGGCTCGGGGAATACGAGCAGGGACTGGCCACGATCAACGAGGGACTGACCAAGGCGCGGGACCGGGAGTCGGTCTGGGTAGTCGGGCGGCTGACCAACTCGCTGGGATGGCTCTACCAGGAGCTGGGCGACTTCCGTCGCGCGGCCGAGCTCAACCGCGAAAGCCAGGAGATCGGGCACCGGATCAAGAACCAGAACGTGGAGGTGAGCGCCGTCATCAATGTCGCCTACGACCACTTCCACCTGGGCGAGACCGACAAGGCGCTGGCCGTGCTCGAGGACAGCCTCGTCCGCGTGGAGAAGTCCGCCTTCGGGGCCCACCGCTGGCGCTGGGCCATGCACCTGGCGACCTACCTCGCGGAGGCCCTGCTGGCGCTGGGCCGGCCGGACCAGGCGCGCTCGCAAGCGGACAAGGCGCTCCACGGCGCGCGTGCGACAGGGTCCCTCAAGTATGTCGGGAAGGCCCGCCTGCTCCGGGGGCGGATCGCGCTGGCCGGCGAAGACTGGGCGGCCGGAGAGTTGGAGCTGCGGCAGGCTCTCGAACTCGCGCGCCGCATCGAATACCCGAACCTGGTCTGGCCCGCGGCCCATGGCCTGGCCCTCGCGCTGGCGTCGCGGGCAGAGGGCGAGCGCCCCGCCCGGAGCAAGGGCGACGAGGTGCAGACGCTGGCCGCACTGGCCACGGAGACGATCCGCTCGGTGGCCGACCGGGCGCCCGAGGCCGGCCTGCGGGAGACTTTTCTCGCCTGGACGCCCGTCCAAGCGGCGCTTGAGGATCTCGAGCGACTGCGGAGATTCTAGCCGGCAGCCTGGCCCGACAGCGCGGCCTTGACATAGGGACCTGTCAGGACTAAGGTTTTGCTCGCTTCGGCCGGCCTCGTCCCCTCGACGGTGAGGCGGCATTCATCGATCCATCCAGACTTCCGAGGAGGTACGCGCGGTGAAAACGTCCGTGAGCATCACCATCAACGGCGTCAAGCACACCCACGAGGTCGAGCCACGGCTGCTCCTCGTCCACTTCATCCGCGAGCTGGCCGGTCTGACCGGTACGCACGTGGGCTGCGACACGAGCCAGTGCGGCGCCTGTACCATCCACCTCAACGGCCAGGCGGTGAAGTCCTGCACCATGCTCGCCGTGCAGGCGGAGGGGGCGCAGATCAAGACCATCGAGGGCATGGCCACGGACGGCAAGCTCCATCCGATCCAGGACGGCTTCTGGGAAAAGCATGGCCTGCAGTGCGGCTTCTGCACGCCGGGCATGATCATGTCCGCCGCGCAGATGATCGAGCGCTATCCCAAGCCGACCGAGGAGCAGATCCGCCACCAGCTCGAGGGCAATCTCTGCCGGTGCACGGGCTATCACAACATCGTGAAGGCCATCCAGTACGCCGCCGAGAAGATGGCGGGGAAGTAGGGGGGCGCGACCATGGCCACGGCGAGGCTGCTGGGCGCCAGCGTCAAGCGGCGCGAGGATCCGCGCTTCATCACAGGAAAAGGCAATTACACCGACGATCTCAAGCTCCCCGGCATGACCTATGCCGCCTTCGTCAGGAGCCCGCACTCGCACGCGCGGATCGGCGCGATAGACACGGCCAAGGCGCGCGCGTACCCGGGCGTGGTGGCCGTCTTCACGGGCAAGGACATGACCGGCGTGAACTCGCTGCCCTGCGGATGGGACCTCCGCAAGGACAAGAACATCCCCGGCGTGGTGCAGGACCTCGTCATGGTCCCCCACATGCCCCTGAGCTCAGACGTGGCCCGCCACGTGGGCGATCCGGTCGCGGTGGTGATCGCGGACAGCTACGACGCCGCGCTCGACGCGGCCGAGCTGGTGGCCGTCCAGTGGGAGCCGCTGCCGTCGGTGACCGCGACCGACCGCGCGGCCCAGCCGGGCGCCGCGCAGGTTCACGCGGGTGCCCCGGGGAACGTCGCCTTCAAGTGGGAGCTGGGAGGCGGCGACGTGGACGCGGCGTTCAAGAGCGCGGACGTCGTGGTGAAGAAGCGCATCGTGAACCAGCGCCTCGTGGCCAACGCGATGGAGCCGCGGGCCTGTGTGGCGCGCTACGAGGACGCCACCGGCGAGCTGACGCTCTGGGTCACCTCCCAGAACCCTCACGTGCATCGCCTCCTCATGTGCGCGTTCGTCCTCGGGATCCCCGAGCACAAGGTGCGGGTCATCGCCCCCGACGTGGGCGGCGGCTTCGGCTCCAAGATCTTCCTCTACAACGAAGAGGTCGTCTGCTCGTGGGCGACCCGCCAGATCAAGCGGCCCGTGCGGTGGACGGCGACCCGTCGCGAGGCGTATCTCACGGACGCCCACGGACGCGACCACATCACGGACGCGGCCATGGCCATGTCCAAGGACGGCAAGATCCTCGGCCTCCACGTCAAGACCACCGCGAACCTCGGCGCGTACCTCTCGACCTTCGCGCCCGCCGTGCCGACCTTTCTCTACGGCACGCTCCTGAACGGCGTGTACGTCATGGGCGCTATCAAGTGCGAGGTGACCGGCGTCTTCACCAACACCACCGCCGTCGATGCCTATCGGGGCGCGGGCCGGCCCGAGGCCTGCTACGTGCTCGAGCGCATGATCGACGCCGCCGCGGCCGCCCTCAAGATGGACCCCGCCGACGTGCGGAAGAAGAACTTCATCCCGAAGTTCTCGGGCGCGTATCAGACCCACGTAGCGGTGGCGTACGACAGCGGAGACTACGCGAAAGCCTTCGACCGCCTCCTCCAGATGTTCGACTACAAGAAATTCCGGGCCGAGCAGGCGGAGGCGCGGACGCAGGGCCGCTACCTCGGCGTCGGCTTCTCGACCTACATCGAGGCGTGCTCCATCGCCCCGTCAAAGCTCGTGGGCGCCCTCGGCGCCGGGGCGGGACTGTACGAGTCGGGCACGGTGCGCGTGCACCCGACCGGAGGGGTGACGGTGTACACAGGCTCCCACTCGCACGGGCAGGGGCACGAAACCACCTTCGCACAACTGGTGGCGGACGAGCTCCAGGTCCCCATGGACCAGGTCGAGGTCGTGCACGGGGACACCGGCATCATCCCGTTCGGCATGGGCACCTACGGCAGCCGCTCCGCCTCCGTGGGCGGCACCGCCCTGCACATGTCCGTCAACAAGATCAAGGAGAAGGCCAAGAAGATCGCGGCACACCTGCTCGAGGCCTCGGCCAACGACATCGAGCACGTGGGCGGCCAGTTCCAGGTGCGGGGGGCTCCGGGCAAGGCGGTGCCCTTCGGCGCCGTCGCGTTGACCGCCTACGTCCCGCACAATTACCCGGAAGGCCTCGAGCCTGGCCTCGAGGAGACGAGCTTCTACGACCCGTCGAACTTCTGCTTCCCCTTCGGAGCCCATGCTTGCGTGGTCGAGATCGATCCCGACACCGGCCACGTCGACATCGTGCGCTACGTGGCCGTGGACGACGTGGGCAACGTGATCAGTCCCATGATCGTCGACGGCATGGTGCACGGCGGCATCGCCCAGGGCGCGGCCCAGGCCCTCTGGGAGGGCGCGGTATACGATGACCAGTCGGGCCAGCTGGTGACGGGCAGCATGATGGACTACGCCATCCCCAAGGCGGACATGCTCCCGATGTACGAGACCGATCGCACCGAGACTCCGACGCCGGTGAATCCCCTCGGCATCAAGGGGGCGGGGGAGACCGGCACCATTGCCTCCACCCCCGCCGTGATGAACGCCGTCGTGGACGCGCTGTCCGGACTCGGTGTGGATCACATCGAAGCGATGCCGCTCACGCCTGAGCGGGTCTGGACGACCCTCCAGGCCGCCAAATCGAAGACGTAAGGGAGACGCCCATGTATCCAGCCCAGTTCGAGTACCACAAGGCTTCGACGGTCAAGGAGGCGCTCGACCTCCTCGGCAAGTACAAGGACGAGGCGAAGCTCTTGGCCGGCGGCCACAGCCTGCTCCCCGCCATGAAGCTCCGCCTGGCCCAGCCCAAGCACCTCATCGACATCGGGAAGGTCGCCGGCCTCAGCGGAGTCAAGGAAGAAGGCGGCACGCTCGTGATCGGCGCGATGACAACGCACTACGCCATCGAAAGCTCGGCGCTCCTCAAGAGCAAGTGCCCGCTCCTCCCTGAAGTCGCCGGTCATATCGGTGACCCCATGGTGCGGAACATGGGCACCATCGGCGGCAGCCTGGCCCACGCCGATCCGGCGGCGGACTGGCCGGCAGCCGCGATTGCCCTCAGCGCGGACCTGGTCGCCGAAGGGCCGACGGGCAAGCGGACGATCAAGGCCGACGACTTCTTCAAGGGACTTCTGACAACTGCCCTTGCAGATGATGAGATTCTAACGGAAATCCGTGTGCCCGCAGCTGCCGTGGTCGGCGTGGCCGCGGTGCTGACCATGGACGCGGGCAAGATCTCCAAGGCCAGCATCGGAATCACGGGGGCGGGCAGCAAGGCCGTGCGGGCCAAGGGTGTCGAGGCCGCCATCGCGGGCAAGGCGGCTGACGCGGCATCGATCCAGGCAGCGGCGGAGAAGGGCGCGGATGGCGTCGATGTCCAGCCCGACCTCCAGGGCTCCGAAGAGTACAAGAAGCACCTCCTCAAGGTCTTCTCCAAGCGAGCCATCGAGGCGGCGGCCGCCAAGAAGTGACGGGAGACGATTCTTCCGGGCCCCGCGGATTTGCTTCCGCGGGGCCTTTTGTTTTGATGCCGTCGTGATCGCGGCCATCGTGCTTGCCGCCGGCCTGTCGCGGCGGATGGGGAGACCCAAGCTCCTGCTCGACCTTCGGGGCAAGCCCGTCATTCGCCACGCCGTGGAGCGCCTCGTGACGGCAGACCTGGACGAGATCCTCGTCGTGGTCGGCCCTCAGCACGATGCGCTCGAGAAAGCGCTGGACGGGCTGCGCGTGCGGTTCGTGGTGAATCCCACCCCCGAGGCCGGGCAGGGCTCTTCGGTCAGCGCAGGCGTCCACGCGCTCTCCCCCGATGTCACGACCGCGCTCATCGCTCTGGGCGATCAGCCGGGC
>WNGB01000036.1_pt1 | contig 150547 bp, 140 predicted proteins | sample 5400681 | NCBI WGS metagenome assembly WNGB01 (sample SAMN13153367, study PRJNA577476) | soil metagenome | isolation source: 115 cm soil or saprolite under grassland replicate 2 | place: USA:California | collected 2016-06-15
TCGAGGTGGCACGCCGGCGCCGGCGCCAGGCTTCCGGAGCGATCTCCCCCGCCTCGCCCCGGCGCCGGCGTGCCACCTCGATCCAGGGCACCAGGACGTCCTCGAAGGGGAGCGGCTCCTCGGGATTCCGCCAGCCGGCCTCCTCCGCCCGTGCGGCGCCGCTCGCGGCGAGCTCGGAGATCTCGTTGAAGGTGGCGAGCCAGGAGGGATGGGGACCCGGCCGCAGATGTCCAGGAGTGAGCACCCCCTGGAAGATGCCGGAGTCGAGGCCGTCCCAGGCGAGACGGCGGGCGAACGCCGTGGCGTCACCGTGGGCGGACCGCTCGGCCCAGAGGGCGAGAAACGCTGCGGCGCGCGCCGCAGCCGCAGGATCCCCGGTGGGGAGCCAGCCGGCGGCGAGCCGCTCGCGGACGGTGGCGGCCAGATCCAAATCGGGATTCACAACCAGGAAAGTCGCAGCCCACCCACCTCGTCAGCGCCTCACAGCTTTTTGTCCGGGTCACTCCCAGGATCGCATCCCGGAACCGAGCAACACCAGAGCGAGCAGAGGCCGCCCGAGACCGCCTGCAAATCTTCCTCGGTGAGCGCCTCGATATCGAGCTCCTGGAGCTTGTCGAGAGCTTCCTTGAGCTGAGCGATCTTGTCCTCGTTCTTGTCCATTGCGCCATCCTGCCTAGAAGAACCCAATAAGAATCCTAACTGGAGGTATCCGACCGAGCAAGGGCTCAGGGGATGAACCACCTCATTGGATCGAGCCACCCGCCCCCCGGGGCGGCTCGGCGTCGTACCGCGAGCGCTGGACGTGCTGGCGGAGGCCATGGAAGATCCACGGCAGGGTCTCGATGGTGCCGCGGTCGACGGCGTGCGCGGGAATGAGCCCCCCGGGATCGGTGGAGAGGCGGAGGGTGGCGAGGGTGGTCCCGCCCCGCGTGGCGGTGAGGGTCCAGGAGCCGTGGTGGTCGTTGACGTTGCCCGAGCCGGACACGTAGGTCCAGTCGGTGTGCCACACCGTCCCGCCCGGAGTCTGCTCGACGCGGCTGCGGACCCGGATCCGGTAGGAGCGCCGGCCGATGGGGAAGGGGAGCTCCAGCCGCTGGAAGCTCTCGACCGAGCCGTCCTTGCGGTGCTCCGCGGTGGATTGGACGAGGAACGGCATGAACTCGTGCCAGTGCTCCACGTCTGTCAGGGTGCGGAAGACCCGCTCGGGAGGTGACTCGATGAGCCCGCGGCCGATCCCCTCCTGCGGGCCGTCCTGTCGCGCGGAGGCGAGAGAGACCCGTACCGGGCCGGTGGGAGTGGGAACGACCTGTCCGGTCTCTTCCGCGACGGCTGCGCCAGGAAGGAGAATGAAGGCTGCGAGAAGCGCGAGACACCACATGCGGCGATTCTATTCAGAGTCCGAGGAGGATGCTCCATGACCTGGCGCCGGGCTCTGCGCTGGCTGGCGGTGCTCGTGGTTCTGGCGGTCCTCGGGAGGCTGCTCTACCCGTACGCCCGCCAGCTGGGCCGCCTCGTCCGGCTGCTCCGCGAGCCGGTGCCGGCGGCGCTGCCGGTACCGGTCGAGGGGGTCGAGCCCGAGCAGCTGGTCGATACCTGGGGCGCCGCGCGGAGCGAGGGTCGCAGGCACGAGGGGATCGACATCTTCGCGCCGCGCAACACGCAGGTGCTCGCCGCCACGCACGGCATCGTGATCCGCCGGGGCTGGAACCGGCTCGGCGGCAGGACGATCTCGATCCTGGGTCCCGGAGGCCAGACTCACTATTACGCGCATTTGGAAGGGTACGACGATCCGGACCTGGGAGATTGGGTGGAGGCGGGCGAGGTGATCGGCTACGTCGGCGACTCGGGCAACGCCCAGGGCACCCCGACCCACCTGCACTATGGCATCTACGAGCATGGCGGGGCGGTCAATCCATATCCGCGGCTGACGAGGCTCCCATAGCCTTCTCCTTGAGCGCCTCCACCTCCCCGTCGGCCGCGGGACGCCAGATCCCGTTGTGGCGCCGCTTCCTTGGGCAGTTAGACTACCCCCATGGCCGCCGAGCCCACCCCGCCCCGGGTGCGCCTGGGCATCTCCGCCTGTCTGCTCGGACAGGAGGTCCGCTACAACGGCGGGCACAAGCGCGACGCCTTCCTGACCGACGTCCTCGGGAAGTACGTCGACTGGGTGGACGTCTGCCCCGAGGTGGAGGTCGGTCTGGGCACGCCCCGGCCGGCCATGCGCCTGGTGAGGATCGGACGGGGGGAGGACGCGCAGGTCCGGCTGATCACTCCGGAGACCGGCGTCGACCACACCGACGTCATGCGCGCCTGGGCCGTCCGCCGGGTCGAGGAGCTGGCACAGCTCGAGCTGGACGGCTACGTCCTCAAGAAGGGTTCGCCGAGCTGCGGCATGCAGCAGGTCGAGCTCCATCCCGAGGAGGGAGGGGTACCGGCCCGGGAGGCGCGCGGCCTCTTCGCCGAGGCGCTGCTGCGGGGGCTGCCCGACCTGCCGGTGGAGGAGGAGGGGAGGCTGCAGGACCCGGCGATTCGGGAAAGCTTCCTCTCCCGCGTCTTTGCCCGCGCCCGCCGGCGGCAGGCCGAGGCCGCAGGGGAGGGTGGCTGAGATATCATCGCGGCGCACGACAGAGGAGGTCTCCTTCATGAAAAACCAGCCCAGAACCATTGTCCTCGCCCTGCTCTGCGCCCTCGCCGCGGCGCCCTCGTTCGCCGATATCCATTACAAGTCGGTCACCCGGACCGAAACTTCAGGCAAATCCAGCAGCATGCAGGCCGAAGGGTGGGCGTCGGGAAACAGCGCCCGGGTCGAGCTCAAGGAGAGCGACAATCCGATCCTCAAGCCGGGCTCCTTCCTGCTCACCAAGGACGGCGGCCAGACCGTCTACCTGGTCAATCCGCAAGAGAAGACCTATGCGGAGTGGGACATCCGGGAGATGCTGGGAGCCGCCGGTGCCGTGATGAACGGGATGGGGCCGCTGCTCAAGATGGAGTTCTCCGAGCCCAAGGTCGAGAAGCTCCTGGAGGAGGCCGGTCCCACCATCGCCGGTCTGCCCACGCGCCACGTCCGCTACCGCACCAGCTACACCATGAAGATGAAGGTGCTCGGCATGGGCAACGAGTCCTCGGTGGTCAATGACGAGGACATCTGGGTCTCCGACCGGCTGCAGGATGCGGCGCTGTCCATCTGGCTGCGCGCCGATCCCCCGCGCACGGGCAACGAGCAGCTCGACAAGCTCATCGCCGCCGGCCGTCAGAAGTTCCAGGGCATCCCCCTGAAGACGGTCGCCGTGACCACCTCGACCAACGCGAAGAACAACAAGCAGACGACCACCCGCACCACCATGGAGGTGACGGAGCTCGACACCAAGGCGAACGTCCCCGGGTCCTCCTTCGAGATCCCGGCCGGCTACGAGAAGACCGAGGTCATGCCGATGGCGCAGCCGGGGAGACGGCCGTGACGGGGGCGCGCGGCGAGTGAGCGGACGCGAGCGGAGGCAGGGCGAGCGTCTCTCCAGCCGGCACATCTTCCAGGGGCGGACCATCCGGCTCGACGTCGACCGGGTGCGCCTCCCCAACGACCGCGAAGCGGACCTGGAGATCGTGCACCATCCCGGGGCCGCCGCCGTCGTCCCGCTGCTGCCGGACGGCGACGTCCTCCTGATCCGCCAGTACCGCTACGCCACCGGCGGCTGGCTGCTGGAGGTGCCGGCGGGCAAGCTCGATCCCGGCGAGGAGCCGGAGCACTGCGCACGCCGCGAGACCGAAGAGGAGACCGGCTACCGTCCGCAGGAGCTCTGCCCGCTCGGCTGGATCTGGACCTCTCCCGGCTTTCTCGACGAGAAGATCTGGCTCTATCTCGCCACCGGCTGCGAGCCCACAGCGCAGTCGATGGACGAGGACGAGGTCCTGGAGGTCGAGCGCATGCCCCTGCGGGAAGCCGTCGACAAGGCCCTGCGCGGAGAGATCCACGACGTCAAGTCGGCGCTGGCGCTGCTGCGGGCGGTACCGTACTTGCCATGAGAGCCGCGGTCCTCACCGAGCCGCGGCGGTTCGAGGTGCGCTCGTTGGACCTCCCCGATCCCGGGGAGGGAGAGGTGCGCCTCCGCGTCCACGGATGCGGAGTGTGCGGCTCCGACATGGGGCCGTGGAAGGGTCTCCAGGGGCTCGCGTATCCGATGCCGGCCGGTGCGCCGGGCCACGAGGTCTTCGGCACGGTCGAGACCCTCGGCCGTGGCGTCGACCATCTCGCTCCCGGCCAGGCGGTGACGGCGCTCTCCTACCGCGCCTATGCGGAATACGACCTGGCGCGGGCCGCGGACGTCGTGCCCTTGCCGGAAGGCCTGGCCGGCCGGCCGGTTCTCGGCGAGCCCGTGGCCTGCGCGGTCAACGTGATGCGCCGCGCCGGTGTGCGCGAGGGGGACGTGGTGGTCCTCCTCGGCATCGGCTTCCTCGGGGCTCTCCTGCTCCAGCTCCTGCGGGCTCCCGGAGCGCCCCGGCCGCGGCGGGTGATCGCGATATCGCGCCGCCGCCCTTCCGCCGAGCTTCTGGAGCGCCTCGGCGCGGACGAGGTCCTGACCTACGACGACGATGTGCACGGCCGGGTGGATGCCGCGACCGGCGGGCAGAAGGCCGACGTGGTCCTCGAGGCCACGGGCCGGCAGAAGCCGCTCGATCTCGCGGCGGAGCTGACCCGGGTGCGCGGCCGGCTGATCATCGCCGGCTATCACCAGGACGGTCCGCGGAGCGTCAACATGCAGCTCTGGAACTGGCGGGGGCTCGACGTGATCAACGCCCACGAGCGCGATCCGCGGATCTATCGCGAGGGCATGGAGGAGGGGGTGCGCCTCCTCAGTCTCCCCGGGACGGGCGGGCTCGATCTCGCTCCGCTCATCACCCACACGTTCCCGCTGGCGGAGATCAACCGCGCCTTCGCCACGGCCGAGGAGAGGCCGGCAGGGTTCCTCAAGTCGTTGGTGCTGGCCGAGGGCGCCGCGTGAGCCGGCCACGGCTGGGTTTCGTCGGGTTGGGATGGATCGGCGCCATGCGCCTGGAGGCGGTGGCAGGGACGGGCCGGGCCGAGATCGCGGCGCTCTGCGATGCGACCCCCGGCCGGCTCGAGGCGACCGCGCGGGAGTACCCGCAGGCAGCCTGTTTCGCGGCGGGCGACGACCTCATCGCGCGAGCGCAGGACCTGCGGCTCGACGGTCTGGTGGTCGCCACTCCCAACGCGCTCCACGCGCTGCAGACGCTGGAGGCACTGGACGCCGGCCTGGCCGTCTTCTGCCAGAAGCCGCTGGCGCTCAACGCCCGCGAGGCGCGCGAGATGGTCGCGGCGGCGCGGCAGACCGACCGACTGCTCGGCGTCGACTATTCCTATCGCTTCACGGAGGGGGCGCGGCGTCTGCGCGCGAGCCTGGAGGCCGGCGAGCTGGGGCGGGTGTTCAGCCTGGACACCGTGTTCCACAACGCCTATGGGCCGGACAAGCCCTGGTGTTTCGACCGCCGGCTCTCGGGGGGAGGCGCGCTCATGGACCTGGGGGTTCACCTGATCGACCTCGCCTTCTGGCTGCTCGACGACCCGGCCGTCCGGGAGGTGCAGGGCAAGGTCTTCCGCGACGGGGTGCCGCTGCGCGAGGGAGACGTGGACGACTACGCGAGCGTGCGGATCGAGCTGGCGGGCGGGGCGGTGTTGACGCTCGCCGTCAGCTGGAACGCCCATGCCGGAGCCGATTGCGTGATCAAGGCCACGCTCCTGGGGACCCGGGGGGGAGCCGAATTCCGCAACGTGGACGGAAGCTTCTACGACTTCGAGCTGGCGCGCTTCGCGGGACGCTCGACCGAGATCGAGGTCAAGGAGTCGCGCGACTGGCTCGGCAAGGCGATCGTCGACTGGGTCGACCGCTTGGCCTCGGCCAACCGCTTCGATCCGCAGATCGAGCGCAGCGTCCGGGTGAGCGAGGTGGTGGACGCGGTGTACGAGAGGGCGTGAGCAAGGGCTGCGCTCGATCATTCTGCATCCGGGGGACCGATTCCGGAGCCGGGTACAACGGCGAAATGACGAGGGGAAGCGTTCCCCTCGAAGGGAGAGGCCTTTCCCTCGAAGGGAGCGGCCTGTACCTCGCGGGGAGAGGCCTGTACCTGGCAGGGAGAGGGCTGTACCTCGAAGGGAGAGGGCTGTACCTCGAAGGGAGAGGCCTCTCCCCGGCAGGGCGAGGCCTGTACCCGGCACCGCGGCGGCAGCCCCCCCGCTCGTGTTGTCAGGACGGCGGGGGGACCTGCGAACCTTTTACGTCCTACAGCGACTCCCTCTTCTTGCGGTCGCGGAGCGTCCCCCAGATCAGCCAGCCGCCGAGGGCGATGGCGACCAGCGGCCAGAGATCGAACAACCAGTCGAGATCGATCGTCACGTACTGCTCGAGCAGGGCGTAGGTCCCGATCAGGACGAGGATGACCCCCGCGGCGATGCCTCCCTGGCCCGGGCGCGGCCGCTGCGGGATGTCGCTGATTCCGAGATCCTGCTGATAGCCATAGTTGATCAGCACCGCCTGGCGGTAGGCGTCGATGATGTTGAAGAACATGAAGAAGGCGATCGCCGGACCGAAGAAAACTGCGGATTCTGCGTTCCTGACGATGATCCCGATCATCGTGATGGGGATCAGGAAGAAGATCAGCCCGCGGATGTAGAGACCGTTGTAGACGTTCCCCAGACCCGGAAAGAGGGAGAGGAACGCGGCCAGCGCCGGCTTCTTGACGGCCAGCGGCGCGGGGAGGGCGGGAGTCGGCGCCGGCTGCGAGGGAGCCGCTTCTTCGCCGGACGGGGTCCACGGATTCGGTGTGGTGCTCATGGCTTCTCCTTAACGATCAGAGCGATCGATCCATTCTTTGAACGACAGTCTTGTTTTGTCCGACATCTCGCGAGCTTCGGACTCGAGCTCGCTCAGGGAGCTCTCCAGGGAGCCGACCGTAGCGCCGTAGCGCTCCACGACCGCGCTCCCGATCCGCGGCAGGCGCTCCTCGCGGACCTCGGTCCAGGTCTGGCCCCACGTCCGGACCAGGGTGTCCGTGGTCCGGCGGCCGAGGGCGACCGGGTCGCCCACGGCCTGGAGCATCACCACGGTCAAGAAGTAGCTGGCGGCCACCGCCCAGCGCGAGCTGCGGATCCAGACCGGCGGCTCCCGGCGCTGCTCCCGAGGGATCGCCCGCAGGCGGTCCCTCAATCCGGCCGGGAGAGGCGTCTGGGGAACGGGCAGCCGGGGCGCGTCGTGCCGCACGAACGGCAGCACTCCCTTGAGCTCGCCGCGCAGGCGCTCGGGCATCGCGAGCTGCGGCGCCGACGCCGCCCGCTCCAGAGCCGCGGCGTAGGCGGCGCAACTCGGGCAGGTCTCCCGGTGCGGATCCAGGATTCCGGGGGTGAACTCCTCGCGGAACCGGCGGCACTCACGGTTCAGCATGGCGACGCCTCCGGGCGGCTCGCTCCAGTATGGGCCGGCCCCGCCTCGGCGCTCCAGCGGGAGCGGAAGCGCGGTGCCAGCCGTTCCGCCACACTCAGGCGGGCGCGGTGGAGGCGCGACTTGATCGTCCCTAAGGGCACACCGAGATAGGCCGCGATCTCCTCCATGGTCCAGCCCTGGAGGTCGCGCAGCAGCACGACCTCGGCGCTCTCCTCGGGGAGCTCGGAGAGCGCGCCGTAGACCGCCTGGACCTCCTCGCGCCGCTGGGCCTCTTCCTGCACGTCGTCCGCCGCCGGCATCTGGGCCAGGATCTCGTCCGGCACCGCGGAGGTGCGGCGGTCGCGGCGGATGCGGCGGTAGTGGTCGATGCACAGGTTGCGCGACAGGCGGAGCGCCCAGGCGGCGAGCGGGGCCTCGCCGGTGTAGCGGTGCAGGTTCTGGTAGAGGCGGAGGAAGATCTCCTGCGTCAGATCCTCCGCCTCCTCGGCCGATCCGCCGAAGTGGTACGCCAGGTTGTAGAGCCTCTGGCCGTATTTCTCGATCAGCTCGTCCCACGCCTCCGCCTGGCCCGCGGCTGCCCGCCGGGCGAGGAAGAGGTCGGGATTGGGGTTCGGTGCGAGCATTCGTGTCCTCTCATCTTCCCAGGACGAAGGGGCGGGGGAAAAGGTTCCGGGGGACGTCGCCCCCCCACTCGACTCGATCGCGGATCTGCACCTGCTTCCCCTATGACCGCGCCTCTGCTACATTAGAAGACGCACGGTGGTGCACTTCTATGGCACGGATGAATGTGATCTTCAAAGACGATCTCTTGAAGGAAATCAGGGAGTTGGTCCCTGTCCGCCAGCGGAGCGAATTTATCGAGGAAGCCGTGCGCACCCGGCTTGCTCTGCTCAAACAGGAACGAGCGATCCGGGCTGTCTTCGGAGCCTGGTCCGAGGAAGGACGCACCGCTCCTGACGAGGAGATCCGGCAAGGCCGGGAGAGTTGGGCAGAGAGGCAGAGCCGGTTCGGTACAGAGTCGGATGGCTGACTTCCTCCTCGATTCCGATGTCGTGATCTGGCACCTTCGAGGACACTCTTCGATCGCGAACCGTGTGCTTACCTTGGCACGGCGCGGTCGCATAGGACTCTCTGCCATCGCACGCGCGGAGGTTCTGCAGGGAATGAGAGAGCCGGAGCGCAAGGCCACTCTCGGATTCCTCGATGCCTGCGAAACGCTTCCAGTGGTGACGAAAACGGCAGATCTTGCAGGAGAGATCGTCCGCTCCTTTCAGAGCCGAGGAGTCACCATCGCCCTTCCAGATGCCCTGATCGGCGCAACCGCTCTGCTGGCAGGGCTTCCGCTGTACACCTGCAACCCTCGCCACTATCCCATGGAAGGGCTCGATTTACGTCCTCTCTCTGCCTAGTGTTCCCCCGGAATGACTTTCGCCTTCGTCAATAGGCTGCTACGCTGGCTTCCAGAGCAGGGAGGGCTCTCATCATGACCGGACGGATGCTGCGGTGCCTGGTTCTCCTGGGACTGATGCTGACGGGGATGGCCGCGGAGGGGAGGGCGGCCCTGCCCGCCGGGTTCTCGGATACGTTGATCACCGACGTGGGCTCCCCCACGGCCCTCGCTTTCACACCCGACGGGCGGATGCTGATCACCACCCAGGGAGGGGCTCTGCGGGTGTGGGCCGGCACCCTTCTACCCACCCCGGCTCTGACGCTCTCCATCTGCGGCGGCTCCGAGCGCGGGCTCCTGGGCGTCGCAGTCGATCCGAATTTCGCGACGAACCGCCGGATCTTCCTCTTCTATACCGCCAGCACCTGCGTCAACCGGGTCTCCAGCTTCACCTTCTTCTCCACCCCGGGGCAGGAGAACCAGGTCGATCCGGCGAGCGAGCAGATCCTCGTCAACAACATGCCTTCCACCGCCGGCAACCACAATGCCGGCGATGTCCTGATCGGCAAGGACGGCTTCCTGTACATCAGCATCGGTGACGGCGGGTGCGACTATGCCAACAACAGCGGGTGCGCCGGCGCCAACGACGCGTCGCGCGACCAGCAAGAGCTGACCGGCAAGATCCTGCGCATCACCCTGGACGGCAACATTCCGGCGACCAACCCGTTCCAGGGAGCCGGCACGGCGCGCTGCAACATCACCGGGGGGACCACGGCCGGGAACAAGTGCCAGGAGACGTTCGCCTGGGGATTCCGCAACCCCTTCCGCTTCGCCATGGACCCCAACGCCGCCGGCACGCGCTTCTTCATCAACGACGTGGGCCAGGGGCTCTGGGAGGAGATCGACGAGGCCCAGGCCGGAGCCGACTACGGCTGGAACTGCCGTGAGGGCGCCCACGTCAACAGCACCACCGGCCCCTGCTCGCCGACTCCGCCGGGGATGGTGGACCCGATCTTCGAATACGCGCACGGCGCGACCGTGCCAGGCACCAGCGTCAGCAACTGCAACTCGATCACCGGCGGCGCCTTCGTGCCGAACGGATTGTGGCCGGGGTACGACAGCAGCTACCTGTTCAGCGACTTCATCTGCGGCGCGACCTTCAAGCTGACGCAAGCCGGGACCTGGTCGGCCTCCGATTTCGCCACCGGCCTCGGGGGGAGCAGCGCAGTCCACCTGCTCTTCGGACCGTGGGGGACCACCCAGGCGCTCTACTACACGACCTATGCCAGCGGCGGACAGGTGCGGCGCGTCTCGCGCCCGGTCCCCAGGCCCTCCGGGCCGCTCGATTTCCACACGGTCCAACCCTGCCGCATCACCGACACGCGATCGGCGCTCGGGCTGCAGGGCGGACCGGCTCTGGCGGCCAATGCCACGCGGACGTTCCAGGTCGCGGGCCTCTGCGGGGTCACTGCCACTGCGAGCGCGGTGCAGCTCAACGTGACGGTGGTGTCGCCGTCGGCCGCCGGGTTCCCGCGCATCGATCCTGGGGACGGCTCGGCCTCCATCACGAGCGCCGTCAACTTCACCGCCGGCACGACCCGCTCGAACAATGGAGTCGCCCTCCTCGGCACGGCCGGCGACCTGGCGGTCACCGCGTCCATCCCGAGCGGTACGGCGCACCTGGTGATCGACGTGACGGGGTATTTCGAGTAGGGGGCTATTCCTTTTCCTCGACCAGCAGCCCCAGCAGGTCCGATGTGGAGATGATCCCCACCACGCGGTCCTCGCGGGTGACCAGGATGCGGTGCACGTGGTTCTGGATCATCGCCTCGGCGATCTCCGAAACCGGTGTGTCCTCCCGCACGGTGAAGACCTCGGGCGTCATGATCTCGCCGACCGTCAGCTCCGCCTCGTCGAGGCCGAGCTCCTCGATCTCCTCGCGGCTCATCCCGTCGTCCTCCCACTCGGAGAGGAAGAAGTCGCCCCGCTCGCCCTCCAGCTCCTCGTCGTCGGCGAGCGCCGCCGCGATGTCGGTGAGCGACACGACGCCGACGAGCTTCCCGGAGCGATCTTCGACCGGGGCGCCGGAGATCTCGTTGTCGACCAGGACGTTTGCCAGCTCCCGGACCGTCAGGTCGTCCCGGACGGTGAGGACGCGGGGATTCATGAGATCGGCGGCGGTGATCAGCCTCATGCGCGGGTCATCTCCTTTCCGTTTCTCTCGCTCTGAACGGAAGAGCGCGACGCGCACAAGCCTACAGCATGAGCCCTCACCCCCGGCCCCTCTCCCGCAAGCGGGCGAGGGGAGAGGGTTAGCCGAAAAACACTTGAGGCCTGGGATTTCTTCTAACCTACACCCCTCTCCCGCTCGCGGGAGAGGGGCCGGGGGTGAGGGTCTACTCGCTCGCGGACGGGGCAGGAGCCGCCGTCGGGGGGGAGGGTTGGGCCGCTTTCGGTGGCGGCGCCGAGAGTTTGGCCGCGATTTCCTGGATCGACTTCTCGAGCTCGTCGAGACGGGTGCGCTTCTCGCTCAACCGGCTCTCCACGTCGACGATCTTGGCCTCCAGGCTGGTGCGGGTCTCCTCGGCGCCTGCTCCCTCGCGGAGACCGGTGAGGGTCGCCTGCCAACGGTGGACGTTCTCCTCGTCCCGCGCCATCGACTCGCGGAGCCGGTGCGTCTGCTCGCGTTTGCGCTCCAGGGCGTCGAGCATCTGGTCGCGCCGCTCGGCGTCGCGCTGGTCGCGCTGCTGGTTGCGCTGCTCGAAATACGCAGCCTGGCGTTCGAAGAAGACGTCGATCGCGCCGCGGAACCGCCGCCAGATGGCGTCCGCCTTCTTCTGCGGCACCGGACCGATGGACTTCCACTCCGCCTGCAAGGCTTTGATGGCCTCGGAGGTGGCTTTCCACTGGGTCGACTGGGAGAGCTCCTCGGCGCGGACGCAGAGGGCCTCCTTCTTGCGGAGGTTCTCCTCCTGCTCCTTGCGCAGCCGCGCGTAGTGCTCCTGGCGCCGGCCGAAGAACTCGTCGAGCGACTTGCGGAAGCGCTTCCAGATCGCGTCTCCATGCTCGCGAGGCACCGGACCGATCGTCTTCCATTCGACCTGCAGGGCCTGCAAGGCCTCGGCGGTGGACTTCCACTGCGAGGCCCCGGCGAGCTCTTCGGCGCGCACGCAGAGGGCCTCCTTCTTGCGGAGGTTCTCTTCCTGCTCCTCGCGCAGCTTGGCCAGGTGCTCCTGGCGCCGCTCGAAGAAGCTGTTCGCCGGAGCCCGGAAACGGTCCCACAGCTCCTGCGAGAGCTCCTTGGCCACCGGTCCGATGGCCTTCCACTCGGCCTGCAGGCGTTTGATCGCCTCGGCCGTGGCCTTCCATTCGGTCGACTCCTTGAGCTCCTCGGCCCGCGCGATGAGCGCCTCCTTGCGCTGGAGGTTCTCCGCGAGCTGCCGCTCCCGTTCCTCGCCCTGAGCCGCGGTCTCGGGCTCGACGTCGGCGGCGGGCTCGGTGCTCTCCTGGAGCTCGGACGGATGCCCGCCGGCCTCCTCCAGGGCATGGACCTCGTCTGCCTGGTGCTCTTCGGCGGGGAGCTCCACAGGGACCTCTCCCGCAGGACCTTCGCCATTCGGCGGAGCTTCCGCGTGAGCTTCCTCGGTCGCGGCCGCCGTGACCTCCTCGCCCGGTGCGGGGACAGCGGTGGGCTCGGTGGTCTCTTCGGAGGCGGCGTTCTCGTGCGTGTCTGTCTCGCGATTCTCTTGATCAACCATGGACGTCATCTTCCTTCGTAGCGTCGGGCCAGACGATATCGCAACAACATCACGGTGCCCGACATTCCAGCGCACCTTGCCGTGGCCCCCCTCTCCCGGGCGGGTGTGAGGGCCTCAGGTGCGAAGGACGATCCGGTCCTCGTCCAGATCGACGACCACCGTGCCGCCGGACTCCAGCTTGCCGAACAGGAGCTCGTCGGTGAGCGGTCGCTTGATCGACTCCTCGATCACCCGGGCCAGCGGGCGCGCGCCGAACGCCGGGTCGTATCCCTTGCCGGCGAGCCATTTCCGGGCGGGCTCCGTCAGCTCGATCCGCACCTTCTTGCCGGCGAGCTGATCGGCGAGCTGGCGGACGAACTTCTCGACGATCCGCTCCATCAGGTCCCGGTTCAAGGCGTTGAACCGGATGCGGGCGTCGAGGCGGTTGCGGAACTCCGGGCTGAACAGGCGCTCCACGGCGCGATCGCTGTCCTGGCTGCGGGTCTGCCCCGGCTCGTCGGCGAAGCCGGGAGCGCGCTGGGCGATCTCGCGGGCGCCGACGTTCGAGGTCATCAGCAGGATCGCGTGCCGGAAGTCCGCCTGCTTGCCGTTGGTGTCGGTGAGCGTCCCATGGTCCATGATCTGGAGGAGGATGTTGAACACGTCCGGATGGGCCTTCTCGATCTCGTCGAGGAGCAGCACCGCGTGCGGGTTCTTGCTGATCGCCTCGGTCAGCAGGCCGCCGCGGTCGTATCCCACATAGCCGGGAGGTGCGCCCACCAGGCGCGAGACGCTATGCGCCTCCATGTACTCGCTCATGTCGAAGCGCAGGAACGTGATGCCCAGCACCTCGGCGAGCTGCTTGGCCACTTCGGTCTTGCCCACGCCGGTGGGGCCGGTGAGCAGGAAACAGCCGACCGGCTTCTGCGGATCGCGCAGGCCGGCGCGCGCCACCTTGATGGCTGAGGCGAGGCGCTCGATGGCCTCGTCCTGGCCGAACACGACCTGCTTGAGATCGGCCTCCAGGGTGCGCAGCTGCTCGCGGTCGTCCCCCTTCACCCGGCGGGCGGGGATCTGCGCCATGGTCGCGAGCACGGTCTCCACGTCGTGGAGCGTTACCCTCTTCTGCCGCCGCAGGGCCACGGCGGCGCCCGCCTCGTCCAGCAGGTCGATCGCCTTGTCGGGAAGGCGGCGGTCGCGCAGAAAGCGCGCGGCCATCTCCACGGCGCCGCGGATCGCCGGCTGGGTGTAGCGCACGTTGTGATGCGCTTCGTAGCGGTCGCGCAGCCCTTCGAAGATCCTGATCGTGTCCTCTTCGCTGGTCTCGTTGATCTCGACCTTCTGGAAGCGGCGGGCGAGAGCCTGGTCGCGCTGGAAGGTCTGGCGGAACTCCTCCCAGGTGGTGGCGCCGATGCAGCGCAGGCGCCCTTCCTGGAGGGCCGGCTTGAGCAGGTTCGAGGCATCCATCGTGCCGTGGCCGGCGCTGCCCGCGCCGACCACGGTATGGATCTCGTCGATGAACAGGATCGGGCTCTCCTCGTTCTCCAGAGCGGCGAGCACGGCCTTCAAGCGGTTCTCGAAATCACCGCGGTAGCGCGTGCCGGCAAGCAGCGCTCCGAGATCGAGGCGGAAGACCCGGGTCTTGCGGAACGGCTCCGGCACCTCTCCCTGTGCGATCCGCAGCGCGAGCCCTTCCACGAGGGCGGTCTTGCCCACTCCGGGATCGCCGACGTAGATCGGATTGTTCTTGCGCCGCCGCTGCAGGATGTGGAGCGTGCGCTGGAGCTCCGGCTCGCGGCCGATCAGCGGGTCGATGGCGCCCTTCCTGGCCAGCTCGGTCAAGTCCTGGGCGAAGGCCGAGAGGGCGTCGTCGCCGCGCGGGGTGCGCTCGGGCTCGTCGTCGTCTTCGCCGGCCGGCAGGGGGGCTCCATGGACGGGCTGCAGCTTCGAAAGGCCATGGGCGAGATAGCTCACCACGTCGAGGCGCGTCACCCCCTCGGCCTCCAGCATGTCGAGCGCGAAGGACTCGGGCTCCTCGTAGATCGCGACGAGGAGGTCCGAGCCGCGGATCTCGTCGCGGCCGGTGGATTCCACGCGCAAGGCGGCGCGCGCGAGGGCCCGCTGGGCGCCCAGGGAGAGCCGGGGCTGGATCTCCGCGTCCGCATCGAGGCTCTCGAGCGCCTCGTCCAGGTACTCGGTGAGGCGCTCCTGGATCCGCTGCAGGTCGGCTCCGGCGTGGCGGAGGACCCTGGCGGCTTCCTCGTCGAAGGTCAGGGCATAGAGGATGTGCTCCAGCCCGGCGTACTCATGTCCGAGGCGGCCGGCCTCGGTCATCGCCACCTCGAGGGAGATCTGCAGATCGCGTGAGATTTTCATCGGTCGGGTCAGTCTTCTTCGTCCTCGGCCGGCCGGGCCTCCAACCGGAGGGGCATGCCGTTCTCCTGCGCTTCGGCCGTGACCTCGGCGACTTTGGTCTCGGCCACGTCCCGCGGGTAGATCCCCGCGACCCCCACCCCTTTGTGATGAACCTGGAGCATGATGTGGATCGCTTCGGCGGGGGCCTTCCGGAAGTGCTTGGTCAGGACGTACACGACGAAGTCCATCGTCGTGAAATCGTCATTGTAGATCAGTACCTTGAAACGCCGGGGACGGCGGGTTTTCTTCCGCTCCTCGATGGCCAGGCCCGTCTCACGGTCGATCTCCGGACGGCGCGTGCTCACGGGAGCAGTCTAACGCAGGGGCCGGGTGCTATAGTGAAGAGCTCTGGATGGAGAGGCGCTCGCAGTGAGCCGTGAAGAGTCCCGCCTCGCGAAGGTCATCGACATCCGCCGCTGGCGGGAGGAGAAGGTCCGTCAAGCCAGGCCTTCCCCGGAGCCTGCCGCGCCCTCCGAGCCCCGCCCTCGCGCTCTCGCCCTGACCCTCGGATTCGCCTGCTGCGCCTTCGGCCTGGGGCTCGCCTACCTCCCGTTCTGGGCGCTCGTCCACGCCGTCGTCTCCCGCTTCTCCCTCGGTCTCCTCTTCGGGCTCGTCCTGCCTGCCGGTCTGGGGATCGCCTTCCTGGGCGCGGATCTCATCTTCCGGGCCTGCCTCGGTCGCGCCGGCGAAGGCTGGTACCTCCGCCGCATCGGGCGCCGTCGCCGGACTCTCCCTGCCTCGGGGGAGGACCCGTCACGCTTCGGCAGCCGGCCGCACGAGCTGTAGGCTGCCCCGGCGAGGCGGAGCCTTCCCCCGCCCGACCTCACCCCCGGCCCCTCTCCCATCGCCCAACCCCCAACCGGGAGAGGGGGGCCACTGCCCGCTCTCTCTTTGGTTTTTGCCGACTCCCCCCTCTCCCGGGGGATGGGTGGGCGATGGGAGAGGAGGGCCGGGGGGGTGAGGCCCGGCGAGGGGCCTTGTCCTCCGTGCCTTCACTCGTGGCCCAGCACCCGGTGCGGCCGGTAGGGCTCCTCGAGCTCCCGCCGCTCGGCGTCGTCGAGGCGGACCCCCAGGGCGGCCACGGCAGTCTCCAGGTGCTCCATCTTGGTCGCGCCCACGATCGGCGCGGTCACTCCCGGCTGGGCGAGCAGCCAGGCGAGGGCGATCTGGGCCGGCGGGACGCCCCTCCGCTCAGCGACAGCCAGGACCCGGTCGACCACGTCGAAGTCCTGCGGGCCGTACATCTGGGCATAGTCGTCGCTCCGCGCCCGCGTCGTGCTCGCCTCCTCGCCGCGGCGCCGGCTCCCGGTGAGCCAACCGCGGGCGAGCGGGCTCCACGGCACCACGCCGAGGCCCTCTTCCCGGCAGAGGGGGAGCATCTCGCGCTCCTCCTCGCGGTAGATCAGGTTGTAGTGGTTCTGCATCGAGACGAACCGCGTCCAGCCGTGGAGATCCGCCGTGTAGAGCGCCTTGGCGAGCTGCCAGGCGTACATGCTCGACGCTCCGATGTAGCGGGCCTTCCCCGAGCGCACCACGGCGTCGAGCGCCGCCAGCGTCTCCTCGATCGGCGTGTTGTGGTCCCAACGATGGATCTGATAGAGGTCGACGTAGTCCGTCCCCAGCCGGCGCAGCGAGTCGTCGATGGCGGTGAGGATGTGCTTGCGCGACAGGCCGCGCTGGTTCGGCCCGTCTTTCACCGGAAAGTAGACCTTGGTGGCGAGCACCACCTCGTCGCGGCGGGTGAAATCCCGCAGGGCGCGGCCGACGACCTCCTCGCTGGCGCCGCGGGAGTACATGTCCGCCGTGTCGAAGAAGTTGACCCCGAGCTCCAGCGCGCGGCGGATGAACGGCCGCGCCGCCTCCTCGCCGAGCACCCAGTCGCGCCAGGCAGGGTCGCCGTAGCTCATACAGCCGAGGCAGATGCGGGAGACCTCGAGGCCGGTCCGGCCGAGACGCACGGTGTCCATGGCCCGCCTCAGTGGGGGATCGGCGGAGAGAACACCGTGAACATCACGAGCGGCTCGTCGCCGAGACAGAAGATCTCGTGCGTTTCGCCGGCCTCGATGAGGAGGATGGTGCCCGCGTCCAGATGGGCCTCCCGGCCCGCGATGATGGCCCGCCCGGCGCCCGCGATCACATAGACCCAGTGATCGCTCGCCGGATGCCGGAAGTCCGGGCCGCCGGTCTTGGTCTGGGGCTGCACCACCAGGGTGGCGGCCTGGGAATTGTCGGTCCGGCCCAGAGTGTCGAATCCGGACGAATAGCCTTGGGCGATCGAGAAGCGCTTCATGCCAAACCTCCCTCCCGGGGTAGACCCCCCGCGTCGTGGTCCGGCCGGGGAAACCTGCAAGGGGTGTTCCCCGCCGTCCAGGAGGAAGTCTACTCGTTGGGCGGCCCGCCCGGCGTGTCGAGATGGAGCCGCAGCGGGCGAGCGCGCGGAGCGCTCCCGGGATATCCTCATAGAAACGGTGAGCGAGCCGCCGGACCCTCACCGCAGGAAACCTGGAGATCGCGGGTTCCACCGCACGGGAAGGCATGATGAAAGGAGACGAACCATGAAAGCTCTGCGCAAGTCGCTGATCCTCGGCCTGTTCTGCACGGTGACCCTGGGGCTGGTGGCCGCCGCGGCGGCCGGCCCGGTGCGCGGTTGGGAGCTGCTCGGCACGCGCACGGTGACCGACCGGGTCGATCACGACTCCATCGCCGCTGGACATCAAGGGACCTTCCGCAGCATCAAGATCACGGTCCAGCGCCGCGCTGTCCAGTTCCACGACGTGAAGATCCACTTCGCCAACGGCGACGTGCAGGACGTCGCGCTGCGGTCCGTCATTCCCGCCGGGGGCGAGTCGCGGGTCATCGACGTCGAAGGCCGCGACCGGGTCATCCGCAGCATCGAGTTCTGGTACGACGCCCAGACCCGGGGAAAGCGGGCGGTCGTGAAGGTGTTCGGGAAGAATTGACCCCCGCGAGAGCTCCGGGGGTGAGGGCCCCCCTCAGTGCGCCCGGATCCAGTTGAGGATCGGCCGCCAGACCAGCGTCTTGGCGTCGGTGCCGAGGAAGAGATCGGCGTGGCCGAAGTCGAAGAGGCGCTGGTCAGGCGGCGTCAGGTCGACCACGCGGACGGTCACGTCCGTGCTGCCCAGGAGCGTCGTCGTATAGATCCCGTACTCGCCGAAGCCGCCGCCGGCGCCCATGTAGAGGACCGGATTGGTGATGTCGTCGAGATGGTCGTCGAACGGGACGTCCTCCTCGTCGCAGATCACCAGCTCGGCGTCCGCGAGCTGGCGGGTCGGCTGATCGGGCGCGGCGCCCTGGAGCAGGGCCATGAAGGTGGGCTCCGGGGTGTAGAGGAGACCGGTCGGGACCGGCAGACCGCTCGGCGCGGGCGCCGCCGCGAAGGTGCCGCCGGTGAAGTGGTAGAACGGCACGGGCTGCTGGTCGGGCGGGAAGATCACGAAGGTCGCCTCGCCGGTCAGCAGCGCGGCCTGATGGTTCGTCAAGCCCGGGAAGACGGGAGAGGCGCCGGACGGGCTCGTCGCCGCCAGGGTGGCGATCGTCTGGACGAGCGCGCCCGAGGCGTTCTGATACTGGCCGGCGTCCCACGCCGCCTCCTGGGCCGCCGAGCGCCGACAGGCCGCCTGCCGGAATCCCTCGTCGTTGGTCTTGACGTAGATGTCCACCGGGATGAAGCCGGCGACGTTGCGCAGCCCCGGAGGCAGCTGGCTCTCGGCATTCAGATAGGCATAGCCGATCATGCCGCCGCGGCTCCAGCCGAGCAGGTGCATCCGGCTGAGGCCGTCGCCCGTGGCGACGCGGACACCGCGGGCCACGCCCAGTGCGATGTAGAGGTCGCCGATGTCGTGTGTGAAGCCCCAGTTTTTCATGAAGGTGAAGTCGGTCTCGCCGGCCGGCACGCGGATCCAGCGCTGGTCGATCCCCCACACGTCCACACCGTTGCGGGCGAGAAAGACCGGGAGGTTGCGCGCCGGGTCGGCGAGAAAGGCGGCCCGGAAGCCCCAGATGTCGCCGTGCAGCAGGAACACGCTGTCGTCCGTAGGGACCGGCTGGAAACGAGCGCTCTCGCGGGCCACGCGATGGACGGTGACCACGTCATACGGGCCGGGGCCGAGGCGGAGGTCGAAGGTGTACTCCACGATGTTGCCGGTGAGGACCCGCCGCTGGACGTCCGACGCCAGGCAGCTCCCGGTGGAGCCGAACATCAGGCTCTCGGCGACCGGGCAGGTGCTCTGGGCGGCCTTCTGGACCGTGGAGTTGTCGAACCGGGGGGTTGCCGCTGCGAGAGCGGGCAGGGCGAGAGTCAGGACCAGGGCGGACAGCAGCGTCTTTCTCGTCACTTGAAGAATCCTTTTGAATGCATCGCGGTGCTGTCGGAGGTGGAGCGGCTTCCCGTAGAACAACCTTCAACCCCAGATCTCACGGCGACCTGGAAAATTTGCCAGACAGTCTAACGAGATTTCCGCCCTTCTGCAACGCCTCCCGGCTCGGCGCCTTGACATCTATGCCCATCCGACTCACAATGTCCTTAGTTGTCCATCAGGCGGAGCATACAGATAACCCGTGAGACTCTTGGTCAAAGATGCCGCGCGTCTTCTCGATGTCTCCGAGAAGACGATCTACCGCTGGATCAAACAGGGCTCGATCCCCGCGTACCGGTTGCACGACCAGTACCGCTTCAACCGGGCCGAGATCCTCGAGTGGGCCACGGCGAGGCGCATCGCGGTCTCGCCGGAGATCTTTCGCGAGGAGGATGCGGAGGCCGCCTCGTTGCCGCACCTGCACGACGCGCTCAAGGCGGGCGGCATCTACTACCGCATCGGCGGCTCCGACAAGGCGACGGTGCTCCATAACGTCGTCGAAACCATGCATCTCCCGGAGGAGGTCGACCGGAAGTTCCTGCACGAGGTGCTGATGGCCCGCGAGGCCCTGGGCTCGACCGCCATCGGCGACGGGATCGCCATCCCGCACGTGCGCAACCCGGTGATCCTGCACCTGCAACGACCCTTGGTGACGGTCTGCTTCCTGGAGCGCCCCGTCGCTTTCGGAGCCCTGGATGGAAAGCCGGTGAATACCCTTTTCACTCTCATCAGCCCGACGCTCAGGGCCCACCTTCATCTCTTGTCGAGGCTGAGCTTCGCCCTGCGCGATCACACGTTCAAGGAGGCCGTCCTCCGGCAGGCCCCCCGCGAGGAGCTGATGGCTGCGGTCGAACGCTTCGAGCAGCAACTCGGCTTCATCGACACTCAGGTGTAGACGGACATGCCCGGCGGTCTCTTCGCTTCAGAGCCCCTCGTGCTGCTGCTTGCCGCGGCTGGCTTCTTTGCGGGCAGCGGCGTCCCCGGGCTCCTGCTGGGCTGGCGCTCAGCTTGGGGACCGCGGATCGCGACAGGGATGATCGTCCTCGGCTCGCTGCTCGGTCTCGCGGGTGGCATCCTGGCGCTCCGTGGAGACGCCGCGATCGTCCTGGCCGTCCCCTCACCGCTCCCGGGCGTCGCCGCCGAGCTCGCGGCGGACCCGCTCGGCGGCTTCTTTGCCCTGCCGGTGTTCCTCGTCGGCGCGCTCGGCTCGATCTATGGGCTGTCCTATTGGCCGCCGGCCCGGCACCCGCGCTATGGCCGCCGTCTGCGCTTCTGTTACGGCCTGCTCCTGGCGAGCCTGACCCTGATCACCGTCGCCCACGACGGGATCGCCTTCCTGGTTGCCTGGGAAGTCATGGCGCTGACCAATTTCTTCCTCGTCACGACCGAAGAGGAGAGCGCTCCAGCGCGCCACGCCGGCTGGTTGTATCTCCTCTACAGCCACGTGACGATCCTCAGCCTCTTCGCGCTGTTCCTCGTCCAGCGAGAGCTCACCGGGAGCTTCGCCTTTCAGGCGATCGCGAACGGTCCGGGGGCCCAGGGTCTGCGCATGGCGGTGTTCGTGCTCGCAGTCGTTGCCTTCGGCATCAAGGCGGGGGTGATGCCGGGCCACTCGTGGCTCCCTTCGGCGCACGCCGCCGCTCCCAGCCACGTCTCGGCGCTGATGTCCGGGGTGGTGATCAAGATGGCGATCTACGGCCTGGTGCGCACCTGTGGGCTGCTCGCGTCGCCGCCGTTGGCGTGGGGAGTCACGCTCCTGGTCCTGGGCGCGATCGCCGCCTTCTTCGGTGTGGTCTTCGCGCTGGCGCAACACGACATCAAGCGGCTGCTCGCCTATCACAGCATCGAAAATATCGGCATCATTCTGCTGGGTCTCGGGCTGGCCATGGTCGGGCGTTCGGTCGGTCGCGCCGATTGGGTCGTCCTCGGTCTCGCCGGCGCGCTGCTCCACGTCTGGAACCATGCGCTGTTCAAGTCGCTGCTCTTCTTCGGCGCCGGCTCGGTCGTCCACGCCACGGGAACCCGCGACATCGAGCGCACGGGCGGCCTCGCCAAACGGATGCCCGCCACCGCGACGCTCTTCCTGCTCGGCGCGATCGCCATCTGCGGATTGCCCCCCTTGAACGGCTTCGTGAGCGAGCTCTTCGTCTATCTCGGCCTCGCCCGGGCCGCGACGACGCCCGGCGCCGCCTGGGCGGCCCTCCCCGCTCCGGTCCTGGCCGCCACGGGCGCCCTGGCGGTCGCCTGTTTCATCAAGGTCTTCGGCGTGGTCTTCCTCGGTGTCCCTCGTTCCGCGGCCGCCGGGAAGGCGCACGAGTCGCCGCGCCTGATGCTCTTTCCCATGGCGGTCCTCGCCCTCGCCTGTGTGGTCATCGGGGCCGTACCCGCCCTGGTCGCTCCGGCTCTCGGGAGCGCCGTCGCCGCCTGGACCCGGGACCCGCTGCCGGGACCGCCGCTGGCGCAGCTCGCGCCCCTCGGATGGCTCCCCTGGCTGGCGGTCGCCCTGATCACCGCCACCGGTCTGCTGGTCGCCATGGTGGCGGCTCGCTGCCGGCAGAGCCGCCGGCGACAGCCCGGCCTGCCGACCTGGGACTGCGGGTATGCGGCGAGCTCGCCGCGGATTCAGTACACGGCCTCTTCGTTCGCCCAGATCATCACGTCGCGCTTCGCCTGGGTCCTCCGTCCCGAGGTCCACGCGCCGAGCTCGCAGGAGCTCTTTCCCCCTCCGGAACGCTTCCACTCCCACGTCGAAGACTCCTTCCTTGACAAGCTCCTGCGGCCGGGAGCCCGGCGGGCGCTGCGGCTCTCCGCCGCGGTCCGGGCCCTCCCCGAAGGGCAGTTGCAACGCTACATCTTCTACATCCTGGTCGTGCTCGTCGTGCTTCTCGTCTGGGCCATCGCCGGAGGGCCTCCCATCGGATGATCGCCTCGGTCGTCGCTCACGCGTTCCTGCTGGTCTTCATGCCGCCGCTGTTGTTCGGCGTCATCAACAAGACCAAGGCCGCCTTCGCCGGGCGGACCGGCCCGAGCCTGTTCCAGGCCTATTACGACGTCGCGAAGCTGATGCGGAAGGAGGTTGCCCTGAGCGCCACGACGACAGGGCTCTTCGTGGTCGCTCCGGCCGCGACATTGGCGGCGACGCTGATGGCCGGCTTGCTGGTCCCTCTCGCTTCGTTCGCTGCGCCGATTTCCTTCGCTGGTGACTTCGTGCTGTTCGCCTACCTGTTCGGGCTCGGCCGTTTCTTCACGGCCGCCGCGGCGCTCGACACGGGATCGCCCTTCGAGGGCATGGGCGCGGCGCGCGAGGTCGGCTTTGCCTGGCTCACCGAGCCGGCGGTCTTCTTCGCGTTTCTGTCCCTGTCCCGTCTGTCAGGCTCTCTCAGTCTCGACGGAATGTTGCGTGCGACCGAACGCGGAGCCTGGCTCGAGCGCACGGCTCCTCTCGTTCTGCTCGCCGCCGGGATCTTCGTGGTCCTGCTGGCCGAGTGCAGCCGGATCCCGGTGGATGATCCGAACACCCATCTCGAGCTGACCATGATCCATGAGGTCATGGTGCTCGACCACAGCGGTCCTCTTCTCGGCCTGATCGAATACGGCGCCGCCCTCAAGCTGTTCGTGCTGAGCGTGCTCCTCCTGCACGTGATGGCACCGACGGCCCGGATCGCCGGATGGCCCGGGTTCGCGCTGTTTGCCCTGGGATTGATCGGGTTGTCGATCATCATCGGTGTCGTGGAGTCGATGATGGCGCGGCTTCAGCTGCTGCATGTGCCGACGCTTCTCATCGCCTCGATCCTGAGTTGCGGCTTCGCTTTTCTCCTCTTGAGTCGATAGCAAAGATGACCTCTCTTCTGAGCTCGCTGGTCGCCGCCCTGCTGCTCGTCAATCTCGTCGCTCTCGGCAGCAGCCGGATCGCCGCGGTCATCCGCGCCGTGGCGATTCAAGGAGTGCTGCTCGGGGCGATCACCGCCGCGGCACACGGTCATCTCAGCCGTGACGTGATCGTGCTCGTCATCGGCAGCATCGCCCTCAAGGCCTGGCTGATTCCTGTCATTCTGATGCGCGCTCTGCGGCAGGTGGCGCTCAAGCGCGAGGTCGAGCCGTCGCTGGGCTTCCTGCCTTCGTTGCTCCTGGGGGCCCTGACGACCGCGCTCGCGGTGGCAGGGAGCGGCCGGCTCCCGCTTGCGGAGACCCGCCTGGCGCCCCTGCTCATTCCCGCCTCGCTGGCCACGGTCGCCGTCGGCTTCATCCTGTTGACCACCCGGCGCAAAGCGATCAGCCAGGTCCTCGGCTTTCTGGTGCTGGAGAACGGCATCTTCGTCTTCGGCCTCCTCCTGGTGGAGACGATGCCGTTCCTCGTGGAGGCGGGAGTGCTGCTCGATCTTTTCGTCGGCATCTTCGTGCTCACCATCATCATCCACCACATCAATCGGGAGTTCTCCTCGCTCGACACCCGCCGGTTGTCTCTCCTCAAGGAATAGCCGATGTCGATCGCTCCCATCCTGCTGCCGCTCGCCATGGCGGTCGTCGTGTACTTCACGCCTTCCAAGCGGTGGCGCCCTCGACTGCTCGCCGCGACCGCGGCCGCGCATCTGGCGCTCACCATCGCGATTCTCGCCTCGGGACCTCGGGCGGAGACGACGGAATGGCTGCGGCTCGATCCGGTGGGACGCCTTCTGTTGCTCCTGATCAGCCTCCTGTTCTTCGCCTGTGCGGTCTACTCGCTGGGCTACCTGCGGTACCGGGTGGAACGCGCCAACCAGCGCTTCTGCTCGTGCATGCTCGCCGCTCTCGGCACGATGAGCGCGGTAGCCTACGCGCAGCACCTCGGGGTCCTGTGGATCGGCATCGAAGCGACGACCCTGTCCATGGCTCCGCTGATCTATTTCAATCGTACGCCGCGCTCGATCGAAGCCACCTGGAAATACCTGGTCATCTCCTCAGTTGGGATCGCGCTCGCTCTCCTCGGCTCGTTCTTCGTGGCGTATGCGGCGTTGCAGGGCGGAGGCCAGGCCTCGCTTCTGTTCCATGACCTGATGATCCAGGCGCCCCTGCTGTCGCGGCCTTGGCTGCGCGCCGGCTTCACCCTGCTGCTCATCGGTTATGGCACCAAGATGGGCCTGGCGCCGATGCACACCTGGAAACCCGACGCCTATGGAGAAGCTCCCGGAGTCGTCGGCGCGGTCCTCGCGGGCTGCCTGACCAGCTGCGCGTTCGTGGCGATCCTGCGTCTCGCGCAGATCACGCGGGCGGCGGGAGAAGCCGGCTTTACCGATCGCCTCCTGGTCACGATCGGTCTGGTTTCGATGGGCGTCGCGGGCGCCCTGATGTTGGGACAGCGCGACCTCAAGAGAATGCTCGCCTATTCGAGCGTGGAGCACATGGGGATCCTGGCGATCGCGGGCGGGCTCGGTGCCGGAGCCGGTTTCGCCGCGCTCTTCCATCTGGTGAACAACGCGCTCGCCAAGGGCGTCATGTTCCTTTCCGTGGGCAACATCCACCGCGCCTTCGGCGGCAAGACGACCCCGGAGGTGCACGGAGCGCTGCGGCGGCTGCCGCTCTCCGGAACCCTCTTTGTCTTGGGGCTCTTTGCGGTCACGGGCTCGCCGCCTTTCGCCCCCTTCGTCAGCGAGCTCCTGATTTTGAAGTCCGCGTTCGCGGGAGGTCGCTGGGCTGTGGCAGGGCTCTTTCTCGCCTTCCTGCTCCTCGTGTTCGCCGGCATGGGAGCGACCTCGCTCGCTGCGCTTCAGGGACGCCCTCCGAAGAGCGCCGCGAGCTCTCCCTATCGCGACAGCGTCACGACCTTCGCTCCTCTGCTGGGTTTGATGATCCTCGTGCTCTTGTTCGGTCTGTATCTTCCGGAGCCTGTGCGGTCTCTGATCCAGGAAGCCGCAGACTTCCTCGCGGTGAAACCATGAGCACGCTCGCGCGGCTGCCACGGCTGCGTCCCGGGACCGCGCTGTCGCGTGCCGCGGTTCCGAGCCTCTCCTGGGACGACTTCGCGGGCGCGATCCTGCAAGGCGTCGAAGCGGGCTTGCGCGTCGTGGCCCTCTTCGCGGACGCTCCCCTGGAGGAGGCCCCGATGCCGCTCTGGGTGGTCCTGGCGGACGACACCGCGGGTGATCTCGCCGTCGGCGGCACCACGATCGAGGGATCGAGCTTCCCGTCGCTGACCCCGGCGTGTCCGCAGGTTCATCTGTTCGAGCGGGAAATCGCGGAGCAATCCGGGCTTCATCCCGACGGGCACCCCTGGTTGAAACCCGTGCGCTTCGAGCCCTCCCAGAAGGCAGCCCACGCTCTCCCCGGGGTGATCGATTTCTATCGCATCGAGGGCGAGGAGGTGCATGAGGTCGGGGTGGGGCCGGTCCACGCGGGAGTGATCGAGCCGGGCCATTTCAGGTTTCAGTGTCACGGCGAGACGGTGTTCCACCTCGAGATCAGCCTCGGTTATCAGCATCGCGGCATCGAGCGCGCGTTGATCGGTGGCCCGGGGAAGCGCACGATGCATTATCTGGAGACCGCGGCCGGCGACACCACGATCGGTCACGGCACGGCCCACTGCGAGATCGTCGAGGCATTGACCGCGTCGGCGCCGCCGGCCCGCGCCACCGCGTTGCGCGGCATTGCGCTCGAGCTCGAGCGGCTGGCGAGCCATGTGGGTGATCTCGGCGCGCTCGCCGGCGATGTGGGCTACCTTCCGACGGCTTCGTATTGCGGACGCATCCGAGGCGACTTCCTCAACCTGACCGCCGAGCTCTGTGGCAGCCGGTTCGGGCGCGGCATGGTGCGTCCGGGAGGTGTGCGGTTCGACGTCGATCAACGCCTCTCGTCTGAGCTTCTGCGGCGGCTCGATCAGGCGTCGGACGCTGCCCGTTCAGCCATTGACCTCCTCTGGGAGGAGCCGTCGGTGATGGGGCGTTTCGAAGGGACGGGCATCGTGCCGCGCGAGGTGGCCGAAGCGCTCGGGCTGAGCGGTCCCGCGGCGCGGGCCTCCGGTCTGGACCGCGACGCGCGGCGGGACCATCCTTGCGGCATCTACCGCTTTCGCCACATTCCGGTCTCCCTCGGCGACTCGGGAGACGTCTTCGCGCGCGCCTACGTCCGCTGGCTGGAGATCCAGCGGTCGCTGGCCTTCGTGCGCGAGGGCCTGCAGGAGCTGCCGGGTGGTCCGGTGATGACGGACCTCAAAGCTCTCGCGCCCTCCCGGCTCGCGATCTCGCTCGTCGAGGGGTGGCGCGGTGAGATCTGCCACGTCGCGCTCACCGACGAGCAGGGCAGGTTTTCCCGCTACAAAGTCGTCGATCCGTCCTTCCACAACTGGAGCGCCCTGGAGTACGCACTGCGGGGGCAGCAGATCTCCGACTTCCCCCTCTGCAACAAGAGCTTCAATCTGTCTTACTGCGGCCACGACTTGTGAGCGAAACATGATCAAAGCCCTGCGCGCGAGGATCCGACAGAGGCACCGGACCGTGGCTTTCCCCGCAGGTCCCGCACCGGCTCTGCCCGAACGATTCCGGGGACACCCGGTCATCAAGCCGGAGCTCTGCGCCGACGGCTGCCAAGAGTGCGCGGACGCCTGTCCAACCGGGGCGATCACCCTCCAGCCGCGGCTGACCGTCGATCTGGGAAGATGCCTGTTCTGCGCCGAGTGCGCCGCGGCCTGCCCGAGCGGCGCTCTCGCCTACAGCCGCGATTTCCGCCTGGCAGCCCGCCGGCGGGAGGACCTCCTGGTCAGCGAAGAGGAAACCGTGCGCCTGGCCTCCGTTCTCGACGCGAAAGCGCGGCGCCTCTTCGGGCGCTCGCTCAAGCTCCGCCAGGTGAGCGCCGGGGGGTGCAACGCCTGTGAGTCCGAGGTCAACGTGTTGAGCACGGTGGTCTGGGACATCGCCCGCTTCGGTGTGCAGATCGTCGCCTCACCGCGCCACGCCGACGGCCTGATCATCACCGGCCCGGTGACCGACAACATGCGCCTCGCGCTGCGCAAGACCTACGACGCCGTCCCCGCGCCGAAGATCGTCATCGCCGTGGGAGCCTGCGCCATTTCGGGAGGCCCCTACATCGACCATCCCGAGGTGCACAACGGCGCCGACTCTACCGTGCCGGTCGATCTCTACGTCCCCGGCTGCCCGCCCCATCCGATCACCATTCTCGACGGGCTGCTGCGGCTGCTCGGAAAGATCGAAGAGAAGGGGCGATCTATGGAGTGATGCTGATCGGAGCCGGGATCCTATCGCAGGGGAGCAGGGCGAGGTCCGGGCAGGTTCGGGCGGATGCCGGGTGGGCCGGGGCAGAGGTCTGATCTGAGAGGGCGAAAGCTGGTACAGAGAGGGCGAAAGCCGGCACAGCCGGGGCGAAGACCGGTACAGAGAGGGCGGAGCCCGGTACAGAAGAGGCGGAGTCCGGTACAGAAGGGGCGGAGGCCGCCCCGGTCGGGAATGAGTCCATCCCTCACGGGGCGGAAGCCGGCCCTCGGAGGGCGGAGATCATCCCTCGAGGGGCGGACGCTGCCCTTCGAGGGATGGAGATCGCCCTCCCTCACCCCCGCGGCTTCGCCGCCCGCACGAACGCGCTCATCACCTTCCCGTCCACCGCGTCGGCCAGCGCCGGATCGACTCCCGCCTCGGCGAGGAAGCCGCGGGCGTCTTCGGCGTGATAGACCCGCGTCGGCTCGACGTCGATCGACTCGAAGCCGACTTCGGCGAGCAGGCTCCGGTACTCCGACTCCTCGAGCGCTCCGGCCACGCAGCCGGTCCAGAGGGCGAAGTTGCGCTGCGCCTCTTCAGGCAGCGCGCTACGCAGCACGATGTCCGAGACGGCGAAGCGGCCGCCGGGACGCAGGACGCGGAAGGCCTCGGCGAGCACTTTCCGCTTGTCGGCCGAGAGGTTGATGACGCAGTTGGAGATGATCACATCGACCGTTTCGCCGGGGAGCGGGATCGCCTCGATCTCCCCCTTCAGGAACTCGACGTTTTCGACTCCGGCCTTGCGCTGGTTCTCGCGGGCCAGCGCGAGCATCTCGTCGGTCATGTCGAGCCCGTACGCCTTGCCGGTCGCACCCACCCGGCGGGCCGAGAGGAGGACGTCGATGCCGCCGCCGGAGCCGAGGTCCAGCACGGTCTCGCCTTCGCGGAGCTCGGCGAGCGCGGTCGGGTTGCCGCAGCCGAGCGAGGCGAGCACCGCTTCGACGGGGAGGCCGGCTTTCTCACTCTCGTCATAGAGCCCGACGGAGAGCGGATCTTTGCTCTCCGTGGAGCAGCAACCGCTGCCACAGCATGAAGCGGCCTTCTGGTTCTGGACGCTCCGCGCGGCCTCGCTGTAGCGGGCGCGCACGATCTCCCGGATCTCCTCCGGAGCGGCGGTTGGCTGTCCGACGGTCTGTTCGGCAATGGGGGTGATGGTGTCCATGAGCTGTCTCTCCTGTGGTTGTTACTAGCAACTATAGGGTTCAAAAAATGGGGCTCGCCTCGCTGGAGATGAGCCCCGGCTTGTTTCCTCAGCTGACCCGGCAGCAGCTGCCGCCGCCGGTCTCGACGCGTTCGGCCGCCGCCCGCGCGAGGCGGGCGATGAGATTGGCCATGGCCCGCCGGATCTCGGGATCGAAGTCGGCGAGGAGCGCCCGCTCCTCGGCCAGGATGTCCCCCTCGATGCGGCGGTACAGGTCCCGACCGCTGGCCGTGGCCTCGACCAGCACGGCGCGATGGTCGGAAGGATGGGGAGCGCGGACCACATACTCCTTGCGCTCCAGGGAGTCCACCACGCGGCTGGCCGTGCTCTTGTCGAGATACAGATGGGCCGCCAGGTCGTTGAGCGTCATCCCTCCCTGCCGCACCAGCGTCTCCAGCGCATAGCACTGGGAGACCGACACGTCGTAGCAACAGATGCGGTCCCGGTCCCGGAACTGGTAGACGCGGATGAGGTCGGACAGCGCTCCATAGAGCGCCCGCGCGTCCCGCTCCAGGGAGGGGTCGGCGGTCTCGGTCACGATCGGGAGGGGGTTCCTGGCTTCCATGGGAGGAAGCCTAGCACGGGTAGTTGTCGGTTGCAACTGTCTGTTCAGGAGCGGTGTCGGTGGCCTGCGACCTGCCGGGACCATGGCTCAAAGGACAAAAAGGACTCAAAGGACTTCAAGGACGCTACGAGCCAGGAGCTCGTCGTGTCCTTTGTGTCCCTTCCGTCCTTGATGTCCTTGTCTTTTGCTGCCACGCCGTGCCCCCCTACTGCACCTGCTCCTTCGTCGTCAAAAACCGCACCCCCGGCCAGTCCTCACCCGTGCTCTTCAGGTGCCAGGCGTTTCTCGCCAGGAAGACCGGCGAGCCGTTGTGGTCTTCGGCCATGGTGCCGTTGTTCGAGGCGACGAACTTCTTGAGGTGGTTCTGGTCTCCCGCCTCGATCCAGCGGGCGGTGTAGAGGGAGGTCCCCTCGAAGATCACGTCGACGTTGTACTCGGTGCGGATGCGGTCGGCGAGCACGTCGAACTGCAGGGCTCCGGCCACTCCGACGATCCAGTCGTTGCCGAGGCGCGGCCGGAAGATCTGCGCGGCCCCCTCCTCGGCGAGCTGCAGGAGGGCGCGGCCCAGGTGCTTGGCCTTCATCGGATCGACCGGCCGGACCTTCTTGAGCAGCTCCGGCGCAAAGCTCGGAATCCCCGTGAAGCGGAGGTCCTCCCCTTCGGTCAGCGCGTCGCCGATGCGTAGCGCGCCGTGGTTCGGGAGACCCAGGATGTCCCCCGCCCAGGCCTCCTCGGCGAGCTCGCGGTCCTGCGCCATGAACAGCAGCGGGTTGTGGATGGCCATCGTCTTGCCCGAGCGGATGTGCTTGAGCTTCATCCCCCGCTCGAAGCGGCCCGAGCAGAGGCGCACGAAGGCGATCCGGTCGCGGTGCTTGGGGTCCATGTTCGCCTGGATCTTGAAGACGAAGCCGGTGACGTTCTCCTCCTCGGGGTGGACCTCCCGCGTCTCGGTCTTCTGCGGGCGCGGCGGCGGCGCCAGCTCGACGAGGCCCTCGATCAGCTCGCGGACGCCGAAGTTGTTGAGCGCGCTCCCGAAGAAGACCGGCGTCAGGTGCCCTTCGCGGTAGTCCTGGAGGCTGAACGGCAGGCAGAGGCCGCGCGCCATCTCCGCGTTCTCGCGGAGGCGCTCCACGGCCCTCTCCGGCAGAAGCTCGTCGAGCCGGGAATCGTCCAGCCCATGGCAGCTCTCGCCCTGGGTGATGACGTTGCGCCGTCCGCGCTCCATGAGGATCAGGCGGTCGTGGAAGAGGTCGTAGCAGCCCAGGAAGTCGTGCCCCATGCCGATCGGCCACGAGGCCGGGGTGACGTGGAGCTGGAGGTCCTGCTCGATCTCGCTCATCAGCTCGAAGGGGTCGCGGCCCTCGCGGTCGAGCTTGTTGATGAAGGTGATGATCGGCACGTCGCGCAGGCGGCAGACCTCGAACAGCTTGCGGGTCTGCGTCTCGATCCCCTTGGCCGCGTCGATCACCATGATGGCCGAGTCGACCGCGGTCAGGGTGCGGTAGGTGTCCTCGCTGAAGTCCTCGTGGCCCGGCGTGTCGAGCAGGTTGAAGGTGCAGCCGGCGTATTCGAAGGTCATCACCGAGGCGGTCACGGAGATGCCGCGCTCCTGCTCGACCTTCATCCAGTCGGAGCGGGCGCGCCGCGCCTCGCCGCGCGCCTTGACCGCGCCCGCGAGCTGGATCGCGCCTCCGAAGAGGAGGAGCTTCTCGGTGAGGGTCGTCTTGCCCGCGTCGGGGTGCGAGATGATGGCGAACGTCCGCCGCCGCGAGACCTGGTCGCTCTGCTGGGTCATGGCCTTCCTGTTCAGTGGATCGGACCGGAGCCCGACGGTATGCCGTCCTCTAAAACCGCGAGGGCGCCCGGATGATTTCCGTGTCCCTCACCCCCGGCCCCTCTCCCACGAGTGGGAGAGGGGTGTAGGTTGGTCAGTCCATCGCATTTCGAGCCTGCGCGAGCTAACCCTCTCCCCTCTCCCGCTTGCGGGAGAGGGGCCGGGGGTGAGGGCACTCCGGGGGCGGAAGAGTAGCAGATCGGACGGACGCCGTTGACGACCGGAGAAGCCGGACCGATGATACCGCCCATGCATCGACTCCGGCTCGCCCTGGCTCCACTCCTCCTCGCGCTCCTCGCCTGCTTGTCGTCGGGCCGGCAGGCGCCCCCCACGTCCGAGACTCTTCCGGCGGCGGATGACTCGGCAGCGCAGGCCCGCCGGGTGACCGAGCTCGCCGACGCCTACCTCGCCGCCTATCTGCGGCAGTTCCCGGAGGCGGCGGCGTACAACGCGCTCCCGGGGACCCGGTACGACCGGTTCAACGACAACTCGCCGTCGTCGCTTCGGGCCTGGGAGGCGACCGAGGACGAGGTGGCGGCGCGGCTCTCCACCATCAAGGAAGATTCCCTCTGGAATCGTCCGGAGTGGGTGACCTGGGGCTTTCTGCGCGAGGCGCTGGACGCGTCCCGCGGGCTGCGCGTCTGCCGCAACGAGCTGTGGCAGGTCAATCAGCTCACCGGCTGGCAGGCGGGCTTCGCCACCCTGGCCGGCATCCAGCCGGTGACCACGCCGGAGCTGCGCGAGCAGGCGATCGCCCGCTGGAGCTCTCTGCCGCGCTACGTCGATACGGAGATCGCCAATCTGCGGGAGGGCGTGCGTCTCGGCTATACGGTGCCGCGGCGCAATGCGGAGCTGGTCCTGGAGCAGCTCGACGAGCTGGCCGCCATGCCGCGGGACCAGCTCCCGTTCCTGAGCCCCGGCCAGAGGACCGGAGACGCGGAATTCCTGAAGCGCTGGCAAACTCTCGTCACCGAGCAGATCCGGCCGGCGATCGAGCGCTATCGGACCTATCTGCGGAATGAATACCTGCCAGCGGCGCGCACGACGATCGCCGTATCGGATCTCCCCGACGGAGCCCGCTGCTATGCCGCCACCCTGCGCTACTACACCAGCCTGGACCGCCCGCCGCGGGAAGTCTTCGCAGCCGGGCAGCGGGCCGTGGCCGCGCGCCAGGCGGCGCTCCAGGAGCTCGGCCAGCGGATCTTCGGGACCTCCGATCTGGCGGCGATCCGGGACCGCCTGCGGAGCGACCGGAGCAACGACTTCAGCTCGCGGGACGAGGCTCTGGCGGTGACGAAGGATGCCGTGGAGCGGGCCCGGCAGGAGGTCCCGCAATGGTTCGGCAAGGTGCCGCGAGCCGGAGTCAGCATCGAGCCGCTCCCCGCGTATCAGGAGAAGGGGAGCTATTCGCAGTATTTTTCCGGCGCCGAGGACGGCAGCCGCCCCGGCATCTATCAGATCAATCTGGGACAGTCGGAGGGCTCGGACCGGGGCGCCTCGCTGGTCACCGCGTTCCACGAGACCTATCCGGGGCATCACATGCAGCTTGCCCTGGCGCAGGAACGGCCGGCCGCGCATCCGATCACGCGTCTCCTGGGGAATTCGGGGTTCATCGAAGGCTGGGGCCGCTACGCCGAGACGCTCGCCGACGAGATGGGGCTCTACGGAGAGGACCGCAATCGCCTCTCTCATCTCTCCGGAATGCCCACCGGCATGGTGGTCGATCCCGCGATCCACGCCCTGGGCTGGACGCGGCAGCAGGCCATCGACTACGTGGTGACCATTCAGGCGGGGATGAACGAAGCCGCGGCGGGGCGCTACGTGGACCGCATCGCCGTCCTGCCCGGGCAGATGGCCACCTACGGCGTCGGCGAGCAGGAGATCCTGGCTCTGCGCGAGGAGGCGCGGCAGGCCCTCGGTCCCCGTTTCGACATCCGGGAGTTCCACGACCGCGTGCTGGAGAACGGCTCGGTGACCCTGGGCATGCTGCGCCAGAGGATCGAGCGCTGGATCGCGGAGAAACAGAAGTCAAAGTGACAGGCCGGACCTGCGGATGAGATCCGCGAGGCGGCGGTCGGACTCGCGCAGGATTTCCTCCAGATCGAGATGCGTGAGCTGGCCGTCCTCGACGAGAAGGCGGCCGTCCACGACCACATGGCGCACCGCCGCGCGCGACGCGCCGAAGGCTACGAGGTCGTGCGGATCGGCTTGCGGCGCGCCCCACATCTCGGGGTGCCCGGTGGCGAGCACGACGAGGTCGGCGCGCTTGCCGGTCTCCAGGGTGCCGATCTCGTTGTGAAGCCCCAGGGCGCGCGCCCCCTCGCTGGTGGCCAGGCGCAGGGCGTCCAGCCCCGAGAAGGCGTCGGGGCCGTGCTTGACCTTCTGGAGGAGGGCCGCCAGGCGCAGCTCTTGAAAATTGTCGAGGGTGTTGCTGCAGGCCGCGCCGTCGCAGCCGATGCCGACCGGCACGCCGGAGCGGCGGATGGCGAGGAGATCGGCGATTCCCGAGCCGAGCTTCAGGTTGGAGCTCGGACAGTGGACGACGCTGAAGCGCTCGTTGCGCACCCGGGCCAGATGCCGGTCGGTGAGCCAGACGCCGTGAGCCAGGCGCAGGTCGGCGGCGAGCACGCCCTGGTCGGCGAAGTACTCGATCTCGTCTCTTCCGCCTTTGAGTTGGCGGACGGCTTCCGTTTCGTCCCGCTGCTCCAGCGCATGGGTGTGGATCGGCCAGCCGCGCCGACCCGCCAGCTCGCGGATCCCCGCCCAGAGCGGATCGGAGCAGGTCAGGATGAAGCGCGGATTGAGGACGTAGCGCAGCCGCCCCTCCGGCCCCTGGTCGAAGCGCTCCCCGAGAGCCTCGGTCGCGGCGAGCGCCACGTCGGTCTGCGCTCGCAGCGGCGCCGGCAGCTCGGCCCCGGAATCCATCAGACACTGGCCGGCGAACGCGCGCAGGCCGGAGGCGGCGATGGCGTCGAGGAGCCCCTGGGCGCCCGGTCCGATGCCGATGTCCTGGATCGTGGTCGTGCCTCCAAGGAGGCATTCCGCCGCGCCCAGCAGGCTGCACCAGTACGCGCTCTCGTCGTCGTGCGCCGCCTCGAGAGGCCAGATCCGCTCGCGCAGCCAGCCGAGCAGGCGCCGTCCCTCGGCGAGGCCGCGGAAGAAGGTCTGCCCGAGATGGAGGTGGCCCTGGATCAGGCCGGGGAGGACCAGGCAACCCGAGACGTCGAGGATGTCCGTGCCGGGCGGGGGCTCCGGGACGGGGCCGATCCAGGCAATCCGGCCGTTCTCGATCAGGAGGTCGGCGCCTGCAAAGACGGTGGCCCCCGGATCGAGGGTGAGGATCGTGCCGCCGTGGAGCAGCAGAGGCGCAGGAGTGGCGAGCGGGTCCATGGGCGACGTCATCCTATTCGAGTTCCCTCTCGACCCGCCACGAAACCTCCCCGGGGGGGTGAGGCCTCCGCCCGCCCGACCTCACCCCCCCGACCCCCCTCTCCCATCTCCCACCCTTCCCCCGGGAGAGGGGGGAGCTTGCAACTGCTCTGCTCACTGGAACCTTTCCCGGAATGAGGGTTGGGCGGGGGCGCTCCTCTCCCGGTTGGAGGGGTGGGAGATGGGAGAGGGGTCGGGGGTGAGGTCGGGCGGGGGAACGCTTGCAGGCGATTTTGTCGCGCGGTCCGGGAGAGAATAGGCAGCATGAGCGCCGGCCTCGTCCTCCGCAGCATACGTGTCGTGACCCCCGAGGGGGTGCGTCCCGCCACCATCCACATCCGCCAGGGGAGGATCGAACGCGTCGGCGCCTGGGACGAGGCGCCCACGGCAGGCGAGGGGCTGACGGACTGCGGCGATTCGGCGATCCTGCCCGGCGTTGTCGATTCCCATGTCCACATCAATGAACCGGGGCGGACCGATTGGGAGGGGTTCGAGACAGCGACCCGCTCTGCCGCGGCGGGAGGTACCACCACCCTGGTGGACATGCCGCTCAACAGCATCCCCGCCACGACGACGCGCGAGGCTCTGCGATCCAAGATCGAGGTGGCCCAAGGGAAGACGCGCGTGGACGTCGGCTTCTGGGGCGGAGTCGTGCCCGGCAACGCGACGGAGCGTCCCGGGCTCCTGGAGGACGGCGTCCTCGGCTTCAAGGCCTTCCTGGTTCCCTCGGGCGTCGACGAGTTCCAGCACGTCGGAGAGGCCGATCTGCGGGAGGCCTTGCCGGTGCTGGCCCGGCATGGCTCTGTGCTCCTCGCCCACGCCGAGCTGCCGGGGCCGATCGATGCTGCGGCCGGGGTTTGGCAAGGCGCCGGTCCGGCCGAGCTGCGCGAATACGATCGCTTTCTGCGGTCGCGTCCCGATGCCGCGGAAGTGGCGGCGGTGGAGCTCCTGGTCCGGCTGTGCCGTGAGACGGGCTGCCGGGTCCATATCGTCCACGTCGCCTCGGCCGAGGTCCTGCCGGTCCTGCGCCGGGCCCGCGAGGAAGGGCTGCCGGTCACCGCCGAGACCTGCCCGCACTATCTGACGTTTTCCGCCGAAGAGATCCCCGACGGCGCCGTCGCCTTCAAGTGCGCTCCGCCCATCCGCTCGCGGGAGAACCGCGAGCTCCTCTGGGTGGCCCTGGGCGAAGGGATCCTCGATCTGGTCGCCTCGGATCACTCGCCCTGTCCGCCGGATTTGAAGAAGGTCGACGCCGGGGGCTTCCGCGGCGCCTGGGGCGGCATCGCCTCCCTGCAGCTCGCCCTGCCCGCGGTCTGGACCGGAGCGCGGGAGCGCGGCTTCACGATCGCCGATCTCGCCGGGTGGATGTGCACAGGACCGGCCCGGCTGGCCGGCCTCGAAGGACGGAAAGGGAAGATCGCGCCGGGATGCGACGCCGACCTGGTGGTCTGGGACCCGGAGGAGAGCTTCCAGGTGGATCCGCGGGGCCTCTACCATCGCCACAAGCTCACCCCCTACGCCGGACGGACGCTGTACGGCGCCGTCCGCCGCACTCTCCTGAGAGGCGAAACGGTCTACGATGTCTCCGCGCGGGACCGGTTTTCCGGACCGCCGTCGGGGCAGCTCCTGCGCAGGGGAAAGGAATGACCGATTTCACCGATCTCGTGGATCTGGCGTCGGAGCGGCTGGGAAGCGCGGTGCTCGCCGCGAACGATGAATTCTTCGCACCCAAGGAGAACCTCCTCAAGGCGGGCGAGGCGGTCTGGCGCGAGGGCGAGTACACCGACGTCGGCAAGTGGATGGACGGCTGGGAGACCCGCCGCCGCCGTGAGCCCGGCCACGACTGGTGCCTCGTGCGTCTCGGCCTGCCGGGAGCGCCGCGCGGCATCGTGGTCGACACCAGCCACTTCCGTGGCAACTATCCCGAGTCCTGCTCGCTCGAGGCGTGCGCGGTGGAGGGGCATCCCGGCCCCGAGGAGCTGCTCGGCGCCGCCTGGACCGAGATCCTGCCGCGCTCGCCGCTCCAGGGCAACACGAAGAACCGCTTCCCCATCGAGAAGGACATCGACCGGGTCACCCATCTTCGGTTCAATATCTTCCCGGACGGCGGCGTGGCGCGCCTGCGGGTGTACGGCGAGGTCGTCGCGGACTGGCCGCGGCTCCTGAAGCGCCGCAGCGAGATCGACCTGGCCGGGGTGGAGAACGGCGGCGCCGTCCTTTCCTGCAGCGACATGTTCTTCGGCAACCGCCACAACCTGATCCTGCCCGGCCCCTCGCTGGGCATGCACGATGGCTGGGAGACGAAGCGGCGGCGGGGACCGGGCCACGACTGGGCGATCGTCAGGCTGGCGACGCGCGCCGCCCTCCATCGGGCCGAGGTGGACACCTCCCATTTCAAGGGGAACGCTCCCGGGAACTGCTCGATCGAGGCTTGCGATGCGGCCGGAGCCTCTCCGGAGCAGCTCGTCTCTGACAGCTTCGGCGGCTGGCAGGAGGTCCTGCCGCGGACTCCTCTCCGCCCGCACACCCGCCACCTCTTCGACGATCTCGCTGCGGCCGGACCGTTCACCCACGCCCGTCTGAACATCCATCCCGACGGCGGCGTGGCCCGGCTGCGGCTCTTCGGGAGGGTCACGGCGATCGACTGGCTGAACGCCTTGCCTGCCGGGGAGGCGGAGGCGGCGCTCCTCGCCTGCTGCGGCTCGCGGGTCTGGGCGCGCCGGATGGTGGCGGGCCGCCCCTTCCGCGACCGCGCCGACCTGCTGAAGATGTCCGACGGGATCTGGTGGAGCCTGGCGCCCGAAGATTGGCTGGAAGCGTTCAAGGCGCACCCGCGCATCGGCGAGAAGGGGAAGGGCTGGTCCGAGCAGGAGCAGGCCGGCGCACGGGGCGCCCGCCCGGAGATCCTCGCCGAGCTGGCGGAGGCCAACCAGCGCTATGAATCGCGTTTCGGGCACATCTTCATCGTCTGCGCCAGCGGCAGGAGCGCGGGAGAGATGCTCGCCCTGCTCCAGGAGCGCATCGGCAACACCCCCGACATGGAGCTGCGAGCGGCTGCCGAAGAGCAGCGGAAGATCACCCATCTGCGGCTGGAGAAACTGTTGCCCTCATGAGTGGAATCACCACCCACGTGTTGGATACGTCGCGCGGCCGGCCGGCGGGCGGCGTCCTCGTCGTCCTCGAATTCCAGGAGAAGGACGGCTGGCGCGAGATCGTGCGGGCCGAAACCGATGCGGACGGCCGCGTCCGGCAGCTCCTGCCTGCTGGATCTCCGTTCGTCGCGGGCACTTGGCGCCTGACGTTCGACGTCGGAAAATACTTCGCAACGCACGGCGTCGAGGCCTTCTATCCCGAAGCCTCGATCGTCTTCGTCGTCCGGGACACGGAGCAGCACTATCATGTGCCGCTCCTGCTGAGCCCGTACGGTTATTCGACCTATCGGGGGAGCTGAGCATGCCCGTCACCCTGGCCGAAAACAGTTATGGCAAGCAGGCGGTGCGCCTGGTCACGGTCCGCCGCCGGCCGGATGCTCACGAGCTGAAGGATGTCACGGTCGCCATCCGCCTCGAAGGGGACTTCGCGGCCGCCTACAAGGAAGGCGACAACGGCGGCGTGCTTCCCACGGACACGATGAAGAACACCGTCTACGCCCTGGCTGCCGATCATCCGTTCGACGACATCGAGGATTTCGGCCTCGCCTTGACCGATCACTTTTTGCAGGCGAGCCCGAGCGCGACACTGGCGCGCGTCGAGCTGGCCGAGCATCTGTGGGAGCGCATCGAGAAGGGCGACCAGCCGCACCCGCACGCCTTCCGGCGCGCCGGCAGCGAGACGCGAACTGCCGTGGTGACCAGAGATCGAGAGACCGCGCGCGTGCAGGCCGGGCTCGAAGACCTCGTGGTGATGAAGACCGCGAGATCGGCGTTCGAAGGATTCCCCCGCGACCGCTACACGACCCTCAAAGAAACCTCCGATCGTCTCCTCGCCACGGCGGTGCGGGCGACCTGGCGCTATTCACGTCCCTATGTCCCGTTCGGTGATCTCTGGCACGAGGTGCGGCGCATCCTGCTCGAAACCTTCGCGGACCACGACAGCCTCTCGGTCCAGCACACGCTCTACGCGATGGGAGAGGCGGTCCTGGAGACGCTGGACGTCGAGGAGATCCACCTCTCGATGCCCAACAAGCACCACATCCCCATTGACCTCACCCCCTTCGGCCTGGAGAACCGCAACGAGATCTTCGTGGCGACCGTGGAGCCGTACGGGCTGATCGAGGCGACGGTGCGGAGGGGGTGAGGTGGGCGCGTGCGCAACTTATCCGCGCCGATTTTCGAGGATCTTCACAAACGACCGCCCCCGCAGCTCGTCCAGGGTCAACCCCGACCGCTCCAGCGCCTCTTCTTCGGTGATCGCGCCGCAGTTGACGGCGCGCAGGAAGTAGTTGAGGAGGCCCTGACCGGTCGCGGCGTCGTCGAAGACCTCCCCGACCAGCGTCGCCTGGGCAGCCTTCTGGACGAAGTTGCGAAGGCGGTCGGAGGCGGCGTCCAGGCCTTCGAGGAAGAATTCGAACACGGTGGCGAAGCGGGTGACGAGCTGCGCGGGATGCAGGTCCCAGCCCTGATAGAAGCCGCCGATGAGCGAATGGCGGATGTGGTCGTGATGGAGCCGCCAGGCCCGGTGCACGGTGGCGCGGTTTTCGTCGACCTGGGCTGGTGTGAGCGTGGCACTTTTCTCGGCGGCACGATGCGGGGCGACGGGCAGGACGTTCGTCGCCCCGTCGGAGATCCAGAGGCCCGTGCCGGCGTAGGCGACCTTCATCATGTGCTTGGCGAAGTCGCAGACCGGATGGGTCATGGACTGCCAGGAGGCCGTGATGTTCGAGGAAGCCGTGTAGTCGTAGGTGCCGAAGTGAGCGGCCACACAGCGTCCGCGCGCTGCTTCGGCGAGGAGCGGCAGGTTGGAGATCCCCCGCTCGTTCAGGACCGACTGCGGCGTCTCGATCATGATCTCCAGACGGAGCGAGCCGGCCGGGAGGCCCAGCGCCGGCTCGAAGAGGTCGAAAAGGTCGGCGAGGGCGGTGACCTGCTCGGGGATCGTCACCTTGGGGAGAGTGACGACGAACCCTTCCGGCAGCCGGCCGCCGGTCTCCCGCGCGAGCGTGGTCAGGAAGAGGTCCAGGGTACGGACCGACCGATCGCGCAGCTCTTCGGTGAACGGCTTGATGCGGATGCCGATGAAGGGAGGCAGGGTGCCGGCGGCCGCTCCCACCGCCATCTCGCGGGCCGCGGACTCCGCATGCCCGTCTTCCTCCGCGTCCGGCCGGTTGCCGTAGCCGTCCTCGAAATCGGCGCGGAAGTCCTCGACGGGCTCGCGGCGCAGCTTCTCGCCGACGCGGGTGTGGATCGTGGGAGCGAGAGCCTCCGGCAGGCCGATTGCGCGGGCGAGGTCTTCGGGCGTCGCGGCATACTCTTCCAGAGCCCGGAGGGCGAGCGCTCCCAGGCGTGCGGAAGAGTCGGAGCGGAAGAGGTGCGCCCCACCATAGACCACCTGCACCGGCTGGCGACGCCCCGACTCTCCGGGATAGCGCCGCGCAAAGGCGAGATTGGCGCCACGCAGGCGCGCGAAGACTTCGCCGAGCGCGTCGGCGGAGAGAGTCGAGGACATGTGAGCTTCTCCTTCAGGAGTGTCCTTGGAGCAACGAGCGGATTCCCTCTTCCAAAGGAGGGATATCCTCGCCGACGGCCTTCCAGATCACCGCTAGGTTGATGCCGAAATAATCATGAGTCAGCTTGTCTCGCATCCCCGCGATCTCGCGCCAGGGAATGTCCTGCCGGAGAGCTCTCACTTCGAGAGGAATCTTCTTCGCTGCTTCTCCCACGATCTCAAGGGCACGAACGACTGCGAAAACCGTTTTGTCGTCGGAGGAGAACTCGTCGAAGCTCATCCCTTCCACGAACCGCTGCGCCTTCGACATGGCATCCAACATGTCAGCCAGATAGTCCTGGTACGATCGCTCGCTTTTCATATCGACACGACTTCGCTCAAAACCCTCTCGCCGACTTGTGGCTTCAATGCATCTTCCATGACCAGGTCTACTTTGACGCCGAGGAGATCGGAGAGGTGGTTCTCCAGGGCAAGGAAGCCGAGGAGGCTCGGAACCTCGGTGAAGGTCACCAGGACGTCGAGGTCGCTCCCCTCGTGCTCCTCATGCCGGACGTACGAGCCGAAGACCCCCAGCGACCGCACATGGAAGTGCGCCTCCAGGTACGGCAGGTGGTCTCGGAGCATCTCCAGACAGCGGTCGAGGTCGATGTGCCTGCTCATGAAGGCATTCTACGGGATGCTGTGGTCATGCCCCCAACCCCAGCACCATCCGCCGCACCACCCGTTCCAGCGCGAAGCTGCGGTACTCCGCGGTCGAGCGGACGTCGTCGATCGGCTGCACCTCCCGGGCGGCCTCGCGGCCGGCACGGTCGGCGATTTCGGCACCCAGGGTCTGCCCGCGCACCGCCTCTTCGGTCGCGCGCAGGCGGAGCGGGACGGGTGCAACGCTTCCGGCGGCGAGGCGGAGCTCGGCGATCCGGCCGCTCTCGATCCGCCCGGCCAGGGCCACCACCACCTTCGAGATCGCCTGCGCCTCCCGGGTCCCTACCTTGCGGAACGCCTGGACGGAGCCTTCCGGGAGTCTGGGGAGGCGGACGCGGACGATGATCTCTCCCGGCTCGATCGCGGTCTTGCGATAGCCGGTATGGAACTCGGAGTAGGGGATCTCCCGCTCGCCGTTGCGGCCGGCCACGACCACGACGGCGTCGAGAGCGAGGAGCACGGGGAGGGAATCGCCCGCGGGGCTGGCGTTCGCCATGTTGCCTCCCAGCGTGGCGCGGTTCTGGATCTGCCAGCCTCCCACCTGCGCGGCGGCGGCGACCAGGGAGGGGAAGGCGGCGCGGACCGCGGCCGAGCTCCGGATTTCCGAGAAGGTCGTGGCGGCTCCGATCTCCAGCCCGCCTCCGGCCTCGCGGATGCCGCGCAGCTCGGGGATGCCGAGCAGATCGAGCATCCGGTCCATTCGGTGGAGTGCCTCGGGGCCGCGGACCATGAGGTCGGTGCAGCCGGCGACCGGGACCAGGCCGGGATCTTCCTCCAGGTGGCGGACCGCCTCATCGAGAGAGCGCGGGGAGAGGGCGATCACCGCGCGGGCTCCTCCGGAACGAGCGCGCGGAGGATGCCCTCGTACCCCGTACAGCGGCAGAGGTTTCCGGCGAGCGCCTCGCGCACCTCCTCACGGCTCGGCGTGCCGTTGCGGTGGAGGAGGGCGGCCAGGGTCACGACGATCCCGGGAGTGCAGGCGCCGCACTGGACGCCGCCGGTCGCGACGAACCGCTCCAGGGTCTCATGCACCGGACCGGAAGGAGCTGCGGCGAGCCCCTCGACCGTGTCGATCCGGCGCCCCTCGCACTGGAAGAGCGGGACCAGGCAGGAGAGGACCGGCTCGCCGTCCAGGAGTACCGTGCAGGCGCCGCATTCGCCCTCACCGCACCCCTCCTTGGTGCCGGTCCGGCCGAGCTGCTCCCGCACCACATCCAGGAGGCGTTCCATGGGGTGCCCTTCCGCCTCGACGGTCTGGCCGTTCAGGAAAAACGAGGTCTTCATCCGGCACCGCCCACGGTCTGCTCGGACCTCTGCCACTCCAGGAGCCGTTCCGGTGTGGCGGGGATGGCGGTGACCGCGATCCCGGTCGCGTTTTCGATCGCCTGCGCGGCGGCCGGGGCCCCGCCGTCCATGGGGAGCTCGCCGACCCCTTTGGCTCCGAAAGGACCGCCGTCCCAGGAGCGCTCCAGGAGGTGGACGTCGATGGGCGGGGTGTCGCGGATCGTGGGGATGATGTAGGTCGCCAGGCGGTCGTTCAGGTAGCGGCCGTCCTGCAGCTTGATCTCTTCCATCAGTGCCCAGCCCAGGGCCTGGAGCGTCCCGCCTTCGATCTGGCCGGCGCAGAGGGTCTTGTGGATGGCGCGGCCCACCTCACAGACGGCGGTCACCTGGACCGGGCGTACCGCCAGCGTGTCGGGGTCGACCTCCACCTCGACCACGTCGGCGCCCCAGGCAAACGTCGGGTAGGCGGCGCCGCGGTAGGTCGACTCGTCGAAACTCTGCCCTTCCGGGGGCTCGTGGCGGAGGGTGACCTCCACGGGTCCGCTCTCCTGATGGAAGCGGGCAGCCGCGTCCCGGAAGCGCTCGATTCGTCCTGCGGAGCCTTCGATCCAGCCGTCGCGGACCGACTCGCCTCCGCGCCAGTGCAGCACCCGGTCGCGCAGCTCGGCCACAGCGCGGGCGATCACCCCTCCTACGATCATCGTGGTCCGCGAGGCGACCGTGGGACCGGAGTCGGGGACTTGCCCGGTATCGGGCTCGGCGAAGGTCACGTCCTCTGGTCCGACCCCGGCCGCGGCGGCGGCGATCTGGGGGAAGACCGCGACACACCCCTGGCCCATGTCGGTCATCGCCGTGAGGACCTCGATGCGGCCGTCTTCCAGGAGCCGGACGGTCACCGGCGATTTCATCTTGCGCTCGCCGTTGCCGGTGAACCCGGCGCCATGGAAGTAGAGCGAGAGCCCGATTCCGCGCATCGGCTCGCCGTCCCGTCTCCGCCCCCGGATCTCCTCCAGCTCCCGCCAGCGCTCGCGGAAGCCGGTCCGCCGTGCAGCCTCTTCGAGGCAGAGGCGGGCCGAGGTGCTGGAGTCCAGGACCTGACCCGTCGGCAGCCGGTCCCCTGGGTCCACGGCGTTGCGCATCCGGATCTCGAAGGGATCGAGCCCCAGCGTCCGGCCGATCTTGTCCATCTGGCGCTCGAGAGCGAATTCGACCTGGGGCGCACCGAAGCCGCGGAAGGCACTGTTGGGCGTCGTATGCGTGCGGAGCACCCGGGCGCGGATGCGCACGTCCGGGCAGCGGTAGGGGCCGAAGGAGTGGAGGAGGGCGCGCGAGAGCACAACCGACGAGAGGGTCGCATAGGCCCCGCCGTCCATCAGGATCTCGATGTCCAGGGCGAGGAGGCGGCCGTCGCGCGTCACCCCCGTTCTGTGGCGGACGATGGCGGGATGGCGCTTCGAGGTGCCGATGATGTCCTCATGGCGGTCGTAGATCAGCTTCACCGGCCGGCCGCAGGCGCGAGCCAGCAGGGCCGCGTGGAGGGCGATCGCGCTGGGGAAGTCCTCCTTGCCCCCGAAGCCGCCGCCCACGGTCGAGGCACGCACCCGCACCTGGTCATCGGGCATCTTGAGAGCGTGGGTCAGCGCCTTGTGGACGTAATACGGGCACTGCATCGAACCGAGGACGGTGAGCGCTCCGTCGTCCTCGAACCAGGCAATCATCCCGTTGCACTCGATGTAGATGTGCTCCTGGTGCCCGGTCCGGTACTCCCCCTCGACCACCGCATCCGCCCGCCCCAGGGCCGCCTCCACATCGCCGGTCTCCATCTTCAGCTGATAGAGAGGGGGGAGAGCCTCCGCCGCCTCCAGGCTCACGACAGGATCGAGCGGCTCGTACTCGACCGTGAAGGCCGACAGAGCCTGCTTCGCCGCCAGCCGGGTGGGCGCCGCGACCAGCGCCACAGGCTCCGCGACGTGGAGCGTGACCTTGTCGGCGAGGATCGGCCATCCGTCATCGATGAGCTGAATGCCGTTCGGACCGGGGAGATCCGCGGCCGTGACGCAGACCGCGCCCACCGGAGCCTTGGCCGGGTCCCAGCGGACCGATTTGATGCGAGCATGAGGATGCGGGCTGCGCAGGGTCGCGCCGTGCCACATCCCCGGGAGCGAGATGTCGTCCACATAGCGGGCTGCACCCGACACCTTGGCGAAGCCGTCGGGGCGCGGTGGGCTTTCTCCGATGCCGTTCATTGGGGCTGAAGTCTGGAACAAGGCCGGACCGGGCGCAAGGGGCGGGCTCAGGAGGCCAGCGCGCGTTCCAGAAGATCTTCCACTTCCAGTGTGCTGGCCCAGCTCCGGAGATACCCAAGGTCGAGCCGGCCGCCTTGAGTCCGAATGATTCCCAGAATGTCTGTCCACTGACGGTCGGACGTTTCTCCTCCGAGCCTGTACCACTGCAGCTTGCGCAGGATGGTGTCTTCAGGAGACTTCACCAGGACATCTCGCGGAGAGTCCTCCGTGAGACGCTGGAGTGCCGCACGGGACAGCTCGCTGCGATCGAAGGTCCCATGGCCGGAGACAAATACGTCGACCTTGAATCCGGTGGTGAGATGGACAAGGTTGAAGGAAGAGCCTCGCCGGATCGCCTGCCGCATTCTCTCGGAATCCAGATAGAACTCGTTCTCCAGTCTGGAGACCAGGAGCGTCACTGCCGAAGCCGGTAGGTCGACGACGAGGTCCAGGTCACGGGTCTGGCGAGGGAACCCGTGCACCGAGCTGGCGAACGATCCCCCGACATGATAGGGAATGGCGAGGTCTTCCAGAATACCGATGACCTGCAGAGCGATCCGGACAGTCTCTCCGGTCATATCGGTCAGGGCTTCGATCCGCTCTCGAGGAGCGGACCATAGACGCGGGTGGCCAGCTCCTCACCCAGGAAGAGGCCCAGAAGGCGGCGGTGGAGCTCCTCCGGGCCGGCCTCGGGGTGGCGTTGCCTCAACCCCGCGAGCGCGAGCTGCCGGGAAACTTCGTAGGCATCCTCGATCAGTTGGACCTTCCGCCAGGCCGGCATGCGGCGGAAGATCTCGACCTGGACTCTCTCCGCGTCGGGATCGGTGTCCGGCGACAGCGTGGGGTAGGGGAGCTCGTGCGGCTTGGCAGGCATGCTCCCTAGGATATCTCCCGCCGCCGCTCTTCGATCCATGCCCGCGCCGGCGGCTCGTCCTCGAAAAAGCCCACGGGGAAGTCCGCGCTTTCCTCGGTCTTGAACAGCTCGGCCCCGGTGATAACCATCTTGGCCATCACTCGGGCTTCCATGTGGGCGTGGCAGACCGCGAGCGCGCGCAGCGGCATTCGGGTCAGCGCCTCGGAGGTGAGCTTGCGTCCGGCCGGCGTGTCGGTGCCGAGCCCGGCCATGTCGACCAGCATGAAGATGGCCTCGCGGTCACCGATCAGCTCGAAGTGCCGGCGGTTGATCTCCTCGGCATCCTCGCGCGAGACGTCCCCAGCCAGACGCAGCACGATCAGGTCGGGGTCTTCGAGCCAGGTGGTGTGTGCACCGATGCGGTGAATCTCGGGCATCGCCTCTCCTCCAGGAAGGGAACGGGCTGCAATGGATTCCGGAGAATCCTACGCCACACCCGCTCTCTTCCGATAGCCGGAGAGGCCTATTCGTCCGCCCGCGTCATCGTGAGCCGCCCGCCCTCCTCTCCGCCGTTGGCGACCCAGTGACCCTCGAACTTTCCGTCCACGCGCTCCATCGTCCCCGCGAGCAGGCTCTCGCCGTTGTCGACCTTGAAGGAAAAGGTCTTGCCGTCGAAGGAGGCATCGACGACCGGCCAGCGCTTTTCGCCTCCCTGTATGGGCAGGATGGCGGTTCCGGCAAGCTTGCCCGCGTCGAGACGGAGCTCCAGCTTGATGGCGCCCGGTCCGGCCGCCGTCTCCCCCTCTTCCACCGGAGCAAGCCGCCATGTACCGACCATCTCCGCGGCAGCCCCTCCCTCGGGAGCCGCCTGGGTGGCATGGATCAGGGCCGGTGTGAGGAGCAGGAGCCAGAGCGCGAGCACAACACGAGTCTTTGCCATGAGATGTCCTCCCGCAGACTTGGACTCTCCTGGTCCGTGGAAAGTTCCAGGGATGTTCGGTGGAACTTTGCCGCCTCAGTCCCAACGCCGCTCGTGGAACAGGCGGACCTGCAACGCCTTCAGCTCGTCGGCCCCCATGCCGGCCAGGACGGCTTCACGCTCCGCGCCGAGCTCGATCTCGAAGGCCTGGCAAAAGGTGCGAATCGACTCGCGCAATTCCTCTTCGCGTCCCTCTTCGCGTCCCTCTTCACGGCTCTGCCGTTTGGCCAGGGTGAGGGCGCCGCGGGCGTCCTGCTCGGCGATCTTGGCGCGATCGTAGAGGTCGAGCTCGCCGGCGCTGAAAGAGGCCATGCGGGCGACTTCCAGTGCCTCACGGTATGGCGCTTGCGACAAGGCCGGCGGCACCACCTCGAGGTTCTCCGCCTCGCGGAAGAAGTAGGCCCAGCGGTCGATCGTTCCCTGCGGATCGTCACCGGAGCGGTATTTTGGCAGCTCCAGGAAGACGTACTGCACCTGCGAGAGGCCGAGGGCGCCACCGTGCTGTTCCTGCATCCGCCAGCGGCTGAGCATCGGCACCGGTTCACCGCCCGCGTCCGGCGGCCCGGACCAGAGCAGGAAATCACAGATCGTCACCCCCACCACGTCGTCGAGGCCGGGATAGTCCTCCCCGGCACGCAGTTGGGTGACGTAGGCCTTGGAGGTGTTGTAGACCACCCGCTTCTCGAATCCCTCGACGTTGAGCACCTGCATCTCGACCACGTAGTGCCGGCCCCGCTCGTCGAAGCACTTGACGTCCACCACCGACAGCTTCAGCTCCACGACCGGCACGCGTTGCTCGGGGGAGAGGTATTTGAGGTCGACGATCCGGTGGTCGCCGGAGAGCTCCAGGAGGGCGTTGAGCAGCTCGATGAGGAGAGGCTTGTGGACGTCGCTGCCGAAGATGCGCTTGAAGACGAAGTCGGTCTTGGGATCCGCGAATACCGGCCGCATGGAGACATCCTATCTTATCTCCGGGTCTCCGGAAGGAGGGGTAGGCCCGACTCCGCTCGCTCCTCCACAGCCGCGCCGTCTTGTCCACACTGGCGGCGAGGACGGCCCTATTATCGGCGCCATGGATTCTGAGACGCCTCAGCCGCAGGGCGCCACGCCACGAGTCGACGAGATTCCGGCGGAGTGGCTGGCCGAGTTTGAGGCCGCTGCCCGCCGGCCGCTGCGGACCCGCTTTCGCTACGCCTTCATCCACACCTACAAGCCGGTGCTCGACGACGAGCCGTTTCGCGCCTTCGACACGACCGCCGACTACCGCCGCTGGTGCGAGGAGAATCTGCCGGACTGGCTCGGCTATGGGCGCGTTTGAGTACCGGCAGGCCGAGGAGATCCGCGACGCTTTCGCCCGTCATGGCGTGCGCTATCTCTTCATCGGCAAGTCCGGCGCGATTCTGCTCGGCTTCCCCGACACCACGCAGGACGCCCTCCTCTTCGTGGAGAAGAGCCCCGACAACGGCCGGGCCATCGTCGCCGCCCTGCGCGAGCTGGGTTTCGACCTCGACGACGAGCAGGCAGCACAAATCGAGCATGGCAAGGATTTCGTGCAGCTCAAGAACGGGCCTTTCGACCTCGACCTGGTCTTCGCGCCAGCCGGCATCGAGCGCTTCGCAGACGCCTGGCGGCGGCGCGTAGAGGTCGAAGGCTTCTCCGTCTGCCACCCCGACGACATCATCGCCAGCAAGGAAGCGAGCGGCCGCGCGAAGGACCTCGAGTCTCTACCTCGGCTGCGGTCGTTCCGCGAGTACTGGCTGCGACAGCACGGCCGCTCCTGATACCTGTTCGCGTCTCGGCGGGCTTCGGAGGTGGATCCAAAGCGCGCGCCCCGGACCGGGCGGGCTCCGCCGTGCTTCTGGAGGGCGGCGAGCGCCCTCTGCGTTTGTCTGTCCTGGTCCCAGAGGGCTGTCGCCGCCCTTCAGGAATAGAGCGCTCATTTCCGGAGGGCGCTGATCGCCCTCCAGAGTTGGATGGCTCATTCCGAAAGGGCGCTGAGAGCCCCCTAGGAATGGATGGTCTATTCGCAGAGGGGGATGAGCGCCCCCCGGGAATGGGAGGCTCCAACAGAAAGGGCGCTCGGTGCCCTCCAGGATTGGACGGCGTGCTCTCCGGGGGCGGCGGGTGCCCTCGCGGTGCGGGAGACCGGTTCCTCGGAGGCGGCCGGAGCCCTCCCGGAGCGCGCGGTCTGGAGAATCGCCCAGTCCCGAGGTGCCCAGGTTCGGCGCGGGATGCGTGCTATCCTGACGTCCAAGAGAAGGACCGGGGAGCCCCATCCCCTTTCCCTTTGCCCGTGATGTGGAATAAAATCTCCACAGATAACAACTCCGCAAGGGAGCAGCACGCCATGAGCCAGCCAGCCGTCGCGGCGCTCGCGCCTCTGCCCTTCGAGCTTGTCTTGGACGACGGAGAGCCTTTGGAGACCGAATGGCATACCTTGCAGTATCCCCTCCTGAGGAGGCTGTTCCGCCAGGTGATGGCGGAGCAGGGCCGGACCGACTTCTACACCGGCGGGAACATGTTCGTGTACTACTCCCTCGAGCAGGCCTGGGAGGTCGCGAAGGAGGTGGCGCAGGGGCTGGAGCCGGAGGAGCAGAAGGCCTTCCGTGGACCGGACGTCTTCTGGGTGGGCGGCGTCGACCCCAACCGCGAGCGCAAGGTCTGGATCGCGTGGGAAGAAGGCGGGCGGCTGCCGGACGTCATCGTCGAGTTGCTGTCGCCCTCCACGAAGCGCAAGGACCGCACCGAGAAGAGAGATCTCTATGCCCGGGTCTTCCGCACGGCGGAGTACTTCATGCACGACCCGGATGCGCGACAGCTGGAGGGGCTGCGTCTGGCCGGCCGGTCCTATCGGCCGATCGAGCCCGATCCACAGGGCCGGTTGTGGAGCGAGCAGCTCAAAGTGTTCTTCGGCGTCTGGCACGGCGTCATCGAAGGACGGAAGGACGCCTGGGTCCGGCTCTACCGCCCCGACGGGAGCCTAGTACCGACGCCGGAAGAGCAGGCCGAGGCGGCAGACCGGCGAGCCGAGACCGAGCGCCTGCGAGCCGACGCGGAACGCCAACGGGCCGACACCGAGCGCCAGCGGGCCGAAGCCGAACGCCTCCGGGCTGAAGCCGCCGAGGCGGAGCTCGCTCGATTGCGGGCCTTCCTCGAAGAGCGCGGCGGGGGGTGAGGAGTTCGCGGAAAAGCAAGGTTTTCTTCCAACCCTGTATTCGGTTGGTCGGCTTAGGGTTCTTTCGTCAAGAGCGTTGTCGCTGACCGGCCTGCGCCCCCCTGGGACCGCCGGCGTCTCGCCGGCATCTTTCCTCCTGTCTTTTCTCACCGAAAATCATGGCTCGGCACCTCGACGAGCTTCTTGATGGACCAGAAGCGCTCGCCTTTGACCGAGCAGGTGCCGTCTCTCTTCTGGAGAATTCCTTCGACGACCAGGCCGGGGGAGCCGACGATCAGCTTGCGGTGCTCCTGCAGAAGGTCCGGCGAGACCACCGCTTGCGACATGCCGGTCTCGTCTTCCAGGGTGATGAAGAGGAGGCCCTTGGCGGTGCCGGGACGCTGCCGCACGATGACCGAGCCGGCGGTGCGCACCCTCCTGCCGTTCGGCAGCTTGTCGAGCTCGGCGGCCGGGGTCACCCCCTTTGCATTGAGCTGCGGACGAATATAGGAGACGGGGTGCGGCCCGAGGGTGAGCTGCGCCCCCGCGTAGTCGGCCATCGTCTCTTCGGCCTCTGTCATCTCCGCGAGCGGCGAGGGCTCCGGATCTTCCAGGTGGTCGAGGAGCGGACCGGCGGGCCGGGCGGTGCGCGCGACCTGCCAGAGCGCAGCCCGCCGGGTCAGACCGAAGGAGGCGAGGGCTCCGATCTCCGCCAGGGTGGCGATCTCGGGCGCGTGCAGGTTCGAGCGGCGGACCAGGTCGTCCACGCTCTCGAACGGCGCGCGCTTTCGTTCCTGCTCGATCACCTTTGCGGCGCTCCGGCGCAGCCTTTTGACGAAGCGGAAGCCGAGGCGGATCGCTCCGGCCGGCGGCGCCTCGCCGGTCCGCCGGTCCCGCCGGCCCTCGGGGATCTCGCGGTCCTCCCATTGGCAGCGGACGTCGGAGATCTGCACGTCCACCGGCCGGATCTCGACGCCGCGGCGCTGCGCGTCCTTGACCAGCGTGGCCGGATGATAGAAGCCCATCGGCCAGGCGTTGAGCAGGCCGAGGAAGAAGGCGGTCGGGTGGTGCGCCTTGAGCCAGGCGCTGGCGTAGGCGATCAAGGCGAAGCTCGCCGCGTGGGACTCGGGAAAGCCGTAGAGCGCGAAGGAGGTGATGCCCTGGACGATCTCGTCCTGCGCCTTGCCGGTGATCCCCCGGTCGGTCATTCCGCTCCGGAGCTTCGTGACGATCGCGTTCATCCGTTCGACCGAACGCTTCGAGCCCATGGCCCGCCTCAGCTCTTCGGCCTCGCCGCCGCTGAAGCCGGCGGCGACCATGGCGACGCGCAGCAGCTGCTCCTGGAAGATCGGCACGCCGAGCGTGCGCGCCAGGATCGGCTCCAGGCTCGGGTGGGCGTAGGTCACCGGCTGCCTCTTGTTGCGCCGCTCGAAGTACGGGCTCGCCATGTTGCCGGCGATCGGGCCGGGGCGGATGATCCCCACCTGGATCACCAGGTCGTAGAACCGCTCGGGATGGTTGCGGGGCAGCGAGTTCATCTGCGCCCGGCTCTCTACCTGGAAGACCCCGACCGTGTCCGCCTTCTGGAGCATCCGGTAGACCTTGGGATCGTCCGGCGGCAGATGCGCGAGGTCGACGCTCACCCCTTCGTGGGTGCGGATGGTCGGCACCATCTCTTCGAGCGCGTTGAGCATCCCCAGTCCCAGGAGGTCGACCTTGATGATTCCCAGATCGGCGCAGTCGTCCTTGTCCCACTGGACGACCACGCGGCCGGGCATGGATGCCGGCTCGAGCGGGACCACCTCGTCGAGACGGCCGGCGGCGATGACCATGCCTCCGGTGTGTTGGCCGAGGTGCCGGGGCAGGTTGTGGATGCGCAGCCACTGCTCGGAGAAGAGCTTCATCCGCGGTTCTTCCGGGTCGAAGCCGGCGGCGGTGAGCTCGGCCGCGAACGACTTCGGATCACCCTGCGCCACGTCGTACGTCCAGTGGGCGAGCTGCTTGGCCAGCTTGTCCACCTGGTCGGGGGAGTAGCCGAAGACCTTGGCCACCTCGCGGGTCGCCGAGCGGTCGCGGTAGGTGATGACGTTGGCGGTCATCGCCGCGCCGCGCTCGCCGTAGCGCTTGTAGACGTACTGGATGACCTTCTCGCGCTGGTCTCCCGAGGGGAGATCGAGGTCGATGTCCGGCCATTCGCCGCGCTCTTCGGAGAGGAAGCGCTCGAAGAGGAGCTCCATCTTGACCGGGTCCACCGCGGTGATCGACAGGGCGTAGCAGACGGCGCTGTTGGCCGCCGAGCCGCGGCCCTGGGCCAGGATGTTCTCGCGGTGGCAGAACTGGATGATGTCCCAGACGATCAGGAAATAGCCGGCGAGGTCGAGCTTCTCGATCAGGTCGAGCTCTTTCTGGATCTGCGCCTGGGCCTTCGCCGTGAGCGGCCGGAAGCGGGCGCGCGCGCCGTTCCAGGTGATGTGCCGGAGGAAGGAGGACGGGGTTTCACCGGGCGGCAGCGGGTACTCGGGAAAGCGGTAGCCGAGGTTCGCCAGGGTGAAGTCGAGCCGGTCGACGAGCTCGGCGCTGGCCGCCACCGCCTCCGGCAGGTCGGAGAAGAGGCGCGCCATCTCCGCGGGGCTCTTCAGGTGCCGCTCGCGGTGGCTGCCCAGGAGGGCTCCGGCCGCGTCGAGGGTCGTGTGATGGCGGATGGAGGTGAGGATGTCGTGGAGCGGCTTGTCCTCCCGCCGGGCATAGCGGACGCCGTTGGTGGCGACCAGGGGGAGGCGGAGCTTGCGCGCCAGGTCGACCAGGGCGCGGTTGCGGTGCTCTTCCTCGCGGAGACGGTGGCGCTGCAGCTCGATCTGGACCCGGCCGCCGAACCAGACGGTCAGCCGCTCCAGCGCCCGCCGCGCCGCGTCGGGTCCGCCCAGCGCGAGCTCGCGGGCGATCAAGCCGTTGTCGTCTCCGGTCAGGCAGCGGAGGCCGGCCGCGTGCTCGGCCATCAGGTCCCAGGAGACGCGGGCGTGTCCCTTGGGCCGGCCGAGCGCCGCACTGGTCAGCATCCGGCAGAGGTTGCGGTACCCGGCTGCGCTCTCGACGAGGACGGTGATCCGAGCGCCGTCGGGCGGCAGCTCTGAAGGGGGTGAGGGCTCCGGAACGATCCCGAGCGGGCCGCGTCGTCCGGGAGGGAGGAGCGGCTCGTCCTCGAGGACCAGCTCGGCTCCGACGAGCGCCTTGAGCCCGGCCTGCTTCGCCGCCTGGTGGAGGCGCGGCGCGCCATAGACGCCGTTGATGTCCACCAGCGCGGCGGCAGGCAGACCCAGCTCCGCCGCCTGCTGCACGAGATCCTCCGGCAGCGACGCTCCCTGAAGGAACGAGAAGGAGGACGCCATGTGGAGCTCGGCATAGGGAACGGTCCGGGCGCGCGCGGCGCGGCTGCCGGAGTAGTCCCGCTGCTTCGCCTTCTCCTTGCGCGCTCCCGGCGACGTGCCGAGCTTCCGGAGGTTGTACCCGAAGTCCCGCGGCGGAGGTTTCGGGAGTTCGTCGTCGCTCACACCGGAAGATTAGGCGTCAACAGGGCGTAAATCAACCCTCACCCCACCCGGGTTCGCGTGAACGCGGGCGCGTCGCTCGCCGGGAACGACTCGTAGGAAGCCTCATCCACGGCATGGATGTCCTCCTGCTCGTCCGGCCCGATGCGCCGCGCCCCTTCCGGCAGCGGCCAGGAACGCCCGGTTACCGGTGAGGTGACGGTCTCTCGGTGGTCCCGCGAGCTCAGGTTCCTCCAGGCCTCCGGATCCTCTGCCCTCTTGATCCCGAGGGCTCCCCGCAGCGCCAGAGCCGCGCCGGTCAGCGCCAGGGCCAGGGGGCCGGCCGCAAGTCGATCCTCTCTCCGCAACGCATAGGCCAGAAGGGCCCCGCCGGCTGCCAGGGAAACCACCCGCTCGATTGTTCCGAGGTTCTCTCGTAGATTCATCGTGCCTCCTCGCAGGAAACTTTCCTCTGCGCAAAAGACTCAGACCGCAAGCACCATGCCAGCCGCGGTGCTAGGATCGAACAGCCCTATGGTGACCACCGACACCGCCTCCGATCCGGACGCCCCGGTTCGCACCTGGCGTGACGGGCCTGTCCTCATCGTCCGTATCGACCGGCCGCACGTGCGCAATGCGGTCGATCGCCGCACCGCGCTCGCCCTGGGCGCGGCCTGGGAGCTCTTCGAGCGCGAGGAGGACGCCCGCGTCGGTGTGCTCACCGGAGGCGACGAGGCGTTCAGCGCGGGCGCCGACCTCAAGGATCTCGAGGGATTGGCGCCCGGCGCCTTAGGGGAGGACGGTCCCCTCGGCTTCACCCGGCGTCTGGTGAGCAAGCCGACGATCGCCGCCGTGGCAGGCTGGTGTGTGGGGGGCGGGCTGGAGATGGCTTGCTGGTGCGACCTGCGCGTCGCCGACGAGACCGCGGTCTTCGGCTGCTTCGAGCGCCGCTTCGGCGTGCCGCTGATCGACGGCGGCACCCAGCGCCTGCCGCGGATCGTCGGCCTCGGCCGGGCGCTCGATCTCATCCTCACCGGCCGCGCCGTTGACGCCCGCGAGGCCCTGGCGCTCGGCCTGGTCACCGAGGTCGTGCCGGCCGGGCGGAGCCTCGAGCGGGCGTTGGAGCTGGCGCAGACGATCGCCGCCTTCCCGCAGCTCTGCCTTCGGAGCGACCGGCAAGCCCTCTACGCGGGGTTCGGCCTCGATCTGGCCGCGGGACTGCGGATCGAGGCCCGCTGCGGCGCCGAGGTGCTGGCCGGCGGCGAGCCGGAGGCCGGCGCCCGCGCTTTTCGTAAGGGGAAGCGATGAGCGAATTCCGCAATCTCGAGAAGACGATCCGCCGCCCGCGCACAGCCCTTCTCCTGCTCCTCACCGCCTGTGCGCTGCGGGCCGCCGAGCCTCCGGCGCCGGACCCACTACGCGATCTCGCGCGTCTGCGGCAGGACTCCAATCCGGCCCGGCTGGACGCCTTGAAGGAGATCCTCCGCGAGCGCGGCATCCCCTTCGAGCTCCAGCCCTTCGAATCGAAGGAGAGCCCGCTCGGCCGCAAAGCGGGGACGAACGTGGTGATGACGTTCGGGTCGGGAGCCCGCGAGATCACCGTGGGCGCCCACTACGACGCCTTCGAGTGGAAGGACAACGGCAAGATCTCCCAGGGCATGGTCGACAACGGCGCCGGAACGATCGTGATGGTGCGGGTTGCCGAGGCGCTGAAGGACCGGCCGCTGCGCCATCGCATCCGGGTCGTCCTCTTCGACAAGGAGGAGATCGACCTGGGGGGATCGAAGGCCTACGTGGCGGCCCGGAAGCCGGGGGAGATCGCGGCGGCGGTCAACGTGGATATCGCCGGCTTCGGGGACACGGCCCTCTATGGAATGGGGAAGACCGAGGGAGACGCCCTTCTTCACGAGGTCCTGGGGGTGATCTGCGGCGAGCGGCGCCTCACCTGTCTGGAGTTTCCCAAGTCTCCGCCCAGCGACGACCGCAGCTTCCAGGCCGCCGGAATCCCGGCGATCTCGATCGGCTTCCTCCCGCGCCTCCAGGCGTATCAGGCCTGGCTGTTCCTGAACGGCGGCAAGGACTCGGGTCTCCAGGAAGGTTATCTGCCGCCGATCCTGAAGATCAACCACACTCCCGAGGACACGCTCGACAAGGTCGACCCCGGAACCCTGGACCTCGCCACCGGTCTGGTGCTGGACCTGCTGCTGCGGCTGGATTCGGCGATGGAGTAGAGGGAGGGCGAACCATGAAGATCCATCCGGGTGCTCCGTACCCCCTGGGGGCGACCTGGGACGGGACGGGGACCAACTTCTCCCTGTTTTCGGAGGTTGCCGAGCGGGTCGAGCTCTGCCTGTTCGACGATCAGGGCCAGGAGACCCGCGTCGAGCTTCCCGAAGTGACGGCCTTCTGCTGGCACGGCTATCTGCCGGACGTCGTGCCGGGGCAGCGCTATGGCTATCGGGTCCACGGTCCCTGGAACCCGGCCGAGGGGCACCGCTGCAATCCGGCCAAGCTCCTCCTCGATCCCTACGCCAAGGCGATCGAGGGGGAGGTCGAATGGAACGAGGCTGTCTTTCCCTACCATTTCGGCGATCCGGACGGGCCGGGAAATGACGCCGACAGCGCTCCCAGCATGCCGAAGTGCGTGGTCACCAATCCGTTTTTCGACTGGGGGAGCGACCGGCATCCGGACACTCCGGCCTACCAGAGCGTGATCTACGAGGTCCACGTCAAGGGATTCACCATCCGCCACCCGGACGTTCCGGAGGAGCTGCGCGGCACCTACGCGGGTCTGGCGCACCCGGCGGCGGTCCGGCATTTCAAGCGGCTCGGGATCACCGCGGTCGAGCTGATGCCGATCCACCACTTCATCCAGGACGGCTCTCTCGTCGGCCGCGGGCTGCGCAATTACTGGGGGTACAACTCGATCGGCTATCTCGCGCCGCACGACGGATACGCGGCGGCGGGCGGCTTCATCGGCCAGCAGGTGCAGGAATTCAAACAGATGGTGAAGACCCTGCACTCCGAAGGGATCGAGGTCATCCTCGACGTGGTCTACAACCACACCGCCGAGGGAAACCATCTGGGCCCCATGCTCTCGTTCAAGGGGATCGACAACGCCGCCTATTACCGCCTGATGCCGGACGACCGGCGCTATTACATGGATTACACCGGCACCGGCAACAGCCTGAACATGCGGCATCCGCACGTGCTGCAGCTGATCATGGACTCGCTGCGCTACTGGGTGCTGGAAATGCACGTCGACGGCTTCCGCTTCGATCTCGCCGCGACCCTCGCCCGCGAGCTCCACGACGTGGATCGCCTGTCGTCCTTCTTCGACATCATCCAGCAGGATCCGGTGATCAGTCAGGTCAAGCTGATCGCGGAGCCCTGGGACGTGGGAGAGGGAGGCTACCAGGTCGGCAACTTTCCGCCTCTCTGGCACGAATGGAACGGCAAATACCGCGACGAGGTCCGCGACTTCTGGCGGGGTGAGGAAGGAGCGCTCAACGAGTTTGCCTATCGCTTCACCGGCAGCTCCGATCTGTACGAGAGCGACGGCCGGCGGCCTTCCGCGAGCATCAACTTCATCACGGCGCACGACGGATTCACGCTGGAAGACCTGGTCTCCTACAATGAAAAGCACAACCAGGCAAACGGTGAAAACAACAACGATGGCGAGAGCAACAACCGCTCCTGGAGCTGCGGCGTCGAGGGTCCCACGGACGATCCGGAGATCCGGGCGCTGCGCGGCCGCCAGAAACGGAACTTCCTGGCCACGCTCTTCCTCTCGCAGGGGGTTCCCATGCTCCTCGGCGGCGATGAGATCGGGCGCACGCAGCAGGGGAACAACAACGCTTATTGCCAGGACAACGAGATCTCCTGGTTCGACTGGGACAAGGCAGACCGGGAGCTCTTCCGGTACGTCGCGGACCTGATCCATTTCCGGCATCGCCATCCGGTCTTCAAGCGCCGTCGCTGGTTCCGGGGGATTCCGGTCCGCGGCAACGAGGGGCGGGACATCGCATGGATCCGGCCGGATGGGCAGCTGATGACCGACGAGGATTGGAGCGAGGGGTTCGCCAAGTCGCTCGCCGTGTTCCTGAACGGTCTGGGCATCGCTAACCTCGACGAGCGGGGTGAGCCGGTCGTGGACGACAGCTTCTACGTCCTGTTCAACGCCCACTGGGAGCCGCTGACCTTCCGCCTGGCGCCGGACCGTCCGCACTGGGGCGAGCGTTGGGCGAAGGTGATCGATACGACGTCGACGCTCGTCCGCGACGATGGTGGTAAGGACGGCGAGGAGACCGGTGAGGGAGAGCAGGAGGTCCACAACCTCGGCGATCAGATCGAGGTGCAGGGACGGTCGGTGGTGGTGTTGAAGAGGGTAGACTAGGGGCCGATGCCCGCCTTCGACAGTGAACGAAAGTACGACGTCATCATCGTCGGCGCCGGCCCGGCCGGCCTGAGCGCCGCCCTGATCCTGGGCCGTGTCTGCCGCCGCGTCCTGGTGATCGATTCGGGGAAGCCGCGGAACGCGCCGTCTCCCGCCTCCCACAGCTACTTCACCCGCGACGGCTCGCCGTCCTCGGAGCTGCTGCGCATCGGGCGCGAGCAGCTGCGTCCTTACGGTGTCGAGGTGCTCGACGCCGAGGTCGTCGACGCGTTCCAGGACGGAGAGGCGTTCACCGTGGTGCTCGGAGACGGCTCGCGCCGGAGCGCCCGTCGGCTCCTCCTGGCCACCGGCGTCGTCGACCCGCTCCCCGAGATCGAAGGGCTGCGGGAGATGTGGGGCACGAGCGTCCTCCACTGCGCCTACTGCCACGGCTGGGAGGTCCGCGACCGGCCGCTGGCTGTCTATGCCAATGGGGGCTCCGCGGCCGAGATCGTGGCTCTCGTGCGCTGCCTGAGCCGCGACGTCGTGCTCTGCACGGATGGCCCGGCGGACCTCGGCGACCACCGGGAGGTGCTCGACCGCGCCGGCATCCCCATCCGGGAGGAGCCGGTCGTGCGTTTGGAAGGGAAAGAAGGGCACCTGGAGCGGATCGTCTTCGCGAGCAGTCCGGACCTCCCGCGCCACGCCCTCTTCCTGCCCACTCTGCCGCGCCAGCACAGCGATCTCGCCGAGCGGCTGGGGTGCGAGCTGACCGTCTATGGTCTCGTGAAGGTCGACGCGGCTGGATTGACCACCGTCCCCGGCGTCTACGCGGCGGGCGACCTGGCTCTCCGCCGCCACCAGGTCGTCGTCGCCTCGGCGGACGGAGCGATCGCCGGCATCACGATCAACCACGAGCTGGCCTGGGAGGATCTCGTCCGCGGAGGGACCCCGTGAAGCCTCTTTCCCCAATCCTCACCGCCGACCGCTTCGCCACCCTCGGCCGCGAGCTGATCGCGCTCCTGCGATCGCTTTCCGAGGAGCAGTGGCAGCTCCCCACGGTCGCCGCGCAATGGAGCGTGAAAGACGTCGCCGCGCACCTCCTCGACACCGCCTGCCGCCGCCTGTCTCTCGAACGCGACCGGTTCGCGCCGCCTCCGGATCGATCGCTGGACCGATATGACGATCTCCTGGCCTTCCTGAACGATCTCAACGCGCAGTGGGTCCTCGCCTTCCGGCGCCTCAGCCCGCGTCTGCTCACCGACTTTCTGGAGCTCGTGGAGCCGCCGCACACGGAGCTCATGCTCGGTCTCGACCCGTGGGGGCGCGCCCTGTTTCCAGTCGCCTGGGCCGGAGAGGAAGAGTCGCTCGCCTGGTTCGACGTGGCGCGCGAGCTGACCGAGCGCTGGCACCACCAGCAGCAGATCCGCCTGGCCGTGGGCGCTCCGCCGCTCGACGATCCCTGGCTCTCCGAGCCGGTCTTCGACACCTTCATCCGTGCCCTGCCGCACGGCTACCAGCAGGTGACCGCTCCCGCGGGGACCGCGCTCGTCATGCGGATCGAAGGGCGGCAGGTCTACGCCTACACCCTCCAGGTGAGGGAGGGCGGGGGCTGGAGTCTGCTCGCCGGAGAGGCCGAGCACCCGGCGGCGCGGATCGCCCTTCCCGAAGAGCCCGCCTGGCTCCTGTTCACTAAAGGCCTGCGAGGAGAGGCGGCGAAGCGCCGGGCCCGGATCGAGGGAGAACCGGCGCTCGCCGAGAGGTTCTTCGAGATTTTGGCCGTGATGGCCTGACCGAAATCCCTCATGGCCGTCCTCGAGACTCAGGGTAAGTCGTTCCCGCTCTGATCCTGAACGAGTACGGCTGCCTCTCGTGCCTCCTCCGCCTCCGCCGACAGGCCGAGTGTGGCGTAGAGGTCGCGGGCGTGTTCGAAGCGTGCTCGCGCATCGCTGAAAAGCTTGCGGATGTAGGCTACTTGGCCGAGGCCGAGCTCTGCTGCAGCTTGCGCAGCGAGATCAGGAGTGCCCGCCAGGACCTGACGATACTCGCGGTCGGCGAGTGCTGTCAGGCCGATGGTCAGATAGAGGTCGCCCAGGGTCACTCGTGCCTCGGGCACCTCTTGATCTTTCAGCGCCTCGTCGTAGGCAGCGATGGCGTCGGCGTAGAGCCCACCCTGGGCATAGGCTCCGGCGGCCAGGAGGAGGCGGCTTGCCTTGTCCATCGGAAGCGTGGCGATCCGGCGCAGACGTTCCTGGACGATGCTCTGATCGTTTACCGAAAAGAGGTGGATCTCGTAGACCTCGCGGGCCTCACGCAACGAAGCAGCCAATGCCTGACGGTAACCGATTCTCAGGGAGACAGATTTTTCAGGCTCCAGCGAGGGCCACTTGCCGGATGGTGCCCAGGAGCAGATATCAAGATCGTGCCAGGGGCCTGAGCCGTGACCGCAATGGAGATCTTCTGCCGCCACATGGATCGAGGCCGCGACCGGACCCCGGAGCGCAATCTCGTATTCGATGGCGTCCGGCACTCGCGTCCAGACGAGAACAGGGCGAGGATCCAGCACCGCCGTGTTGCGCGGGCTCAAGAGAACGGGGCCGAGATTCCCATCTCCATTTCGTGTTTCGAACTCGAGCAGCAGGGCGCCGTTCCTGGGGAGGAGTCTTCCCGCGTGGGGCACCGAATTCTGATAGGAGCTCTCCGGCAGCACAAGGCCTCGCCCACAGGCTGTTGCGTCAAGGACCCAGTCCATCGGCCCATTCAGGCTCACCAGATTTTCCGTCGAGCAGATCAGCTCCACCCTGGCTCCGGCGGGCAGGTGAACGTTCTCCCCCCGGCGAATGACCTGACGCAGCGCAGCACGGCGCACAGAACGGAATTGCTCCCGGCCTTCCGGAGAGAGGGTCACCTGACCTTCGATCCGGGTCATGACGGCGGTAAGATCCGCGGGTTTCTGCGCCGCGCCCGGGCTCGCCAGGAGAAAGAGGATTGCAATCAGGGCCATCGAGCGCACCTGTGTTGCTTTGCCAGGAGCGTTGCGTCCTTCGCGAACGGGCTCAGCAGGCGCGGGTCGAGGACCTCGAACCTTTTCAGTGCCGCGCAGGCCTCCGCCGTTCGACCTGCAGTCGCTTGAGCGACCGCTAGCCAGTAGGTGGCCTCGGCCTTCCCGGAAGGGTCGCCGGGAGAATAGAGAGAAAGAGCCTTTTCCAGATGGAGGATCGCGTCTCCCGGTCGCTTCTCGGCCAGAGCGGTCCTGCCGAGATTTTTATGGAGCTTAGCCAGTGTAGGATCGCAGGCTACGCCCTTTTCGAAGGCGTTGCGGGCTTCGGCCGGATGATCGAGCTCGAGGTATACATTGCCGAGCTCGTTGTAGGCGTTGGCATAGCTCGGATCGATTTCGATCGCCCGTCGCAGGCTTGGGATCGCTTCCTCGTATCGTTTCTTGAGCGCCAGAAGGTTGCCGAGATTGTAGTGAAGAACGGGGTCCTGGGGGGCTGCTTTCACAGCCGCCTGGGCATGCACGAGGGCTGCCTCGTCGTCGCCGAGCTGCATTTCCACGACGGCCAGGTTGCCCAGAGTCGCCGCGTTGTCCGGATCGACCGCCAGAGCGGCGCGAAGAGCGTCCCGGGCTTCTTCCTTCCTGCCGAGGTCCAGAAGCCCGATCCCATCGTTGGTGTGTCGCATCGCCTCGGTGGTGCGGCGCTCCCGCTGCCAGCCCGAGGCAGAGATCAAGACGAGCGTGAGAGCCACGGCAAGACCCGCCAGAAGAGCAGCGCGGCGAGCCCAGACGGTCGAGCGGGGAGCGAAGAGCATTCCGTCCGGGCTGCGTAGGAACAGGGCGGGCGTCGCCCAGGCACCGTCCTCCGGCTCGGCGCGCTGGATCGCGAGGCGGCCCTCGGTCATGGCCGCTTCCATGGAGTCCCCGGCAGCCAGCCGTTGATAGAAGACGCGGCTGAACGCCACGGCCGCGAGATCCGACACGGGCCCGCTCATCGCCACGACGGCGGGCACTCCGCCCATCACCAGGGCCGAAGCCACTCCGGCGAACGGATTCGGCCCGTGCGTCCCGACGGCCTCCGCCGTATGGCAGGCATTGAGGACGACGAGGCGCAGCGTCTCGAAATCATGGAGCAACTGAGCCAGACATCGACCTCCGAAGGGCTGGCCGGCGCCATCGTCCCGCTCGAAGAGAAGCACTCCCTGGCTGCTCTCCGGGTCGAATTCCCCATGCCCCATGAAGTGGAGGATGTGAAAGGGTGCCGCGAGAAGGGTTTGGCGCATCGCTTCCAACCCCCCGCGTTCCAAGAACACGATCTCGACGTTCTTCTCCTGTCCCCGCCAAGCCTCTTCGAGGTTCGTGCGCTCTCGCGCCACGTCGAGCTCCGGGCGATCCGTCGGGCTCGCCGCCACAGCAAGAATCCGGAGCCGACGTGGACGGGCGATCGCCGGCCGCCGTTCTCGATGTGCCTCCAAAGAACGGACGACAGGTGTACGCCGGCTCAAACAGAGAAAGTCTTCCGTCTCGGGACGGCAGAGAAGCTCCCAGGGTAGCTTCTGGAGAGGAGCCAGCTCAGGGCGCTTTGGATCGATCGCGAGGTCGATCCGCAGACCCTGGTGCCTCCCCCGAAGGCTGCCGAGGCTGGCGTGGAAAAGGTTGGCGACTTCGCCTCGGAACAGAGCCCGAAACAGCTCCTTCCCCGCGTCGAGCGCCGGTGCCTCCGGGGTCGTGGAAGTGATGACCAGATGCCGGAACGCGCCCGCCCGGTCCGGCCCGGGCTCCGCCCCCGCCCGGACCGGCTCACCGACCCCAGGAACCCGGAACGTTCCCCGACCCTCGCCTTGTGGCGATTGCACGGACACCGCGTAAGAGCTGCTGGGGCCGGGCTCGATGCGCAGAGTGAAGCTCTCGTACCTCATTCGCTTGGGTGCCGTCTCCTTCAGTGTTTCGCTGCCTTATCTCGCCGCACGTACGCCAGCGGCAGATTCATGTCGAAGTCCTGCTCGCTATAGGATGGATGCTGTTCTCCCTCCGTCTCTTCCGGAACCTTTGTTCGAACGTAGTCGACCAGCTCGCCGGCGGTGACCACCCCGTCGGCGGGGTTGTCGTCCGCCGCGCCTCCAAGCCCGAGGAGCATCGATTGGGTGAACACCCCGTGGGCAAGCTTCGTGGTTTCCAACGAAGACTCGTGGGCCTGGCTCGCCGTCACGACCAGCCGTCCTTTCTTCCTCGCCAGAACTTCGAGATATTTGTTGAAGAAATTGAGGTTCTCTCCGTCATTCACGCCCCGGTCCAGCGCGGCGCCGCTGTGGCAGGTGTCGGCAAAGACCAGGATGCGCTGGGAGCGGATGGTGTAGTCCATGACGTTGCCCAGATCCCACATGGGGATCGCGGTTCCGCCCAGGTTGCCGACCTCGGAGTCGTGAGCAAGGAAGAAATAGTTGTCGGGATTGACGGGATCCTGCACACCGTGTCCCGCCAGGAAGATCAGGACCAGGTCCTCCGGCTGCGTCGCGGCCAGGAAGTTGAAGAGCGCCGTGCGGATTCCCTGATAGGTCGCATTCTGATTGCTGAGGAGCTGCACTTTGTCAGGGCGGAAGCCCCCCTTCTCGACCAGGAAATCCCGGATCGCCTCGGCGTCGCGGTGAGCGTACCGGAGGTCGAGGCCGTCCGCCCGGTAGTCGGAGATTCCGATGACCACCGCCCACTTCTCCCCTGCCACCGCGGTGGGAGAGCTGGGCGCTCGCCGGTAGATCTTGTAGGTGCTGCGGGAGAGGGTCGTATACCCGTGCATCACCTCGACGTCCAACCGGTTCTGACCCAGTGCGAGATCCACGTTGCCCTCCAGCGTCGGAAGGCTCGCGTCGGCAGCTTTCCCTCCTTTGCCGCCTGATCCGCCACTCCAGCTGCCGACGGAGAACGTTCTCTCGGCACCCTCCTCGCCTGCCCAATGGATCCGCAGCGACACCGATTCCTCCCGGTGGGGAAAGCGCGCCTGGAGGAAGACTCGCCTGGCGGTCGTGACGCCCTTGTCGAGCCGGATCAGCCGTCCATCCTCGAGCTCTTCCAGCACCACCAGGCCTTCAGCGCTCATCTCCGCCCGAGCCAGGGAGCCGTCGCCGCCTTCGACGCGCTGCCGGGTCTGCCAGGCCTGCGGCTCCTTGGGCGGCGCGATGACCCATTGGGCGTACAGCGGATCGGCTCCTGGCTTTGGCACGACCTTGATCTCCACCGTGTTGTCCGCCGCGCTCAGGGCATAGTAGCGGCCTTGGTTGAGCGAGAGATCGATCTCGCAGAGCACCTCGTCCTTGCGGGCCTTGATCGTCTGGACGAGCCCGGTGCCGATGGTGTTGATCTTCGGAAAAGCCTGGTGGATCCGGGGCAATGGGATGTGCAGGACGAGGCGCCGGATGTTCTCGGGCTCGGGGACTCGCAGAATTCCAGGCGGATATCTCTTCTCACCGAGCTCCGGAAGCTCGAGCTGGATGGCGCCCGGTGAGAAGGTCGCTTCGCCCTCACCGGGAGTCGCGGAGATCCACAGCCAGGCCAGCACCATTCCCAGCAAGACGATCCAGGTTGCCGTTCGCAAGGGGAAGGACCTCCTTCTATTTTTTGGGCGACCGTTTCTCTGCGGCCTGGACGGTCCCATCGATCTTCGCATCCCCCGTGAGCTGATACGGGGCTTCGGAGCTCACGTTGTCGACGTTGTACGCGATCCAATTGCGGTCGCCGGTCAGATCGAGGTAGTCGTAGACAAACCGCATTTCCCGCGGCAGATTCCCACCCGAATTCCGCTGGTAGAGCACGACGTAGTTTTTGAGCGTTTTTTGGATCTCGGGATAGCGCTGAGGGTCCTCGCGGCTCAGCAGCTCGACGGCGTACTGGAGGTAGGCCTCGGGGAATCGATGGCGTACTTCGTCGAACTCCATCGCCGACTTGAGGTAGCCCGCGGCCCGGGCAACGTCCTCGTCGGTGCGGCCCACCGTCCGGTAGAGCACCCCGAGACCGTACATGGTGAGCGGATCGTCCGTGCGTACGGCGGCTGCCTCCTCCAGGTTCGCGCGGGCGATGATGAAGAGGTCCCTCTCGAAAGCGAGCAGGCCATTGTCTCGTTTGAGCTCCGACATCAGCTGGCTGTAGCGCGGCGAGGACATGCGGAATCCGTCGCCATTGAGGATGCGGGCGACGACCGGCTGGTAGGGGCCGCCAAGAAGCTCCTTGACCTTGGCGGAACGCTCGGGTAGATCGCTGGCATCACCGAAGGCCAGCTCGACCGCGGCGCCGCTGCGGCGGACGATGTCGCCGACTTTGGCCATGAGAGTCGGTGCCTCGCGGGCGTCGAAGCCATGCTGCAGCAGGACCTGGGTGGCGAACTGGTCGGACTCGAGCTGGATCTGCCTCATGAAGCGGTGTGCCCGGTAGGCTATTGCGACGTCAGCTCCGACCAACCCGACAAGGCTTCCTATACCGGCGTCCTTGTTGCTGCCGCCGACGATGCCGCCGGCCAGAGCACCTGCCGCCACCCCGATCAGCCTGATTCGGTTGGCCCTCTTTTCCGCCTTCTCCTCTTCGATGATCTGGTTCAGGTTGTGCGAGAGCATGACGTGACCTGCTTCGTGCATGAGCAGGAAGGCCAGTTGCGACTCGTTGTCGAGAAGCGAGATCATCCCGGTGCTCAAGTAGACCGTGCCGGTGGCCAGGGTGTCGGCGTAAGGCAGGGGATCCTCGATGATCTTGAAGCTGACGAAAATATTCTCCGAAGCTTCCTTGGGGATGAGCGATTGTCCCAGCCGGTTGACATAGGCCTGGAGACTCGGGTTGGGGTAGTAGAGCACACCGCCCCGGTTCCGAGTCAACGCGGTCTGCGAGTCCTCCATCACCAGCTGAGTCCAACGATCTTTGACCTTCTCCTGCATATCCTCCTTCAGGCCGCCGATCATGGTCGCCGGATCTCGCGCGCGCAGAAGGGAGCCGAGATCGAGCGCTCCGCCGGCCTGGCCGAGCACCGTGGCCGGTGCCAGGAGCAGGAGGGATGCGACCGCCAGGGTGAGGAGGATTTCTTGGCGTCCGTGTCTCATGGGCATGACTCCTTTGGGTGGGTTAGCCTGAAGGTCCCTCCGGCCGGGGCCGTCTGAGGACCCTCACCCGGTTTGCAGGACCTCGGCAGCGACTTCTTTCCTTGAGACACCATCGCAGCCAAAAGGGTGGGGTGCTACCGGAAGAACCGCCTGTAGCTCTACATGACCGCCATGACTTTCCCGGTCGATACCGTACACGAGGTACTCCGTGCCCAACGCCACGGTCTGGCCTTGCAGGCTCTCGCCGAGGCGCTCGACGACGCGGATCGAGGCTCGGTTCTCGGGCCGGACGAGACTGATGACGCGGTCCTTCTGGAGGATGGTGAAGGCATAGACGAGAGCCGTCCGTGCGGCCTCGGTGGCGTAGCCGTGCCCCCACCAGCGCCGCGCCAGTCTCCCGGCCAGCTCGAAGCCTGGCCAGCCCTCCGGCTCGGAAAAACCGACCATCCCGACGAAGGCGCCGGTCTCCTTCTGCTCGACAGCCCACATGCCGGGCCTCCCGAGCTGCGGATAGCCGAGGAGATAGGCCAGGTGCCGCCAGGCCCGGCCCCGGTCCCACGGCCCCCCGACGAAGCGCATCACCTCGGGGTCCGCGTTCATCGCGGCGAAGTCCTCGAAGTCGCTCGCACGGAAGGACCGTAGCCACAGGCGCTCGGTTTCCAGGATCGGGATCACGAATGGGTCCATGAATTTTCTCCCTCTGTCATGGTCCCGAGCCTATGCGGGGCTCGTCGGCCATGCGGGGAGGGTTGTGTGGACCCGGGTCAGGAAGATTTCCTTGACCCGGGTCCAAAGTGATTCATGGGAAGAAGGAAGGGAGGCGTGCCGGAGCACGCCCCCATGGAACGGCTACTGGTTGGGATCGGAAGGAGTGGATTTGGGCTCAACCGGGCTGGGTTTCAGCTCCACCGGGCTCGGTTTCGGGTTCCGGTTCCGGCCGCGGAACGGCTGCAGATTGAACTCGGCGAGCTTCTCCGCCCGGATGCCATAGTGCTGCTTCACGGCGGCCCGCAGGACGCTCGCCAGCCGCTGGCATTCGGTCATGAGGGTGTCGAGCTGCTTCGACGCCTCCTGCTTGCTCGCTACGAGGGCCGACTGCTGCTTGACGATCTCGTAGAGACGGGCCAGCAGCCCCTCGAACTGGAGACGGCTCTGCTCCAGTTGCGGGAGGTCCGCGCTGTTGGCAGCGAGCGAGGCCGCGAACTGCTGCAGGGCGCCCAGCTTGGCTGCTTTGGACGTTTCGGTGGTCATACTGCTTCTCCTTTCTTGAGCCTGTCGGCTCGCAAAGCTCCGTGTCTCGATTCTCTCCCCCATGGAGCGGACCGGTTCACGAAGCGACATCCCAGATAACGCTAACTCGCCGCAGATAAGCTTAACTGGTCACCGCTTCGGCTTATCTGCGACGAATTAACCTTATCTCGCGCGAGATAAGCTTAACTCGGCCCAGATAACGTTATCCCGTCCCAGATAAGCTTAACTCGCCACGATGTTGGCTTATCTGAGACGGCTTAAGCTTATCTCGCGGGAGATAAGCTTACCTCGTCCCAGATAACGCTATCTCGTCCCAGATAAGCTTAACTCGCCACGATGTTGGCTTATCTGAGACGGCTTAAGCTTATCTCGCCCGAGATAAGGTTGGCTCGTCCCAGATAACGATATCTCGCCGCAGATAAGCTTAACTCGCGACGACTTCGGCTTATCTGGGGCGGCTTAAGCTTATCTCGCCCGAGATAAGGTTGGCTCGTCCCAGATAACGATATCTCGCCGCAGATAAGCCGACCTCGCCACGATGTCGGCTTATCTGGGACGATTCCGCGCTCCACAAGCCTACCCCAAGTCTCGCCGCCGCCCGGGGGCGGTTTTCGTTGACCCGGGTCAGCAGCCGGCGCGCCGCGGCCTCGAGCCAGGAGCCGCGGGCGGCCTTCTCGCTTGTCTCTACTCCGGAAAACCGGTCACACTGCGGGCAGAGAGATTTTTTTGACCCGGGTCAATGGCTGATCCGCGGGTGGACATCTCTCCGGGAAGGAAGGCGGTCATGTCTCGAGCTCTCGTCGCTCTGGTTCTCAGCTTCGCGCTGAGCGGAAGTCCCCCGCTCCAGTGGGCAGCCAGCCTCATCGAGGCCGTGCTTTCCGCGTCGGCATCGCCGGATTATGGCAGCCAGTGGGACCCCAACGGCTCCCAGCCGACCTCTGATTACGGAGGCCAGTGGGACCCCAACGGGTAGGCGCTTTCTGAAGGAGGGCGGAGCCTGCCGCCCTCCGCTTTCTTCGGACATCTTCGGATATACTCTCCTTCGAGCAGCCTCAAGCGGAGAGAGGGACCGGAATGGAGCGACATGTTGCGCACTCTGTGTTGGTCCGCGTGTTATCCGGACAGGCCCCCGAGCCCGAGGCGGAGATGGCCGTGTCCCACCTGCCCGGTTGTCGGCTGTGCTGGGACCGGGCCGCCCGGGTCGTCGCGGAGCTCAAGAGCGAGAGCCGGCTGGCGCCTTCCACCGCGGCGGCCAGGGAGATCGTCGACCTGCTCGAGAGGGAACAGGCCCGGGCGCTGCGCTGGCTCCTCGCGCGCAGCCGGTGGGCCGAGCTGAAGCGCCTTCCCGCCCGGCGGCAGCTCGACCGGATCGCGACCGATCCGGAGCTGCGGACGCTGGAGATGTTCGCCGCGCTGGCCGAGGAAGCGGCGGGCGTCTCGCAGGAGGACCCACATCTGGGCGAGGAGACCGCGTCCGTGGCGTACGCCCTCGCCGGCGCCCTCCCCGGGGACCGCCATCCGGAGCCATTCCGGAACGACCTGCAGGCGGAAGCCATGATGATCGTCGCGAACTGCCGCCAGCTCACCGGAGACTGGCAAGGTTCCGCCGCCGCTCTCGCCACGTCGCGCGGCCATCTCCAGCGGGGGACCGGTGAGCCGGCGCGGGAGGCCCGGCTCCTCTCGATCGAGGCGTCCCTGGCGTCCGACACGGGTCGTCTGGAGCAGGCGCTGGAGCTGCTGGGCCGCTCCTCCGCGCTCTATCACGGAGCACAGGACGACGACGCGATCGGGGCAGTCACAGTCCAGGAGGCAAATACTCTCATCGCTGCCTGCCGTCACGAGGAGGCGATCGCCCGGGCGGAAGAGGCTCTGAGCGGGCTGCCGCCGGAAGACGCCCGGCTCGAAATGCTGGCGAGGAACGTCATCACCGAGAGCTTCGTGTTTCTGGGGCGGCCGGACGAAGCGCTGCAGAGCTATCTCGCCACGCAGCCCCTCCACAAGCAGCTCCGGGGGCGGCGCACCGAGCTTCAGGTGGGCTATCTGGAGGCGCTCCTGCTCGACGCCCAGGACCATGCCAGGGAAGCGGAAAAAGCCTTCCGCAAGAACATCGCGGATCGCATGGGGGCTGAGCACTACAAAGACGCCTTCCTGACCCTGGTGACGTTCCTGCAGTCCCTGGTCCGGCGCGGAGCGTTCGACAAGGCGGCCCGAGCTTGTGAGGAGGCGCTCGACATGATCGAGCGGGCCGGCTCGGGGTGCCACTCTCAGATGGCTGCTCTCTGGCGGAGCCTCCTGAACCTGATCGACGCCCGGCGCTTGACGGAGCGCCATGTGCTGGCGGCGCGGCTTTACCTCGTGCGCCACTGGAATGCGCCGGCGCGCCATGCAGTCTTGGAGCTGCCGGCGAACGTGCCTCGCGCGGAGTCCTCACCCCCCGACCCCCTCTCCCATCTCCCTGTCCCCCCCACCCCGGGAGAGGGGGCGCCACCTCCCAAAGCGCTGAAAGGACAGCTTGAAACCACCGGCCTTGCCCAGGGTGGCTACGAGGAGGCGTTGGAGCGCTTCGACCGTGCTCTCATCGCGGCGGGCCTGGAGCGTTGTGGGGGACGGAGGCGGGAAACCGCGCGCCAGCTGGGGATCAGCCGGAACACCCTCCGCGACAAGATCAGGAAGTACGGCCTCGAGGCCGGCGAGCTGGCATCAGCTGCCGGCGGCCCGGGCCTGCCGTGCCGGGACGAGGAGATCCAGGCGCTGAGCCGGGTGCTGCGGGCGCGGGCCTTGTGGGGGGAGCTGAAGTCCCTGCCGCACGGGCAACGGCTCGACCGCATCCAGACCGTCTCCTCACTGCAAACGCGGGAAGTGTTCGATGCGATCCTCGACGAGGCCTCGACCGTGGCGCTGAACAATCCTCTGCGGGGTGAGGAGATGGCGCTCCTCGCGCACACCCTGGCCGGCCTGCTCCCGCAGCGAGGTCGCTCGCCGGAGGCGGAGAGGAACGACCTTCAGGGCACGGCCCTGCAGGCCGCCGCGAACTGCCGGCGGCTGGCCGGAGACTGGCAGGGGTCGGCCGCCGCCTTCGACGCGGCGCGGAGCCATCTTGCTCAGGGCTCCGGCGAGCCGGCCCGCGAGGCCCGGTTCCTCTCGGTCCAGGCGTCGCTCCTGGCGGATACCCGGCAGATGGAGCCGGCCTTGGCCCTCCTGGCGCGCGCCGCCGCGCTCTATCGCAATGCAAAGGACCCGGTGGCGGTGGCGGCGGTCACCGTCCAGGAGGCAAATACCCTCATGTCCGCCTGTCGTCACGAGGAAGCCATCGCCCGCGCCAAGGTGGCTCTGCGGCGGCTGCCGCCGGGGGAGGCCCGCCTCGAGCTCCTGGCGAGGAACATTGTCATTGAGAGCCTCGTCTTCCTGGGGCGGCCGGACGAAGCGCTCCACAACCTTGTCGCTACCCTTCCTCTCTACGAGGAGCTCCGGTCTCTCCGGACCGAGCTCCAGCTGGGCTACCTGGAGGCGCTCCTGCTGGATGCTCTGGGATACGCCTCCGAAGCGGAAGCAGCCTTCCGGAACAACATCGCGCGCCGCATGGACGCCGAGCTCTACAAGGACGCGTTCCTGACCGTGATGACGCGCCTGGAATTCCTCCTTCAGCGGGGCGAGCTGGAAAAGGCCGCCCGCGCTTGCGACGAGGCGCTCGCGCGGATCGAGGACGCTGGGATGGAAGGCCACGCTCCGATCCAGAAGCTGTGGCGGGCCCTCCTGGTCCTGGTGCGGGAGCGAGCCTTGACGGAAAGTCATCTGTTGGAAGCCCGGCACTACCTCGTGCGTTGGGGCGCCGTGTCCGTGCACCGGGTATCCCCCAGGGCCGGTGTCCTCCTGCTCCCCGCCTGGGTCACCGGCACGGCCGTGCCGGAGGCGGCAGCCAGCGCACCGGAGCCCCTCGCAACGGCGCCCCAGCTCTCCGGCCGGCTCGTTCTCTTCGAGCCGCCCGATCCGGCTGCGAGCCTCGCCGAGTTGGGCTACAAGCCGGCGTTGGAGCGGTACAGCCGCCAGCTCCTCGCAGCCGGCCTCGACCAGGGCAAGGGCCAGATCGCCGCGGCCAGCCGCCTGCTCGGCATGACGCCCGACAGCCTGCGCGCCAAGCTGAAGGGGTTTCTCACCGGTGAAGAGGAGTGAACGAATGACGTTACGGCGCGCCCTCCGCGAAGATCACGTCGTAGGTGAGCCAGGGACGAACACGTCCCAGCCGGGTACGGAACTCGCCATGAGAGCCGTACCGGAACAGGTTGCCGAATGAGTCCCGCAGCCCTGTCTCGTGGAACACGTAGTCGAGGGAAACGACACCTGCCGCTTCGGCTGACTGGATCTCGCCGGCCTGGCTGACGCCGTCTCGGTTCTTGTCGTTCCACACGCAGAGGCTCCTGAACATGACGTCGCGAGCATCGACCTTCCAGTCTTCATTCCCACCCATCTCGGGCCAGTCGAGCTCGGCGAGGGCTCGATACCCGATGTGCGCCGGCTGCCCCGAAAGCAAGGGCGTCGCATATCCAAAAAGTTCGGTCCCATCATCGATGATCCCGTTCTGGTTCCGGTCGAGGCACAGAAACGCGTCATCGTCGCCTGCTCTGGTCCAGGCGATCTGATCAGGAGTACCGTCCGCGTCGATATCGAATCTGACGGCCGGGCTCGGGCCTGAGAGGTGGAACCCATCCAGATTCAAATCGAGAAGCACGGGACAATTATCTTTGGGTATTTCTGACGGCCTCTCTGGTTCAGGAGGCATGCAAGCTCGCATGGAGGGATTGTATGCGATATGGAGATTATAGTCGTTTGAATGGGCTATCGCCCCTGCTTCGTAACAGTGGCTCGTTGTCCCTGGGAGGTGGCTGGCCCGGCTTGACATATCTCCGTTCGGAGACTCGAGGCTGGCTCGGTAGATGAGGTAATTGTCATCGATATCTAGAATGACATGTTGAAGAATCATGGTCCTATAGATGCGAGTATTCGTAGCGCTGTCCCAAAGTGATGCCTTTACATACGAGTCAATCATGGGGCTGTAACCAAGGCTTGAAATTCCTTCTCGTACCCAACTCGCAGTTAAAGTTAACGGTTCCCATCTAAAGTATGGATCCGCGCGAGCAACTTGCGCAAGGACGCCAAATCCGAGAACGAGAGCCCCCTTTAGAAGAGTAGATCGGCTCATCGGCAGCCACCTTCCCAGTACCTGATCGTCGGCTCGTCAAAAGCAGGTACGGAGACACCTGGCGCGACCGCTTCATAGAGAAGTCGAAGAAAGGGCCCGTCTCTGAATTCCCTACGAGCAGCTGCAAGTGCATCGGCCCGCAGCGCACATATTACTTCGGGCTCGGGGCGACTGACAGGAGCACCCCTCTGCTCAGTCATGCCAAGCCGTCGATCTTCGCGACGGAGCTCGAGGAAGGGAGAAGCCAACCTTCCGAGCCGGTTCCAGAAGTCTGCGCCAAAACCGAGCGCTGCAGCTCGAGCCTCAATCGTTTGGCGGCCTTCTCGCTGATCGCGGCCATCGGCGGGGAATCCTCTTTCGATCAGACTGATGAACAACTCCATGGGAGTGAACAGCTCTGGCGTATCTCCTCCATTGATATAAGGCCTCTCCGGGATCTGATGTAGGTCGACTTCCGGCAGCCCCGGGAATCGTGTCCGCGACCGCGCCTCAACGGAAGCGGCGCGTGCCTCCATCTCATCTGGGTCGAAGCGCTTCGCCAGCCGTTCCTCAAGCGACCACTTCCAGGCCGGCTTGGTGTCGTTCCAGGTCTTGACGGTCTGTGCCAGAGCCGCCTGAGCGCTGAGTACGAGACCAACCAGGATCCACACTGCTCTTCTCATAGGAGGCTCCCTCTCGACATTGCCACGGTTCAACCCAGCGTCGCCGCAGGTGCTCTTTTTTCCCCTGAGGCTCGCTCACCAGAAACGCTGACACCTAAATAGTATAGTACTTAGGAACGGCGAAGCGTGACGCGCCGGGTCCAGGTCGACCGAGGCGGGGCCCGCCCCCAGGGATGGGCGCCGGTTGTAGACTGCGCTCCATGAGCAGCCTCCTCGCCGAAGCCGAAGAGCTCGAACGGGCCGCCGCCGAAGGCCGGGTGCGGTATTTCTCTCGCCATGTCAGCGCTGCGGGCGAGGTGCGCAGGCTGTTGGACGTGGGGTGCGGTAATGGCTACGGGGTCGAAGCCTGGCGCAGGGAGGGCCTCGCTGCGTTCGGCGTCGACATCTCGCGCTACCGTCTCGGTCGGTGGGTGAGCGAGCATCGGGGGACGCGGCCTCTCGTCCTTGCGGATGCCTCCCGCCTTCCTTTCCGGGACGGTGTCTTCGACCTGGTGATCTCCTCGGGGATGATCGAGCACGTCGGCGTGTCGGAGACGAGCGATCCCTATACGGTCACGGCCCATCCGGACCAGAGCGAACAGCGGGCTGCGGTGATCACTGAGCTGTCCCGCGTCAGGACCACCCGCGGGACTCTGTTGGTCGATTGCCCCAACGGCGCCTTCCCGGTGGACTTCTGGCATGGCGACCGGATCGGCGCCTTCCGTCTGCACCCTGTGCCCGACGCGCTCCTCCCCAGTTTGAACGATTTCCGGAGGTGGGCCGCCCGCGCCGGGCTCGCGTGGCAGCTCGAGCCCCTCGGCGGACGTCTCGGATTCCGGCAGATCGGCCGCCGCTGGTGGGGGAAGCTTCTGACCCCGCTCATGGCACTGGCCCTCCGCGTCCTCGACGCGTGTGTCCGGCGAGACTTCTGGCGGCTCCCCGGACGCTTCTATCCCTACCTCGTCGTGGCCTTCCGGTCCCACGGCTCGCCCTGAGCGGTGACCAGCAGCCTTGCCTCACACGCCTGGAATTCCTCCTCCGGCAAGGGGAGGATCTATCGTTGCGCAAACCCTACCGGAAGAACCGCGCCCGGATCTCCTTGCCTTCTTCGAGCTCGTGGTACTCGAAACGGTCGGAGAGCCGGAGGACGGCTCCCAGGCCGGTGCCGAGGCCGCCGCGGCTGAGCAGGAGCGAAGGATCGATCGGACCGCGGTCGTCGTAGCCGTCGGTCGTGGCCATTTCGAGGTCGCGGATCGGCGGGCCGATGTCACGGGCGATCACGGTCATCTCGCCCCGCGGCGGCGCATCGTCGTCCAGGATCAGGGTGATCTCACCGCGGATGCCGTGCTTGGCGATGTTCGTCGCCAGCTCCGAGACGACGATGGCGATCTCGGCGGAGCGCTTGGCGCCGAGCCCGAACTGCAGGGCGAGCCGCCGCGCCTGGGGCGCGAGGACCACGGCGTCCTCGCGCTTCAGAACGGCGTAGGAACGCACCCGGGGCGGCACTCGGGTCACCGTCGTGTCCCGCCGCTCGAAGGTCAACGGACCGTCCCCGGGGCAGGGATCAGAAGTGTTCCTTCTTCACGTGCGAGGCGAGCTGCTCGGTCTCCCGCAAGTGGAACTGCAACGCGTCGCGCAGGTTGCGCATCGTCCGCACGCCCGTCAGGTCGACGCCGATGTGGGTCAGCGTCTGGGCGATGCCGGGGTTGATGCCGCTGATCACGCACTCGGCGCCGAGCAGGCGGACCGCACGCGCCATCTTGATGAAATGGTCGGCGGTCTTGGTATCCATCACGTCGATGCCGGTGATGTCGACGATCGCCGTGCGGGCCTGCTTGGCGACGATCGTCTCGAGGAGCGTCTCGGTCATCTCGGCGCTGCGCTGGCTGTCCACCACGCCGACCACCGGCAGACAGAGGACGCCGGTCCATACCTCGATGATCGGCGTCGACAGCTCGCGGATGGCCGCCTGCTGCATCTCGATCGTCTCGAGCTTGGCTTCGAGCTCGCGGTTGGCGGCCTCGGCCCTCAGCCGGGCGCGGGTCTCCCTCTGCTTGGCCTCGGCGAGCTCCTGGACGAAGATCGTGAACGCCGTCTCGAGCTCCCGGAACTCGTCCTGCTCCTCGCTCTCCTGGAGGAGGTTGAGGCACTGCTCGAACTCGTCGACGCTCGCGAAAGAGAGCGCCTGGATCACCCGCTGCAGACGTTCGGACGTAACGGTGACCTGGGGATTGTCTTCACTCATATTCTTTCTCTTTCTAGGCATCGGTGCTGGTTAGGCCAAGACGTCCTTGTACTTCTCGCGCCGGCCGGCGATCCACTGCCGCGCCTCTTCTTCGGACGGGAAGAACTCGATCTTGTTGGTCGACGGGTCGTCGCGGAACGCGCGCGCCGCGAGGTTGATGGCGGTGATGACCAGCTTGGCGACCACCCGGGCCTTCAGGGGGGCTTCGAAGATGGCCATCCCATAGAGCGGGATCTGCTTGAGCGTCTCCGCGACCGCCTTGCGCGCGGCCGGAGAGATACCGGCCATCTGCCGGCCTTCCATCAGGAAGAAGAGCATCTTCTTCCCTTCCGCATAGGCTTTCTGGCGCCGCAGCAGCTCCAAGCCTTCGGCGTCGCTGACATCACCCACGAGCGCCATGAAGATGATGTCCGGCTCTTCGAAATAGGTAACATGCTTCCCGAACACGAGGTTGTTCGGATCTTCTCTCGGTTCCATGGCAGCCTCCCCGGAATCAAAAAGAAATCCAGTTTATGCGGCGCGATCGGTCAGCAAGGCGGGATTGCCGTAGCCGACGACCACGGCCGTGGCATCGTCGTGGGCCTGCCCCCACTGCTCCACGATGCGCCGGGCGACGCTTTCCGGGTCACCCGGAAGGCACGACTTGAAATTGCCGCGCGAGGAGACCCCGTCGCTCAACAGGCAATAGATGTCGCCCGGCCTCATGAGGACCGGCATCACCTTGGAGCTCCGCAGGTTGTGCCCGACGATCCCGGCCAGGCAGAAGACGCTGGGCGAGGAGCCGTTGAGCGCCTGGACCTCGATGTTGCCGACGCCGCAGAACTCGCCTTCGCCGCCGGACGCGATCTTGAGGACGCCGACGGCGGCGCCCCGCGTGACGCGCAGCTCCTGATGGCAGCGCCGCAGGATGCCGTCGACCGACAGCTCCGCATGGTTGCGGATGACCTCCGCTGCGGTCGAGGCGGCGACCCAGGAGTCGTAGCCATGGCCGAGCCCGTCGATGACGGCGATGAGGGAAGTGCCGTCGCGCTCTTCGATGACGAAGCTGTCGCCGCAGATGTTGAGCCCCTTGAAGGGCCGGCTGAAACCTCCGAACTTCATCGTTCACCCCGGAACATGCAGGTCACGGTGGTGCCCCGGCCCGGCATCGTGTCGAGCTGGAACTCGTCGACCAGCTTCTTCACGGCGACGAGCCCTTTGCCCATTCCGCGCTGCGATTTGTAGGTGCCGGCCCAGATCTCCTCCAGCTTGGTCTCGGCGATGCCGGGCCCCTGGTCGCTGGCGATGATCTGGAGGGCGTGGCCCTTGTCGTCGCGCACCGCACGGAGCTCGACGGTCCCTTTGCCGGCATAGAAGACGATGTTTCTGGCCAGCTCCGAGACCGCGGTCGCGACCTTGACCGAGGTGAACTTGGACAGGCCGATGCGGACCGCCTCCGACCACGCCTCCAGGCGCGCCGTGGCAATGTCCTTCTCCTGCTCGATGGGGAGCTTCTTGGCGCTGGTCGTGCCCGCCGCGGCGGCTCCGGCTGCGGAGGCGGACGCTCCGGACACGGCGCCGGTGCCGTCGGCGCCCAGCGCGCGCGCGCACGAGGCGATCAGCTCGGAGCTGTTGCGCCGGGCGAACAGGCGGACGGAGTTCTCGAGCTCCGCCATGACCTGCATGCGGTCCGCATTGCTCAACTGGTTGACCGGCCGCGCGGCGAGCGGCCCCAACCGGTTGAAGATGCTGCGCTGGGTGATCGCCGAGATGGTCCCGGACAGGATCGCCCCGATCTCGCTCTCGACGGTTCTCATGACTGCAGGAGCTCGAGCTTCTCCAACGCCAGGTCGAGAGTCAGGGCGGTGTTGACCGAATCCAGCTCGACCCCCATCTCGATGAGCGTCATGGCCACGGCCGGCCGGATGCCGACGATGTAGCACACCGCCCCCATGAACCGCACCGACTTGCCGATGTCGTTGAGGATGCGGGTGATGTAGCTGTCGATGACCTCGACGGCGGAGACGTCGAGGATGACACCTTTGGCGTCGGTGACCCGCACCTTCTCCATGAGGGACTCCTGAAGGTCCAGGGCGAGCCGGTCGTGGAGCTCGGTCTGGATGCTCACGAGCAGACAGTTGCGGATCTGGATGATCGGAATCTGTTGGTCGTTCAACGTAGCAGCTCCGGTCGCGAAGTCAGAGTTCGGGTTGCACACCGTGAGCAAAGCTCGGGGGGCCGGCGGAGCCCATTCCGGATCGGACGATCGAGCCATGCCCGTCTCCGGGGCGGCCAAACCGGGCCCGCGGTGCAACGGTTATCGGCTTCTGAAAGCTCTCACTGTTTAGCATATCCCGGGCTGTGAGTCCACACCCAGGCTCGGGAAAGGGGAACCGGGAGGCGGGAGAAGCGAGGTCTCCCTCCCCGCCTCACCCGGGGGAGGGAGCTGGGGAGGACGTCAGGCGGCCCGGGCGGGCGCGGCCTCTTCGACGAGGGCCCACTGCTGCAGCCGGCGCGGTGTCTCGTCCTTCTTCTTCTCCTGGGCCCGGCCGATGCCGGGGGCGCCGTCCTCGACCGTGCCGGCGTTGGTGTCGGCGAATACCAGGGTCAGCCCGATGACCATGAGCGCGAGCAGCGCCAGCCCGATGAGCCACGGCAGCAGGCTGCGCGGTTGCTGTTCGATTTGGATCTCCGCCACGTCGTCCTCCTTCCTGGGTGCGGTCCCTCGGCGGATCCACCCTGCCGCTGGAGGGTGTCTGCAAATGAGATGCCCTCTACGGTAGACTCCTCCTCCTCTGGAGGGACAAATCCCATGCGGCGACCGATTCTCTGCCTGCTCGTGCTCTGGACGGTCCTGTGGATGCCCGGCGCCGCGAGGACCGCCCGGGCGGCCACGGCGCCTCCCGCGGCGGCGGCCCCGGGAACCGGACCGGCGTTCGACCCCGAGGCGGCCACCGAGGCGTATCTCGCGCGCCTGTCGCCTGAGCAGCGGGCGCGCTCCGACGCCTACTTCGAGGGGGGTTACTGGCTCCGGCTCTGGGACTTCGTCTGGACGCTCGCGGTGCTCTGGCTCCTCCTCGGGAGCCGCCTCTCGGCCCGCCTGCGCGACGCGGTCGAGCGCTGGACCCGCTTCCGGTTCCTGCAGGCCCTCCTCTATGGCCTCGCCTTCATCTTCCTGCTCTCTCTCCTGACCTTCCCCATGGACGTCTACGAGGACTTCTTCCGCGAGCACCAGTACGGCATGGCGACCCAGGATTTCGCCGCCTGGCTCGGCGACCAGCTCAAGGGGCTCGCCATCGGCCTGATCTTCGGCAGCCTCTTCGTGGCGGTCCTGTACGCCGTGTTCCGCAAGGCGCCCCGCACCTGGTGGATCTGGGGGGCGGCCGTGATGGTGGCGTTCCTCGTCCTGGGCCTGCTGATCGCCCCGGTGTTCATCGCGCCTCTCTTCAACACCTACACGGAGCTCGAGGTCCCGGAGCTCCGCGGCTCGATCCTGTCGCTGGCGCGGGCGAACGGCATCCCGGCCGATCACGTCTATGTCTATGACGCGTCGCGGCAGACCAACCAGGTGAGCGCCAACGTGAGCGGCCTGTTGAATACGCTGCGGATCTCGCTCAACGACAACCTCCTCAAGCGTGGCTCCCCGGCGTGCGTGCGGGCGGTGATGGGACACGAGATGGGGCACTATGTGCTGAACCACGCCTACGAGATGATCGTCGAGCTCGGAGCGGTCGTCGTCCTCGGCTTCGTCTTCGTGCGCTGGGGCTTCGGCCGGATGGCGGCCCGCCGCGGCGAGCGCTGGGGGGTGCGCGGGATCGACGATCTGGCCGGCCTGCCGCTCTTCATGGCGGTGCTCGTGGTCTTCTTCTTCCTGATGACGCCGGTGACCAACACGATCGTCCGGACGAACGAGGCCGAGGCGGACATCTTCGGTCTGAACGCCTCCCGCGAGCCGGACGGCTTCGCCGAGGCCGCCCTCCTGGTCAGCGACTACCGCAAGCTCTCCCCCGGACCGCTGGAGGAGTGGGTCTTCTACGACCACCCGAGCGGGAGGAACCGCATTCTCATGGCGATGCGGTGGAAGGCGGAGCACCTGAAGCCGGAATCGCCGCCCGCGCCGTAAGGCCCTCACCCCCGGCCCCTCTCCCACGAGTGGGAGAGGGGAGAGGGTTAGTTAGAAGGGGTTCTGAGTCTCTGAAGGCTTTTGGCTAACCTACACCCCTCTCCCGCTTGCGGGAGAGGGGCCGGGGGTGAGGGTGTACCCCCGCGCCACCGCCCCATAGGCCTCCACCTGCGCCTGCACCCAGCTCTCCCCCCGGCCGAGCTCGACGGCGAGGAGGCGGGCGACGACCGGGGCGGCCTCCAGGCTGGAGCGGGCGTCGAGGAGGAGGGCGCGGGTGCGGCGGGCGAGGACGTCTTCCACGGTGCGCGCCATCTCGTGGCGCGCCGCCCAGACGGTCTCGCAGACGCGGTAGGGGAGCCGCGGGTGGAGCGGATCGCCCCAGCCGGGCCGCTCGCCCGCCAGCCGGTCCAGGGCCTCGGCGTCCGAGCCGTAGGCGGTCCCCTCGTCCGGCGGCGGGATGTGCTCGGTCCAGCCGTGCAGGTGCAGCGACTCGGTCACCGACGGGCGCTCCGGCAGGCCGCCGGCGAGCGCGGCGTGGTCCACCGTGTCCTGCCCCATCTTGCGGTAGGTCGTCCACTTGCCGCCGGTGATCGTCACCAGGCCCGACGGAGCGACGACCAGGGTGTGGTCGCGCGAGAGGGAGGCCGTCGACCGGCTCTCCCCGGCGCGCACCAGCGGCCGCAGGCCGGCGAAGCAGGAGAGGACGTCCGCCGGCGTGGGATCGCGCGTCAGGTAGCGGGCCGTGTGGGTGAGCAGGAGCTCGATCTCCTGCGCGGAGGCGCGGGGCTCGGCCACCGGCTCCGGGACGGCCGTGTCCGTGGTCCCCACCACGGTGCGGCCGTGCCAGGGGAGCGCGAAGAGGACGCGCCCGTCGGTCGTGTGCGGCACGAGGATCCCGCTCGTCCCCGGGAGGAACGAGCGGTCCAGCACGAGGTGGACTCCCTGGCTCGGCGCGAGGAGCGGCTCGCTCTCCGGATCGTCCTGCCGCCGCAGACCGTCGGCGAAGACGCCGGTCGCGTTGACCACCACCCGGGCCGGGATCTCGCGCTCCTCGCCGGTCTCGGCGTCGCGCGCCCGCACGCCGCAGACCTGCTCGCCGCTCTTGAGCAGGGCGGTGACCTCCATGTAATTGATCGGGACTCCTCCCTGGGCGGCCAGGGTGCGGGCCAGCGTCACGGCCAGGCGGGCGTCGTCGAACTGGCCGTCGTGATAGACGATGCCGCCGCGCAGCCCCTCGGGCTCGAGCGTGGGGATGCGCTCCAGCGTCTCCTCGCGCGACAGACGGTGCGACGGTCCCAGCCCCAGCCGGCCGGCGAGCAGGTCGTAGAGCCGCAGGCCGGCGCCGTAGAACGGTCCCTCCCACCAGTCGTAGGCAGGGACGACGATCGAGAGGTTCCGCACCTGGTGGGGAGCGTTGCGCATCAGCAGCCCGCGCTCGCGCAGCGCCTCCAGGACGAGAGCCACGTTCCCCTGCCGGAGATAGCGGACGCCCCCGTGGATCAGCTTGGTGCTGCGGCTCGACGTCCCCTTGGCGAAGTCGGAGCGCTCGAGGAGGAGCGTGCGATAGCCGCGCGAGGCGGCCTCGACCGCCACCCCGAGGCCGGTCGCGCCGCCGCCCACCACGAGCACCTCCCACGGCTCGGGATCGGCGAGTTGGGCGAGGCCGGCGTCGCGGTTCAGACCCTCACCCTCCAGGACTCCGTCAAAGTCATCGTGGTTGAGGCCTCCGCCCGCCCGACCTCACCCCCCCGGCCCCCCTCTCCCATCTCCCACCCATCCCCCGGGAGAGGGGGGAGCTTACACTGCCCGCGCTTCCCGGGATCCTGCCTCACCCCCACCCCTTCGCCCGCTCCACCGCCCGCGCCCAGCGCGCCCGCATCTCCTCCACACGAGCGCGATCGAGGCGCGGCTCGAAGACCCGCTCGAGGCGCCAGCGGCCGGCCACGTCGGCGAGGTCTTTCCAGACTCCCACCGCCAGGCCCGCGAGGTAGGCGGCTCCCAACGCGGTGGTCTCCGGGTTGGCCGGGCGGGCTACCGGCACGCCGATCAGGTCGGCCTGGAGCTGCATCAGGAGGTCGTTCACCGCGGCGCCGCCGTCCACCCGCAGCTCGGCGAGCGGCACCCCGGAGTCGGCCTCCATGGCGGTCAGCACGTCGGCGACCTGGAAGGCGATCCCCTCCAGGGCCGCGCGGGCGATGTGCCCGGCCGTGGTCCCGCGGGTGATCCCCAGGAGGGTGCCCCGGGCATAGGGGTCCCAGTGCGGCGCGCCGAGCCCGGTGAAGGCGGGGACGAGCACGACGCCGCCCGCGTCGGGGACGCTCGCCGCCAAGGCTTCGACCTCGGCCGACGAGCGGATGAGGCCGAGCCCGTCGCGCAGCCACTGCACCACCGCGCCGCCGGCGAAGACGCTCCCCTCCAGCGCAAAGTCCGTCCTCTCCCCGATCCGCCAGGCCGGCGTGGTGAGGAGGCGCGATTTCGAGTCGACCGGCCGCGACCCGGTGTTGAGGAGGAGAAAGCAGCCGGTGCCGTAGGTGTTCTTGGCCATGCCCGGCTGCACGCACGCCTGCCCGAAGAGGGCCGCCTGCTGGTCGCCCGCCACACCGGCGATCGGCACCGGCGCGCCGAGGATGGCGGGCAGGGTCTCGGCGTAGACCTCGCTGGAGGAGCGGACCTCCGGGAGCATCTCCGCCGGCACGCCGAGGGCGTCGAGCAGCTCCGGATCCCAGGCGCCGGTGTGGATGTTCCAGAGGAGCGTGCGGGAGGCGTTGGTGACGTCCGTGACGTGCAGGGCGCCCCCGGTGAGCTTCCAGATCAGCCAGGAATCGACCGTGCCGAAGGCGAGCCGCCCCGCCTCGGCCGCGGCGCGGGCGCCGGCGACGTGCTCGAGGATCCAGGCGATCTTGGTCCCGGAGAAGTAAGGATCGAGCAGGAGGCCGGTCCGGGCGCGGAAGAGCGGCTCCAGGCCGTCCTGGCGCAGGCGGTCGCAGAGACCGGCCGTGCGGCGGTCCTGCCAGACGATTGCGTTCGAGAGCGGCCGGCCGGTCGCCCGCTCCCAGACCACCACCGTCTCCCGCTGGTTGGTGATGCCGACCGCGGCGAGGTCGCGGGCCGAGAGGCCGGCGCGGGCCAGCGCCTCGGCCGCCACCGCCACCTGCGAGCCCCAGATCTCCTCCGCGGCATGCTCGACACACCCGGGCTGCGGATAGATCTGCCGGAGCTCCCCCTGCGCGACCGCCACGGCGGAGCCTTCCGGGTCGAACACGATGGCGCGCGAGCTGGTGGTCCCCTGGTCGAGGGCGAGGACGTGCGGCACGCGAGCACTATACTCCCCACGCCATGCGCGACTTCCACACCCGCCGGCGCATCGAGTTCGCCGATACCGACATGGCTGGCCTCTGCCATTTCGCACGCTTCTTCATCTTCATGGAGTCCGCGGAGCACGAGCTCCTGGCCTCCCTGGGGACGCGTGTGATCGCGGAGGAGGACGGGCAGACGATCATCTGGCCCCGCGTCGCCGCCTCCTGCGAGTACCTGGCGCCCGCCCGCTTCGGGGACGTGCTCGACATCCACGTCACTGTGATCCGCAAGGGGAGGACCTCCCTCACCTATGGCCATGAGATCTCGCGGGACGGGACCCCCGTCGCCCGCGGACGCGTGACGGCCGTCTGCTGCCGGATGAAACCGGACGGAACCGCACGGCCGGTTCCGATTTCGCCGTCGCTGGCGGAGAAAATCGAAGCGGCACCGATTGACTCCTCCATGGCGCAGGCGTAGTCTCCGCTCTCAGGTCTCTTTTGGATTGTCTATCTCGTCAGGCACTCAGTACCGGTTCGGAATCAGCTGCGGCGTCCCGTCGCAGGTCTTCTATTGCACTTGAGTTTACCCAGGAAACTCCCTGGGAGGAGGGGATAGAGATGAAGAAGATATTGTTGATGTCGTTGGTCTTGGCTCTCTGGGTTGGCGGGACAGCGCAGGCCCAATGGTGGCCGCAATGGGGACGGGATGCGCAGCACACCTCCGCGGTCTCGGTGGTCGGACAGTCCCCCGACAGGGTCCTGGCGGACATCATCTACGATCCGCACGTCGAAGCGGAGAGGACTGATCCGTTGAGCGCCCCTGGCCTCTCCGTTCATTACCAGGTGCCGCTCATCGACGGTAATGACATCTACATGGAGTTCAAGGGAGGCACCTACACCGACCTCTCGCACTGGGAGACCCAGTCCTGGAGCGAGCGGCGCTTGCGCTGGCAGGGAAACAATCTGGTCCAGGTTTGGAACTTCGACAGCGACTGGAAGCCGGAGCCGTACAGCAGATCCGCCACGGGCCCGGCGTGGGAGCCGGTGTTCCACGCCGTGCTGGCCAACGGCTCCATCTACATCCCGGGAGCGGGCGGCACCCTGTTCAAGGTCAACAAGTCGAACGGCTCCGTGGTGACGCGGATCAATCCGTTCGGCACCATCGATGTCGATACCTACGTGGCCGGGGTGCCGACCGCGGATTCCGCCGGCAACGTCTATTACACCGCCATGAAGCTCTCCCACGGCTATCCCTACAACGGCGACGTGGTGGGCTCCTGGCTGGTCAAGGTCGCTTCCAACAACACGGTGCAGACCGCGACTTTCGCTTCGCTCACGCCGGGCGCTCCGGCTGGCAACGACAAGTGCGTGGTCGCCTTCAACCTCAGCCAGCTGCCCTGGCCGCCGAGCCCGGACGCGCAGCCGGACGTGGCCACCTGCGGCTCGCAACGGCCCGGGATCAACGTCGCTCCGGCGATCGCGCCGGACGGCACCATCTACGTCATCAGCACGGCCCACGAGAACAACCGGACGGGCTACCTGGTGGCGGTCAACCCCAATCTCACGCCGAAATGGAAGGCCTCCCTGGCCGGCCACTTCAACGACGGCTGCAACGTGTTGCTCCCGGCCAACGGCACGCCGGGCGGCTGCCGGACGGGCGCGGCCACCGGAGTCGACCCCGCGATCAACGGGCTGGGAGGCGGACGGGTGCTCGATGAGTCGACCGCATCGCCGACCATCGCTCCCGACGGCAGCATTTGGTATGGCGCCTACAGCCGTTACAACTACGCCCAGGGCCATCTGATGAAGTTCAGCCCCAGCGGCGCGTACCTGGGCGCCTATCAGTTCGGTTGGGACATCACGCCCGGCATCTACCAGCATGGTGCCACCTACTCGGTGGTCATCAAGGACAACCATTACGGCGAGGTCGGCTCGTATTGCAACGTCGAGGAGTTCTGCCCGGAGGACCGCACCGCCAACCACCCCGCCTATCCGGAGGCCTACTTCGTCACCCAGCTCAGCCCCAGCCTGGGAGTGGAGTGGAGCTGGCGGAACACCAACACGCTGAGCTGCACCCGCGACGCCAACGGGCAGGTCAGCTGCGTCTCCGACCATCCGAACGGCTTCGAATGGTGCATCAACAACACGGTCATCGACGCGAACGGCACGGTGTTCGGCAACAGCGAGGACGGCAACCTGTACGTCATCCAGCAGGGCGGCATCCTCCAGGACAGCTTGTTCCTGCAGCTCGCGATCGAAGCCGCCTACACGCCCCTCTCGATGGACGCGCAGGGCAGGAGCTACGCCCAGAATTTCGGCCATTTCTACGCCATCGGCCACTAACTAACTTCCAAGGCAGGAGACGAAGAGGGCCGGGCAGTGCGCCCGGCCCTTTTTTGCGAGAAGGCAGGCACAAGGCCTGCCCCTACGATTGCACGCCGGTGGAGATCGAGATGTTGAACCCGTCGGGATCGGCGATCGCGAAGTCGCGGGCTCCCCACGGTTGGTCCTGCGGCTCCTGGGCGAGCGTGCCGCCCCGCTCGCGGATCGCGGCGGCGAGCTGATCGATCTCCTGCGCGGTCATACAATAGAGGCGCAGGCCGACGCCCTTCTTGCGATCGCGCCCTTTGGCAAAGTCATCCTGATTGATCAGGATCTCGACGGTGCCGGCCCTGAGCCTGGCGCCGCGCACCTCGCCCTCCATCTTGTACTCCTCGACGAGGATGAAGCCGAGGACGTCGCGATACCAGGCGATGCTGGCCTGGATGTCGTTGACGGTGAGCATGGGCATCACGCTCCGCAAACGGAGCGTCTCCGGCTGCTTGCGTTCCTGCATGGGTGGTGGCCTCCTTTCGCCTGTGAGCGACAAGAACCTTATCTGAAGCGCCGCGGACGCGCTTGCGTCGCGGCGGCGCGTCCCGGAGGTGCCGGGCTGGCCACGGAGCTGCCGCGCCGCGAGTCGTGGCTCGCGGCGGCCGCCCGGCCCGGCGGGCGCTGCGGGCCGCGCTCGGCGGTCCTGGCACCGGCCCGGGCGCGTTCCTGCGACCTCTGGGCGCGCATCGCCGCCAGCCGTTCGGCGAGCGGGATCTCGAGACGCTCCGCCGGCCGGGCCTGGTAATCGAAGCCGTCCAGGGTCCGCCGCGGCAGGGTCTTCCCCACGGCCCGCTCGATGTCGCGCAGCTCGGCCATCTCCTCCGGAGCAACGAAGGTGAGCGCCTCACCGCTCGCGCCGGCGCGGGCGGTGCGCCCCACCCGGTGGATGTAGTCGTCGGGAACGTTGGGAACGTCGAAGTTGATGACGTGGGACAGCCCCTCGACGTCGATGCCCCGGGCCGCGATGTCGGTCGCGACCAGGACCTGGAAGCGGCCGCTCTTGAAGCCGGCCATGGCCTGCGTGCGTTGCGTCTGGCTGCGGTTGCCGTGCACCTTGTCGCAGGCGACGCCGTGGCGCTCCAGATACTGCGCCAGCCGGTTGGCGCGGTGCTTGGTCCGGGTGAACACGATCGCGCTCTCGACCTCCTTGCCCTTCAGCAGCTCCAGCAGCAGAGCGGACTTCATGTCCTGGCGCACCGGATAGACCGCCTGCTCCACTCCCGTGGCCGGCGCGGACGGACGCTCGACGTTGAGCGCAACCGGGTTCTTGAGCATCTGGCGCGACAGCTCCCGGATCGGCTGCGGCAGCGTGGCGGAGAAGAAGAGCGTCTGCGCAGGGGGCGGCAGGTGCTTGAGCACCCGCCGGATGTCGGGCAGGAAGCCCATGTCGAGCATGCGGTCGGCTTCGTCGAGCACCAGGACCTCGAGGCCGGAGAGACGGGCGTAGGGATACTGGAAATGATCGAGCAGGCGGCCCGGGCACGCGACGATGATGTCGACGCCGGTGCGGAAGGCGCGCTCCTGCGGCTGCATCCCGACACCGCCGTAGACGGCGGCGGCCCGGATCCCGGAATGGCGGCCGAGGTCGTTGAAATGGTCGACGATCTGGGCCGCCAGCTCCCGCGTCGGGGCGAGGACGAGAGCCCGGGTGACGCCGCGCTTCTGGCCGAGGAGCCGGTTCAGGATGGGCAGCGCGAAAGCCGCGGTCTTGCCGCTGCCGGTCATCGCACAGGCCAGGACGTCGCGCCCCTCGAGGGCGGGCGGGATGCCGTCGCGCTGGATCGGCGTGGGGGCGGTGAACCCGAGGTCGGCAACGCCGCGCAGCAGGCTGGGGTGCAGGTTGAACGAGGAAAAGCTCATCTTTTGGTTCGTATGCTTTCCGAGGGCGCGCGGCCTGCTCGCTGAGCAGTGGAAACACTGCGCCACTCTGAGAATCCGGCTGGAATCGGGAACGGAGGACTAGGCCGGCGAGGCCGCCGTCAGGGCCCGGAGGCCCACGATCGTAGACGCCAAGGATCTCACAGTTTCCCGAAATTGGCAAATCGGCGGAAGAGCCCTCACCCCTGACCCCTCTCCCATCCCCTCCCCCCTTCCGGGAGAGGGGAAAAGGCAAAGTACACGCTCGGAGGTTTCCCCCCTCTCCCCGTGGGGAGAGGGTCGGGGAGAGGGGCATGGGATCAGAACAGCAGCCGCAGGCCGACCTGAATGATGCGCGGGTCGCCGGCGCCGCTGCGCACCGTACCGTCGAAGTTGAAGGCCAGGTTGGTCACCTGCGGCCGCAGGAAGTTGTCTTCGTTGAGCAGGTTGAAGACCTCGACCAGCGGCTGCACGGTCAGGCTGCCCATCACGAAGTCGCGCGACAGCCGCAGGTCGAGCGAGGAGAACTTGTTGTCCTTGCGGCCGAGGTTGCGCCGCGTCACCGTGCCGTCGGGGTTGATGCGGTCCTGCGGCGTCGCGGCGTCGGTGCCGTCGGCCTTGATCGACTTGGGCTGCGCCGAGCGGTAGGCGTAGCGGAGGTTGAAGTCGATGTGGGCCGGGAGCTGGAAGAGCGCCCAGGCATTCACGCGATGCCGCTGGTCGCGGTCGGAGTAGCTGTACTCCTTGTCGAGCTGGGTGATCTCGGCATAACGGAAGGTGAACGGGTCCCGCTCGTTGTCGTCGTCCGACTTGTCCTTCGACCAGGTGTAGTAGACCTGGTAGGCATGGCGGTTCGACATCCGCTTGTCGAGGCCGAGGGTAACGCCGCTGTAGCGGCTCTTGGCGGTCGACTCGACGGTGGTCAGCGTTGCGATGCCGTTGCTGCCGCCTGGAGGAAGGCCGGTCGACCACGGCGAGCCGAGCAGCGGATCATTGCGGTTGGTGAAGCGGGTAATGTGATTGGTCTTCGCGTAGTTGAGCTTGACCGAGGCGGCCAGCTCGGGCATCACCTCCCGCTCGTAGGAGAGGCTGGTGGCGATGGTGCGCGGCGTCTGCCAGTCCTCGTCGTAGACGAAGACGTCGGGGTGGTTCACCGCCCCTCCCGGAAGCAGCTGGTCGTACGGCGGCGGCGGTCCAGCGAGGGTCTGTCCGAGGCTGCCGTTGGTCGACCGGGTGGAGGCCAGGTTCAGCGCCGGCAGCCGGGCGTTGAAGACACCGGCCGTGAAGCGCACCACGGACTTGCTGCCGGCGCCCGGCACCCACGACACCCCCAGCCGCGGCTGCCACATCTCCCAGTCGTCGGGGATGTCGCCGTTGGAGGGAAACTTCTGGCCGTTGCGGGTCTGGCCGATGAAGGGGGCGAAGAAAACCTGGCTGGGAGGCGTGCGGACGTCGGGGTTGTCGAGGCCCTCCCAGCGCAGCCCGTAGTCGATGGTCAGGTTGTCGCGAACACGCCAGCTGTCCTGTACGTAGAGCGCGGGCTCCTTCTGTTTGATGGTCTGCGTGCCCGCTTCCTCCACCGAGGTGCTCCCCACTCCCGCCTGCTGCAGATAGAGGAGCACGGTGCCGTTCGCGCCGTGACTGTTGACGTAGTTGATGAAGTCGCTGGTGGTGAGGAAGACGAACCGGCCGTTGGCGAAGCCGACGAAGGTCTGTGAGGAGGCGACCTCGTTGTAGTCGAGACCCGCCTTGAACGAGTGATCGCCGCGCAAGTACGACAGGTTGTCGGTCACCTGCTTGCGGTCGTCGTTGTATTTGACGGGGAGGAAGAAGGGCATCCCCCAGCGGGCGCCGTTGGGTGTGAAGTCGTCGTTGAAGAGGATGGCGGTGTCGGGGAAGGGACGGTCCTGGCCCGGGATGTTCGGCCCCTCGTAGGGCCGCGGCCGCCACTCCTTGGCGTACTGCAGGCGCAGCTCGTTGAGCAGGCCGCTGGAGAGGGTGCTGATCAGCCCGGCGGTGCCGGCGTGCGAGTAGTCCTTCTCGATGCCGTTGGCGGAGCGTCCCCACTGGTCGACGTCGAAGGTGCCGTTGACCTGCTCCGAGTTGGTGTAGCTGTAACGGAAGGTCGCCAGGTTGGCGGCGGAGGGCTGCCAGTCGATCTTGGCCAGCGCCACTTCGGCGTCGTCGGTGCGCTCGATCGGGCCGTTCTCGTTGGGCAGGCCGATGCTGGCCAGGAAGGAGACCAGGCGCGGGTCCATGCGGTTGGGGTTGGTCTGCTTGGTGCGGCTCGAGCGCTGGGCGTCGGCGGCCACGAAGTAGAAGAGGCTGTCCTTGATGAATGGCCCGCCGAGAGTGAAGCCGCCCTGCTTGCGATCGAAGCTCCCCTCTTCCGCCGACGAGCCGTCGGGGTTCTTCGGCGTCTCCGAGAGGCTGTCGTTGGTGAAGAAGCCGTGGGCGCTGCCTTGGATCTGGTTGGTGCCCGTCTTGGTGATGACATTGACGAAGCCGCCCGAGGAGCGGCCGAACTCGGCCGGGGCGCCGTCGGCGACCACCACCACCTCCTGCACCGCCTCGAGGTTGAAGGTGAAGGGAGGTCGCTGGCCGCCGCGCTGCTCGCCGAAGAAGGGGTTGTTGAAGTCGGCGCCGTCCACCGAGATGTTGTTGGCGATCCCCTTCTGGCCGTTGATCGACAGCTCGTCGCCGTCGGGGCCCTGCACGATGGTCACTCCCGGCGTGAGCTTGACGTAGTCGAGGAAGTTGCGGCCGTTGCTGGGGAGCCCCTCGACGGCGTCGGTGCCGATGCGGACCGTCCCCTCGGTGCGGCTGGTCTCAATCACCGGCGCCTCGGCGGTGACCGTGATCTCCTGCTCGACCCCGGCGAGCTGGAGGATGAGCGGCAGGTTGATCGTCTGGCCCACCGCGAGGTCGACCCCCTCGCGCACCAGGGTCGCGAAACCCTCCATGGCGACGGTGATGCGATAGGGACCCAGGGGGAGCAGCACGGCCTGGAACCGCCCTTCGTTGCCGGTGGTCGCCACCTGCTCGAAGTTGGTCGCCGTGTTGTGCAGGGTGACGGTGGCACCCGGCAGCACGCCCCCATTCGGATCGTAGACAGTCCCTCCGATGACACCGGTCGTGGCCTGGGACTGGGCGAAGACACCCGAGGCCAGAGCCGACATCAGAACGAAGCTCAGCCACGTGATGCGACAGATCCTCGACATGGTTGCCCCCTTCGAGCGGTCGTGTACAGAAACTGCGAGCTGCCGGCGACTATACAACTGAATGGCGTCGGAGGTCGACAGGATGCCGCGCCGGCTCTGAACAAACGACTTCCCACAGGGTCTGTCACCGTCTGGGCACACGGCCCGATGGGCGCGGCCGCGTGACCCGCAGAACGGAGGTCGACATGAAAAAGCCTTTCCTGACGATCGGATGTCTCGTCCTTCTCCTGGCCGCCTGCCCGCTGCTGGGAGCGCAGCAGAACATCGCCCTGGGCGCCGGCACCTCGGAATCGGATCCCGGATGGGGTGGCGGCTCCTACCCCGCGGACATGGTGGACGGCCTCACCTACTACACGGATACCTGGGCGCACGGCCTCGCTTTCACCGGCGGACCCGCGGGCTGGGGTGGAGAGGCTTGCGGATGGCGCCAGGCGACCCTCGACTTCGGAGCGCCGAAGACCTTCAGCCGGGCGCTCGTCTGGCACCACGGCGCGGACCACATTCCCTCCACCTACGACCTCGAGGTCTGGGACGGCTCCTCCTGGGTCTCGGCGGGCGGCACCTCGTCCGTCCGGTGGGATTTGGAGGTTCCCCCGGCGGGCGTCAGCGGCTGGGGCGCCATCCCCACGGAGCACCTCTTCCCGGAGGTGACGGCGCAGAAGGTCCGCTTCGTCCTGAACAACTGCAACATCACCCACGGCTGGATCTACGAATTCGAGGTCTTCGGCGGGTCCGGGCCCCAGTACCGGCTCCCCTTCACCGGCAGGTACGAGATCACGAACGGGCCGGGCTGCGGTACGGGAAGCCTGCGGCACGATGGCTTCACTGCCGAGGCCATCGACTATGCCTTGCCCGTCGGGACGGAGGTGCTGGCGGCCGAGGCTGGCGACGTGGTTTTCGCGGGGAGCGTCTCTCCGGGAGGTCCCAAGCCGAACCTCTCGGGCTTCGGCACGTTCCTCATCATCCGGCACGACGACGGAAGCCAGAGCTATTACGCCCATCTGCTGCAACCGCTGGTCACCGGGGGCCGTGTGACGAAAGGGCAGCTCATCGCATGGTCTGGAGAGAGCGGCAAGGCGCAGGGGCATCCGCACCTCCACTTCCAGATCATGGACAGCAATCAGGTCCCCATCCCAATCCGCACGCTGCCCGTCACCACCTGGTATTCGGGGGATCCCAACAACCCGTGCAACAAGAAACCGAAGACCCTCGACGGGTACGCCGTCGGGCCGGCGGTCCCCTGAAATGCTGTCCTCCGGGTTAGAATCTCTCCGCAGTGCTGAGCTCTGAGCCCACCCAGGAGATCACCCGGCTGCTGTCGGCGGCCCGGGGCGGTGACCGCGCCGCCTCGGACGAGCTGTTCGCCAGCGTCTATCGCGAGCTGCACCGTCTCGCCCACGCCCAGCTCTCCGTCCGCGGCCGGCCGGGCGACACGCTCGACACCACCGCCCTGGTGCACGAGGCCTATCTGCGCCTCGCCCAGCCGGCCGGCCTCTCCGCCGACGACCGGGCGCACTTCTTCAACCTCGCCGCGCGGGTGATGCGGCACGTGGTGGTCGACTATGCCCGCAAGCGCGACGCCGCCAAGCGCTCGGGCGAGTTGGTGCGCATCGAGGTGGGAGGGCCGAACGAGCCGGCGGCCGAGACCGACGCCCGGCTGACCGGCGACCTCCTCGCCCTCGACGCCGCGCTCGAGCACCTGGAGGCGGAGAGCCCCCGCCTCGCCCGCCTCGTCGAGCTGCGCTTCTTCGCCGGCCTGGGCTTCGCAGAGATCGGCGAGGTCCTCGGCTACAACGAGCGCACCGCCAAGCGCGACTGGCGCAAGGCCCGCGCCTTCCTCCTCGCCGAGCTGGCCGGTCCGTCCGCGCGCCCGTAAGCGCTATACTGGGGGCGTCCCTCGGCACAATCGGAGGAATCCCATGACATCGTTGTACGGCCGTCCGCTCTCGCTCCTGTTCCTCGGCGCGCTCGTCGCCGGCGGACCTCTCCAGGGAGCCAGCCTCCCGGACCACCCCTGGTGCGGCACCACCCGCTCGACCACCGCGGCACAGCTGGCGATCCACCGCGATCACCAGCAGCGCCTGGAGCGCGAGGACGGGAAGTCGGTCCGCGACTTTCCCGAAGCCTCACGCTCCGGCGACGTCGCCCTGCTCGCCGACGACGGCTCGCTGATCGTGCAGCCCAATCCGTTCGACCTCCCCGATGCCGGCGTGCAGTTCGTGCCGCAGAAGAAGGGCGGTGCGGTGGCTTCTCCGGCGGACGCTCTGCTCGACGAGGAGATCGGCGGCCGCATCGACCTGAGCGACGACGACAGCCATGAGGTCGCGTTGCCGAAGAACTTCCGGTTCCGCTACTTCGGCAGGGCCTACACCCGCATGTTCGTCCACTCCGACGGCAATCTGACGTTCGGCGCGCCCGACGCCGCGTCGACGGATCGCGACCTCGACCGCCTGATCTCGGGGCCGCCGCGCATCGCGCCGTTCTTCGCCGACCTGGACCCGACGGCGGCGACCGGCGACGGAGGCGTCTATGTCTCGACCAGCGCGACGAAGGTCGTCGTCACCTGGCTGAACGTGCCGGAATTCGGCAAGACCACCCGCAACACGTTTCAAGCCGTGCTCACGGGCGACGGCCGGATCAGGTTCGCTTTCGGCGCGATCGCGGCCCGGGCGGCGGTGGTCGGCGTGGCGCCCGGCGGCAACGGCCAGGTGCAGCTGCTCGACTACAGCGCGAACCTGCCCAGCGGCATCATCAAGACCGGGATCGCCGAGCGCTTCGTGACCAGCCGGTTCCTCGACAACGTGGCGATCGCCCGCGCGTTCTTTCGCGAGTTTGCCGACACCTATGACCATCTGATCGTCTTTCTCGACTTCCAGCAGAGCCTGGGCGGCGGCACCTTCGCTTTCGAAAGCGGGGTCAAGAACGACGTCCGCGGCATCGGGCTTCCGATCTTCGACGCCAGCGCGCAATTCGGCAGCCGCGGGCGGTTGCGGGCCTTCGTCCAGATGGGAACGCTCTCGCGCTATCCCGACGATCCGGAGACCACGTTCCTCGGCACCAACAGCACTCTCGACGTCCTGGGCCAGGAAGCCGGCCACCGCTGGCTTTCGTTCTTCAACTTCACCGACGGCAACGGCGAAGCGAGCAACGCTCTGCTCGGCCGCGACCTCGCCCACTGGAGCTTCTGCCACAACAGCCTGGCTTCCGACATGGAAGGGAACCTCATCCGCGAGGACGGCGGCGACCGCTTCACCACCACCGCCGCCACCGAGCGCTACAGCCCGCTCGATCAATACGCCATGGGACTGATCAGCGCCGCCCAGGTCCCTTCCTTCTTTTACGTCGACGGCTGCCCCACGGCGTCCTCCCGGTCGGCGTCGCCCGAGATCGGCGTCGGAATCCAGGGGCCGCGTGTCGACGTGACGATCGATCAGATCGTCGCCGCCAATGGACCGCGCGTGCCGGCCGCCGCCAAGGCGCCCCACCAGTTCACCATGGCGTTCATTGTCGTGGGTGAGGCCGGCCAGCTCCCTTCCGACGATGCGATCGCCAAGGTCGACCGCCTCCGCGCCGCCTGGGAGCCGTACTTCGCGGAGGCGACCGAGGGACACGGCTCGGTCAGCACCGCGCTCGTGCCCAAACCGCGCCGCTGATCCGCCGGCGTCAGCGCGGCGTTTCCTCTGGAATCTTCAGCCCGAGATAGGTCCCGGCGCTGATCCCCATGAGGGAGAGGAGCGTCGCGCTGAACTCGGGCATCGCGAGCGCCTTGTAGACCTGGGCGACGAAGATGATCCCCAGCACGACCGTCCAGGCCAGCATCTGGAAACGGTGGAAGCTGACCCCGTTGGCGTCGCTCAGGATGTCCTGGAGGAAGTGCTCGGATTCGTTCCGGAGCTTGTGGAGCTGCGACATCTTGTCCGCGCGCTCCGCCGCCCAGGCGACCAGGTTCTTGGCCGCCTCGACGTTCGCGGGGTTCTGCTGGACGGCCGCCTCGGCGGTCTGGATATTCGATTCGAGCTGTTTCACCTCGGTGTCGAGGCTCTGCCGGACCGCGGCCTGCACGGTGCCCGAAACCTTGTCGGAGCCCTTGCTGGCGTCGACGAAGGCCGACCCGACCACGGTGCCCGCGCTGATCCCCATCAGAATGAGAACGGTCGGCGTGATCGACGTGCTGAAATCTCCGGTGATCATGCCGATGAACATGTACGAGGCGAGCACCAGGAAGAACCACCAGGACGCCTGCGTGCGTGCCAAGCTGTAGGGCCTGCGCGCTCCCTCCCCCGGGAGCGGCACCGAGTCCCGGATGACGTCCGTCCGGCGCGCCAGGGACCAGAAGCCGACGAGGAAAATGGCGAAGAGCGCGGACCAGAAAAGGAACCACCAGACGGGGATCACCTGGAGACTGATCGTCGACGCCTTGGCATTCTCCACCGGGACGGCGAAATGGTCCTGGATGCCGATGCTGACCCGGGTCGGGCGGGGTTTGAACCCTGGATACCCAAGGACGTAGGTCCAGACGTCCCGCGACGCCTCGGTCCTCTGCAAGGGAAATCGCAACAGATTCTGCGCCGGGTCGCTCGGCGGGAACGCCACCACGTCGGCGAGCTGCCGGTCGTCCAGATAGAGGACGATGTCCTTGCCCCTGCACTCGGCCTCCTTGACCAGGGTCTTGAGATTGGTCACCTCGACCGTGATGATGTCGCGGAGCCCGGTGCTCCGGTAGCGCTTCACGGCCTGGACGGATTCCTTGCCCGGAACGTCGATCTCCCGGAGCTCCTCCCGGTAGACGCTCTTCACCTTCGCCGGTTTCGTCGGATCGGGGTCGCACGTACCCGCGGGGGTTGCGGTCTGCGCCAGGGCCGCGCCGGCGAGCGCCAGCCCCATCGCCACGGACAGTCCCATCCGGCACCACAGTCGGATCGTTTTCGTCATATCAACCTCCCGTCGGCTCCACGCGGAAGCTCCTGATCGAGTCCATCTTGCAGAGGTCGGCAATGAACCGGCTCGCGTTGCTGGCCCGGTTGGTCCGGATGGTCATGCTGTATTCGACGAAGCTCGCTTCCAGATCGAACCGGAAGCTCGAGTGACCGATCGTGAAACCGTGGTCCTGTAACAGACGGCGCACCTCGGCTTCCGACGGACCTCCCTCGCGCGTGAACCGCACGAGAAAACGGGCGTAGTACTGGGCGGGAATCCTTCGCTCGATCCAGCGGAACAACGACAAGGTGCCGAGCGTCAGCGCCGTCGCGAGCAGAGCGGGAAAATAGAATCCGACGCCGGCGAGAATACCGATCGCCGCGGTGATCCACAGCGATGCTGCCGTGGTGAGGCCGCGCACCGAAAGCCCCTCTTTCATGATCGTGCCGGCGCCGAGGAACCCGATGCCGGTCATGATCCCTTGCGCGATCCGCGTCGGGTCGAGCGTGAGGCGCCCTTGAAACGTCGTGGGAAACCACTCGGGCCCGAACACGCTCAGCAGCATCAACAGGCTGGTCGAGAGGCAGACCAGCCCATGCGTCCGGAAACCCGCGGGCCGGCCACTGTAGGTCCGCTCCAAGCCGATGAGCAAACCGAGCAGGAGCGCGACCAGAAGCCGCAATGTCATGTCGAGATGGCTCGGATCGGCCAAGAGGTCTGGCAGTCGCACCGGCGCGAGTGTACCATGGCCCCATGGCGACGATCCTGGTCCCGCTCCCCAACCGCGACTTCGATCCCACCGAGGCGGCCGTGCCATGGCAGATCCTGCGCGCCGCCGGCCACACGCTGGTCTTCGCCACACCGGACGGGAGACCCGCGGCCGCCGACCCCATCATGGTCACCGGAGAGCGCCTCGGAATCCTCTCCCCCATCCTGCGCGCGAACACCAACGGCCGCGACGCCTATGCGGACCTGGAAAAGAGCCCCGAGTTTCAGAGACCGATTCCCTACAGCGAGATCGCCACCGCCAATTTCACCGCCCTCCTGCTGCCGGGAGGCCACGCCCCCGGCATGAAGACCTATCTCGAATCAGAGCTGATCCAATCGAAAGTGGTCGAATTCTTCGATCAGGGAAAGCCGGTCGGAGCCATCTGCCACGGAGTCCTCGTCGCCGCGAGGTCCCGGACCAGCTCCGGCAAATCGGTCCTCTACGGAAAGAAGACGACCGCCCTGCTGAAGCGAATGGAAATGGCCGCCTGGGTCCTCACCTGCGGCTGGCTCGGCCAGTATTACCGGACCTATCGCCAGACGGTCGAGGACGAGGTCAAGGCAGCCCTCGCGAGCCCGGACGATTTCAAGACCGGAAACATGGGCTTCACCCGCGACAGTCTCGAAAGCCTCTCGAAGGGATTCGCCGCCCTCGACGGAAAATATCTCTCCGCCCGCTGGCCGGGCGACGCCCACCGGTTTGGAATGGAGTTTGTGGCGCTGCTGTCGCGCAGTTAGGGGCCGAAGAGCCCCCGGAGGGGGCGACAGCATATAGCCCGGGGTCAGAGCGACGAAGGAGCGGCGACCCCGGGTTAGAAGGCCCCCAATATTTCCCAAGCCCCAGAGGGGCGACAGCAATTTCCCACGACAACTCAAGTTCCATACCTGAGCTCTGGCACCTCTACGCCTCGCTACTCCGGACGTCGTGGTCCCCGTGCTGCCGCCCCTTCGGGGCTTGGGAATGGTTTTAAATCCCTTACCCGGGGTCGCCGCTCCTTCGTCGCTATGACCCCGGGCTACATGCTTTCGCCCCTCTGGGGCTCTCAGAGAGAACGCCGTATCCCACCGTACAGATCAGGGAAGTTCCGCCATTATCGGCTGCTTCATCATCGCCTTCGCAATCAAGTCGCCGTCGCAATCCCACCATGCAGATCAGGAAAGTCCCAAGGAGGCGGCGGCCTTCCGCTTCGTTCTCGATCACATGAAGAAGTCGCAATCCCACCGTACAGATCAGGGAAGTTCCAAGAATCGTCAACTACGACCTCCTCCGGGTTGAGCACGAGCCGTCGCAATCCTACCGTACAAATCAGGGAAGTTTCGCCATCATCGGCTGCTTCATCATCGCCTTCGCAACCAAGTCGCCGTCGCAATCCCACCTTACAGATCAGGGAAGTTTCGCCCTCTCTCCGGAGGTCAAGTCCGCGCTGTCCACCGAGTTCGCCCCGTCGCAATCCCACCGTACAGATCAGGGAAGTCCAAAGGCCAAGAACGACCTGGAGATGGAGGAGGAGCTGTTCCTGTCGCAATCCCACCGTACAGATCAGGGAAGTTCCGCCGACTATCTCAACGGCGACCTCGAGCCCGAGGATTACTAGTCGCAATCCCACCATGCAGATCAGGGAAGTTCCGACGACCGCGCAGGCGAAGAACCCGAAGATCGCGGTCAAGGGCATCGTGTCGCAATCCCACCGTGCAGATCAGGGAAGTACCGCCGATCGAGCGCATGCCGATCCACAACCCGTACATCCCGAAGTCGCAATCCCACCGTACAGATCAGGGAAGTTTCCGCTTGTCGCTCCGAAGAGCCCCCGGAGGGGGCGACAGCATATAGCCCGGGGTCAGAGCGACGAAGGAGCGGCGACCCCGGGTTAGAAGACCCTAATATTCCCAAGCCCCAGAGGGGCGACAGCCATCTCCCACGACAACTCAAGTTCCATACCTGAGGCTCTGACACCTCTACGCCTCGCTACTCCGGACATCGTGGTCCCCGTGCTGCCGCCCCTTCGGGGCTTGGGAAGGGTTTTAAATCGCTTACCCGGGGTCGCCGCTCCTTCGTCGCTCTGACCCCGGGCTACGTGCTTTCGCCCCTCTGGGGCTCTCAGAAAGAACGCCGTATCCCACCGTACAGATCAGGGAAGTTCCAAGGTTGCGGCTCGTGCGGAAGATCACCGACGGATTCACTGGGTCGCAATCCCACCGTACAGATCAGGGAAGTTCCGCCGCAGTTCTTCGAGATCCACTTTCCCTACCGGCCGTACAAGTCGCAATCCCACCATAAAGATCAGGGAAGTTCTGCCAGCGAGACAGCACACCCAAAAGGCGGGCCGCGTCTCCTGGTGGAAAGAAGGACCAAGGCGGGGCCGCGGGTGGCGCCGGAACGGCTGGTGCGAGCCGGCGGTGCCGGGGGGCGGTGGCCTGGACCGCTGGGGTTTGATTCAGTTGTCAAAGAGCCTCCGGGAGCAGGGCTCCCCGCGGGAGGGCAGGCCAAGTCCCCTGGAGCGCGAGCTCGTGCAAGGGCTGTGGGGACAACGGCCTCCACTTCCCCCCTTCAACTCATAGGACACAGGACGCGGGGAATTTGTTGGACAGGTTTCCGCGGCAGAGTCTGACCCTGGCCAAATCGCGGGCTGGGTCTGTCATGGTTGGCGCTGGAGGCGCTCGAGCTCTTCTGCCAGGGCTCGGAAGCGAGCTTCCGCTTCCACGGCTCGCGTCTCGGCTTCGGCCCACTCCTCGGCGGCTTTGCGGGCGGCCTCGGCAGCTAGCGCTATCGCCTTCACTTCCGAGTAGGTGGGAATGAGGCGATCGGTCTTCAGGTCAATCATGCGGAGAGCTTTTCCTTCCGGCCGGAAAGCGATTCCGATGGTCTGTCCGATCAAGGAGCCATCTGCGGCCAGAGGTAGCGGCTGGTATTCACCTCCGGTGAGGCAAAGGCCCTGGAGGCGAGGCTCCAGGTACTCGCCCCGAGGATCGAAGAGGAAGTACTCTTCGACACCGAACTGCGCGTAGAGGGCTTTTTTCCATGTCTCGTCCTCTTCGCGCGTCGCCGCGGACGTCACTTCCAAGATGAAGCAGGGGGCTCTCGGCTCGCGCCAGAGCAGGTAGACATCCCGGTCCCCCTTGGGCACGCCCCGGGCGACGAAGACGTCGGGTGCGACCCGGGACAGTTTTCCTACCTCGTAGTATAAGAGCATGTTTCCACCGACGTAGACATCCGGATCGTCGGCGAAGTGGCTCTGTAACCCCTGGATGAGATGCACCATCACATCCAGGTGCAGCGGGGTCTCGGCAATGGGCTTGCCGTCGGAATCCGGATACTCGATCTCGGGCTCGTGCTGGAGAGGGATCGCGGCCATCCTGCATCCTTTCTCAGGAGAGGTGGTGACCGAGCCTACGGCTGGCGCCGGAGGCGCTCGAACTCTTCGGCCAGGGCGCGGGCGCGAGCTTCGGCGGCCCGTCGCGCAGTCGCCTCTTCCACGGCGCGTTTTTCAGCCTGGGCGGCGCGCTCCTCGGCGGCGCGACGGGCGGCGCTTTCCGCCTCGGCGCGCTCTTCGGCGGCTAACGCCCTCTTTTTCCATTCCGTGAAGGTGAGAAGAAGGCGGCCAGTCCTCGCGTCGGTCATGCGGAGAGACGTGCCTTGCGGCTGGAAGGTGATTCCGGTCGTCCGACTGGTCAACCCACCGTCCGGGACCAAGCGCAGCGGCTGGTACTCGCTTCCGGTGAGGAGAAGGCCCTGGAAGCGAGGGTTCAGGTACTCGCTCCGAGGATCGAAGAGGAAGTATTCTTCGACGCCGAGCTCCGCGTAGAGATCCTTCTTCTTCCGCTGGTCTTCGAGGCGGGTCGACTTCGACGTCACCTCCAGGACGAAGCAGGGGGCCTTACCTTCGCGCCAGAGCAGGTAGACGTCCCTGTCCTCGTCCTTGGGCACACCTCGGACGACGAAGATGTCGGGCGCGACCGCCGACGACGGGTTCCCCTTCTCGTAGTAGAGGAGCATGTTTCCCGACACGTAGACGTCGGGCTCGCCCGCGAAGTGGTCCTCCAGCGCCTCGATGAGGTGAAGCATCACCTTCCGGTGGAGCGGGGTCTCGGCCATGGGCTTGCCGTCGGAATCCGGGTACTCGATCTCGGGTTCGCGCTGGAGAGGGATCGCGGCCATCCTGCATCCTTTCTCCGTCTGGTTGCGATATCCCATCACAGGAAACCCCGGATGAGGCAACCAGCCGTCACGAGGATCTTACCACTGGAGGAAGACCCGCGGTGCGGGGGGTTACTCCTTCGTGATCTCCTCCACCGCCTGGCGGAACGCCGGAGGATCGACCGCGGGGTACCGATAGAGTTGCGGCTCGATCTGGTCGAAGCGGCGCCGAAGCTCCTGCCGGTCGAGCAAGCCGCGTTCCAGCATCTCCCGCACGTCCGCGAGATCCTGGGTGTGGCCGCGCTGGATCTTGGAGAGGGCCTGGGCGTAGAAGTCGTAGTGGTAGAAGGAGAGACGGCCCTCCCGCGCGATGAAGACGCTACGCTCCTTCCAGCCGGGGATCTCCGGGATGAACTGGTCGGGCGCCGCCAGCTCGATGTTGATCTCCAACTGGTCCTTGATCCGAGGGAGGGCGCGGAAGAGCCGATCGGATTCCGGCTCCATCTTGATGTCCACGTCGATGGTGCTCAGCCGCCAGCCCAGCAGGACGGCGGTTGCTCCTCCCGTGAAGTAGAGGCTGACGTCTCCTGCGGCCTCCCTTCCGAGCTCTCGCATGAAGCGGTGGAGCCGCTCCGCGTCTATAGGCCGGCGCATTCCGCTGCGTTCTCGAAGCTGACGAGCCGCCGGATGAGCGCGTTGTAGCGGGAGTGCGCCGAGTCCGGATCGGTTTCCGCCAGCCGCTCGTAGAGGCGGTGCTCCGGGGATGGGATCGCCGGCTCCGGCACCGGCAGACCGAGCCGGCGGAGGCGGGGAGCGCCGATCGATACCAGCAAGGCAGGGATCGTCTCGGCGCCACGGGCGAGGTCGGCCAAGCCTTCCTCCACGAGGTCCCCTCCGGGAAGCGCTGCCAGCGTCATGGACCGGAGTATACGAGATGACCCCGGAACAGACGGGGCGATCGTCCGGTCGGCGAGGGCAGAGGCCGGGCAGGTTGGGGCGGACGCCGGATGGATCGGGGCGGAGGCTCGGTCTCAGCGGGCGAAGGCCGGTTCGGTTGGGGCGAAGGCCGGGAAACGCTGGGGCGAAGGCCGGGAAAGACGGGGCAGAGGTCATCCCTCTCCGGGCGAAGGCCGTCCCTCTTTGGGCGAAGGCCATCCCTCCTGGGGATGAGGTCGTCCCGGTCGGGGATGAGTCCGTCCCCTGTAGGGATGGCGTCCGCCCAAAGAGGGACGAGGTCGTCCCTTCCGGGGACGAGGCCATCCCTGTCGGGGATGAGCTCATCCCTTCGAGGGACGAGGTCCGCCCCTTGTGGGGACGGGGCCATCCCTCGTGGGGCGGAGGTTCCCCCTGCAGGGATGGAGTCACGGGCACGAAAAAAGGGGCGCGTCCGGACGCGCCCCTTCGGGGGAATGCATTCAGCTGGCGAGGATCAGGCGGCGGGGATCAGGTCGTCGGCGTGGTCGTCTCGATCGCGGCCTCCTTGGTTGCGGTGGTTGCGGCGGACGGCTCCTTCGTCTCGACCGGCTTCTTCTCGACCGGCTTCGGCTCCGGCTTCCGCTTGCGGAAAGGACGGATCCCGAACTCGATCACCTTCTCGGTGCGGGTCCCCAGGTGCAGCTTCACTCCGTTGCGCATGCGCGTGACCAGGAGCTTTGCCCGGGACATGCGGTCGTCGATGTCCTTCGTGGTCTGCTGCACGGCCGCGGTCTGGGCATCCTGCAGAATGCCCAGGTCCTCCAGCTCGCTCACCAGGGGCGCGAGCTCCCCATGAACGGCATCGAGCCCCGGCAGCAAAGCGATGTTCTTGATGTACGCGGAGATCAGCTGTTTCGTGTCGATGATGAACTCAGCACGTGAATCTCTCGGCATTTCGTCTCCTTTGGGTTGGTTTCTGCGTTTACGGGCGGCTCGGACTATCCGAGCTGCTCCGCGAGATCGAGCACTTCTTCCGTGATGCCCTTGTCGGGCCCCTTGGAGCGGCCGGTGAGGGCGAGGACCATGGTGCCGCCGACCACCGAAACCCGCAGGGGCTGATTCACCTGGCGGGCGAGCAGCGACGCGAAGGCGAGATACGAGGCCGCCACCAACGGGTCCTTGAACTGCCGCACGCGGTCGATGGCTTTCCCTTCCGCCAGCATCTTCCAGCCCTGCATCCGCTTCAGACGCAGCTGCACCCGCTCGGCCTTGAGCCGCTCCTGCGCCTGATTCCGCGCCGCGGTCATCGCGGAACCGACGGCGTCGCCCAGCCCCGCCACCCGCTTCCTCATCACGGCCAGCGACTCCTCCTGCACCCGCTCCGCCTTGAGCTCCTGGACAGTGGGCTCGTTCATGCGAGCTCCTCCTTTGGCAAAACCCCGCCGCCTCCATGGCGACCGGGGAGATCGTTCATTTCCGCGCCCGCAGCCCCAACAAGCCCGCGAGTTCGTTCAGGTGCAGCGCGGCTGCTTTCCTCTGGTCCGACGTCAGATCCGGTCCCTCTGTTGATTGCCGTCCTGCAAGGAGCACATCGAGGGTCGTCCCCAGTGCCTCGCTGAGGAGGATCAGTCGTCCGACGGGCGGCAGAGCTCCTCGCTCCCACCGCTTCAAAGTTGTGCAAGGCACCGCGATACGCTGCGCCAAATCCGCGAGACTCCACTGGCGCAGCTTCCGCAGCTGCCGGATTCGCCGCCCCATCGCAAAGCGCAGGTGGCGCTCTTCAGGAGATCTGTCCTCATTGGAATGAGGGATGTCGTTTGTCCTCATGGCGGATTGATTCTGCTGAATCTGCCGAGAGCGAGTCAAGGCCTTCTTTGTTCATGATGCGGATTGAGTCGGCCACGAGACGCCGAGAATGTCCTTGGTCCATATGCAGTGGAGTAAATTTGATCCGGATGTAGGGCATGGAGTAGAGTCAAGCGTGGGGGTGCGTTTCCGGAAGGGGGAAACAAGGGGAGGGCTCGCGAAGCGGTCCCAAAAGGCTCGCCGCGCGCACCTTTGCTGTGAGACTAAGGCCTCGATTGCCCCCCAGTTCGCTGCCCGCGGGAGGCGGAGATCATGGAGGTCTCCGGCTGGTCCCGTGGAGGAGAGGAGGTCTGAGATGTCTGGACTGTCTCGTAGAGCCGCTCGCCGGGTTGCGCTTGGGCTCGCCCTGGCCGCTGCCGTCACCTTGGTCCCTGCCCGGCCCGCCGCCGCCGACCCGATCGGTGCGTCGACCCGGGCCGAGTCGCTCTGGCAGACCGCCATCGATTGGCTCTCCTCTTTGTGGAGCCCGGCGCCGGATCCTGATGCGGTCGTGTGCAGGGGGGATCAGGGCATGTGCATCGATCCCAACGGCTGATCGAGAAGCCCTCACCCCCGCCCCTCTCCCGCGAGCGGGAGAGGGGTGAAAGGAAGCGAGGGCTTGGCTCTCCTCTGAGGGTGCGGTAAGATTCCGCAGTCGTTTGAGTTAGCTTAGAGGAGATCAAAGTGCTGATGGACGGGCCTCTCTCGAAAGAGGAGCTGCATCGGCGGGCCCTGGAGCTCCTGGACGTCGAGAACCTGGAGGGTCCGGAGCTCTGCCGTGCCTATCTCAATGCGTCCAAGCTGGTCCGCTACGACAACCCGCAGCTGATGGTCGATTTCGCGGCCCAGGCCGTCGACCTGGCCCAGAGCCTCGATCTGGAGAGATACGGTCATCGGGAGGTCGCCGACTGCCACTTCCTGGCGCTCATCGAGTTGGGGAATGCCTACCGCGTGGCGGACCGGCACAAGGAGGCGGGCTCGACTCTCGGCGAGGCGCTGGCGGTCTGGTACCAGGGCTCGCGGGACGAGCTTCTGAGAGCGCGCCTTCACGACTATCAGGCTTCGCTGGCCGCCGATAAAAGACACTTCACGGAAGCGTTTACGGCTCTCGACACGGTCTACTCGATCTACTCGCGGCTGGGGGAGGACCACCTGGCCGGGCGCGCGCTGATCAGCAAGGGGATCTATCAGGGGTACGAGGGCAACTACACAGAGGCGATCCGGCTGTTGCGGGAGGGACTCGCCAAGATCGACAGGGAGAGAGATCTTGCGCTCGCCTTGTCGGCGGTTCAGAGCCAGGCGAGCTTCCTGGTGATGCTCGGGAGGTTCCGCGACGCTCGGAAGCTGATGTGGGGGGAGTCCTTCCCGAAAGAGCTGATGGGAGCGCGCATTAACTGGCTGAAGGTGCGGTGGTTGGAGGCGCAGATCGATGCGGGCTTCGGCGAGAATCAGCGGGCGGAGGCGGGGCTTCTGGAGGTGACGCGGGGATTCGAGAAGGAGAAGCTGTACTACAAGGCGGCCCTGGCCGGGCTCGACCTCGTCCACCTCTGGTACCGGCAGGGACGAATTGACCACGTGCGCGAGGTGGTCGCTGGCCTCGTGAAGATCTTCCTGAGCTACAACGTCGACCGCGAGGCCCTGCTCGCGTTGGGTCTCCTGGACAGCGCGCTCAAGGAAGGGATCGAGGCCGGGGCGATCCTCGACCGTGTGACCGACTTCATCCGGCGGGCCGAGACCCAGCCCGGGATGAAGTTCGACGACTGGTTCTAGAGAGATCCCACGGGACGCCTCTCCAATTGAGGGACGCCCCGGGGGTGTTCCGATGAAGGTCTACCCGGCCGACGACGAGCCGCCCATGTTCGAGAAGAACTTGGCGAGCGCGCCGTAGACCATCTTCTCGACCTCGGCCTGATCGACGGCCGGGGTCGAAGGGGTGGGGGGAGCTGTCGCGGCAATCGGCTCGGGCTCGTTGTCGACCGGGTGGAGCTGCTCGAGCAGGCGCTGCAGGCGCGCTGCGTCGTTGCCCCCCTGGTCTGCCGTCGGATACGCAGCGTGGAAGAAACGCGCCGAAGGAAATCCGATGACGCCACAGATCTCCAGGACGTGCTTGATCTTCAGCTCGATCCCGCCGCTGAGCAGACGGCTCATGCTGCCGCTGCTCCAGCCCAGTGTTTTCTCGATATCCCGCTGCTTCCACCCTGAGAACTTGATGGCGGAGGACAGCAGGCCCGTCAGTCGGACGACCTCGGTTTCTGTTTTTTGCGACATAGCGGCCAGAGCTTACAACAAGACGGGCAATCCGCCAAGTGGCAACCTCACGCCCATGTGTATTGACTCCAAGTCAGAGAACATGGACCCCTCCAGGCCCTCGTGAGGCCAAACCCCGGAAGTATTCTGCGAGCGCGCTGACCAGCAGGCGCTCGGCCTCTGCCGCGCCGGGCGGTGGGGGCTCTGTCATCGGGTAGGCCGCATGGAAGAGACGGGCCGGGGGGAACCCGATCACCTCGCAGATCTGGAGGACGTGCCGGACCTTGAGCTCGACCTTGCCGGCCATGAGCTGACTCATGCTGCCGCTGCTCCAGCCGAGCGACAGCTCGACACTTCGATAGGCAAAGCCTGAGAGGTCCACTGCGGAGGCCAGCAGTCTCGTCAGACGGACCAGCTCGCATTTGGTGGTTTCCAACATGGAGGCGAAGGTTAACACCAACAGATGAGTTCCTTCAATCTGGGATGCTGGGCTTGACTTCAGGACAGCTCTCGTGGAGCATTGAGGGCGGATCGTGAGGAGTGAATGCGTCTCCGTGGGCTGAAGAGAGATGATCTTCGATCCAGAGAGGAGGTCTGTCATGGAGGAAATCGGGCGGCAGTCTGAGCAGCAGCCTCCGACGGTGTTCGTTACAAGCTATCTGGAGAGGTTGCATGAGACGGAGGAGACGGCCGGAGGGCTGGAGGCGGAGCTCGAAGGGCCGTGGCGGGTGGAGGAGGACGGGGCGGGATGGGTGGTCTTGCGGCAGTGGGAGAGTCTGGCGGCGGGACATCGGCCGGTGGCTCGGCTGCGGACAGAGGAGGCGGCGCTGCTGCTGGCGGCACTGTTGCCGGCTCTGGGACGGGAGGTGCTGTACCGGCTGCGGGAGGGGGGCGGAGGCGGGTTCGTTCTGGAGAACGCCGGGGCGGAGGTGGGAGAGGTCTTCCGCTTCCACGACCGGGTGGCGGAGTCGATCCACCTGGTGGAGCAGCTCGTCCGCTCGCCGCGGGCGCTGACCTACCTGCTGCGCGCCGCGGGTCCCACGGCGCAGGAGATGGTGGGGCAGATGCTGGCGGAGTAGCCCTTACCGAGGTATCCTCAGCGAAAATAGGAGAGCTTCGCGATGAGCTGGGATCAAGAGGACTACCTCGGAAGGCTGAAGGCATCGGTCGATGCCTTCGACAGTGAGACGGCGGCAAAGCTGTGCCAGGAGCTGATCGATCAGGTGGAGGACGGAGGAGAGGCCTTGCCGCCGGGAGCCGGAGAGGAGGTGCTCGCGACTCTGCGCCGGAAGTGCTACTTCGACCTGATGGAGAGGGTGGCGGATGCTCTGCGCGACGCCGGTCTGGACGATGTCCAGGCCCGCCGCCAGTATGCCCAGGCGCTGATCGATCAGGGCAAGATCCCGGCGGCGGTCTACCTGCTGGAGCTGCTGGTGGACCGGACGGAAGACGATCCGGGCGAGAACGCCGAAGCGCGCGGCCTGCTCGGACGGATCTACAAGCAGCTCTACGTCAACGCGGTCAAGAACGATCCGCAAGCGGCCGCGAAGCGCGGAGCCCGGCGCAATCTCCAGCGCGCGGTGAATGCCTATTCCGGGGCCTACCGGTCCGCTCCGGCGGATCATCTCTGGCACGGGATCAATACGGTGGCCCTGGTCCTCCGGGCAGAGAGGGATGACGTGGAGCTGGAGGGAGCCCCCGACGTGCGCCAGATCGCCCGGGAGATTCTGGATTCCATCGTGGCGAAGAAAGCGGCGCAAGAGGCCGCGGGCAAGAAATTGGAGGCCTGGGACCAGGCGACGGCTCTGGAGGCGAGCCTGGCGCTCGGTGATTCCGAGCAGGCCCAGCTCTGGCTCGGCCGGTATGTTCAGGCGCAGGAGGCGGATGCTTTCGAGCTGGCGAGCACGGAGCGCCAGCTCCGGGAGGTCTGGGGGCTGTCGGTGGACGAGCCGCCTGGGGAGCTGCTGCTTCCTGTGCTCCAGGCCGCTGCGCTGAAGCGGAGGTTCGGCCGCGTGCAAGTTGTTGGCCCCCAGGTGGCCTCGACGATCCAGCAGACGTTCCGGGCGGAGAAGACGTTCGGGAGCGACCGGTACGTTCCCTTGGGCTGGTACCGGTTGGGTCTGGAGCGCTGCCGTGGCGTGGCGCAGATCCGGGACCGGTTCGGCCGGGGGATGGGGACCGGTTTCCTGATCCGGGGGACCGATCTGGCGCCGGAGCTGGGGGACGGCTTTCTTGTGCTGACCAACCATCACGTGGTGCCGTCGGCGGTGGCTCCCGAGCACGCTGTCGTGATCTTCGAGGCTCTGGAGACGGTGGCGGGGCAGCAGTTCCGTGTGGCCGAGGTCCTGTGGACCTCGCCGTTCGGGGAGCTCGACGCCACGCTGCTGCGGCTCGACCAGCCGGTGGCGGGGCCGGAGGCGTTTCCGGTCGCCCAGCAGCCGCCGCCGAACGACGGCAAGCAGAAGGTCTATGTGATCGGCCATCCCCTGGGCGGCGGGCTCTCGATCTCGCTGACCGATAATGCGCTGCTCGGCTACAACGAGCGGCTTCTGCACTACCGGGCGCCGACCGAGGGGGGGAGCTCGGGAAGCCCGGTCTTCGACGATCAATGGTCGCTGATCGCGCTCCATCACGGTGGGGGGGAGGCTCTGAAGCGCCTGGATGGCCAGGAGGGGTTCTACCAGGCCAACGAGGGGATCGATATCCACAGGATTATCGAGGCGGTGCGGGCGCGGTAGGGGCGGGCGCAGGGGAGTACAACCAAGGACGGCAGGGACGGCAAGGACACCAGGGGACCCGTGCTCGAGGTCCCTGGTGTCCTTGGCGGGCTCAGAACTTCCGGCCCCAACCGAACAGGATGATGTAATCGGCGAAGGCGGCGTCGCCGTGGCGGCCGGGGACCAGGCGGTCGGCGACGCTGCGGGTGCGGTTGCGGTAGATGGCGTACGGGACGGCCAGCGAGAAGGTATAGGCGCCCCGTGTATAGCTCAGGCCGGGCTCGGCGGAGATGGCGTATCCCGGCCGGCGGAAACCGTTGCTGTCGCCGATCAGGTCCTCCACCGGCACGCCTTCGAGCCGGCCTCCCAGGCTCATTCCGAATCCCTTCCAGCTCTTGCCGGCGTAGCTGCCTCCGACGCGGGCCACGTACTGGTCCGCGACCGACATGACCTCCTCGCCGCGGGTGCCGCGGAACGTGGGCACGCCGTTGGTGTCCCGCGGATTGGCCAGATAGGTGGTGGAGGCGTAGAAGGCGCCGTTGCTGTGGCCGATCCGCTGGAAGTATTGGAGATCGAAGATCACGCCCCAGCCCCCGTCGCCCGGCTGGATCGACTGGTCGACGCTTTCGGAGGTGAAGCTGGCCTGGCCGTTGACGAGCCGTTTGCGATCGTCGAAGACGTCGTCGTCGCCGGTGGGAGCCTTGATGCCCAGGCCGATCGCGATGTTGCCGTCCGGGTGCTTCAGCGGCTTCCAGAGAAGGCGCCGCGCGGAGAGCGTGATGTCGCTCAAGCCGCTCGCCTGGACCACGCTCCGGTCGACGACGACGCGGTTCGAGTTGCGGATCGGGCTCGACCTCGTGGCGTCGAAATAGGGGATGTTGAGCGAGAAGCTCCACCGTGGCCTGGGGTTGTAGCGGATCCCGATCTCGGTGAGGTTGATGTTGTTCTTGACCTGGCTGCGGTCTTCGGCGCGGCCCGTCTGTTCCTCCGAGCCGACGAAGTGCCGGTGGGAGTACTGATAGCGGTAATTCATCGAGACCTGCCAGAGGTTGGGGCCGGTATACGAGTCCTGCACGCCGAGCACGGGCGTGTCGAGTCGCGCAGCCACTCAGCCCTGGGCCCACGCGTGGCGGGGCGCGGCGAGCAGCAGAGCCGCCAGGCCCAGGCCGGTGAAGAGCACCCTCCCTGGCTCCGTCAGCCGTTTGCCGAGCATGCCGTTTCCTCCGGTGCCGATAAGGCTTGAAGAACGTTTCGCGAAGATTCTATGGCCGGTGTGGGCCCACCGGCCGTGCATCGGAGGATTCCAAAAAGGTCTACGCTGCGTGGCGGCTGAGGAGGCTCAGGGCGTAGCCTTCGAGCTCTTCGGCGCGGTGGGCGGCGGTGTGCTCGCGCAGGACGCGGGCCCGGGCTCGCTGGCCGAGGGCGCGGCGCTCGCGCTCGGGGATGTCCCGCAGGTACTGCAGGACGTCGCAGGCGTTGCGCACGGTGAGGATCTCCTCGCCGATCCGGAAGAACGACTCCAGGCCGGGCCAGGAGTCGGAGAGGATCGGCGTGCCGCAGGCCGCGGCTTCGAACAGGCGCACGCTCGGAGACCAGCCGGCGGCGACCATGTCGGAGCGCGTGACGTTCAGGGTGAAGCGCTGGGCGTTGTAGAAGCCGCGGTGCTTCGCCGGCTCCAGGTGCTCGAAGCGCTCGACGTTCTTCGGCCAGCGGACGTGCTTGGGATATTGCGGCCCGGCCACCACGAAGCGCCCTTTGGTCCAGTGGCCGGCCGGCTGCAGCAGCAGGCGTTCCACCAGGGGCTGGCGGTCGTCGCTGTAGGTCCCCATGTAGCCCAGGTCCCAGGCCGGCTCGACGTCCTCGGGATGGTAGAGGCCGGGATCGAACGAGCAGTAGAGGGCGCGCGCCATCGGGGAGCCGTACTGGCGCTCCAGGCGCCGCAGCGTCGGGCCGCCGGTGAACGAGAGGTAGCAGCTGTAGCACGGGATCAGCTCGGGCGTCAGGTACTCGTAGTCGCCGCGCGCCAGCTTGGCCAGGGTCACCGGCGTGTCGATGTCGTAGAAGGCGGTGGCTCCCCGCGCGGCCTGGGTGGCCCACTGTCCGACGGCCACTCCATCGGGCACATAGGAGCCGACGACGACCAGGTCGGCCGAGCGGACCTCCTGGGCGAGGCGGTCCTTCAGCTCCTCGAGACCGGAGTAGAGGACGGTGCGGCCATAGGGCGGCTCCGGCAGGTCGCGGTTGTCCGCGTACCAGGGGGCGTCGCGCTCGAGGAAGAGCACCCGGTGTCCCCGCGCGGTCAGCTCGCGGACCAAGCCGCGGTAGGTGGTTGCGTGGCCGTTGCCCCAGGATGACGTGATGGACAAGCCCAGCAGGACGATGTCCAGGGACTGGCTCATGGGTGGACCTCCACTCCGGTGGCGCTCGCGGCGCCCGAAAAGGGTTGCGTGAGGACGCCGAGCACAGCTTCGACCTGGGCCGCCCGGTGGGCGTAGGTGTGCTCGGAAAGGATGCGGCGCAGAGCCGCCTGTCCGATCTGCCGCGCCCGTTCGGGTGTGAGCTCCCGCAGTCGTTCCGCCACCTCGTCCCCGTGCCGCGCCACCAGAACCTCCGCTCCGGGCTCCAGGAACAGCTCGATCCCTTCCCATGCGTCGGTGATGAGACAGGCGCCCGCGCCGGCTGCCTCGAAGACGCGCGTCGGCGGTGAGAAGCCGTAGCGCGCCATGCTCTCGCGGTTGACGTTGAGCACCGCGAGAGGCGTGCAGTTGAAAGCGTTGTGGTCGCGGGTGTAGACGTGGCCGAGGTAGCTCACGTTGGCGGGTCTGGCCTTGTCCTCCCAGCCGCTGCCGCCGAGCAGGAACTTGCATTCCGGCAGCTGTGCGGCAGCCTTGAGGAAGAACTCCTCGACGCGCGCCTCGCGGTCGGGCAGGCGGTTGCCGAGGAAGCCGAGGTCGCCCTCGAAGCGCGGATCGGGCGCCACCGGATGGTGGGTCGTGGGGTCCAACGCGTTGTAGACGGGGACGCAGTCGCGGGCGCCGAAGCGGCGGTAGGCCTGGACGACCGGATCGCCGCCTCCGTAGGTGAAGACGATGTCGTACCGGGGGACCAGGGCGCGGAACGGATCGCGCAGCTGGCTCTCCATCCGGTCGAGGGTCGCCGGAGCGTCGACGTCCCAGAAGGCGACGAGGCCGTCGGGACGGCGGAGGTCGAGGACGGACGCTTCGAGCAGCTCGTCGAAGATGCCGACACCGCTCGCCTTGACGACGAGGTCGGCGCTCCGCGCCTCGGTGAGCGACTGTGCGACGCCTTCGGTGGTCGCCGGGTAGATCACGACGCGCGCCCAGTCCGGGTCGGGGATGTCGCGGTGCTGCTGGCGCTCGAAGGCGTCGGGCTCGTAGAAGGTGATGCGGTGGCCGCGCGCGGCGAGCTCGCGGAGGATGCCGCGGTAGTAGGTGGCGGCTCCGTTCCAGTAGGCGGAGACGAGGCTCGATCCGAAAAAGGAGATGGTGAGACGGCGGGTGCTCAAGACATTCCTACTTCTGCCGGGCTGAGAGTTTCGAAACGCACGGATGGGGCCGTTTGCCTGCGCAGCTCGCGGTCGATCTCCAGCAGCTCGTCGACGCGATGGGCGCAGGTGTGGCGGTCCAGGATGGTCTGCCGGCCGTGGTCGGCGATCTCGCGCGCCATGTCCCGGTCGTTGAGGAGGTCGCGCAGGTGCTCGGTCATCTCGCGGCCGCCGCGGGCGACGAGATAGTCCTCGCCGGCGGTGAACAGCCCCTCGGTGTCCTCCCAGGGAGCCGAGACCAGAGGGATGCCGCACGCCAGGGCTTCGAAGGGGCGAATCGTCGGGATGCCCGGCAACGCCTCGGCGTAGGGACGGCGCGGCACGTGGACGGTGACGCGGAACCGGGCGAAGACGGCGGGCACGAGGTAGTTGGGGAGCCAGCCGGCGTACTGGAGCCCCGCCGCGGCGATCGCCTCCTTCCCCTCCTCGGGGAAGCGCACGCCGTGGACGCGGCCGGTGAGGCCGAGCCCGCGTACGGGTCCGAACAGGAAGGCGTTGAGCTCGGCGGTCCGCTCCTCGTCGCCCCAGTTGCCGATCCACACCAGGTCGCCGTCGCAGGGTTCTCCGGGGATGGGATGGAACACCCGGGTGTCCGCGGCTTCGTGCCAGGTCCAGGCGTGCGGCGTGCGGCCCTCGCGCAGGTAGAGGTCGCGGATCATGCCGCCGAAGGCGAGGACGCCGTCGTAGCCCGAGAGGTCGTAGGCGGCCATGGTCTCGCGGGCGGTCACCGAACGGTGGTGGGTGTCGTGGAAGAGGAGGCGGAAGCGTCCGCCGCGCTTGCGGCAGTCGCCGATCCCCCGCACCAGGTCATGGTCGTTCCACTCGTGGACGATGACGAGATCGGCACCGTCGAGGGCGGTTTCGAGATCCAGCGTCTGGATGTCGTACCGGATGCTGGACAGCATGGGATAGGCGGCTTGGAACCCTTCGAGGGCGAGCTCGCCGTCCGGCTCGGTGAGGAGGTTCTGGAGGCTCCAGGAGTCGCGCGGCTCGAAGATCCGCACGTCGTGGCCGCGGGAGCGCAGCTCGCTCGCCACGCCGCGCAGGAAATGGGCGTTGCCGTGGTTCCAGTCGGAAAGCAGCGAGTGGACGAAGAGGACGATCCGCATCAGCTCTCCCCTCCATCCGCCCGGGCTCTCATACCGCCACCTGATGCTCGAACGAGTCGTCGTCCTCCTCGGGCTCGTCCTCCTGGGCCGCGAGGAGCTCGCCGTAGGCGGCGAGGTAGCCGTCGACCATGCGATCCGGGGTGAGCTCGAGCGCCCGCGAGCGGGCGCCGGCGGCGAGCGACTGGCGGCGCTCGGGCGCGTTGATCAGGGCGAGCGTCTCGCGCTCCAGGGCTTCCGGATCGTTCGGCGGCACGAACACCGCGCGGTTGCGCCAGATCTCGCGCAGGCTCGGGATGTCGCCGAGCACCAGGGCGCAGCCGGCGAGGGCGGCTTCGAGCACCGAAAGGCCGAACGGCTCGTAGCGCGCGGGCAGGGCGTAGATCGAGGCGCGGCCGACCCAGGCGGCGAGGGCGCGCTGCGACAGGCGGCCGAGCAGGCGCGTGTTGTGCGGCCGGATCTCGCCGCCTTCCGGATGATGGTTGTCGCCGGCCACGAAGATCGGCCAGGGGAGGCGGCGCGCCACGCGCTCCAGGGCTTCGAGGTTCTTGGCCTCGTCCCACAGCCGGCCGGCGGAGAAGATGAGGGGCTCTTTGGCGGCGGGCCGGAAGAGGCCGGCGTCGCGGCCGTTGGGGATGACTCGCGTCCGCGGCAGCTGGCCGTAGTGCTCGGCGAGCGAGGCGAGCATGGCGGTGGACGGAGCGACCACCAGGTCCGCGGCCTGCAGTCCGGCGGCGACCTCGACCTGGTAGCGGTCCCAACTCTCCGGAGCGTCTTCACCCTTGACGGCGCGCCACCAGGAGAGGACGCAGGAGTGGCCGACGGCGAGCTTCGGCGCGCTCCAGGGAAGGGAGGCGTGGACGTAGCCGTTCAGATGGACGACGTCCGGGGAGATGCGGCTCTCCAGGTTGAGCAGCCAGTCGCCGGCCTTCTCCACATCGCGCCAGGGGTCGTCCATCCACTCCAGCTTGAAGTGGCTCTCGAACACCCGCAGGTGCGGGATGCGGTCGACCTTGTCCCGCTGGAGCTCGTTGATCGGAGAGCCCATGGTGGCGAGGGCCACTTCGACCCCCCTCTCGCCCAGGCCGCGCGCGAGCTCTAGAGAGTAGTTCCAGACACCGCCGACGGTGTCCGTGGTCATCAGAACCTTGCGGGGCTGCATAGGCTCGCTCATGCCGTCACCTCGTCTCCGGGGTCGGAGGTCGATCCATTGGCGTAGAAATCATCCAAGAAGCGTGCCTGCTTCCCGGACCCTCCCCGGACCGCCTTCTTCTTCTACGAAGCGTGGCGTCCGACCGCCACGCGGCGCTCGACGGCCTCCCTGGATTCCTGAAGCCAGGTGTAAAGTCTGGAAACTCCCTCGCGCACATTTACACGTGGCCGCCAGCCGGTGGCGGCCTCGAACTTGCGGGTGTTGGAGACGTACCAGCGCTGGTCGCCGGTGCGCCAGCCGTCGAAGGTGACCACGGGCTTCTGGCCGTGGATCTGTCCGATCAGGTCGATCAGCTCGAGCAGGCTGATCGTGTTGGCCGGACCGCCGCCCATGTTGAACGCCTGGCCGGCGATCTCGCCGATGTGCCGCTCGGCATGGAGGAAGGCCTGGACGAGGTCCTCGACGAAGAGGGCGTCGCGCACCTGCATGCCGTCGCCATAGAGGGTGATCGGCTGGTCCTCCAGGGCGCGGATCAGGAAGTGGGCCACCCAGCCCTGGTCCTCGGTGCCGAGCTGGTGGGGTCCGTAGATGCAGCTCATGCGGAAGACCGCGGTGCGCAGGCCGTAGCTGCGGGCGTGGTCGAGCACGTACTGGTCGGCGGTCCCCTTGGAGCAGCCGTAGGGGCTGTGGAAGTCGAGCCGCCTGTCCTCGGAGAAGCCGCAGACCCACAGGGGGTCGTCGGGCTCGTAGCGCAGGCCGCGCAGGCCGAGCGGCACGTCGTCCATGCCGCCGTAGACCTTGTTCGTGGAGGTGAAGAGCAGGGCAGGCGGCTCGCTCTGGGCGCGGGCGGCGTCGAGGACGTTCAGGGTGCCGCCGGCGTTGACCGCGAAATCGTGCGCCGGATCGATCAGGCTGGTGGTGACCGCCACCTGGGCCGCGAAGTGGAACACGGTCTCGACGCCCGCCATGGCGCGCTCGACCGCGGCGGCGTCGCGGACGTCGCCTTTTTCGAAGCGGATGCGGTCGCCGTGCGTCGCCTGGAGCCAGCGCAGGTTGCGCTCCACGCCGGGGCGCGACAGGTTGTCGAACAGCCGCACGCGGCGGCCGGCGGATGCCAGAGCGTGGGCCAGGTTGCTGCCGATGAAGCCGGCCCCTCCGGTCACCAGGGTGACCTTTCCCTTCTCCTTGCGCGACTCGATGGTTCCGATGTCGGCCAGCTTGTGCATTCTCATACGGTCAACCCCCGGGCGGCCAGCTCGGAGCGCATCTCGGCGACGCGGTCACAGGCCACCTGTCCCTCGAGCCAGGCAGAGAGCTCGACGAGTCCTTGTTCCAACGGCATCTGCGGTTGATATCCCAGGACCTTCTGAGCCAGGGTGATGTCGGCGAAGCAGTGGCGGATGTCTCCGACGCGGTACTTGCCGGTGACCTCGGGCACGACCTCCTCGCGGCCGGTCACCTCGGCCATGGCGCGGGCGATCTCCAGCACGGTGTACCGGCGGCCGCTGCCGATGTTGAAGACCTGGCCGTCGGCCGCCGGAGCCTCCAGCGCGCGGCGGCAGGCGTTCGTCACGTCCGAGACGTGGACGAAGTCGCGCATCTGGCGCCCGTCCTCGAAGATGAGCGGCGGATTGCCGTTGAGCAGGCGCGAGGCGAAGATGGCGAGCACGCCGGTATAGGGGTTCGACAGCGCCTGCCGGGTGCCGTAGACGTTGAAGAACCGGAGCGCCACCGTCGCCATGCCGTAGGCGCGGCCGATCATCAGGCACATGCGCTCCTGGTCGTATTTCGACAGGGCGTAGACCGACGAGAGGGCCGGCGCCTTGGTCTCGGGCGTGGGGACCGGCGTCAGCGCCTCGCCGCCCAGGTCGCGCACCTCCCAGTCGTGGGCCTTGAGCTGCTCGCGGTCGCGCTCGACGCCGGTGACCAGCTCGCCGCGGGCATTGCGGTACAGGCCCTCGCCGTAGATGCTCATGCTGGAGGCGACGACGAGCCGGCGGACCGGTTTTTTGGCGAGCGCCTCCAAGAGCACCGCGGTGCCGAGGTTGTTGACGCCGGTATAGCGCGCGATCTCGTACATGCTCTGGCCGACGCCGACCACAGCCGCGAAGTGGAAGACGGCATCGACGCCGTCGAGAGCCGACTGCACCGCCGCGGGATCGCGCACATCGCCGCGGACGAGCTCCACGTCGGGGTGGAGATAGGCCGGGCGCGCGGCGCCAGCCCCATGGACCTGCTCAGCCAGGTTGTCCAGGGCGCGGACCTGAAGCCCGTGCTCCAGCAGCTCGTCCGCCAGATGGGAGCCGATGAAGCCGGCACCCCCGGTGATCAAGATCCTTCCACTCATTCGGTTCCTCCGTCTCGTTGCCAAGGCCGTGGCGAAGCCAGGGACGGCTGGCGCCGCCTAGGAAAAAAACTTGTGGGGGAGGAGGTCGTCGGCGTTGCAGCTGCCGTTACGGGTTCCTCACCGCTGCACTCTCATCTAGCTCTTGCACCCCCCATCGGCGATCGAGGGCCGGGGAGGGGGAGCCCGTACTGTGGTTCGGGAACAGCAAGGGCTGTGCCACGGTAAGAAAAGAGCCGTGGCGCCCGGGTTTTTTGTTTTCGGAGGCTCGGGAGGGCGTGCCGGGAGGGGATTTAGGTGGTAAAAGCTACCACCTCCTCCTACCTGATCGTCACGTCGACCGGCGTGACCTTGCCGAAGTCGGTGAGCGGGCGGTCGCGCCCTTCGGCGGGGCCGACGACGAGGATGGTGAAGTCGTCGGGGCGGAGGTGGCGGACCGCGGCGTCGCGCACCTGTTCGACGGTCACCGCCTCGATGCCGGCGCGGTAGCGGGACAGCCAGTCCAGGGGATAGCCGAAGAGCTCCAGGGAGAGCTGCTGCGCCAGCACTTCCCGCTTCGAGTCGACATTGAAGATGAAGGAGGCGAGCAGCCCCTGCTTCGCCTTGTCGACCTCCTCGGCGGTGGGCGGCCGGGTGCGCAGGCCGCGCGCCTCGTCGAGCAGCGCCTGGATCCCGGCGCCGGTGGTCGCCGTCTTGGTCGTGGCGTACAGGAAGGCGATGCTGGGATGGTCCCAGTCGCTCTCCACCCGGCCCGACACGGAGTAGGCCAGGCCCTTGCGCGTCCGCACCTCCTTGATCAGGCGGGAGGCGAACGATCCCGAGAGCACCTGGTTGAGCACCTCGACGGGATAGAAGTCCGGGTCGTCCTTGCGGATCCCCAGGTGTCCGATCATGAGGTCGGACTGGGCCATGTCGTTCTTCTCGACCCAGAAGACGCCGGGGGTGGGCTCGCTGCGGTAGGGCGCCTGCGCGGTTTGGGCCTGCGGTCCGCGGGGCCAGTCGCCGAACGCCTCGCGGACCAGCCGCAGGGCGTCCGCGCTGCGGAAGTCGCCGACCAGGCCGAGGACGATGCGCTCCGGGTGGAACGACTGGCGGTGCCACTCCACCAGGTCGTCGCGGCGGACGGCGCGCAGGCTGGCCAGGGTCGGGCTGGCGGCGTAGGGCGACTCGGGGCCGTAGACGATCTTCTGGAACTCGCGGAACAGGATGTCGTCGGGCTGGTCGTTCTGGCGGGCCACGTCGGAGATCGACTGGTTGCGCGCCACCTCCAGGCGGGCGCTGTCGAAGGCCGGGCGGCGCAGCACGTCGGCGAACACGTGCAGGACGTCGGGGAAGTCCTGCGCGAGGGCGGAGAGGGTGATGCGCGTGCGGTCCTCCGTGACCGAGGCCTCGATCGCGGCGGCGCGGCTCTCCAGCCAGTCGTCGAGCTGGTCGCTGGACAGGCTCGCAGTGCCGCCGGAGCGCAGGACCGTCGCGGCGAGATCGGCGAGGCCGGTCTTCGCCGGCGGATCGAGCCGGCTGCCGGAGCGCACCAGCGCGGTCGCCTCGACGAGCGGCAGCTCGTGGTCTTCGAGGAGCATCACGACCAGGCCGTTGTCGAGCACGACGCGCTCGGGCTGCGGGATCGGGAAGTCGTGGAGCGGGGGATAGCGGAGCTCGTCGACGCGGTTCGCCTGGGCAAGCAGGGGGAGAGGAAGGCAAAGGACCCAAAGGACGAAAAGGACGTAAAGGACCAAAAGGACAGGGGGCGCAAGGCGGGTGTTCATCGGTTGTTCTCCTTGGTGTCCTTTGAGTCCTTTAGGTCCTTTAGGTCCTTTTCCGGCTGCGTGGTGACGATCATCGCCACCGTGCGGTTGGCCGGCACGAAGGCCCCGCCCGCCACCCGCTTGATGTCGGCGGGGGTGACCTTGTCGACGCGGTCGAGGAAGCGGAACAGCTCGCGCCAGTCGCCGTAGAGGCGCTGGTAGTCGGCGAGCTGCTCGGCGAGGCCGAGGTTGCTGCGCAGGTCGCGCAGGAGGCTCGCCTTGGCGCGGGCCTTGAAGCGGGCGAGCTCTTCGGCCGTCACGTCCTCGCGCCGCAGCCGGTCGAGCTCGGCGCGGACGGCTGCCTGCACCTCGGCGTTGGTGGCGCCGAAGGCGGGCACGGCGAGGAGCGCCCACAGGTTCGGATACCGGTCGCCCGGATAGCCGGAGAACGACTGCATCTCGACCGCGATCTTCTTGTCGCGGACGAGAGAGCGGTAGAGGCGCGAGGTGTGGCCGTTGGAGAGCACGTCGTCGATCGCCTCCCAGACCGGCTCGTCCGGGTCGGTGGCCGCCGGCTTGTGGTAGGCCTCCAGATAGAGCGGCTGGGCCGGGTCTTCGAGGACCACGGTCTTCTCGGCCTTCTGCGGCGGCTCGACGGTGCGCAGCGGCGGCGGCGCCGGACGCGCCGGGATGCGGCCGAAGTACTTCTCCAGGATCGGGATGAGGGTCGAGGCCTGGACGTCGCCCACGATGGCCGTGGTCAGGTTGGAAGGCGCGTAGTAGATCTGGAAGAACTTCTCGGCATCGGTGATCGAGATCGACCGGAGGTCGCTCATGTAGCCGACGCCGGGCTGTTTGTAGGGGTGGGCGTCGAAGGCGGTGATGCCGAACTGCTCGACGAGGCGGCCGAAACCGCTCCCCTCGTAGCGCAGCCGGCGCTCTTCCTGGACGACGTCGCGCTCCTCGTAGAACTCGCGGAAGACCGGATGGGCGAAGCGCTCCGACTCGATGAAGGCGAAGAGCTCGACCTTGTTGGAAGGGAGAGAGTAGTAGTACTCGGTCTCGTCGGCGCCGGTGAAGGCGTTCAGATCGACGCCCCCTTCGCGGGTGAGGATGTCGTCGAGCTCGCCCTGAACGACGAAGCGGGCGGCCTCCTGCTGGCGGCTGCGGAACGCGGCTTCGAGGGTCTCGAGCTTCTGAGGATCGGGTTTGGCGGCGAGGCGCTCGGCCTGCCAGGCCTGGTAGGCGGCTTCGAGGGTCGCGAGGGCCTTCTGCTCGCCTGCCCAGTCGCGGGTGCCGATCGTGGGGCCGCCCTTGAAGGCCATGTGCTCGAACATGTGGGCGAGGCCGGTGATGCCCGGGACCTCCTGGGCCGATCCGACATTGGCGATGGTGCAGTACGAGAAGACCGGGGCCACCGGGCGCTCGACGATGATGAACGTCCAGCCGTTGGCCAGCGTGTGGACGGTCGTATGCGCGGCGAAGGAGGCCAGGTCCTGGGCGGCGGCCGGGAGAGTGGAGAGGAACAGCGCGGTCAGGAACAGCCGGGAGAGTCGGTGGGTGGGCATGGTAGGCGGTAGTGTAGCGCGGGGCCTACCGCAGCGCCTTCACCAGCTTCGCATACGGCAGCGTATTGAGAACATCCCCCGGCTCCAGCCAGGCCCGCCGCGCCTGCTCGAGCCCAAAGCGCATGAGGTCGAGCTCGCGGGGGCGGTGGGAGTCGGTGCTGATCACCACCTTGCAGCCGAGCTCTTTGGCGAGGCGCAGGTGGGAGTCCTTGAGGTCGAGCCGGTGGGGGTTCGAGTTCAGCTCGACCGCCACGCCCAGCTTCGCGGCGCGCGCGAGCACGACGTCCATGTCCATCTCCACCGGCTTGCGGCGGTTGATCAGGCGCGCGGTGGGGTGGCAGAAGATGCTGACCTCCGGGTGCTCCAGGGCGCGCAGCACCCGCTCGGTCTGCTGCGACTCCGGCAGGTCGAAGCGCGAATGGAGGGAGACGAGGACGATGTCGAGCCCGGCCAGCATCTCGTCCTCCAGATCGAGCGCGCCGTCGGCCAGGATGTCCACCTCCATGGAGCGCAGGATGCGGATCTCGGGATGGCGCTCGCGCACCTCGTCGATCTCCTTCCACTGCTCGCGCAGGCGGTAGGCATCGAGCCCGCCGGTCATCGCCAGGGCCTTGCTGTGGTCCGAGATCACCATGTACTCGTAGCCGCGGGCGGCGCAGGCCTCGACCATCTCCTCGATCGAGCTCCGGCCGTCCGACCAGGTCGAATGCATGTGGAGGTCGCCCTTCAAGTCCTCCTGGCGGATCAGGCGGGGGAGGCGCGATTTTTTCCCGGAGAGGACCGCGGCCTCGATTTCCCCCTGGTCCTCGCGCAGCTCGGGAGGGATCCAGGCGAGCCCCACGGCGCCATAGACGTCCGCCTCCTCCCGCCCGGCGATCCATTCGTCGTCGCGGAACACGCCGTATTCCGAGATGCGCAGACCGCGCTCGACGCCGCGGCGGCGGAGCTTCACGTTGTGCTCCTTGCAGCCGGTGAAGTAGACGAGGGCGGCGCCGTAGCTCTCGGGCGGGACGGCGCGCAGGTCCACCTGGAGCCCGGAGCCGAGGATCACCGTCGCCCGCGTGTCGCCGGACATCGCGACCTTCTCGATCCAGGCGTGGGCGAGGAAGTGCTTCATCACCGCGGCCGGGCGCTTGGCGACCGCCAGCAGGTCGATGTCTCCCACGGTCTCGCGGCGGCGGCGGTAGCTGCCGGCCACCTCGAGGCGCTCGAGGTCCCGGCTCTGGCGGAGCCAGTCGAGGAGGGGCTCGACGAACTGCTCGGCGTCGGCGAGGAGCATGCGGCTGGTGTGCTGGCGGTGGTCCTTGATGCCGGCGAGGATCTTCTGCTGCGTCTTTTCGCCGAAGCCGGGGATGCCGGCGATGCGGCCCTCCTGCGCCGCCGCCTCCAGCTCCTCGACGGTCGAGACCGCGAGCTCGTCCCAGAGCTTCTTCGCCTTCTTCGGACCGACGCTCGGCAGGCGCATCAGCTCGAGCACCGAACGCGGGATCTCGGCGAGGAGCTCGTCGCGGTAGCCGAGCGTGCCGGTCTCCACCATCTCGCGAATGTGGCTGGCCATCTCCTTGCCGATCCCCGGCAGAGCGGTCAGGGGCCGGTTCTCGGCCAGCATGCGGGCGAGCGGCGTCGCCTGCACCTGGATCGTGCGCACCGCGTTGCGGTAGGCGCGGATGCGGAACGGGTTCTCGTTCCGGATCTCGAGGAGGTCGGCCACCTCCTCCAGCGTGCGGGCGATGGCGGCGTTGTCCATACGGAGGGAGTGTAGAATAAGAGGAAATTTTGGAGGCAACACGCATCATGAAACACCCCCGGCTCCTCGTTTCCTGTCTGCTGCTCGCCCTTATGGCCGGGCCGCTCCATGCCCAGAGCGTCGGTCCGCTGGTCCTGCCGTCCTCCCCCGTGGAGGAGGTCCGCATCCCGCCGCCGCTCCGTCTCGCGGCGCAGGCCCAGGCCCGGCCGCTCGCCGAGCTGCCGGCCGCGGTCTTCGCCGCGCGCGACGAGCTGCGGCAGGTCCAGGAGTGGAACGCCGCGGGCCGGTTGCCGTACCGGGCGGGCTTCCTGCGGGCCCTGCCCGCGGCCCAGGTGGTCGAGATCGCGGAGGCTCCCGCCGCGGGCGAGGTCCGGGAGCATGCGGGAGGGCTCCTGGCGGCGCGCCGCGGCGCGGTGGTCTGGGGGACCGGCGTCCGGGTCGACGAGGCTTGGCGCCTGCGGCTCCATCTCTCCGGCGTCCGCCTCCCCAAGGACGCGCGGCTCTGGGTCTACGGCGCCGGGGGCGAGGTGGTGGGGCCGTTCGGCGCCGAGCTGATCGATCCGAAGCGCGGGCTCTGGACGCCGAGCGTCGGCGGTCCCGACATCCGTCTGGAGGTCGAGGTGCCCGGCGGCGCGACGGCGCGCTTCACGCTCGACCGGGTGGCGGAGATCCTCTCCTCGGACCTGTCGCTCGTCGTGGCGGCGGACCAGGCGTGCTTCATCGACGGGCAGTGCGTCGACCGCGGCCGCTTCCCGGGGGTCGACCTGGTGCGCAAGGCCGTCGCGCTCCTGGAGTTCCCGTCCGACAGTCCGGGCTTCGTCAGCATCTGCACCGGCGGGCTGTTGAACGATTCGGACAGCAGGACGGTGGTCCCCTACATGCTGACCGCCAACCACTGCATCGACAACCAGTCGGACGCCTCCGGCGTCGAGGCCTTCTTCGACGATGTGCGGGCCGGGTGCAACGGGGCGGCACCTTCTCTCTCGCGCCTGCCGCGGGTCTCCGGCAGCACGCTGGTGGCGACCGGAGCGTCGAGCGACTTCACCCTCCTGCGCCTCTCGAAGCTCCCGGCGGGCCGGGTCCTCCTCGGCTGGAACGCGGCGCCGGTGGCCAACGGCACGCACCTGTACCGGCTCTCCAACCCGGTCAACGAAGACCCGCCGCCGAGCATCCACCCGCAGGTCTTCGCCGAGACCTCGGTGGACCCCTCCCTTCCGCAGACCGGTCAATGGCCCCGCCCGCGGTTCATCTATGCGCGGCAGCTCGCGGGCGGCATGTCGGGCGGCAGCTCGGGCTCCCCGGTGCTCCTCTCGAACGGGCAGGTGGTCGGACAGCTGAGCGGCGCCGTGGGCCAGCAGACCCCCGAGGCCTGCGACTTCCAGTCGGGCGTCGTCGACGGCGCCTTCGCATCCACCTACGCGTCGGTGCGCGGCTTCCTCGATCCGCTGACGCCCTGCAAGCCGGGACCCGACACGCTCTGTCTGCAGGGGAACCGCTTCCGGGTGAAGGTCTCGTGGCAGAACCAGTTCGACGGCACGAGCGGCGTGGGCAAGCCGATCCCGCGCTCGAGCGTGACCGGGTTCTTCTCGTTCGGCGATCCGGGGAACGTGGAGCTCCTGGTCAAGATCCTCGACTTCGGTGACGTGACCAAGGTGTTCTGGGGGCAGCTCACCAACCTCCACTACAACCTGGAGGTGACCGACACGCGGAGTGGCCGGGTCCAGAACTACACGAACACGACCGGCGACTGCGGCGGCATCGACCAGGATTTCGCCTCCGACCTGCTGACCTCGGCGCCCGCGACGTCGCCGGTCCGCGCGGCCGCGGGGTGCCACTCCGGCCCGACGACCCTCTGCCTCCTCAAGAACCGCTTCGCCGTCGAGGTGGACTGGCGCAACCCGGCGAACGGCACGAGCGGCACAGGAGGCGCCGCGGCGCTGTCGAACCTGACGGGCACCTTCACCTTCAGCGACAAGTCGAACGTCGAGCTGATGGTCAAGATGCTCGACTTCGGCAACCGGGTGGCTCTCTTCTGGGGAGCGCTCTCCGACCTCGACTACACGCTCAAGGTGACCGACACCGCGAGCGGCACGGTCAAGACCTACCACAGCACGCCCGGCAAGCTGTGCGGGGGGTTGGACAACAACGCGTTCTGAGGGCCTTCGGCGCCCTCAGTCCACCAGGCTCCGCCCGCGGGTCTCGATCGCCCAGGGGAGGAGGGCGAGGCCGAGGAGCGGCGCGAAGCCGACGGCGAAGAGGGCGCGGAAGGTCGATTGGGGACCATGCGCCGCGACGGTCCCCACCAGGATCGGACCCGCGGCGGCGATGATGCGGCCGATGTTGTAGGAAAAGCCCGCGCCGGTCGCCCGCAGGCGCGTGGGGAACAGCTCCGGCAGGTAGTAGGTGAAGCTGCCGAACACTCCGAAGACGGTCAGGCCGATCAGGAAGTACATCCGCAGGCGGATCTCGGGCGGGAGATCGAGCCCGAACGTGGTGAGGAGCGAAGCGGCCGAGCCGGCGAAATAGACGGCGAACATCACCTTGCGCCCGAGGTGCTTGGCGGCCGGAATGGTCAGCAGGGTGCCGAGCAGGCCGCCCATGTTGAAGTAGTTGGTCGCGACCACCTTCCAGTGCTCGACCAGCGCCAACGTGGCGGTGCGGTCGAGCCCGCGGAGCGTCGATTCCGTCTGCGCGAGCCCGGTCGCCACCACGGGGATGAAGGCGTTGCAGCTCCACCAGCTGATCAGTGCGATGACCGCCATGGAGATCGCGGAGCGGGTGATGGCCCGGTAAGGCTCGGAGAAGAGCTCGGCGATGCGCGGCGCCGGCGCGGCCGTGGCGGCGGATTTCCAGCGCTCCGGCTCGCGCACGAAGGCGCGCACCGCGAACGCCGCCGCCGCCGGGATGAGGCCGGCGAGGAAGACGTAGCGCCACGAGGTCTCGGGTGTCGCGCGCCAGAGGTTGCCCGCGATCTGGAAGTTGACGAAGGTGGCGAGGAAGAGGCCGAGCGGTGCGGAGGTGTAGAGGAGCGCTCCGGCCTCGACGCGCCGCCGTTCGGGGACCACCTCGGCGACCATGGAGGCTCCTGCCGCCCATTCGCCGCCGATGCCGAGGCTCGACACGATGCGGAAGAGCATCAGCACCCAGAGGTTGGGAGCGAACGCGCAGGCGGCGGTGCCCAGGGAGTAGAGCACCATGGTGAGCATCAGCGTCCGGGTGCGGCCGATGCGGTCCGCAAGCTTGCCGAAGACGATGCCGCCGATCGCCCAGCCCACCAGCAGCACCGAGGTGAGGAGGCCCGTCCAGCGCAGCGTCGCGGCCTTGGCCTCGGGCGAGCCGATGACCAGCCCGAGGAGCGTCGGCACGCAGTTGGGGGCGACGAAATTGAACAGGATGCCGTCGAAGACGTCGAAGCCCCAGCCCAGCCAGGCGGCGAACAGCACCGTCCACTGGTAGGAGCTCATGTCGAGCAGCCGCCGGCCGGGCTTCACCATCGGTTCGGTGGTCATCCGGCGGATGATAGCATCCGCCGCAATGACCGAGCCGGAAGTCACCATCTACACCGACGGCGGGGCGGAGCCGAACCCCGGCACCGGAGGCTGGGCGGCGATCCTCATCAATCCGGCGAGCGGCAAGATGAAGGAGCTCTCCGGCGGCGAGACGCGAACCACGAACAACCGGATGGAGCTGACCGCGGCCATCCGCGCCCTGGAGGCGCTGAAGCAGCCCTGCCGCGTCCATCTGTATACCGACTCGCAATATCTGCGGAAGGGGATCACCCAGTGGCTTCCCGGCTGGATCGCCCGCGGGTGGAAGCGCAAGGACGGCGAGCTCCAGAACGAGGATCTCTGGCGGCACCTGTCCGAGCTGGTCAGGACGCACCAGATCGACTGGAAATGGGTCAAGGGGCACGCCTCCAACCGCTGGAACAACCGCGCGGACCAGCTCGCCACCGAGGCGATCCGCCGGCAGCGCGCGGCGGCCGGCGCGGCCGTTGCGAAGGCTGAGCGGGCTCCCGACGCCGAGGTCTTCCTGCGCGTCTCCTGCTCCGGGAGGAAGGGCGGCTGGGCGGCCCTGGTCCGCCACGCCGGCCGGGAGGGTCTCCTCTCCGGCCGCAGCGCGAGCACCTCGGCGAACCAGATGGACCTGATGGGCGCGATCGCCGCCCTGGAGTCGCTGCCGCCGGGAATCACGGTGGCGGTCTACACCGGGAGCGACTATCTGAGGAATGGTGCCACCGGCTGGATCGACGGCTGGAAGCGCCGCGGCTGGAAGACCCAGGAGGGAGAGCCCGTCTCCAACCGGGATCTCTGGCAGCGGTTGGATGCGGTCATCGCCGCGCGGCAGGTCGTCTGGCCCTCGGTCAAGGGGAGGGACGTCCCGGAGCTCGAAGCGCTCGGCAAGACGGCGCGGGTGGCGGCGGGGGGAAACCCCCTCCCCTAACCCCTCCCCCGCGGGGCGGGGCAAGCCCCCAAAGGGACGCCTCAGCTGAGGAGCCGGGCGAGGACATCTGCCCGGAATCCGTACCTGTCCTTTTCCTGAAGATCGTGGACCGCCCCAGCGAGCTGGTCCCGATCCAGGAACCTTGAAATTTTGCAAGCCAGGAGGAACTCGGGGATACCCACCGCTTGAACCCCTCGCTGCAAAGCTTCGCGGCGTGCGCGGTTGTCGTTGATCAAGAGCACGGAGCCGGGGCGCTGAAGCGCCAAACCGATCGCTTCCCTCTCGCCGGCACCAAGATCAAGGAAGCCAGTCAGCTGCGAAAGCTCTTCAAGATGACCTGGCTCAGGTGACTCGACCCGGAGCCAGGGAATGTCGGCGAGCCTCTGGAGCAGGGAGGTTAGGCTCACCTCGCGATACACCGAAGGTGGAATGAGGAGATGCTCCGCCTGGTAGAAACTTCTCACCAGAGGGAGCCGATCGATCTTGAGAAAAGCGCTGAGGAAGTCACTGTCGAGGACGACGGAGGAGCCACTCAATCGGCCTCTCTCCCCGCCGCCCGCAGAGTGGCGCGCGCCATTGCCTCGGTCTCTTCAAAACTCTCTGGAGCCTCACGGGAAATGCCTCGCTGGTGGAGGATCTCCTTGAGATCTTCGATGGAGAGCCCCGTCCACTCGGCCGTACGCCCCAGCGAGAGGATGCCCTTTTCATAGAGCCGGAAGGCCACAGCCTGCCGCAGGTCCGGTCGTGCGGCCAAGAGGGTCTGGACGGCATCCGACAGGAACGACTCCCGGCTGTCGTAGAGACCGGTTTCGGTGATGGCATCGAGCTCGGCTTCGAGAAGAGAGTGGCGCGCCATATCTCAAGCTTACGACTTTGCTGGCTCACGGAGCAAAGCCCCCCTCCCGCTGCCGGGAGAGGGGGCCGGGGGTGAGGGCCTACTTCGCCTTCTGGAAGTCGAGGGCCGCCGAGTTGATGCAGTAGCGCAGACCGGTGGGCGGCGGGCCGTCGGGGAAGACGTGCCCGAGGTGGCCGCCGCAGCGGGCGCAGTGGACCTCGGTCCGCGACATGAAGAAGGATTTGTCGGTGTCGGTGCCGACGTGAGACGCGTCGAGCGGCTTCCAGAAGCTCGGCCAGCCGGTGCCGGAGTCGAACTTGGTGTCCGAGCTGAACAGGGGGAGGCCGCAGGCGGCGCAGACGTAGACCCCCTTCTCGTGGTTGTCGTGGTACTTGCCGGTGAAGGCCGGTTCCGTACCGTGCTTGCGCAGGATCTTGTACTGCTCGGGAGTGAGGATCTTCTTCCACTCCTCGTCGGTCTTGTTGATCTTCTCGATGGTCGAGGTGTTTCCGCTCACTTTGGCTCCTTGGGGCCGGGTGGCCGCCGAGTTGCTGTTGTCCGCCGCGGCTCCCTGCCAGACTGCAACCGCCGTGGCCAGGACCGCGAGCGCCAGGATCGCCTTCCAGGGTTTGGCTTTCACGCGATTCTCCTTCGTGTCAGATGTCCACGCCCTGTTCCCGCAACAATTCGATGAACCCGTTTTCATCCAGCGTCGGGACTCCGAGGCGGCGGGCGTCGTCGGCCTTCGATCCGGCGTCCTCTCCGATGACCACCCAGTCGGTCGACTTGCTGACCGACCCGGTGGCGCGGCCGCCCAGGGCTTCGACCCGCTCCTGGGCTTCGCGGCGGGAGAGGCGGGTGAGACCGCCGGTGAAGACGAACTTCTTGCCCGCAAAGGGTTGTACGGCCCCCGCCCCGGTTTCGGATGGGGTGGATGCAGCGCGCGGCGCGGTCTCGGCGATCTCGATCTTGGTGAGGAGCTGGTCGAGCACGGCGGCGTTGGTCGGCTCGCGGAAGAACGCGGTGATCGCCTCGGCCATGCGGGGGCCGACGCCGGAGACCTCCTGGAGCGCGGCCTCGTCCGCCTCGCGGAGCGTCCGGAAGGTGCCGAAGTGGCGGGCCAGGTCGCGCGCCACGGCGACCCCCACCTCGGGGATGCCGAGGCCGTAGAGGAAGCGCGGCAGCTCGGTTTGAGATGCCTTGCCCAGGGCGTCGACCAGGTTGCCCGCCGACTTCTCCGCGAACCCTTCCAGCCGGACGAGCTGGTCGGCCTGGAGATCGAACAGGTCGGGGAGCTGCCGCACCAGCCCCTCGGCCACGAAGAGCTTGGCGGTCTCGTCGCCCAATCCTTCGATATCGAGGGCGTTGCGCGAGGCGAAGTGGACGATGCGGCCGGCGAGCTGGGCCGGGCACTCGAAGCTGTTCGGGCAGACGGTGAACGGACCGCGCTCGACGAGCCGGGTGCCGCACGAGGGGCAGGTCTCGGGCATCCGCCACTCTGGGCCGCGCTCCCGCTCCGGCTCCTCGATCCGCTCGATCACCTGGGGGATCACGTCACCGGCCCGCTGGACGCGCACCCGGTCTCCCTCGCGGACGTCCTTCCTCAGCACCTCCTCGCGGTTGTGCAGGGTGGCGCGCGAGACGGTGACGCCGCCGATCTCGACCGGCAGCATGATGGCGACCGGGGTGACCACGCCGGTGCGGCCGACGCTCGGCAGGATCGACAGGATGCGCGTCACCTCCTTGCGCGGCGGGAACTTGAAGGCGAAGGCCCAGCGCGGATGGCGGGAGGTCCAGCCGAGCTCCTCGCGCGCCGCCAGGTCGTTCAACTTGATGACCACGCCGTCGATCTCGTACCCGAGGTCGTCCCGGTTCCCGCCGAGCTCGCGGTGGTAGGCCAGGATGTCGTCGAGCGTCTCCGCGCGCCGCACCAGGTCGTTGACCCGCAGCCCCCAGTCACGGAGGGCCTGGAGGACGTCCCACTGCGTGGCGATCGCGAGTCCCTCGGAGGCGAGGACGTCGTAGGCGTAGAGCATGAGGGGGCGCGAGGCGGTGAGCTGCGGATCGAGCTGGCGCAGCGCCCCTGCAGCGGCGTTGCGCGGGTTGGCGAACGGCTCCCTGCCTTCGGAGATCAGCCGCTCGTTCAGACGGTCGAAGTCCTTGGCGCGCATGATGACCTCGCCGCGGATGGCGAGGAACGGAGGCACCGGCCGGTCGTCGTCGCGCAACCGGAGCGGGACGCTCTGCATGGTGCGGACGTTGGCGGTGATCCCTTCGCCCCGCCGGCCGTCGCCGCGGGTCGAGGCCTGGAGGAGCGCGCCGTCTCTGTAGACCAGCTCGAGCGAGGCGCCGTCGAGCTTGGGCTCGAGCACGTACTCGACGGGGAAGCCCGGTCCCAGCCCCTTCCGCAGCCGCTCGTCGAACCGCCGCAGGGTGTCCTCGGACTGGTCCGAATCGAGCGAGAGCATGGGCGCGGCGTGCTCGATGGTGGGGAAGCTGCCGAGCGGCTGGCCCGCCACGCGCTGGGTGGGGGAGTCCTCGGAGACGAGGTCGGGGAACTGCTCTTCGAGCCGCACGAGCTCGCGGTAGAGCTTGTCGTACTCCTCGTCCGAGATCTTCGGATTGTCCTTGACGTAATATAAATAATCGTGATGGCGGATCTCCGCGCGCAACCTGGCGATCCGCTCGCCTGCCTTGTCGCGATCCATCGCGCTCCTCGATGCCATGGAATGCCCGCCAGGCGGGCTTTTGCAGCGCTCGATGCTAGCATGCGGGGACGATGGCGACGCTGTGGACCCGCGCCGGGCTCTCGTGGCGCGAGCTGGGGTTGCGGCTCTGGCGGCAGATCTGGGAGGACGAGGTGCTCGGGCGCTGCGCGGAGCTCGGCTACTTCTTTCTCTTCTCCGTCTTCCCCCTGCTGCTCTTCCTGACGACGCTCCTCGGCTATCTCGCCGGGGCGAGCGCGCAGCTGCGCTGGAACCTCTTCTGGTATATCGCCCGCCTCTCGCCGAGCCGCGAGGTGACGGCCCTCCTCGCCGGCACCCTCAATGAGATCACGGTCGCGAGGAGCGGCGTCAAGCTCTACGTCAGCCTCTTCGCGGCGGTCTGGGTGGCCTCGAATGGGATGATCGCGGTCGGGCGCACGCTCAACACGGCCTACGGCTTCCGCGAGACCCGCCGCGTCTGGATAAGGCGGCCGCTCGCCATGGCGCTCACGGTGGCCTTCGCGGTCTTGGTGGCGGGCGCGCTCGCCCTCGTCTTCTACGGCGAGGTGATCGCGGACGCGCTCGCGACGCGGCTCATCGTCGGCCCGTTCCTCCTGGTCGCCTGGCACGTCGTGCGCTGGCCGCTGGTGATCGCCTTCCTGGTGCTCTCGTTCGACATGGTCTACAACTTCGCGCCGAATCTCCGCGGGAGCATGGACCGCTCCTGGTGGACCCCCGGGGGGGTGACCGGGGTCGCGCTCCTCCTCGGCGCCTCGCTCACCCTGCGCTCGTACCTCGCCTACTTCCACCGGCTCACCACCGCCTACGGCTCGCTGGGCGCGGTGATCCTCCTGCTCCTCTGGTTCTACCTGATCGGCTTTGCCATCCTGATGGGGGGCGAGGTCAACTCCGAGATCGCCCGCGAGATCGACGCGGGCAACGAGAGGGCCGGGATCGTGGTACCGAGGCGCCGGAGGAGGCGGCTGCGGCTGCGGCGGCGGAAGAAGAGGAAGTGAAGGACCGCGGTCAGGCCGCCGGCACCGGGACCCGCTGCTCGGCCCGCCGCTCCATCCAGGCCCGCGCCTGGAGGAGCGCCCCCCGGGCCGCGCAGACCGAGGTGAGCGCGAAGAACAGCCCGAAGACGACGTGGAGCGCCATCAGGATGCCGTAGCCCGCCGCCACGGAGAGCCCGAAAGCCACCTGAGCGCGCCAGCCCGACGGCGTCGTCGCCGGGTCGGTGATCATATAGAAGGTAAAGAGAAGGAAGGCCATGCCGGTCATCGGGTTGAGCGAGGCCAGGAACAGGTTGCCGAGGAGGAAATGGCGTACCGCGGCCTGGAGGACGAAGCCGCCGAGCCAGGAGAGGATCAGCGGGATGCGCCTGGTGAGCTTGATGTTCAAGAGGCTGCCGGAGCAGATGGCGATCGCCGGCAGCACCCAGTCCCAGGCGCCCGAGAAGTTCTCGGTGAACATGTACGGCTGGGCGATCCCCACCCAGGGGAAGGCGAGGAGCGTCAGCGTGATCCCCAGGTTGGACGGGTTGAAGAAGTGCCGGCTGTGGCCGTTCGCCCCGGCCCGGAACAGATGTTTCGAGGCGATCGCGGCGACCGCGGCGAAGGCGACCGGCATCGGCCGCTGGTTGGCATAGAGGAGCATCGAGACCGCGAGGCCGCTGATGTGCGCCGGGAGAAGGAAGTCCACCGGCCCCGGCAACGGACCCAGGAAGCGCGGCCGGCGCCCGGTGCGGCGGCTTTCGACGGCTTCGAGCAGCACCTCCGTCCCGTAGGCTGCGAGCAGGCCGACGAACGGTGTGATCCACGCCTGCTCGAAGCCGAGCACCGTGTGGCCCAGGAGATTGAGGATCGAGATCGCGACCGCGAACCGGCGGAGCGACGTCAGCCGGACGTCCTTATTAGATAGGACATCAGATGGGGCCATCGGCCTCGCCTCGCCCGAGCTGCAGGACGTGGTGCCCCGGGGGGAGTCTGTACGTTCTCTCGCGCACCCGTCCCCGGCTGTCGCGCCAGCGGATCTCCACCGCGAGAGGCTGCCGGGGATCAATGGCTCCGAGGCCGAAGTGGAGGAGCGGCGCGCGCTTGCCGGAGTGGCCGCTGCCGCCGTCGACCTGGGCGAACCGCCGCGTGCCGTCCGGCAGGCGGACCGTGGCCTCGGCGCCCACCGCCGGCCGCGTCCCGGCCCCGGCCGGCAGGCGCAGGTCGAGGACGAGCGAGGCGCCGGCGCGGCGGGCGTCGTTGCGGTAGAACCAGGAGCGGTCCCACTGGTTGGCCACCGCGAAGTCGAGGTCGCCGTCGCCGTCGACGTCCGCGATCGACAGGCCGCGGCTGACGAAGCTGTCGGCGATCCCCACCTCGGCCGCCAGATCGTAATAGCGGCCGTCCGCGGCGCGCACGAAGAACGGGTTGTGCAGGTGCCCCGAGAGGTCGTCCCCCGGCGCGAGGTGCGGCCACCAGCCGGGATCGCTCATGTCGTTGTCGTTGCCCAGGGCAAGCTCGTGGAGCTCGGGCCAGCGGTTCGTCGTGCCGCGCAGGAAGCCGACCGCCTGGATCGCCTCCGGGACCCCGTCGTTGTCGAAGTCGGCGAAGCGCGCGTCCCACGCCCAGCCGCTGCGCGAGAGGCCGAGGTCCTCGCCGGCGTCGTGGTAGGGCGCGATCCCCTGCCGCAATCGCTCCGGCCGGCCGTCGCTCACCCAGACGAAGTGGCTCTCCTCCAGCGCCCAGCTCTGGGCGATGTTGCTCACGTAGAGGTCGGGCATGCCGTCGCCGTTCAGGTCCGCGAAGTCGAGTCCCATTCCTTTGAAGGAGTCGCGGCCGAGGACCTTGGACGCCGGATCGGTGAACCGCCGGACGCCCTGCACCGCGACCAGCCTCGGGTGTCCGGGGGTCGAGCGGTTGGAGAGCAGGCGGTCGCTGCCGAAGTCGTTGCTGAAATAGATCTCGGGCAGCAGGTCGCCGTCGAGGTCCGCCGCGCCCACGGCGAGGGTCCAGGACAGAGTGGTCTGCCGGTCGAAGGCGTTCGGGACGTCCTTGAAGGCGACGTCCCCGGCGCCCGCCCGCTGCCAGAGGAGGAGCCGGTCGGTGCCGCCGTTCTCCGAGCGCGACATCGAGCGGTGCATGTGCTCGCGGCCGCCGGCGCGGACGTCGAGGAGCCGCGCGCCGTCCGGGAAGTAGTTGCCGGCGATCAGGTCGAGATGGCCGTCGCCGTCGACGTCGGCGCTGGTCAGCGCGTTGGTGTACCAGCGATTCTCCGCCGGGACCGCCGGGGCCACGTCGACCGGCCGGAAGGCGTCCGCGGCCGGGCGGCTGCCGGGGATGCGCAGGAAGGCGACCGGCGGCCGGCCCCAGTAATAGACCAGGAGGTCGGTCCACCCGTCCTCGTTCCAGTCGCCGGGGAGGCAGCCCATGGGGGCCATGGTGGCGCGGTCGAAGCGGCCGGGTCCCGGATCGAGGGAGAAGAGCGGATAGCGGTCGCCGGTCCCCGGCACCGGAGCGACCAGGGGGAGGTCGACCCGCGTGTCGATCGTGCACGCGTCGTTCGGCAGGCCGTCGCCGTCCAGGTCGTGGAGGGCGACGCCGGCCCCGACCGCGGAGACCCAGCCCGCGATGTGGCGCAGGCTCGGGTGGACCGGCCGCACCGTGCGCCGCTCCGGACCCTGTCCCGCGGGCAGCTCGGGGAGCGCCGCGCGGGTGAAGGCGAAGCGGGCCGCGAGCTCCCGCCGCTCGCTCTCGGAGGCCTCCGGCAGGCGGGCGAAGCCATAGAAGAGGACGATCAGAGCCAGCGCCGCCAGGCGCGTGCTCCAGTTGCGGAAGGCCTCCACCGGGACAGTATAGCTAGATGCCTTCGATCTCGGTGCGGAAGGTGAAGAACCGCAGAAGGTCTTTCAAGGAGAGGATGCCGAGCAGGCGGTCGCCTTCGACCACCATCAGGCCGGAGACGCCGCCGCTCGTCATCAGCGAGAGGGCCGAGAGGGCGTTGGCCCCGGCCGGCACGGTGTTCTCGGGGCCGCACTGCTCGACGAAGGCGCCGACCGTCTGGCGGTCCCACTCCTCGCGCGGGATCTCGCGGAGCCGGCGGACCTTGATGCACCCGATCAGCCGGCCGCCGCCGTCCACCACCGGGAACATCTTGAAGGGATAGCGGTAGACGTATTCGCGGATCCAGTCGGCGAGCGCGAGCGAGCGCGGCACCGCGACCGGATGCGGGTGCATCAGGCGGGCGACCGGCTCGCTCTCCAGGACCTGGCGGAGGAGGAGCTGCTGGTAGGCGCCGGCCGCGGCGCCGCGCACGAAGAGCCCCAGGAGCACCCACCAGATCCCGCCGACGTAGTCGCCGGCCCACGCGGCCCGGAGGATCCCGAGGCCGATCAGCAGGAAGCCGAACCCGGCGCCGACCGCGGAGGAGATCCGGGTGGCGCGGCGCAGGTCGCCTCGCCAGCCCCAGAGGAGGGAGCGGAGGATGCGCCCGCCGTCGAGCGGGAAGGCCGGGATGAGGTTGAACGCGGCGAGGATCGCATTGGTGAGGGCCAGATAGCCGATCACCGCGGTGAGCGGCCCGGGCGCGCCGAGGGCCGTGGCGCCCAGCATCGCGCCCCACCCGGCGCCGGCCACCGCGAGGCTCGCCGCCGGGCCGGCCGCGGCCACCACGAATTCGGAGCGCGCGCTCGGCGGCTCTCCCACCATCTCGGCGACGCCGCCGAAGAAGAAGAGCGTGATCCCCCGGATCGTGATCCCGTAGCGCCGGGCCACCAGGGAATGGCCGAGCTCGTGGAGGATCACCGACGCGAAGAGGCCGAGCGAGGCGGCGGCGCCCATCCACCAGTACATGGGCGTGGAGATCCCCGGCGCGAGGGCCGGAAAGACCCCCGAGGCCAGCGACCAGGTCACCAGAGCGGCCACCGGGACCCAGCTCAGGTCGAGGCGGATGGGAAAGCCGAGGACGCGGAAGATCTCGAAGCTCTTGCTGAACACCGTGCACCCCCGCCGCGGCACGAATGCACGATGAATGCCCGCGAGCGGGCCAGAGATCCGCGACAGCCGGTCGAGAATCAACCGGGGGGAGTGAGCGCCCTTCAGGAATGGGTCGAGTATTCCGGATTCATTCTCGACTCCACCGCGCAATACAGGGCTCTCCGCTGCCTCGGAACCGCACAAGCCGGGGAATGGGTCGAGAACAGCTGTCTCTGGATCGAGATGAGTCGCGAATGAGTCGAGGATACCGGGAAACAGGTCGCGAATAACTCGGTCGAAGTCGAGAATCGGCCGCGGCAGGTCACGCTTTGCGGCATCCGGGAGCTCCGGAATCCGGAGCAGGTCGCGTATTGCTCAGTATTCTCGACCTGGAGACGGAGTGCGGTGAGCCGCCGCCCGGTCGCTTTCCGGCGTCACCGGGCAGTAGGTGTCCCGCCGCTTCTCCAGGTCCTGGGCGACGGCGCGGCGGAAGCCGCGGGGACCTCCTCCTTCTTCCATGCGCGCCGCGCGGTAGGCGCCGATGTCGATCACCTCCAGACGCATGCGGATGGTCCTGAACAGGCGCGGCAGCCGCTGCCCGGGGATCTGGACGTGGTGGAGGCCGCCGCTGTAGGCGAGCAGCATGCGCCCGTCGCCCAGGGTCTCCAGGATGTCCGCGATACCGCCGCGCACGGTCATCGTCTTGCCCTCGGAGTCGAGACCGTTGGCCCGCTTCATCCGCCCCTCGGGCAGGAGGAGGACCATGGCGTCGGGATCGATCTGCCGCAGCACCTGGCTCCAGGTCTCGTCCCGCTCGCGGGTGATCGAGATCACCCGCTTCGCCACCAGGCCGTAGAAACGGCCGACCAGCGCCCGGTCGGCGGTCTTCTTGGCGATCGGCACCACCCCGTGGCGGGCGATCCGCCAGAGGAAGCGGTTCGGGCAGACCCCGGCGAAGAGGGCCTCGTAGAGGCTGGTGTGGTTGAGGATCGCGACCAGACGGTGGCCGCGCCAGGGATCGGACGGCACGTCGCCGATGAACCCGTAGTCGAGCCGGTAGAAGGTCCGGGCCAGGACCTTCACCAGGAACAGGACCAGGAAGACCAGGTATTCGCGCACCGCCCCCGATTTCATCACGGAAGCCCCCGTCCCGGGTAGTGATAGTCTCAGCGGGTATGCCCCAGACCCGCCCAGCCATCTCGGCGATCATCACCACGTTCAATGAAGAGCAGAACATCGCCGGGTGCATCGAGTCGCTCCTCTGGTGCGACGAGATCCTGATCGTCGACTCCTTCTCGACCGACCGCACGCCGGAGATCGCGCAAGGCTATGAGAAGGTCCGCTTCTACCAGCGCACCTACTTCGGCTCGGCCTCGCAGAAGAACTGGGCGATGGACCAGGTCCCCAACGAGTGGATCCTCATCTTCGACGCGGACGAGCGCTGCACGCCGGCTCTCCAGAAGGAGATCGAGACGCTGGTCGCCGGCGCGCCGAAGCACGAGGCGTACACGATCCGGCGGCGCGTCTGGTTCCTCGGCAAGGTGATCCGCTTCTCCGGCTGGCAGCACGACCAGGTGGTGCGGCTGGTGCGGCGCGGCTCGGCCCGCTATCCCAACCGGCGGGTGCACGCCGACATGATCACCCGCGGCTCCGCCCCGCTCCTGCGCAATCCCATGGAGCACTACATGACCGATTCGTTCGATGAGTACGTGCGGCGGATCGAGAAGTACAGCTACTGGGGGGCGGCGCAGAACTGGAAGGAGAAGAAGAAGTCGGGCGCCCTGGAGGTCTTCGGCCGGTCCGTCTGGCGCTTCCTGCGCACCTGGATCTTCCAGCTCGGCATCCTGGACGGCATGCACGGCGTGGTGTTCTGCATGCTCCAGGCTTACGGCACCTATCTCAAGTGGGCTCTCCTCTGGGGCTGGCACGTCAACGCCGCCCGCGGCCTGATGCCCAAGCTGCCCATCTTCGACGACCGCGAAGAGACCTGGCGCGGCCTGGAGGACGGGGAGGGGGCCGGCAACGGCGAGCCCCGCGCGGCGGGGGAGGGGTGAGGGCGGTGGCGGAGCCGGTCGCGCAAGCTCTCCTCTCTCATCTCCGGCAGCACCAGGACGCCATGGCCGCGCTCCTCCGGGACCTGGCCCTGATGGAGTCCCCGTCCGTGGTGCCGGAGTCGCAGGTCCCGGTCCTCGACCGCTTCGCCGCCGAGCTGTCGGCGGCCGGGCTCGCGGTGCGGCGCCTCGCCGGCCGGACGAGCGGCGGGCAGCTCCTGGCGCGTCCCGCGCGCCCCCTGAGGACACTGCGGCGCGGCCGTCCGTACCAGCTCCTCCTCGGCCACTGCGACACCGTGTGGCCGCTCGGCACCCTGGAGACCATGCCGGTCGAGATCCGCGACGGCCGCCTCGCCGGGCCCGGCGTCTACGACATGAAGGGCGGCCTGGTGCAGGGGGTCTTCGCGCTGCGCGCCCTCTGCGAGCTGGGTCTCGAGCCGCCGTGCGCCCCGGTCTTCCTGATCAACTCGGACGAGGAGACCGGGAGCGCCGACTCCATGGCGCGCATCCAGCGGTTGGCGCGCTGCATGCACAGAGTTTTCGTGCTCGAGCCGTCGCTCGGACCCTCGGGCCGGATCAAGACCCGCCGCAAAGGGGCGCTGCGCTTCTTCGTGCGGGTGGTGGGGCGCGCGGCCCACTCGGGGCTCGATCCGGAGAAGGGGGCGAGCGCCATCCAGGAGCTGGCCCGCGTGATCCTCCGGCTCTATGCCCTGGCGGATCCGGCGCGGGGGGTGAGCGTCAACGTGGGGGTGGTCTCCGGCGGCCTGCGGCGCAACGTGATCGCGCCCGAGGCCCAGGCCGAGATCGACTTCCGGGTGCTGCGGCTGGAGGATGCGCGGGAGATCGAGCGCTTCCTGCGGGAGCTCCGGGCGGAGACGCCGGGCACCCGCCTGGAGGTGAGGGGGGAGATGGACCGGCCGCCCCTGGAGCCCACGCCGGGCAACCAGGCGCTCTGGGAAGCCGCGGTGCGGCACGCCCGGGAGCTCGGGATGGAGTTGGAGGAGGGGACGGCCGGCGGCGCGTCGGACGGCAGCTTCACCAGCCAGGTCGCGCCCACCCTGGACGGTCTGGGCGCGGTCGGCGACGGAGCGCACGCGGTCCACGAGCACGTGGAGATCGCGCGCATGCCCGAGAGGGCCGCTCTGCTCGCCCTGCTGCTGCTGGAGCCGCCGGGGTCGTAAACTGAGGAGCAAGGGAGGTTCGGGATGAGGAGGGTGGTGGTCGCGCTGGTCCTGTCGTTGCTGTGCGGGGTGGCGGGCGTGGCGGGCTCCTCGAGCCCGGTGCTCACCAGAACCGAAATCCGGGAAGCCGAGCAGTGGCTCAAGGACCTGGGGTACTGGACCGGTCCGGTGGACGGCGTCTGGGACGGCGCCTCCAGCCATGCCCTGATCGCCTTTCAGAAGCTGCAGCGGGCCCGGGCGACCGGGCGCCTGACGCGGGCGGAGTACAACGCGCTGTCGGTGGCCGCGCCGCACCAGCCGCGGGAGCTCTCGGGCGGCATGCACGTCGAGGTGGACATTGCCCGCCAGGTCCTCTTCCTGGTGGACGCCGACGGCAAGGTGGGGAACATCGTGCCGATCTCCTCGGGGAGCGGCAAGAAGTTCAAGGAGCCGGGCTATCCCGCCGCTGTGGCGGTCACCCCCTGCGCCCGCCTGGAGGTCTACCAGAAGGTCGCCGGCTGGCGCAAGAGCCCGCTCGGCGTGATGTACAACCCGCTCTACGTGGTCGGCGGGATCGCCATCCACGGCAGCCCGGACGTGCCGGCCCACCCGGCGAGCCACGGGTGTATCCGGATTCCCATGTATGCCTCGCAGATCCTGCCGCGGTTGGTGCCGGTGGGCACGCCGGTGCTGATCTACGGGTGCGGGGGCAGCTGAAAGGGCGTCTGCCTCGTCCTTTGGGTCCTTTGCGCCCTTTAGGTCCTTGGGGGGCGGGGGCCTATAATGGCGCCATGTTCCTGCCTCTCCTCGCTCTCGCGCTCTTCGCGCCTCCCGCCCAGCCGGCCCCCGTCCCCGCCCGGGGCGAGGTGATCCTGGCGCGGGTGCACTCGGTCATCCATCCGGTCTCGGCCGAGCTGATCGAGGATGCGATCCACGAGGCGGACGCTTCCGGGGCGGCCGCGGTGGTCTTGGAGCTCAGCACTCCCGGGGGACTCATGACGTCCACGCGGGACATCACCACGGCCATGCTCGGCGCCCGCACCCCGGTGGTCGTCTGGGTCGCCCCCGACGGGGCGCAGAACGCCTCGGCCGGGTTCTACATCCTGATCGCCGCCGACGTCGCGGCCATGGCCCCCAACTCGAACACCGGGGCGGCCCACCCGGTCGGGGGGCAGGGCGAAGACATCCCGGGGACCCTCGGCACCAAGGTCGAGCAGGACGCCGCGGCCAACATCCGCGCCCTCGCCGCGCGCACCGGCCGCAACGTGCAGCTCGCCGAGGAGGCGGTCGTCAAGAGCCGCTCGTTCACCGCCGGCGAGGCGCTCCAGGGCAAGCTCATCGAGGTGATCGCTCCGACCCTTCCCGAGCTCCTGCGGCAGCTCGACGGGCGCGTGGTCCGCAAGGGGAGCCAGGTGATCACGCTCCACACGGCCGGCGCCACGGTCCGCGAGATCGAGCAGCCGTCGCTGCGCAAGCTCCTCGCCTGGGTGGCCGACCCGAACATCGCGTACATCCTGCTCGTCCTGGGCGGCCTCGGCCTCTATTTCGAGCTGATGAATCCGGGCGCCATCCTGCCCGGGGTGGTCGGCGGGATCTGCATGATCCTCGCCTTCTTCGCCCTCTCCGTGCTGCCGGTCAACGTGGCGGGGCTCGCTCTGATCCTCCTCTCCCTGCTCTTCTTCATCGCGGAGATCAAGGTGGTGAGCCACGGCCTCCTCGCCGTGGGCGGGGTCATCTCCCTCGTCCTCGGCTCCCTCATGCTGTTCAAGACGGCGGATGCGGTGCTCAAGGTCAGCTTGCCGATCGTCGCCAGCCTGGCCGTCTTCACGGTTGCCGTGGTGGGCTTCCTGCTGTTCATCGCCGTGCAGGCGCAGCGGGCGCCGGTGCGCACCGGCCGCGAGGGGCTGCTCAACGAGCGCGGCACCGCGCGCACGTCCTTGGAGCCGCGCGGCAAGGTCTTCGTCCACGGCGAGCTCTGGGACGCCGTCGCCCCCGAGCCGGTGGCGGCGGGAGAGACCGTCGAGATCGTTGCGGTCCAGAACCTGACGCTCGAGGTGCGGTCGCTGCGCCCCCGGGTGTCCGTCTGAAGAAAGGGAGGGGTCGATATGCCAGACAGCGGTTGCTCACTGGGTCTCGGGCTGGTCGTGATCCTCGCGCTGTTCGTCCTCGGGCAGTGGATCAACGTGCTGCGCGAGTACGAGCGGGCGGTCATCTTCCGGCTCGGCCGTCTGGCGGCGCATCCCAAGGGGCCGGGGCTCGTCTTCATCTTCTGGCCTGTCGAGCGGATGGTGAAGGTCTCTCTGCGCACCATGGTGCTGGACGTTCCGCCGCAGGACATCATCACGCGCGACAACGTGTCGGTCAAAGTCAACGCCGTCCTCTACTTCCGCGTGGTCGACCCGAACCGCGCCGTGACCGAGGTGGAGAACTTCCTGTACGCCACCGGACAGCTCTCGCAGACGACCCTGCGGGCCGTGCTCGGCCAGGCCGACCTCGACGAGCTGCTCTCCGCGCGCGACAAGCTCAATGCCAGGCTCCAGGAGATCATCGACCTGCACACCGACCCCTGGGGGATCAAGGTCTCCATGGTGGAGCTCAAGCACGTCGACCTGCCGCAGGAGATGCAGCGGGCCATGGCGCGCCAGGCGGAGGCGGAGCGGGAAAAGCGCGCTAAGATCATCCACGCCGAGGGCGAGCTGCAGGCCTCGGCCAAGCTGAGCGAGGCCGGGGCGGTGATCGCCCGCGAGCCGGTGACCCTGCAGCTGCGGTATCTGCAGACCTTGACCGAGATCGCGGTCGAAAAGAACTCGACGATCCTCTTCCCGCTGCCGATCGAGCTCATGGGCGCCTTCCTCGGCCGGGAAGCGGACAAGAAATAGCAGGGAGCCGTCAGACCCGTGAGCGAATCCCACGAGCCGAGCTACTACGAGATTGCCCTGACCAACCGCCAGGTGGTCGTCGCCTTCGTCATCCTCCTGGTCTGCCTGATCGCGGCCTTCTTCTCGGGCGTCTGGGTCGGCCGGGAGAACGGCTACCGCGCCGCCGAGCAGATGGCGCGCAACGCGCCGCCGCCCGAGGAGGAGAAGAAGGAAGGGCAGAATCTCGATGAGCTCGAGTTCTTCGGCTCGGACCAGAAGGCCACGGCGCCCGAGCCCGCGCCGGCCCCCGAGAGCTCCACCCTCGCCGAGGACGTGGGATCGACACAGGCCGCGAGCACCGCCAAACCCCCTGCGGACACCCCTCCGGACGCCTCGCCTGCCGAGGACGAGGAGGAGCCCCGCCCCGGCCGCCCCGCGGCGGAGGAGCGGCAGGCCCAGACGCAGCCCCAGCCCCAGCCCCAGCCCCAGCCCGACAAGCCGGCCCGCACGCGTCCGGGCCGCGAGGCGCCGGCCGCCGCCGAGTCCAAGCGCACCGCCGGCCAGGTGGTCATCCAGGTCTTCTCTTCGCCCGAGAAGGACCAGGCGGAGCGCATCCGCGGCCAGCTCGCGCGCGGCGGCCAGCGCGCCTTCCTCTCGCCGGTGGAGGTGGCCGGCCGCACCATGTACCGCGTCCGCATCGGGCCGTTCGACTCGCGCGACGAGGCCCAGAAGGTGGCCGAGCAGGTCCGCAAAGGCTACAAGCTCGACACCTGGGTCACCGAGTGAGGCGGGGCCCGCTCCTCTCTCTCGTCGCCGTCGCCGGCGGAGCGCTGTGGGGGCTCTGCTTCGGCCGGGTGCCGCTGTCGCTCTCCTCGTGGATCGCGCTCGCGCCTCTCTTCCTCCTCCTCTCGGCCCGCCGCGCCGGGCTCCTCGCCTTCCTCCACGGCTTCACCGCCTGGATGGTGGGGCTCGCCTGGATCCCCGCCACCCTGGTGACCTACGGCGGCCTGTCCTGGCTGCTGGCGTGGCCGCTGACCGGCCTCCTCGCCGCCTACCTCGCCGCGTTCGAGGGAATCTTCGGCTGGCTCGGCGCGCCGCTCTGGCGGCGCTTCCCGTGGCTGCGCCTCGCCGCTCTCCCGGCCCTCTGGGTCGCTCTCGAATGGCTGCGCACCGAGCTCTTCCGCGGCTTCCCCTGGAACTTGGCAGGCTACGCCTGGGTCGACGTCCCCGGAGCCCTCCCTCTCTCGGCCTGGATCGGAGCCTACGGGGTCTCCTTCCTGGTGGTGCTGACCGGCCTGGGGGCGGCCGCGGCGTTTCAGCAGCGGCGCTGGGAGCCGCTCGCCGCCTGCTGGCTGGTGCCGCTCCTCCTCCTGCCGGTCGCCGCGCGCTGGAGCCTCCGCCGCTCCCTCGCCGAGCTCGAGGCCGCGCACGAGGTCGACAGCACCGGGGTGCCGGTGCGGCTCCTGCAGCCCGACATCCCCAACCTCGTCGCCTGGGACCCGGTGGCGGTCGGAAACAACTACCGCAAGATGATGCGGCTGTCGCGGGACAACTGCCAGCCCGGCGCCCTGGTGGTCTGGCCGGAGAGCGCGGCGTGGCCTTTCTCCTACGTGGAGGACCCCGTCTTCGCGCGCGACCTCCACACCCTGGTGGAGACCGGCGGCTGCACGCTCCTGTTCAATGCCAGTCAACCGGTCGGCAACGCGTTCTACAACTCGGCCTACCTCCTGAGCCCCGGCGGCGCCCTCGCCCGCTACGACAAGCGGCACCTCGTCCCATTCGGCGAGTACATCCCCTTCAAAGGCCTCTTCTCCTGGATGGACAAGCTGGCGCGCAGCGCCGGCGACTTCCGGCAGGCCGACCGGCTCACGCTCCTCCCCTGGGGCGAGGAGAAGATCGGCATGGCGATCTGTTACGAGGTGGTCTATCCCGAGGAGGTGGCGGAGCTGGCGCGGGCCGGAGCGACGCTCTTCGTGACGATCACCAACGATGCTTGGTACGGCGACACGGCCGCCCCCTGGCAGCACTTCCGGGCCGCCCGTTTCCGCGCCGCCGAGAACCGCCGCCCCCTGCTGCGCGCCGCCATCACCGGCGTCTCGGCCCTGGTCGGACCGGACGGCTCGGTCTGGCAGCAGATCGGCGTCTTCCGGGAGGGTGTGATCCGCGGCCAGGTGGTGGGGAAGAAGGGGCTCACGCCCTACGCCCGCGCGCCGTGGCTGCTGCCGCTCCTGTGCACCCTCTTCGCGGTCGCCGCGATCGCCTGGGGACGGTGGCGATCTGACACCGGCTGACCGGCCGGCTTCGTCTTTCCTTGCCCTCTACAGTCCCTGCTCGCTACACTGCCCTGAATGGCGGAAGAAACCTGCGAGGTCACAGTCCCCCATCCGGCATGGGGTGGGGCCCAGGCGGCCCCGGAGGGGGAACGGCGGAGGCGCTCGCGCTCGCGCCTCCCGGCGCTCACCATCCTCTTTCATCCCGACGCCCGGCGGGTGGGCGAGCGGGCGGCGTTGGGCGAGCTCGTCGCCGGCCGGGTGGCGCTCCTCTCCCGCAACGAGCCCGGGTTCGCCGCTCCCGGCGGCGCGGAGCTCCGGCCGCTGGGGGACCTCCACTTGAGCCGCAGCCCGCTACGGATCGCTGTCGGGAGCGAGCCCGGCTCCTGCGTTGTCGAGGTAGCGGGGAGCCGGACCCGCCTGTCGATCGACGGCGTCTGGGTGCCGGAGAGCCGGGAGCTCTCGCCCGCCGAGGTGCAGCACGGCGTGGTGCTGGAGCTGGCCGAGCGGATCGTGCTCTTCCTCCACACCATCTCCTCGACGCCGTTCACCGCGCCCCCCGCTCCCGGCCTGATCGGCGAGAGCGAGGCCATCCTCCGCGTCCGCAACGAGATCCGCCGCGTCGCCGACCTCGACATGCCGGTGCTGATCCGTGGCGAGACCGGCACCGGCAAGGAGCTGGCGGCCCGCGCCATCCACCAGTCCAGCCGCCGCCGCAACGCGGTCTGCCTATGCGTCAACATGGGCGCGATCCCGGCCACCCTGGCGACCTCCGAGCTGTTCGGATCGGTCAAGGGCTCGTACACCGGCGCGGTGCGCGATCAGGCCGGCTACTTCCAGCGCGCGCACGGCGGCACCCTGTTCCTCGACGAGATCGGCGAGGCGCCGCCGGAGGCGCAGGTCCTCCTGCTGCGCGTCCTGGAGACGGGCGAGGTCCAGCGGGTCGGCGGCCAGGACACCCAGAAGGTCGACGTCCGGCTGATCGCGGCCACCGACACCGACCTGGAGAAGGCGATCGAGGACGGCCGTTTCCGCGCACCGCTCCTCCACCGCCTGTCCGGGTACGAGATGTCCCTGCCGCCCCTGCGCGAGCGGCGCGAGGATTTCGGCCGCCTCTTCTTCCATTTCCTGCGCGAGGAGCTGCGCGCGATCGGCGAGGAGCGCCGGCTCGATCCGCCGGTGGGGGCGGCGCCGTCCTGGATGCCCGCCTCGATCGTGGCCCGCCTGGTGCGCCACCCCTGGCCGGGCAACGTCCGGCAGCTGCGCAACACGGTCCGCCAGATCGTGGTGGACAGCCGCTCCGCCGACTCCATGCAGGTCGGCCCCCTGCTGGAGCGCCTGCTGCGCGAGGCGACGCCCGGCGAGCCCGAGCCGGCCGCGACTCCCGTGCCGGCGGACGCCGAGCTGCCGCGCCGCCGGGCCCTGGCCGCGGCCTACCGGTCCCCCGCCGAGGTCGGCGAGGCCGAGCTGGTGGCTGCGCTCCGCGCGAACCGCTGGGAGATCAAGGCCGCCGCCGCCCAGCTCGGCATCTCCCGCCCCGCCCTCTATCTGCTGATGGACAAGTTCCCGGGCGTCCGCAAGGCCTCCGACCTGAGCGCCGCCGAGATCCTCGAAGCGCGCGAGCTCTGCGGCGGCGACCTCGACGCCATGATCGAGCGCCTGGAGGTCTCGAAGAAGGGGCTCCTGCAGCGGATGAGCCAGCTGGGGATTGTGTAGGCCGCGCTCACGCCCGACCGGGGGAGGGGGAATGGGACTGTATGTTATCGTTCTCGCCAGGCGGTCGTTTGTGCCGGGGGGCAGGGAGACGCCGGAAGGGACCCGTCGAGCATGATGTTGCGGATGACCGTTCGTGACTGCCTCTACTTGAACTGGGCTCTGCCTGTCGAAAGGCTGCCCGAGCCGCCGGCTCCGCTGCGCTATCAGCTCCACGCCTGGCAGGGGCGCGACTACGTGTTCGCCTCGGCCCTGCTGTTCCACCAGGACGCGGTCCATTTCGCTTCGCTGCCGCTCCTCCGCGTCGGCTATCCGCAGCTCGACCTGCGCCTCTGTGTGCTCGATCCCGGAGGCGTCCCCTCGGTCCTCTTCCGCCGCATGCTGATGCCGGCCTGGGTGACCCCCGGGGTGCGCCTCTTGACGCACCAGCCGGCGTCCCGGGCGCGCCTCGACTTCCCCCGCCCGTCGAGAAATCCGGCCGAGGGCGGCCCCTGGACCTGGAAGATCGAGCGCGGCGGGTCGCTCGAGGTGCGCGCCTGGCAGGACAGCCCCCAGGTAGGGGAGGGGCCGCGGCTGGGGACCTGGGAGCAGACGGTGCGCTACTTCCACGAGCGACCCCGCGGCTATGTTCAGGGTGTCCAGGGCTCGGGAGCCGTGCACCGCATCGAGGCCGGCATCCCGCAGGCCACCTGCTGGCCGCTGCGCGTCGAGCTGCGCGGCGACGACGTCCTCCGCCCCTGGCTCCCGCTCGACCGCAACGGATCGTCCCCGGGCTGGCCGGCGGTCCACTCGGCCTGGCTCTGCCCGGAGGTCCCGTTCGTCTTCGAGCTCGGCCTCGTCCCCCAGATCCAGATGGCCCCGGGCGTCCCCTCGCCGGCGGCGGGCCGGGTGGCCGCTCCGGTTTTGCGCGGCGGGGTGTTCCGGCGGGCGCCGACGGCGGAGGGCACCCCTCCCGAGCGGCAGCGGGTTGCGTGCTAGCATCCCGCCCATGAGCCAGAGCCCCCGTCAACGCATCGCCGTTCTCCCGGGCGACGGCATCGGCAAGGATGTGACGGCCGAAGCCGTCAAGGTGCTCTCCGCCGCCGCCGAGGTCTGGGACCTCTCCCTGGAGATGGTGCAGCTCGATTGGGATGCCGACCGCTATCTCAGAACCGGCGAGACGCTCCCCGCCGGCGCACTCGACGACTTCCGGACGAACTACGCCGCCGTCTTCATCGGCGCCTACGGTGACCCGCGGGTGCCCGACATGAAGCACGCCGCCGACATCCTGCTGGGGATCCGCTTCGGGCTGGACCTCTACATCAACCTCCGTCCGGTCAAGCTCTACGACCGCCGCCTCTGTCCCTTGAAGGACCGCACCGAGAAGGACATCGACTTCGTCGTCTTTCGCGAGAACACCGAGGGCGCCTACGTCAACATCGGCGGCAACTTCAAGAAGGGGACGGCCGACGAGATCGCGGTCCAGGAGGAGATCCACACCCGCAAGGGGGTCGAGCGGATCATCCGCGCCGCCTTCGACTATGCCGTCCAGCACGGCCGGCGCGAGGTCCTGATGGCCGACAAGTCGAACGTGATGCGCTACGGCCACGACCTCTGGCAGCGCGTTTTCCCCGAGGTGGCCGCCGGCTACCCGCAGATCCAGACGCGCCACATGTTCGTCGACGCCCTGACCATGCAGATGGTGCTCAAGCCCGAAACCCTCGATGTCATCGTCACCAACAACATGTTCGGTGACATCGTCACGGACCTGGCCGCCGCCCTCCAGGGCGGCCTGGGGATGGCGGCCTCGGCCAACCTCCATCCCGGACAGACCTCGATGTTCGAGCCGGTCCACGGCTCGGCCCCCAAGTACGCCGGCACCGGCCGCGCCAACCCGATGGGCGCGGTGCTGTCGTCGGCGCTGATGCTCGAAACGCTCGGCCATCCCGAGGCGGCCCACGCTCTCGAGGAGGCGGTGGCCCAGGCGGCCCGCGAGGGGCAGACCACCCCGGACCTCGGCGGCTCGCTCACCACCTCCCAGGTCGGCGACCTGCTGGCGCGCTCGGTGGCGAAATATAAATTATGAAGCTGAAAGAATCGGACCTCATCTACGATTGGAACCGCGCGGGCGAGGGCGACCTCCGGCCGGCCCGGGGGCGGGTGGAGCTGGACGACGAGACCCTGCGCGACGGGTTGCAGTCCCCCTCCGTCCATTCGCCGTCGATCGAGGACAAGCTGCGCATCCTGCACATGATCGCCGAGCTGGGGATCGAGGGCGCCGACATCGGTCTGCCCGGCGCGGGTCCGCACGTCAAGCTGGACGTCGAGATCCTCGCCCGCGAGATCGTCGACCAGAAGCTGCGCATCACCCCCAACTGCGCCGCCCGCACGATGGCCGCCGACATCCTGCCGATCGTCGACATCTCGCAGAAGGTCGGCATGCCGATCGAGGTGGCCTGCTTCATCGGCTCCTCGCCGATCCGCCAGTACTCCGAGGGGTGGAGCCTCGACCGCATGCTCAAGCTGACGCGCGATGCCGTCGAGCTTTCCGTCAAAGAGGGACTGCCGGTCATGTACGTGACCGAGGACACGACGCGCTCCGCGCCCGAGGACCTGCGCCGTCTCTACCTGGAGGCGGTCGAGGCCGGAGCACGCCGCATCTGCGTCGCCGACACGGTCGGGCACTCGACGCCGAACGGCGCCAGGAACGTGATCCGCTTCATCCGCGGGGTGGTCGACGCCACGGGCGAGGACGTCAAGGTCGACTGGCACGGCCACCGGGACCGCGCGCTCTCGGTGATCAACGCGCTGGCCGCCGCCGAGGCCGGCGCCGACCGGCTGCACGGCACGGCGGTGGGCATCGGCGAGCGGGTCGGCAACTGTCCGATCGACCTGCTGCTGGTCAACATGCAGCTCCTGGGCTGGATCCACCGCGACCTCCACCGCCTGGAGCAATATTGCCGGCTGGTCGCCGAGACGACCGGCGTGCCGCTGCCCGACAACTATCCGGTGGTGGGGCGCGACGCGTTCCGCACCGGCACGGGGGTGCACGCGGCGGCGATCATCAAGGCGCGGGCGCGCGGCGAGGACTGGCTGGCGGACCGCGTCTACTCCTCGGTGCCGGCGAGCCTGATCGGCCGCCGCCAGATCATCGAGGTCGGGCCGATGAGCGGCGAGTCGAACGTCGTCTACTGGCTCCAGGAGCGGGGCATCGAGGCGTCGCCGGATCTGGTCAAGGAGATCTTCCAGAAGGCGAAGGAGTCCGACTGCATCCTGCCGGACGAGGAGATCCTGGCGATCTGCCACGCGCGCGGGCTCACCCCCGGCGAGCCGCGGCCGCGGGCTCTGCCTTGAGACCCTCACCCCCGGCCCCTCTCCCGCAAGCGGGAGAGGGGTGTGGGTTAGCCTCTTTCTCTCGCAGCTCTCTGAATCCCCTAACCTTCTCCCCTCTCCCGCTTGCGGGAGAGGGGCCGGGGGTGAGGGTTCTGGGGGCCGGGGCGTGACCGTCCCGGTCTGGCGGCGCGTCCTCGAGCGCTACCTCGAGGCCCTCGCGGTCGAGCGCGGGCTCTCCGCCAACACGGTCGCGGGCTACCGCAACGACCTGACCCGGCTCGGCGAGGCGCTGGCGAAGCGCGGGAACGACCTGCTCACCGCGCCGGCCGCGGCCCTCTCCGGCCATCTGCGCGACCTGCGGGTCCAGGGTCTGTCGCCGCGCTCGATCAGCCGGGCCCTCTCGGCGATCCGCGGCTTCTACGAGAACCTGGTCGTCCTCGGCGAGCGCAAGGACGACCCGGCGGTCAACCTCCTCCCTCCCCGGCTCGGCAGGACCCTGCCCAAGGTCCTGTCGGAAGACCAGGTGGAGTCGCTCCTCAGGGCGCCGGACGTCTCCACCCCTCTCGGCCTGCGCGACCGCGCCATGCTGGAGCTCCTCTACGCCACCGGCCTGCGGGTCAGCGAGCTGGTGGGACTCCAGCTGCCGCAGCTCCGCCTGGAATCCGGGTTCCTGGTGGCCTTCGGCAAGGGGAGCAAGGAGCGCATCGTGCCGGTGGGCGAGTCCGCGGAAGACTGGGTGAAGCGCTGGCTGCGCGACGTCCGGCCGCAGGTCGCCCGCGGACGCCACCAGGCGGTCTTCGTCAACTACGCGGGCGATCCGATGGGCCGCATGGGCTTCTGGAAGATCCTCAAGGGATACGGGGTGCAGGCGGGGATCCGCGATCTCTCCCCGCACGTGCTCCGCCACAGCTTCGCCACCCATCTGCTGGAGCACGGCGCGGACCTGCGGGCGGTGCAGACCATGCTCGGCCATGCGGACATCTCGACCACGCAGATCTACACTCACATCCACCAGCAGCGCCTGAAGTCGATGTACGACCGGTTCCATCCGCGGTCGTGAAGGCGGGGTAGACTCGCCCCGTGCCCGACGAGCCTTCCGCCTATGCCCTGAAGGTCCTGCTGCAGGACGGCTCCTCGATCCGCCGGTTTCATCTGCCGGCCGGGGAGCATCTCGTGGGCTCGGCTCCCGAGGCGGCCGTCAGCCTCGACCTGCCGGGCGTGTCGCGGCGCCATGCCCAGCTCAAGGTCCTCTCCGGCGGCGGTGTGGTGGTCACCGATCTGGGCTCCAAGAACGGGACCTTCGTCGCCGGCCGTCCCGTCCGCGAGGCCGCGGTCGCCGGCTTCACGGTGCTGGCCTTCGGCTCCGTCCAGGCCCTCCTCCAGCCCGCGGACCCCTCGCGCTCGGACGTCCTTCTGGAGCCCCCTCAGTCCCCGAGCGCGCCGGGAAAGGCCGGCCGGCCGCCGACCACGGTGGGTCTCCAGCCGGTCGAGCGCCTGGCCGAGAGCCTCGAAGAGGTCCTGCTGCCGCTCTGCGGCGAGCCGGTGCGCCGCGAGGAGATCGCCATGGCCCTCGCCGAGCGCTGGATCGAGGTGCTCCCCCTCGGCCGGGTCGAGATCCTGCGCAATGGCGCGGTGGTCGCCGCGGCCTCGACCGCCCACCGGGTGCCCAAGGCCACGGCGAGCCTGGAAGTCGACGGGGCCGGCGGCTGGAAGGTTCTCCTGCGCGCCCCGGAATCGGTCGTGCTGGCGCCTCTCGCTCCGCTCTTCCGCCTCGCCCTCGGCCTGCTCGAAGCCCTGCCGGCCCGGTGGGGGGCGAGGAATCGGTCGGATCGGACGGATCGGTCGGATCGGACGGATCGCGCCGCGCAGGAGGCGCCGCACCCTCCGGGGCTGGGGCCCGAAACCGGGCGCATCTACCGGCAGGCCGGCAAGGTGGCGCGCGGCGACGTCCCGGTGCTGGTCCTCGGCGAGTCGGGTTCGGGCCAGGAGGTCCTGGCGCGCTGGGTCCACGGCCGCTCGCGGCGCGCCGCGGGGCCGTTCCTCGCCGTCAACTGCGCGGCCTTCCCGCGCGAGCTCCTGGAAGCCGAGCTGTTCGGCATCGAAAAAGGAGTTGCCACCGGCGTCGAGGCGCGCCCCGGCCTCCTGGAGCGGGGGAGCGGCGGCACGGTCTTCCTCGACGAGGTGGGCGACATGGCTCCCGAGACCCAGGCCAAGGTGCTGCGGGTTCTCGAAAGCACCAGCCTGTTCCGCGTCGGCGGGCGGGCTCCGGTGACGGTGGACGTCCGCTTCATCGCGGCCACCAACCGCGACCTGGAGGTCCTGGTGGAGGAGGGAGGCTTCCGGCGCGACCTCTACCACCGTCTGGCCGCGTTCCAGGTGAAGCTTCCTCCCTTGCGCGAGCGGCGCGAGGAGATTCCCGGTCTCTCCGCTCGCTTCTTCCATCGCGAGCTGGAGAAGAACGGGGTGGCGAGCCCCGGGATCACCCGGGCGGCCCTCGGTGCCCTGGTCCGCTATGCCTGGCCGGGAAACATCCGCGAGCTGCAGAACGAGATCGCCAAGGCCGCCCTCCTCCTCGAGCCGGGCGAGCCGCTGGACCTGCAGCACCTGTCCGAACGCGTCCGCCGGCCGCCGGGCGAGAGCGGAGCGCCGGCCGTCTCCCTGACTCTCGACGAAGTGGTCCAGCGCGCCGAGCGCGAGGCCTTCGCCGTGGCTCTCGCCGCCACGGGAGGCGACGCCGCCCGCGCCATGGCGCTCCTCGGCGTCTCGCGCACGACGTATTACCGCAAGCTCAAAGAGCTGGGGATCGAGACCTAAAGTCTCCTCCCGTTTCCGGGACAGATTCCGTGCCGCTCCGCAGCCCAGTCCCGCCCCTGGGACCGGCGCTTTTTTCAAATCATTGATTCTTCTGCACTTGCCGGTTGGCAATCCCCTTGCCCCTATGGCGGGCGCAACGACGTGACCCAGTCACGAAAACCGCCAGGAAATGGCAAGGAGAGAGTCATGAAGAAGGTCGTCCTGTTCGCTCTGCTGCTCGCCACTGTCGCCGCCGCGTCCGCCCATGCCATCGTCGAGCCGCGCTGGGGCGCTCGCTACCTCTGCTACTACGACAACTATTCAGGCAATGCCTCGAACCCCGGATACTCGACGTGGCACAACCCTGTGTACTACCTGGGCGGTGCCCTCATCCGTGCCCAGGAGACGTTCACCACGAGCTACGGCGGCGACACCTACAAGTGCTCCTGGGCCAAGCCGGCGGACCAGACGAACGGCTCGACAATCTGGGAGTTCACCTTCAACCCCTACGGCCCCCAGTGCAAGCGAACGATCGTCTACCCCGGCGCCTACACCATCACCTTCAACGAGTGCACCGACGGCCACTCCCGGACCTGCTATCTCTGGTAGAGGTCAGGACCGTCAGCCGGGGGCCGCTCTCGGGGAAGCGGCCCCCTCCCTTTTCAAGCCTCCCGGAATACCCGCAACCCGCAGCCGGTTCATGGGATGGGCGATCCTGGAGCTTTTCTCGTAGAATACTCGGTGTCTGGAACCGGAGCCTTTCGCAGCATGAGACTTCAACGCCCTGTTCTCGTTTTCGCGCTCGCTCTGCTCGGCGCCGCCTCGGCCCGCGCGGAGCTGGTGGTCCTGACTGACGGCAACGTGCTCAAGGTGAAGGACTTCGAGGCGGTGGGAGAGCAGGCCTGGATCACGCTCCCGGTCGGCGGCCGGATGACGGTTCCGATCGAGCGGGTCGAG